>Ga0129301_1001007_pt1 | contig 14607 bp, 3 predicted proteins | sample ConPoolayeHmetaG_FD_94489 | JGI IMG/M metagenome (GOLD analysis project Ga0129301, IMG submission 94489) | Hot spring microbial mat communities from California, USA to study Microbial Dark Matter (Phase II) - Cone Pool mat layer H metaG ...
GATTATAATCTCATTAGAAATCATTTCTAGTTTGATAGTTCGACCAAACCAAGTTTTCACTAGTAAACCAGTAGCTCCTATAAAAGTAGAGCTTACCATTTCTTCACCTCCACGGATAGGAGACGTCGTAAGTTTAACTTTAGAAGTTATGCCCACAGTGATATCGCCTAACACTACTATCGAAATCGTTCTACCAGAGGGGCTTTCGCTTCTCGAAGGCTCAACGTTACTGACTAAAGATTTGAAGGAAGGAGAGGAAGTTAAGTTAAGTGTAAGAGTCAAAGCGGTTGCTGAAGGTAGTTGGGTTATAAGGGGGTCTGCCATAAGTAAAACTAATACCCGTATTTTTGGTGGGTCAGACTTCTTGTATCTCACTATACATAAACATAATTCCAGTGTTAGTAAAACCCTGAGAGCCCAGTCTGTAAACACTCCTACTATGTTACTCAACATGTCTGAAAAACCCAAAACGTCAGAAAATACCTCGAGTCACCAAAAGCCAGGCTTACTAACTGTATATGGATACTGGTTCTATTATGAGGAGGATGGAAATACGCTTCGACCAGCCAGATACATAAAGGTGGAATTATATGACCAAGATCCTTGGGGTAGTACCCTGCTAGCTACTACATCTACAGATGCTAATGGATTTTATCAATTTCCTGCTATAGAAAACAACGATGGTGCATTTGAGGATGGATATGATATCTACATTAGGGCATACTCTGAAAGTGAAGCGGCAAAGGTAGTAAATGATCTGGGGTTTGTTTACTACGGAGATACAGACAAGCATGATAATGTACCGGATGGATTGCATTACATGGGTGTTTGGGCCTTTACCGGAGAAAACAGGGGCGCATGGAGCATTCTTAATACTATAATATTTGGCTATCAATACGCAGCTGATACGCTAGGTCATTTACATCCGAGGGTAACTATATTCTGGCCTTCTGGCAGAACATATTGTGAAGGTGGAGATGGATATAAAATCCATTTTGTTAGGGAGGATCAATGGGATGAAGACGTAATTCTGCACGAGTACGGGCACTCAATTCAATATAATGTCTATCGGGGTTGGATACCTAATGCTGGTGGCGAGCACACCTGGAACCAACATACAAATCCAAACTTCGCATATTCTGAGGGTTGGGCTACTTTCTTTGGCGTTATGGTAGCCTATGAGAAAGGATTTGGAGATTCGTTATGGCCTAGGGATACTGTCTATAGAGATACATGGGATCAGTATATTTATCATGATCTTGAAACAGATCCGCATGAACCAGGTGATGATGTAGAAGGTGCTATTGCTTGCCTCCTATGGGATATATATGATGGGCATAATGATGGTAGAGATGTTCTTTCTCTTGGTATTTCAAGAACTTGGGATGTCTTTAAGAACTATAAGGTTAGTGGGCATAATGCTTATAACATTCATGAATTTTGGGATGGGTGGTTTTCAAGAGGGCATGATTATGCACGGGAAATGTGGAGTATATTTTACGATCACGGTATTAATAAAGATAATACTCCACCCTCAAATCCGACTTCCTATACTTCAAGCCCTCCAGCAAATCAATGGTCTAGCAGCAACACGGTAAGTGTAACATACTATGGCGCTTCTGATGATCTGAGCGGAATCAACGGTTACTGGTATAGATGGACTAAGGACATATGGGCAGATCCAACAGGTTATGGATATACTACATTGACGAGTATAACAAGCTTACTGTCCGATGGTATATGGTACCTAAGTCTTAGAAGCAGAGATAATGCCGGAAATGATGCATCGGGATATGTTTATTATGGTCCTTTTAAAATAGACACAACTCCTCCTGATACACCATCATTAAGTGAAAGTCATTGTGGCTCAAGTTGGACAACTCATAACTCCCCGTATTTTGCTTGGAATGACCCTGGAGATGGAGCAGGTAGTGGAGTGAGCTATTATGAGGGAAGTATGGATGATGGAGCTCCATTCCAGGTTTCAAGTCCTTATCACCCCACTTTGAGCGATGGGATTCACACCTTTAAAGTTAGGGCTGTTGACGGAGTAGGCCTCAGAGGCAGCTGGTCTAACGTAATAACCGTTAAAATAGACACGACTCCCCCTGCAGGTATTGTTACTATTAACGAAGGCGCCGCCTACACGAATTCACCTTCAGTAGCGTTAACGCTTAGCGCTGTCGATGGAAGGGGAAGTGGAGTAGCTTACATGTGCTTCAGCAACGACGGGTCTTCCTGGAGCTCTTGGGAATTTTATGCTAAATCGAAACAGTGGACCTTAACCTATGGCGATGGTGAGAAGAGAGTATATGTTAAGTATAGGGATTACGTGGGTCTTGAATCCTCTCCTTCAAGCGACACCATAATCCTAGATACGACTCCTCCGACCACCCCTATACAGTCTTCTCCCAGTGATGGGGCGAGGGTCAATCTTAGGCCAACTTTTAACTGGGCGGCTTCAAGCGACTCAACAAGCGGCGTTGCAAGTTATACTCTGGAAATAGATACCGATCCCTCTTTCAATACAGCTAGCCTTAGGAGGATAACTGGAATAACGGCCACAAGCTACACGCTAACCGAAGACCTTTCCGTTGGAACTTGGTATTGGCGTGTTCGTGCACATGATAATGCGGGCAACGCTGGATCTTTTAGCCCTGCTAGAAGAATAATTGTGGACAGGATAAAGATAACAAGCGGAGGAGTAAGTGATTGCAGGCTCGATGTGGATGCATTCGTCACTGTATGGTTTGGTGTTGTGTATGAAAGTGACGGTATGATTTTTGATAGCAGTAAGGGGACTGTTTACATAGATGGTAAGGCTGCACAATGGTCATCATCAAACAGCAGATGGGAGCTTTCTGAAGCCCAATCGACAGTTCGGAAAAAGAGCTACAGCGTAACAGGTGTAAGTGATAGTGGATTCGGGTTAACGAATATAAACGATGTTGCAGGCCCTCAAGAGGTCATCTGGGATAGGATAAAAATAACTAGTTACAAGACTAGTGATGATAGAGCGAATGTCAATTCAACTCAACTCATATTTATTGACGCTGTCTACGAGTATGATAATACACCCTTCACAGCCGGTGTGTTAAAGATTAACAATACGGACGCCTTCTACAACGCATCGATTGGAATGTGGATCACTTCATACTCCAGCAATAAGGTTGGTAAAACTATTTTCAAAGTCACTTCAGTGCATGACTTTGTGTACAATTTAACTGTCTTCTATGATCCAAATCCGCCGCCAGAAATAGTATGGGATAGGATTAAGGTCGATAGCTGTGGGGCGGTGAGCGAGAGGGTTAATGTTAATAGCAGCGGCCTGATATACTTCACGTTAAAGTATGAATATGATGATAGTCCGGTTAACGATGGGATAGTTATCCTTAATGCTTCGCTATTGATGACATGGAATCCGATTACCAGCAGGTGGGAATTTAACGATACTCTTAACTCAGTAGGTAAGAGAACATACTATGTTACCAGTGTTAGGGACAATAAATACAACATTACTGCACTAAATCCAGAGACCTTAGCGAAATCAGCATCAATCATATGGGACAGGATAAGAATCACGAGTTACGAGGTTTCAGATGGAAGGGCTGATGTAGGGTCAAGTCAGAAAGTTTACGTAACTGCAATCTATGAGTATGATGGTAAATCTTTTACAGAAGGCGAATTATACGTTAACAATTCATTAGCAACATATAATGAATCTCTTAATAAGTGGGTTGCAACAGTAAATAGCTCAAACGTGGGAAGGACTTTCTTCAAGGTCTCAAGTGTACGTTGCGGCGACCTATCGCTTATGTATGACGACTTGCCCCCTCCGAGTATTGTATGGGATAGGATAAAAATCTATGAGTGGGGTGCGATGCGAGCCAATCTCAATACGAGAATTGCTTTCGATTTAACTCATGGTCAGGACATAATTTATGGGTGCGGAGATTATCCACGATACATAGACATGCTGAGGGCAAATGGTTATGACGTAACCGAGATCCGTTCAACTATAACAGACATTTGGAACAGTTTTGAAGGATACCTCATGGGCAGTATAGATTATGAGATAAATGTTGAAACCAACGTAGATCGTTTGGTCGTCAAGGTGGAATGGAATGCTAGTTGTTTTGCCAAGATTGAACTCTATGATCCCAATGGCCATCTTATACAGATAGGAAGGGGAGAGGTTCATGCACATAATCCCAGCCTAGGAAAATGGACTATTCGTCTCTACTCTAGCTGTATGGCTTACTATAAGGTGTTTGTCGGCACGGGGCCCGATCCATTCCCCGAATTCTTGCGGAATGCGGATGTTTTAATTGTGTTCGAACAATACCATGCGCTACCATATGTGGTCAACAACTACTGTCCTATTTACTTCTCATTTTCAAGTCAAGAAGCTGAAGAGGTTAACTACTTCGTTAGAAAAGGTGGAAGCCTATTTGCAGGTACAGAGTTTAGACGCTGGCTTGGGGAAAGGATCACAATTAACGATTTGTTACAGGGTTTTGCAATACGATTTGTAGAAGGAAGTGTTTGTGACCCTTCAAATAATTCAGGAGCAATTTTCTGGCCCCTAATATATAATTTTGCAGATCATGAAATTACAAGGGGCATGACTCCCATATCTTATCGGGCTGGTTCCGGCATCAAAATACTTGATACACAGCGAGCAAGAGCATTAGCATGGTCCGATGAGGATTCGTGGCTAGACCTTCCACCAGCTAACGAAGTATATGATTCAGGAGAGCCCTTTGGAAATATAGCCGTTTTAGCTTATTCGACAGAAGATTGTGGACATGTAGTGGCCTATGGTGATGCGGGGCTAATGCCGGGAGAACTTTTCTTAAGAATAGTGCATTGGTTATCTGAGTCAAAACAAAGTTTTCTAGTTAATACAGGGGATAAAATAACTCTATGGTGCAGAGCAGAGTATGAGTTTGACGGGCTTCCATTTAACTCTACTGGGGGCTTACTTTATATTAATAATTCCAGAGCAGTATGGTCTGATGCAAGGGCTAGGTGGGAATATAACTATACGTCGAATAGTCCTGCTGAGCTAGAGTTTACTATCAGCTTGATTCAGGATAGACTGTATGGGCTCACGACAGTAGACGATGCCAGTGGGCGGAAAACAGTAACTTGGACCGAACTTAATGTGGGTTCGGTCGTGATTCTACCTGCACCGATTATGGATACGGGTCTGCCTGCGTCGCTATATGCTGAAGTAATCTGGGCTCACAACGGTTCCGCGATAAAGGGGGCACTAGTCGCCCTGAACTTCACTTTAGCAAATGCATACACTAATAGCACTGGTTGGGTAGGTTTCTTGATCGAACCTCAGAACATCGTAACACAACTCGTTTATTCAATAACTCCTTTAGCTGAGCCTACGGGTCAGATAACTAAGTATGTGGCTGCTTTGACGAGGATAACCTGGACTGAGCTCGTTGTTTCAGAAGTTAGGGTTGATAAGCAAATAACTAATACAGGTGATCCGATAAATATTTTTGCAAGAATCGTTTGGGCTCATAACGGGTCTGCATCAGTAGGTGCTTCGGTTGGAATAAATTCTTCCTCTACTGTTGTTACAACTAATTCCTCAGGCTGGGCGAAGATACCGGTAATCAACGATTATGTTACAGAGGCAACGTATAACGTTAAAGCCATAAGAGATGCGAGGGGTTATGTTACTAAATCTAATAATCTTTCCACTCCCAGATTGACTTGGACCGAGCTTCTAGTAACAGATATGTTCTCCGACAAGTCGCTTTTAAGTGTAGGAGACTATGCTACAATCATGCTTCATGCAATCTGGGCTCATAACTCCTCAAGCCTTATGGGTGCTATAGTGTCTGTTGATGGAGTTCAAGCTCGTACAAATCAGACTGGTTGGGCAACTCTACTAGTTACAAAAAACATGGGTGGCACATATATCTTGGTTGGGAAGGTGTTATCAGATGCTTCGGGTCTAGTTACTAAATGTATCGGAACGAAGAATTTAAGCATCGCTTGGACAGCGCTTAGGGTAGATGAAATGAGATGGGATAGAGACTTTGTGAATATTGGAGATACGATCAGAATATACGTTCACTTGGCTTATGCTCATAACCTTACTTCAATAGCAGGGGGAAGCGTGGTTCTTAATGGGACGGTAGCGACAACTAACAGTACTGGCTGGGCAGTATTTAATGTATCAGCAAGCACGGCTTCAAGTTATGTTTACTTGGCAAGGGGACTTAAAGATAAAATTGGATGGATTACTGTTGCTGATAATAATCAGAGCCACATATTCACCTGGACTGCTATTAACATAAGTAGTATAATTTCAAGCGCTACAATATTACCAATCAATAGCACAGCCGAAATAATTGTCAGAGCTGTTTGGGCTCATAATGGTTCCGCCATAGCTAGTGCTCTAGTTATTCTGACAGGTAATTCTACGGTGCAGCAAGCCTATACAAATGGCTCGGGCTATGCTAAATTTTACACTACTGCCAGTGAAGTCGGCGAATACCTTTATAATGCCACGGGAGGAGAAGCACATACCATCACTAAAGCACTGGAATCAAAATCGATTAGAATAAGGTTCGGAATTAAGAGTTACGTAAAGTTAAACCTTAAGAAAGGCTACAACCTGGTAGCGCTACCGTTGCTGAATGAAAGCCTAACCGCCTCTTCGTTGCTGAAGCTCATAGGAAATGCTTCTCAAAGCATATTCATGTTCAATTCATCAACCCAGACATGGATATCTTACGACAAGAAACTGGTTGAATTCGGCATTCCTCAGCCAGACTTTAAGATAGAACCTAATACAGGATACTTCGTCTATGCTGCAAACGACACGAGCTTTACGGTGGTTGGAGTAGAGAACGTGTTTAGGAGAGTGATACCACTGAGAAGAGGCTACAATCTCATAGGCTGGACCTTTGTAAACTCGAGTAGGGTAACACTGGCTTTCATGAACTTTAGTTGTATAGATAGCGTGTTTATGTTTGATGCAACAAGCCAGAAGTACGTTTCTTACGATAGGAAGGTTGCGGAATTCGGTATTCCTCAACCAGACTTCGAGATAGTACCTGGCCAGGGATACTTCGTATTCGCTAATAAAGAGGAAAGCTTATATTTTGCTGGTGATAAATAATGAGCAAGATGAAAATGACGTATGGGAGAATTGCACACGTCTTTTTCATTTTACTACTGGCTGTAAGCTACTATATAACTATCTTCGTAACTGCTCCCGGAGTTCCATTCAATGTGTATGGCTACGTTAAGGATGATCTTGGGAACGTGATCACAGGCGCTTCAGTCACAGTGAGATCCCCCATAGACCAGGCTTCGGCCACGACAAACTCCGAAGGCAAGTATGCCGTAACCATATCCGTAAACGGCCCAGGAGATCAGATTCAGGTTACTGCAACCTACGGTTCCGGGTCTGGGTCAGCCTCCGGCACCGTTCCAAGCGGGTCCTCAAGCATGCAGATAGACGTCACGGTTTCAAGGGTCCCGACCAGTATTTCTTGCTCAGTGTCTCCCTCAACTTTGAACATGGGGGGAAGCGTAAGAAGCATATTTTGCTTCAACTCCACAAGCCAGAAATGGTTCAGCTACGACCTCGACCTACAGGAGTTCGGAATAAAGCAGGAGGATTTCCCCATCAAACCTGGCATGGGCACATTCATCTTCACACGCGAGGAAACAATCGTAATATACGAGGAGGATGAAGACTAAATGAATAGGAAGAAGAATTTTATTAGATTCCTGGCAGCTCTTCTCTTTGTAACAGTATTACTAGTTCAAAGTATCATTCCCTACTTAAACATCAAAGCGAACGGTAGTGGCGAACTCTCCCTGACTGTAAAGCTTATATCAGATGCGAAGCCCGTAAAAAATGCAACAGTTATTCTGTATGATGGATTCGGTGAAGTGGGAAGAAACAAGACAGACATTAATGGTTTGGCCCTGTTCACGCGTTTGAGAGAAGGAGTCTACTATGTAGGAGTAGAATACGAGTATCCTAATGGCCTGAAGGTAGGCTTATGCTTAGGAATAGGAATCGGCTACTTAAATTCTTCAAGAAAAATTATGATCACGGATGGTACTGAAGAATTCGATCCAGAATTCTTTCCATACTCCAGATTTCTATACTCCTTTCCAAGAATTCTAAGGCTCACAGTCTTATATGCTGATGGTAAGACGCCGATACCGGGTGCGTACGTGTCTCTTTACATGATGCGTGGTTATTACTCTGATGATACTCGGGTTCATGCTTACACGGGTATAACTTTTAATGGTACTACTGATAATCAGGGAGTTATAGTCTTCGACACTCTGCCTACCGCGACTGGCGGCACGTGCGCTACATACAGGGCAGAGATTTATCTAAACAATAGTCTAGTTGGAGCTGTGGATTGCATAGAACTGAAAGAGTATAATCAATCTTTTCATGTTTTAGTCGCAGCGCCATCCCCCACATGCAAGATAACTGTGCATGATGGAGATCTAATTGTGAAAGACCAGAAGATTGAAATCAAGGATAAAGAATGCCTATTCGTTAACGGATGTATACACGTATCAAACGGAACTCTCATCATAAGAAATACAACCATGATAGTTAACGGCGGCCGTGTCTGGTGGCTGCCAATGTCTCGAGAGACCTTTAAAGTGATGGACAATGGAATGTTGATAATAGATGGGTCTAACGTAATGGGTTCTGATGATTACGTCGTCCGTAAGGTAGAGACGAGTGGCTCTGCATTAATCAATATAACAAATTCCAATTTTCTATGCGAAACTGGTATAATGAATGGCAATAATTTTATTATCATAAATTCTACCATAAACAAAATAGGGGCAGTATATGCTTTCATATCTAATTCTAGCGTGAACGATATATTGGCTGGTCCCGGTTGTATGGTGGAATGCGTCAACTCAACTATAGGCATTCATCTAAGCATGGGTGGAGGTGGAAGCATATCATCACTTCGACGCGGATTTCATGCGTATTGGGATAGCCGAGTTAACCTAACAATCAGTAATGTTCCCAGAATAGTGTTGAAGAATACTACAGTAACGAGTTGGGCCATATCATTTGAAGGTAGTATCTCTATTATAAACTCATCTATTACACATGGATACTTCTCCGGTGGCCTTGTTTCTATTGTCAATACTGACGGGGGATTAATGATTTTTACTGGTTGTACAATTTTAATCTTTAACTCAACTGTTAAATCCGTGGGTATTCCTCAAGACCTAAAGTCCAATTCGATAGAAATCGTTAATAGCTCAATTGAAAACTTATCTCTAGAGGGAACAGAAGGCGTTATCAATATTCGAGATGGCAAGCTGACTGGAGGTATTGTAAATGCATCAATTAAAAACACCTTGATAGGACATCTCTATTGTATGCTCACTTTTGCATTCATTACCTACTCTAAAATAGAGCAAGTCTATGTAGGATGCGGAAGTTACGCGTTTTTAGTTAACTCCACTGTAAACACGAATTTGATTGCTTGGCAATCAACCGCATATCTCTTAAGCACTCAGATCGAAGGTGGGATGTATGCTCCCTATATGGCCAAAATTTACGTAGGATGGTATCTTGTTGTAAGTACAGTCTTGAATTACGAAGAAGTGCAGGGGGCGAGCGTCAAGGCTTATTATGTTCATAATGGATCGCTTGCTGCCGAAGGTATTACGGGTATTGATGGGAAAGTGTGCCTGCTTCTTCTAGAAAAACTTTTATGCTCAGACGAAGCTTCACCGATTTTTATCGGAAATTATACGATAATCGCCTATTACTCTGGTCGGGATGCGTATTGTGAGCGTCAGACGATAGTCGAGTTGGACCGAAATAAGGAACTCTTGATTAGTTTCTCTCCTATTGCATTCCTGACCCTCTCCCTTAGTTCTCCATCAGTTTACGTGGGTTACAGGGTCACGATACGTGGCAAGCTATATTTAGAGAATGGCAGTGATATTTCCGGAGGTTTAGTGCTTATAGAGTATAGACCGATAGGTAGCCAATCTTGGATTATGATTTCAACTGTACAAACAGCTTCAGACGGTACATACTCGGTTCAGTGGATGCCCACAGCTTCTGGTGCATACATCATAAGGGCCACCTGTAATTTTGGAAAAATCAATATAAGTAAGCAAATAAGCTTGTCTGTAATACCATATGAAGAAATATGCATATTTTCAGTAATATCTAATTCAACTCTATCCGAGCTTTCCTTCGACTCAGTACACCGAACTTTAAGCTTTACGGTAAGCGGCCCGAGTGGTACAACAGGTTATGTTAACGTGACAATAGCCAAGACGCTAGTTTCCAATGCTACCAGTATCTCGGTTTATCTTAACGGCAGTCGGGTGAATTATGATGTGCTTTCATTGGACGGTGTCTGGCTTCTTCACTTCTTATATCATCACAGCATATGGATGGTAGAGATGAACTTAGGCCAACCTCCCCCAACTGTTCGAGTAATTCTGAATCTTAAAAGAGGCTATAATCTGATTTCCCTACCACTGCTTAACTATTCTCTTTCGGCATCTTCTCTTCTTAAGCTGATAGGTCCGTTGGCACAGAGCATATTCATGTTTAACGCATCGGTGCAGAGATTTGTATCTTTTGATAGAAAACTTGCCGAATTCGGAATACCTCAGCAAGACTTTACCGTACAGCCGAATGTGGGCTACTTTATCTACGTTTCAAATGATACGAGTTTCGAAGTATCTGGAGTTCAGAATTCTTTTGAAAGGATCATACACTTAAAGAAAGGATACAACTTAGTAGGATGGACATATCCTGCTCCTACTAGGGTAAGCTCCGCTTTCATGAGCTTCGGCTTCGTGGATAGTGTCTTCATGTTCGACGCAACTAGCCAAAAATATGTCTCCTATGATAGGAAAATTGCGGAGTTTGGAATTCCCCAGCCAGACTTCGAGATAGTACCTGGCCAGGGATACTTCGTATTCGCTAATAAAGAGGAAAGCTTATATTTTGCTGGTGATAAATAATGAGCAAGATGAAAATGACGTATGAGAGAATTACACACGTCTTTTTCATCCTACTACTGACTGTAAGCTACTATATAACTATCTTCGTAACTGCTCCTGGGGTTCCATTCAACGTTTATGGTTATGTTAGGGATGATCTTGGGAACGTGATCGCAGGTGCCTCAGTCACAGTGAGATCCCCGATAGACCAGGCTTCAACCACAACAAACTCTGAAGGCAAGTATGCCGTGACCCTTTCAGTGAACGGCCCTGGGGACCAGATTCAGGTTACCGCGACTTATGGTTCTAGGTCTGGCTCAGCCTCCGGAACTGTTCCAAGCGGGTCCTCAAGCATGCAGATAGACGTCACGGTTCCAAGGATTTCAACCAGCGTATCCTGCTCAGCCTCCCCGTCGACAGTAATCATCGGGGGAAGCGTAACAGTCTCCGGAGCCGTTTCTCCTGCAGTATCTGGGGCAACCGTAACCCTGACCTACACTAAGCCGGATGGCTCAACCTTCACCCGTAGCGTCACAACATCCTCCTCGGGCACGTATTCGGATACTTATACTCCTGACCAGTTGGGCACCTATTCTGTTCAAGCAAGCTGGGATGGGAACAGCGATTACAAGGGGGCGGCAAGCGGCAAAGCCTCCTTCACAGTAACTAAGAAGCCGAGCTCAATATCAATATCGTTGTCTCCAACCAGCATTGTCGCAGGAGAGAAGATTGAGATAAGCGGCATGATTTCTCCACCCATAGCTGAAGCAAGTGTAACGATATCCTACAGGCCTAGCGGAGGCTCATGGTCAACCATAGCAACTGTTTCCACAGATTCCAGCGGGAGATACTCCTACTCTTGGACAGGCACACCTCCCTCAACGGGGAGCTATGAGGTAATGGCCTCGTGGCCAGGTAACAGTGAGTACGAGGGAGCATCTGCAACAGCTTCCTTCACAGTTATAAAGCCGGATTTCCAGTTAAGCTTGGAGGATAGTGTGAGGTTAACGATAGGAGAATCGGCAAGAAACATTTCGATAACATTGAGGTCGCTCGGCGGATTTTCCTCAACCATAACTTTAAGCGTTGAAAACGTTCCATCCGGGGTTCAAGCTACATTTGAGAGGGGTTCGCTAAGCCTTCCTTCAAACGGTCAAGCCGGCACAACGCTAAGATTATACGCTAGTTGGAACGCGAATCCCGGAAGCTACAGCATGAAGGTGAAAGCATCAGGAGGAGGCTTAACGCATGAGGCTGCTCTAAGCATAAACATTGTTCTTCCACCGCCATCATTCGGCTTATCCTTGGATAAAGACTCTGTGGCCCTACCGATAATTAAGGATTACAATTCAACAATCATTGTTACAGTAAGCTCTAGGACTAACTACTCGATAACCGTCAGCCTGGAAGTAGGGAACTTACCAAGCGGTGTAACGTTTGGCTTGAAGAATAATGAATTGAAAGTCAACAGGCTGTCCTCCAATTCAACAACATTAACACTAGCGGTTACGGAGCCGTTGCCGAAGAAGGGGAACCACTCTCTAACCGTAATCGCAAGCTGCTCCGGGGTCAGAAGCAACGCAACGCTAAGCCTTAAACTGGTGGAGAAAATACCGTCGAGAATAATCGCCTCCCTGAACACGAGCAGCCTAGAATACGGGGGAACAGTCGAGCTAAGGGGGAACGTGACTCCGGAACCAGGGAGAGCGACAACAATCCATGTTTACACGTTGTTCTCAAACAACACGAGAGTAAGAATAGGGGATACCAACGTTGACGAGCATGGGCGATTCAGCTACTCCTATTCTCCATCAGAAGTTGGTACTTACACTATACTTGTTGAATGGCCAGGCACTGATCTCTACCTGGGTTCATCAACATCAGTACCAATCTCGGTTAGCAGAGCTTCAACATCAATCACGCTGTTTACGAATGCAACCGAAACATACGTTGGAAAAACGATTGCCATCAGCGCGCTACTCACTAGAGATGGAAAACCGGTTCCCAATGTCAATGTAACCATAGCTGTTAGATATGAAGGTTTAACTTTCTACTATACTGCTACTACGAATTCGACTGGATTCTATGCCGTGCCCCTGAGGCTGGCGGAGGGAAGTTACGAGGTAAGCGCATATACTCTGGGAAGCAAGTATTATGCCCCATCCAACTCGAATACCATAGGCTTGAAAATAGTCAAGGAGCCGGAGCCGATGATAACCACCAGTAAAGCATTATTCCTAGTAGCAGGACTAGTATTGGGGACGGTAATCGGAATCATAATGAGTAGGACAAGAGCGAAAGCTGGTGTGCGCACACCAAGTTAAGTGGTTTTCTATGATTACACGTTCGCGTGCATTCCTGCTGGTTATATTAGCGCGCGCGCGCTAAACCTCTGGATGAACAGTTGGCCAATCAGTGTGCCCATAAGGATAATGAGAGGTGGAGACATTATCTACACAGGAAACCTGCGAGGTTTTATCGACTACTTAGGCACGACTTATCAAGTTAATGATTCTCTTGACTATAATATTACGCTCGATATGGGTGGATGCGGTACCTACACATTGACCGGAAAACTACTTGGCCCCCAGAGTCTACTGAAGTTCCGAACCATATCGACCAAGCACTTCGATATAGATGTGCCAGATGTGGGAGGAAAGGTTGCAGAACGATTTGGTAAGATTGCTTCCTTCTTTGAGATGGCGTACGACGCTCAAAGTATGATTATGGGTCATGGTATTACCGACAAGATAAGAGTGGAGTTTCCTATCGACATTATTGCAGGTGTCGCAGGATCAAACTACATTGGGATGGCCACAGGCTTCTCTCTTGATTCATCTTACTGTACAATACCCTCTACTTTTATTGGGGTAGCAACCCATGAACTTGGACACGTATTTCAACTCAGCTATCCGTTTCAACCTCCAGGATGGTATGTTAGATCGTGGTTCGGGGAACCTGCTGCAACATGGCTTGGGAATAAGGCGATTGAACTTATTCTTTCTCCCAAACATGCTTTATATGACAGAGGGAGGCATGACAACTTCTATCTAGATCTCCTTTGCGGTTCACCAACAAGTACTCAGTTAATCGAAAACATCCAATTCTTGATGTTTTACTTGGAAAAATGGTGTGGCCATAATATACTTAAAGAATTTGTGCGTCTCTGGGCGTTTCGAGACGCCGGCTCGTTGCTGGCTCAACGAGGGTTTAACGTTAATGAATCTATAGTATCCGTCTTTTCAGCTATAGTTGGCGAAAACCTAGCTTCAATCTTCCGGCAAGCAGGCTTGGATGTTCAGGACACTCGTATCAACCAAGGAATGAATACAGTATCTCAATTAGGATTATCACCTCTTATCGCGGGTGTTTCATCCATCTGTGCTATTGGTATCCCCGGGCCGTTATGGGCTTTGCCGGAGAACGTTGTTCCCATAGTTTCCGGGGATGAGGATACTGCTCCTATCCCTTCTGTCGTAGCTATGGCTACGGAGTTTGGAAACGGCCGGGTCGTTGCGTTAGGCCACGATGGTTTTTTAACGAATGAGGCAATAGGCCTTTTCGACAACAAGAGGTTTGGAAACAATATTGTGGATTGGC
>Ga0129301_1001009_pt1 | contig 14591 bp, 11 predicted proteins | sample ConPoolayeHmetaG_FD_94489 | JGI IMG/M metagenome (GOLD analysis project Ga0129301, IMG submission 94489) | Hot spring microbial mat communities from California, USA to study Microbial Dark Matter (Phase II) - Cone Pool mat layer H metaG ...
ACGTATCTCTCCTGCTTTTTCCGTGCGTTGTCGCATCTCCACCATAGACGATTGCGAAAGAGAACCAGGAATTGTCTCTTGCCCTGGTATAACGGCTCTTGCCTTTCTTTCTTTTTCCTGGCTTTGTTCAGACGAACTCCACGTCCTTTTGGCTGCGGCTGTTCGCGGGCCACATCCGTGACGACGATAGAATCGCCACCGGCTCCCTCGCCGTGAGCCTCTGAGAACTCTTCCCTGAACTTGCTGTGCAATTCCCAAAAGGTGTCATCGAAGACCTCTTCCGCAGTGATTTCATCTTTATCAAGCCATTCTACGGCTCGCCTAAAGAAATCTCTTTCAAGGACGCAGCGAATAAGACCGAATGCCTGCGGCTCGCACATAGCCCACTGCATGACGATTTGTCTGGCTTCTTCTTCATTGGCTTCATCCCATGGTTGCATGAACTGCTGAAGTTGCTGATTGCGCTCCAGTTCAAAATCCCCTTGCCCATACGAGTACCGCCGCGCGAAGGATGACGTCTCCTGCCGTCTGCGCTCCCCCTCATCCCAGTCGTCATATTCCAAAGCTACCGGCCGCTTCTTTGCCACTGGTCGAACCTCTAGTCGTTTACACCCCTGCCTTGAGCCGCGGTATGCCACCTTGGCTTCTGCGGTTCTGCCCCACCAGGTTGTATTGTACCAAAGCGGCGGGCGAATTCCTAGAGGCGTTCCCTACACATGTGAATCTGATTTCTCGTCGGTCGTCTGCGCTGATATGCGGAGTCTCGGGGAAGGAGAGGCTTTCTTCTGGACTGTCAGCATCCGGATCGGTTTATCACAGGTCTTATGGAATATGTTCCATCCTTCGCTTCCGTTGCGCACTGTCACCCTGGCATCTCTTATTCTCAGCTGATAGCTATCCTTGGAGATTTTCCAACCTGCACGGATACTGTACACGTGTGCGCCCGCGCGGCTGGACAGAGCACCCTTAATGTCAGTCGGAGTCAGAGCACAAGGGCTATCGATCTCGATCGTGAGGCAATCCAGACATAGAGGACATTGCCCCCAGACTACGTATGTGTGCGTTCTCGGCATATCCTCATCCGTCGGCCCCAGGCGCCGTCGCCACCATCCAGCTCCTCGCCGCCAGTTCCTTGAATAGTCTGTCATGGTTACCTCCGTGCTAGTGGACTCTTCAGTCTCCATTAGTGATAACATTGCCACAGCCGAAATCCTTTCATGAAAGCGGGCACCGCTGTTGGCATGCCTGCTTGTGTCCCTTTCCCCACAGCTTTGGCGGCGAAAAAATGCTCACAGAGCTGCGAATCAACTAGGCGTCCTACAGGGGAGAGGACGGCAATTCTTGCCAGATACAGTTAGGTAGATTTCTTTAGAGTTACAGAATGTAGCGGTAGAAAGCTAGAGGGCCGAAGACATTGGTTGTCACAAGCTGCGGGTCTGGCGGGCATAAGGGCGTCAGCCTTGCCAGCACCTATGCTTGAGTGAACCAAATGATGGCGTTCTTGACCGTCGGTGTGGGAGCCGCCAATCGCCGCTTGGTGCACTGTTTTGCCCAATCACCGGTCGCGCGGCCCTGTCGGTGCCTGTTTGTTGCTGGCTCGAATGCTCTGCGTTTTCTATGTCAAATGAGTTGGGAGACCCAAAGCCTCACTTTCCGGAAGGACTGTGTCGAGAATGGGTAGTCGAATAGTTCGTTGTCGTTGCCAAAACAGCCACGTATCAGTCGACTTACTAGCTGGAGCGCGACATCGCAGTGTTTCTTGCTAGAAGCGCGCGAGAGCGGCTCATGAACTATCCTATTTCTGGCCTCCTCAAGCCATTCAATATTGGCACGCTCGGTTTCCAAGACCTTAGCCGCAGGCAATCTTGTGCGTCGCAAGATGCCAATAGCATAGGCAATGTCAAAGACCCGTAGGCGTGGGAAAGGGAAGCGCTCGCTGATCCGCTTTACCTCTGGTGTCTCCCTGTACTTCTCGATAAATCTGCCAAAGTGGTAAGGTATGTCGTAGTTCCCAGGAAGCTTACATTCGCTGCGCACGGCATCCTTTGCTTGTTCAACGAGCAACTTCTCACAAGCTTGCCAGCAGAAAAGGATGGCCAGGCTGTATCTCTGATTGTCGCTATATCGGCGCGCTCGGTGGTATAGGTCAGCTACACCTTCGAAAGCGCTATTGCTGGCGAGCTTATCAAGAATCTTTCTCTGAAGAGACAAAAGTTGACCGAGTTCAAAAAATCGCTCGTCTTTGAACAGGCTCTTGCTCAGCGCCCTGGACAGACAACCAGCCGCCTTATCAAACGCACAACTGTCGTAGTGGAAGTAGCCCTCGCATATGTGAGAGAATAAATCAGCAGTCTCTGTCCGCAGCGGGCTTGTTGTCCTCATTCCCAAGTCGAGCAATACGTCCCTCGCACCCTCGAACTCGTAATGGGAAAGCAAACTGGAGGCAACTTCTATTCGGTTGTTCTCAAATAGAGGCGCCTCCTCTATCCGAATTACCCTCTTCGAAGGATCGGGCTCAACCCAAGGCGCCTTAACTTGGAGTAAGGAAGCCTTGATGACGCCGGAATTAACGAGAGCAAGCCAGGTTGCTTCCATCTGTCCTGTGCCCGGCGAGACGTTAACAAAATATTCGCAGTCCACATCTGTGTTTTCGCCTACAATTCGTTCAACCTCGCCTCTCAGAGCAGGAATAAGCTCCTTATAGCTTGTGGGATCCTTCAAGGGGAGAAGCCTGAGGTACACCTCTTTATACCCTCGCTGCAGCAGAATATCGCGGGTTCGCTCGCCGCCCTGTTGAGTGGGCGTCACAGCATCGGGTCTTTCAGCCGTAGCCAAGAGGTATACTCTATCAGGCTGCAACGCCTTCAAGTGAGGAACGTCGGCAATGTAGCTCATAAAGGACAACACCGGACCGTCACATATTTCTTTAGTCCTCGGGTTTACGGACGTTGGGTCGTTTGTGCCGACACACATAATCAAGACCTTCCTTCCCATACGTCACCTCATGTTCCAGCCCATAGTTACAAGTTTTCCTTTACAAGCTCCACGACCTGCTCCAGAGTAAGGTGCGAGCCTGTCCTCGGTGAGCCCAGGATTGTGCCTGTTGCCGGCCCACCCCATCCCATCTCAAGTCTCTCCAGTACAGGCAATAGGCTCCTTACTTGGACGTTATTCCCGGCGATGGTGAACTTACGCACTGGCGGCGAGCCGTAACGCGGATGGCAGACAACAGCTATGTTGCATCCCAACCCGTAGATGAGGCCGGGGGCACCGAAAAAATCTGTCTCCACAAATCCTCCCTTTAACCCACGTTTGGTCGTGAAGAGCTTCACCATGGCTTGCACAGAATCACGACGTTTCATATTCGCTTCGTACGCCTTAAGATATTCCTGCCATTCCTCAACAAGCGGCACAGTGGAGAATGGGTCAATGCCTTTCTTGAGAGCCGTGGCAAAGATGTTCATGCCCTTCAGTAATTGCTCTATTGGGTCAGGCGTGCACAGCAGCATCCCTGAAAAGACGCTGCTCAAGTAGGGTGGCTCTGTCTTCTCAAACTCGCTAACGCCGCCCCTTGAATCAATTGTAGAAACATACTTAACCAGCCTTTTCAGGTTTTCATCTCCTCCTTTGAGGGCAAACGCTTGTTCACAGGCGGTCTCAACAGGACCGTCGGGGTCATGATGGTCAAAGTTGTTCAGAAAGGTTTGTCCGCTCCCGCCTACTTCAATACAGAGAACACTGGGGTCAGCCAGATCCTGTGGCGAAGCATCTCCTGCAATTGCTTCAATTTGATTGTTCTGGGACACCCCAAGGATGTAAGCGGTAAGGGAGGTGTCCATATCAACTTTTTGAATGAGAACCTTGCGGAATGCCACGTCCTTGCCTTGATAGCCAACTAGTATCATAGACTCATTCTAGACAGGCCCTGGTTTGCAACGAAAATTGACAGAGTATGAATCGTCTTTCGAGTGAAGATGTTTGTGTCATGGTCGCGACCTACCGATTGCACAATCACAAAAACAGCACAGGGAAGAGAACTCAATATCGTGGCTGAGGTGCCTGGGCTATTGACGAGCTTTCTCGTCTTCTTCCGTCATGGCGTCCAACCGCCGACTGAAATCGGCATACACCTGCTCCATGTTGCGAAACTGCTGCCTGAGCTTGTTGGACTCATGTTTGGCACTCTGAAGCTGTTGCCTGAGTTTGTTACACTCCTGTTTTGCACTGGCAAGCTCTTCCCTGAGCTTTCGCATTCTATTACTCTCTTTCTGGCGGCGCTCCCTGATAAGTCGGTTTACTTCGGCAAGTTTGTCCTCTAGCCTCCGTTTTTCCTCCAGAACCTTGGCAAGACGCCTGTCTTCAAGCGCTTCCCCTTCTTGTACAACCAACTCCGGCGCCGACGTTGGCCAATAGGGTTTGAAGTCTTTGCACTGGTAGTCACTTCTGTGCCTGGTGGGCAGGTCGCGCTCGTATTCTTCGTGCTCCAAGTATAGCTCTGCCACGTATACCATTCCTCTTTCCACCCAGCCTGCCAGCCTATAGGGCACATCGCCTGGCTTGTAGGGGTCAAGGTCCGTGCCACGAATGGGATGATACTTCTGGGCGCGCCACAGAGGATTCCTGACCCGGTCCAGGAGATTTTCCAGCGTTTGCCTAGAAGTGCCTTGCGTCTGCTCAAGTTTTCTTGCTGCTGAGGGAGAGAGCATGACCGGTTTCTCACGTGAGCTTTGAAATTCTCCGAGCAACATGAAGCCAAAAGTGGAAAGGGTCACCTGCCCATTGCCCGCGTCCTCAAAAATCCCCTCTAGCCTTGCGAAGTCTTCGCCTAGAAGAGCTTCAAGTTGTCGCTGGTCAATAGCTGTATCCTGATCAATTCGTTGCAACACCTGCGCTGCTCTCTGCAGACTATTCCAATCGAAATTGATAGGCAGAGGAGGAAGGGTGATCAGAGTCTGGGTCATTTCGAAGGTATAGGTGATTCGAATCTGGCGTAGCAGTCCATAGATAGCGATATAGGGGATGATAGGTTTGACTCCGCCACTTATGTTCAGTATTAAGGCTCGTCCTTGCTCCATCGCCCTATCGGCAAAATAGTCTAGCTTACCAAACAACGAAGGAAGTCCATACTTCTTAAACGTCTCAGCATTATCGAGCACGAGAGACTGTACACGTTCGGTAACAGTATTAATTCCGTGCCGACGTTCGGCAATCAAGGCATTGATCTTTGCGGCATATAGGCTGTCGTCAGTGTCAGTGGCAAGGAAGACAGCCTCGTCTCCCGGCCCCACTTTGAGTTCCTTAAGAGAGGAAAGTTCTGCGGAGAGCCCATCCACTGCGCTTCCGAGTGCCTGGATAAGTTGGCTTAGCTGGGCGCGTTCCACGCCCGGAGTCAGGCTTACTTTCTTTTCAGCCAGATTACGTAAGACCGAAAGCCCGACCGGTAAAATAATTGTACGAACCCCCATCTTCCGTCCTAGACAATCCCTCCCTCGACATCCCCCGCAAACTACCTACATGTCCATTCTGATGTCACCAACTTGACATCCCGTTAACCCAGCCTCCATGTTAGAGTTCCAGACTCTTCCCTTGGCGGCAAACTGTCTGGACTCCAGTCCACGATCTTTATCTTTTCGTCCCTGTTATCCAGCGCTCTCACTATTAGTCTAATTCTTCTAACACAACAGACGACTGCGTTGACTCCCGCCGTGGTCGCTCTCACTGCTACATCACTGTTTGAGCCTGGACGACGGCGCACCTCCTTGATTTCCACCTTCCCATCGCCCACTTCGGGCACTGCCAACTGCATGATACCTTTGATAAGACCCGGGTGACGCCGCGAAGCTACCAATCTGCGACCTTCTTGAGGTCCCGCCGACTGCAACAGGTAGACGGCAATTTGCTGTCCTTCTTCGTATCGGTCACTCTCCAGTTGTTCAGATTCAGGTAGCTCAATGTGCGTGCCATTTATGTCCACCATGACCCGCTTTGAATCTTTACGCACTATTTTACCAATCCTGGTGCTCCCTGCCTCCAACCTGCCGCCCGGGTCCTGAACACCGCGTGCGCTAGTTGGCTGGGATTTCGGAGCGGACACTTTTGTCTGTTTTCTTTCGCCACCCTGATTTGGTGGCTTGGCAGCGCGTGGCCTGGCAAGATGTTGCCTAACTTCGATAGACTCAAACCGAACATTGGCAGGATAAGCGCGCATAAGCTCATGCCATTCGGCCGTCAGCTTCCAAGAAGGGCTGTGCCGTAGATAGCATACCTTCTTGCCTTGTTCCAGTGCTTGAATTAACCCGTGAGCGAAATCCGAGTCTTCAGAGGCGATAATATATAAGTCTATGTCGGGCCTGTGCTTAACCGTTCTAGCGATGATGCTAAGCAAGCCGTAGTCCGCGACCTGGCCTCCTCTTTCACCCGCCGGGAAAGTATAGACATCGAAGCCCGCCCTAGCGTAGGCTTGCTGTACCTCCAGACTATCCCAGTCGCACGCTCCCACACACGCTATCTCAACATCGCCCCATCCTTTGGCAATCTGCTCAAGCTCCCTGGCAAATGCTTCCGGATACGCAGGCTTCACATTCTCATGGTCAACAAAGAGGGCTACCTTCTGGCGCCTCTTCTCAGGTGGAGGCAACTCAATTGGGCGGATCCTGGCCGCTCCGGTAGAATAGGTGGGGTCAAGCACCTCGTAAGCTTGAGCTCCAGGAAGTAAGCCACTACTTAATAGTCTGATCACTGCCTCCCTCATTTGAGCTGTACCTGAAGTCGGAGTCACGATAAACTGAGGAGCAGGTAGTATCTTGGTGCTTTCCTCTATGTTGCGAAAGATCCGTTCCATCTCAGGAATAACCTGCCCAGGATAAGTAGGATCCGATACATCTAAAGGCATGATCTTAATAAACGCATCAGGGGCTTCTTTCAGGATCGCCGTTTTGGTCTCTTCAGCGTTCCGGCAGGAGCTGGACTTCACATCCGGGCGGTCAGCAGTCGGTATTAGATAAACTAATTGCGGCTTCTCAGCCAGGAACAGCGTTAAAGGTGCTGTCGGCTGTCCCGTCTTTGGAGATACGGGGTCCTGAGTCCCGACGGTAGCTACCATTATCTTGGTAATTTGGGCATCGCCCAGCTTCTCCATCTGCGCTCTCGTTATTGTGTTCTCAGTGCACGCCGTCTAGCACCAATCTCGCCTCCCCCATTCCCATGGTCGTTTTGTGTCCTACGCCAGCATAGAAGGCAAACTCCGCCAGGAGATGAAAAATGCGCGCCGGAATGTCATCCATGCCATGGATGAGAAATTCGCAATCACCGACAAACCCTACCTGCTTGTGATTGCCAAAATTCAGGACAGTAGTTCTGATGCTGTGTCTGGCTAAACTCATCCTTTCATCGACGATGTCCGCGATGTTCGAGCCAAGATCAACGCGGCTAAAAGCATTCCATTTCTGGGACAAGTGAAGAAAAACAAGTCTGGGAATCGGAAGAGGGATGTTCTTCCTGCCGCACCGAAAAGTGGTCGGTGACAAGAAGGACATCCTTATCTTGTGGCTACGGGGTTGCGGACTAGCAACTACGCTATTATACATGTGCTCAAAAGTGGTCTGTCCAGCCCACGGGTGCTGCGATGCATCAGCGGTGGCTCTGATAACCCTGAAGGTCTCATGGAAGATTTCCACCTCGTCGAGAGAGTCTTTGACTTCCAGCAGCAGCGAGGAAAGCTGGCTTTCGACGGTGCTGAACCGAACCCAGTATTCCTTCTGGTCGCTCAACCATAGACAACCGTTGTTGCTAACAAAGTCCCCGTGAAGAGGAGAGACAGCGAATGGCTTCTCCGCTCTCGCCGCATGAAGGTCGTGGGCCATTCCCCAGTCCTTCCGTGCGACAATATCGATGAAAAGAGCATGCAAAGCATTCCCCAGCGTGGCTGGCAAGCCGCAGCTCTGACAAGGTCGCAGTTGCAACACCAAGCTAAGCAGCATCAGACAACCTCCAGTCTCGCCCACCCCATGGTCGCTGCCGGGATCCCACCCCGCATGACTACCCGCCGTGTTTTTGGGAAAAGCTCAAAGATACTATCGCCATCCTGAAGTCTGCCATAGGGTAACTTGCCTCTTTGATAATGCAGGAAAAGCCTGGCGACCCGTTCAATAATATCTTTATCCTCAATGAGGCCAAAAATCCCCGCTGCTCGCATACCGCTGCCCCAACCAATGCGCAGGTTCGGTGCTTTTCTTCCCAGTTGAGCATAGAAATCTTGCAGGGTTCGGAGATCGAGGTCAGGCTGGGCTGGGTCAGGACGTAGTCGGGCAAATAGGTCCTTTTCATACCTGAAGACATCCTCGGCAAATTCCTGGCAGCAAGAGAGCAACCCTAGCAATAGCTTCTTACCACGGTCACCTTGCACCGCCCCTGGGGCTTTCTGCTCCCCCTTTCTTTCGACGAGCTCCTTTATGCTGCTCCATGTTTTGTTGGACCTAAACCTGTCCCACAACTCTACGTCAATCTGAAGCTCGAAATTCAACTTTCCACTCATGAGGAGCTCCGGTTGGATCCGAACGGGAAGATTCGTGTCGCCTTTTCTCTTCCGGGAGAACTTGCATGTATTTCCGGAGGTAAGGCTGATGACCCTCACTTCTTTGATCTCGAGTGAATCCTTGTCCATTGGAGGGAAATCAGGAATTCTTAAACTCCTTAAAAGGTCGGTTTGCTGTGGTTCCGCCTTCTCTACTTTCCTTTGCAGCCCTTCGTATTCATAATAGAGATCGAAATGCTGAAGGAATTCCTCAATGAAGTCCCCTAGTTGCCTCCTCTTCTGTTCCGGGTCCCGAGGTTCGGGGGCGTCCAGCCGAGTCTTCAGCTTGCTTATTATTTCCCGATTCCAGAAGGTGGTGTCTTTCTTGCGTTCCTTGAGCCAACAGTACAGGATCGCTGTCCTGAAGGCCCCTTTCAGGGCACCGCCCGGGATATAGGGTTGTGCATGGGCATTCCTTATGAACGGTCGAATAGACCTTCCTACGCCCACCTTACAGGAGCAAGAATAAGAAGAAATGCTAGTAAGGAGTTCCTTGCGTCTGTTTTCCTGTAAAGAAGAAATCCCCAAGAATTCGCTCAACTTGAAGTCACTGGAACCCGAATCGGCAATAAACTTGTCTAATTGGTTCCGCCTGGCAACCTCCGCCAGCAGCTTCTTATCATCAACGACATAACATTTACCGTTATCCAAAATGAACTCCAAGTCCCTCTCGAGCTGCTGTTTCTGGCTTCCTATATGGATTGGAGAAAGCAACGTAAAGCTCAAAGGAATTGAGGAGACCACTGCTTCTTTCATAATCGCACCCCCACAGCAAAGGCGATGCCCGACCGATAAATGCGGTGAATCGCTGGTCTATCTACAGGCGTAACATCAAAAACCTCCCCCCGCGGCTCGAAATCAAAGACAGACCCTTCCTCAAACATGAAGCAGCTCTTCTTTCTCTGCTGCCCCGTGATAAATGGTGAGTCAATCCATCCTCCCCTTCTTATCAGTTGATATCCTAGAAGACCTCCTCTTTCCTTGATTCTCTGCCTTTCCTCGCCCGACGGATGATACAGGGACAAAACAACGAAGCGCTGGGGATTATCAACTTTCGGAAATAGGGTTCGCGGCTTATCCCAGCCGCTCGTTTTAAATCTTCCATACCCTAGGCTTCTTTCTCCGCCAATACCTTGCTCGCCAAGTAGGTCTAGGCATGACCGCAGCTTAGCGGCAACCTCTTCACTGCCTACCCTGAGGAGAAAAAAAAGCCCTCCTCTGGCTCTCACTTGCCCGTCCCTCTCCTTGAACTCGCTGCTGCCAAACCTCACCGACTGACAGAAGAAAAGGTTGGATTGACAGCTTATCCTATCGAGGGAGAGTCTGGGGAAAAGATGCTTTTGATGAACAAGGCGAAAGAGTCTGCTGGCTCGGTCCAGCTCTATATAGGCTTTCATGTCCACCAAGCGTTCGCTCACCAATTCCTGGAAAAACTCCATGTTCACATAAGTCTTTGTCCCATCCTTTGTCCTTTTGGCCACCTCATCACGGATCGCGTTCGCCTTCTCCTTGTCAGCCGGCAGCACAGGTTCCGGTAGCAGTTCATGTAAGAAGGGACGAGGAAGATAGTATGTTTCTTTTGTGTCACCATCCTTCTCAATGGTCAGCCGGGGGAAGGCAGATGAGAAGCAGAATAGTGTATCACTGCGGGATTGGTCGATAAGCTCCTCGAGGCTTCTCTCGCCGTAAATGGTTGCCCAGGCAACGCAGACGGCGCTAAACAAGGTATCTGAAGGAATATAGCCAAGGCTACGCTCCATCCCGATGCCGGGCTCCCCAATACGTAACGGGGATTCAAAATCCAATCTTATCAGATAGCCACTCTCATTCATTGCCGATTCGAAGGAATCCTTCCTTTTCCAGTTCTTTCACAAGCTCGGGAAGCTCCTTCTTGAACTCGGAAACAGGAAGCAAGGCCTTTTTCTTTTCCCTATAGTCTATTATCTTTTCGGTGCCCTCTTTCTTTTCATTATCCCCAGCATAATAGTATTTCGCCTTTCGTGCCGTCACTTTTTCAATGAACAAAGCTACCTTGCCGTAACCGCGTGAGCCATGACCGCCAAGACAGTCATCCTCCAACAGACACAGCGAAGAGACCAGGGTTTTCATGTCATCACCAAAGTATTTGGCATTCCTGTTATTGATGTTATAGATGAGCTCAAAATTGAATTTGGCACCCTTTGGCACGCGCTCAATATGCCTGGGGTTCGACGCCGCGGTAACCCGGTCAAGAGCATTTTCCGTTTTCCACTCTGTATACTTCAGAGGAGATGTTATGCGCTCGGCTATCTCATTACCGTTCTCCAGACAGAGGTCACGTACGTATAGCGCGGATGGCATTTTGTTTTCCTCCGCCTGCGTGTCTCCCATCGGAACGTAGCCAAAGAGACGACAAACCTCGCACCCTTCAACGTCTCTCGGGTCGATACACCAGTGCATTTTGATTTCTTCTTTTCCCTTCTGAGGCCTGAGTTTCTTGTTCAGCGCCCTTTCTGTCAGGCTTCTAAGCTTTCCTTTCAGGGAGCTACCAGGAATGTAGGGCTCTCCCGTGAGAGGATCCTTCACTACCGGCGAATCAATACCCCCGATGACAAATCGCTCGCTGAGAGCTCCGATATGCAAACCTGTACGGCATTCCAGCGCGCCCTTTATCATTATCTTGGCGACAAGAGGAAACTGTATCTCTGTCATTGTCTCTGTCATCATTCAGCACCTCCCTTGGCGTGATATGTGTAGTAAGCGACTATCGAGTCCACAAAGTAAACGAAACTGCTGAACGCCCTGCGCGTCCACTCCTCCCTTTGTTGCTCCGGTGCGCCCCTTACTCGCTCCCACTGTCTCGTCATTTGGTCAAACCATGGCTTAAGGGCTTGCTGTAGGGTCTCAAGCTTTCGCTCCTTCGCTACCTGGTAGGCAACATAGGCTCGAAACAGGGAAATCTGCGCCATCGTGGGACTGTTGCCAAGCCCGCGTAACTGCCCGACTATGTTCATCATTTGTGTCCTGCCGATATAGTTTGCACACTCTTTACCAATCTGCTCAGCTTGCTGGAGAAGCTCTGTCATATCCTTTTCGCTTGCCCGATCCCGAAGGGCATCCAGCTTCGCACGGCTAAGAATTATCTCGGTCGCTCGGATAGCCTTGCTGGCTTCTGCAGACAGTTGCTTGGCAGCCTCCTGCGTCGGGGGTCCCGTTCTTGCTTGCATCCTGCACCTCCTTATTTTTCTCTGCTTAATAAATCAACCCAGGTCAATGCTGGGTGAAGGTAACTTACGGTTTTCGTGTCGAGAAGGCAATGCTCAAGCTCAGTGCTGAGCTTGCTCTCCGCGACCCGCGAGCCCAAAGTATAGAATAGCAAAGGAAGAAACAGCTTTCCCTCTGTTCGGCGTCTCTCCACCACATTGAACAGCTTGTAAATCAGCGCCCTGCTCCCCGCCTTAAGTTGCAGAACGTTGTTCTTCTCGCCATCACCGAGTTCTCTGGCCAGCCACTTTGTCAGTTCAAGCAGATTCAACCCGCTGGGCATAGGGAAGACACCGTCTTCCCACTTCAGAGCGCGTTTCAGCCCCTCCTTCTCCAGTATGTCCACCAACCTTTCTGCGAGGTCGCTTCCCGATAAGGGGGCTCTCTGTGCCTCGGGCGCGAAAAGCAGACTGGGGAAAAACAAAGCTACGCTGTCCTTTTTCTTGCCATTTTCACCTTCCTTGTTTTCCTTGGCAGCGTGTTCCGCTTTCTGCGCATCCTCGGCAAGATGGTGCAAAGGATAACTGTGCTCTCGTACCACCATTCCTGCTGACAAGGTTACATCTGGATTCCCGCCAGTGTATCGCCGGAAGCAGTGATAAAGGTCAAATGTGAGCTCAGCGACATCGCTCCACGCTCCGACGACGAAGAGATCGTCGCCGCCGGAGTAAATGATTATCACCTTTCTGTTCTTATCTCGACTTTGGTCGCCGGCTACCACATGTGTCTGAGGGGAAGGTAATCCAGTGCCACGACAGAACTCTCCCATGTAGGCCTTAAAAAAATTCGTCAGGCAACGAGAGACCACTGCCACGCGAGATAGCGAATTCTTCTCTTCTCTCTTTGGGAAACCTCTGCCGGTAGCAATCTCGCCAAGATTATCCACATCCATGCGCAGAGCTCCGATTCTTTTCACGCCGGTTGACCGCTTTGCCAGAGCCTCGAATTCCGTCGGCACCTTGTCAGGCTTATGCTCTTCTCCTTCCATAGCCACTTCCTTTATGGTTGGATAAACTGCAACAAAGAAGGGATAAGCTTTGCCCTCCTTGTAGAGGCGGTTATCCAGGTCATTGATGACCCATATAGCTGTGGCATTCCTGAAAATCTCTTGCCTCTCGCGTTCAAGAAAAACATAATCTGCGTCTCCTATGGTCAGAGCGAGCTTTTCTCCTTCGCGCCCTTGCGCGACTCTGACAATATATTTTCCGGAAGAGAGATGCTCCCCAATGTGGAAAAGGTCGCAACAGGACTGGCAAGCGGATGGAACTTGCTCTATCACAATTCTGTCTGAAGGATAAGGCAAGGGGAACAGGAAATCCTCCTTATGGCAAACCTCGCACTCGTCAAAGCTGATCTTGCTGGGGTCAAGACATATCTGGCAACCTTCCACTACGCCCCGACGAAGAGCAAATTGCCATTTTGCCGCTTGGGCATTGCCACAGCGGGGACATTTCCCCTCGTATTTCTGTGCACTCTTCACTAATCTTCGCCCAACCTCTTTTTCCATCTCTCGGTTTAGCACGATTCGAGGCTCTAGCATAGTATCCAGATAGTCAGTAAACTTTGCATGTTTGCTCCGAGAAATGTTGGCTGCCAGCATCCTAAACTGCTCTGCTAGCGGTGTGGGCCGTGAGGGCAATGCAGCCTTCTCTTCTGGCACCTTCAATTGGGAGCCGCTGAGCTCTACCCACTCCAAGGCAAGATAAAGCCGTGCATCATGCTCTTCCCACAAGTAGCGGTTTATCTTCCCTCTCACATTCATTAGGTGATTTGTTACGCTTTCGCAATTTGGGACAAGCAAGTTGAACCTGCTTCCGCCCGAAAATATAACATTGGCGCGGGATAGTCCTAGAGGAGCCAGAATTTCATAGATGACGTGTTCCGTGAAGAATTCTAGGAAAAAAGACCTCCCCCGCAGCTCTTTCAGAGCTCCCTTTGAGGAAATGTTGTAGATAAACGATTGCACCCCGGAGAAGTCGCCGCCCACCAGCAGGTACCTCTGCGCACTTATGTCCTTCACCAATCCCTCATCTGATATGTCCTCCCCTTTTTCACTCATAGCGTAGTAGAGAGATGAAGCTATGGCAGCAGCGACTTTGACCTGGTCGAAGAAAGGAATATCGGACAGCAAATCCTCTTCTCTACCAGGACAATAAGGGATGAAAGACGTATATTTTTCCAGTGTTAACAAAATAGCGTCAGGGCTCGGATTAGTTAGCCCCTTCATTTCCTTCGTGAACCCTTCCCACAGCGAGCGATAGCTTTCCGGCGACGCCTCTATTACGTCATTGGATGGGAAGGTTGGGGAAGAACCTACCTTGCTTGGCGGCAGATAACTCCAGTAATTATGGTATCCCTCCCCAAAGGACACCTTGGAAAACACGTTAACCAAAGGACGTGAAAGGTTTTCCCGCTTTTCTTCCGCACCTAGCCCTCCCAGTGCCAGGGACCTCGACTCATCAATAATAAATTTGAAAGTCTCGATATCCCCAGCTGTCTCGTCCAACCCAACATTTTGTAGCCAGTTGTGGAATTCGCCCTCGTCAACCTTGCCAGAGCCAGCTGCTCTTGCTTGAAAGCGAGGAACATCAGCCAGCAGGGAGGCAATAGTTACCTTGGGCAGGTCAGGGGGTGGAGTCACAACCGTATCCAAAACCACTCTCCAACCGTCACGAGAGGGAGCTTGGTACCTGTTGGTTATTCTAGAGGAATTTGACTCGCCTTGTCAATACTATGTACTCGTTCACTACATATTGGACAGTTTAGGCAGGGCCAA
>Ga0129301_1001010_pt1 | contig 14587 bp, 13 predicted proteins | sample ConPoolayeHmetaG_FD_94489 | JGI IMG/M metagenome (GOLD analysis project Ga0129301, IMG submission 94489) | Hot spring microbial mat communities from California, USA to study Microbial Dark Matter (Phase II) - Cone Pool mat layer H metaG ...
GAAGTGAAAATTCCAATCATGCAAACGCCCATGCGGGCCGGTGGTTCAGTTTGGTATGAACGCCGCCTTCGCAAGGCGGAAGTCGCGGGTTCAAATCCCGCCCGGTCCATCACATCAAAAATTATAGCAGTATAATGAAAATTTGTTTATTGGGCACACATTTTTATCCGTAGTGTAGGTATTTTTGCATTAGCTCTTCAATCTTTTTAGGCTCTTCTTTCAGCTTTTTAGCTAGGTCCTTGTCCTTGTAGGTTTTAAGCTTGTTTATTGTGCCGTCTATTACCGTTTTTGGGAAGGGGTTTTCTGTTTCGTAGTATTTTCTGTCTTTCTTGAGGTTGGATGCTGATTCGCTACAAGATTTTGGCAAGCTTCGCAGTCTTTTTCCGCCTCTTTTCTCGATATGTAACTCTTCTGCTATGCGCAACGAGTCTTCAGCGTTTTCTAAGCCATATCTTACTGCAACGGCTATTGCAGCTAAGAGCAGGTGCAGGTTTGCCGAAGGGTCTGGTGCTCTGAACTCGAAGGTTCTTTTGCATGAGTCTGTTTCACTGGCTGTTTGTTTAAAATTCCACCATAATGGTATGCGAATTAGTGCTAAACGGTTTCTGTAACCCCAGCAAATATGCATCGGAGATTCTTTGCGTGAAATGAAACGCACATAAGAGACGGGTATAGGGTTCCCGAAGGCTGTGAGGCTTGATGCGAATCTTAGGATTCCGCCTATCATTTTTTTGGCTTCTACGCTTAGACTTCCATCAAAAGCCTCTACAATATTTTTGCCGTTTTTCAATCCGCAAAGGTGGATGTGCATTCCGTTTCCAGCGTGGTCGAAGGCTATTTTTGGAGAAAATGAGACTGATGCTTTGTGTTTTGCGCAAATGTTGCGTATAACCCATTTTGTGATAACTATTGTTTCCGCCATTTCTGTCAGATTTTGTGGTGTTGGCTCTATTTCATGTTGCTCCATTATCGTGCCGTCTTTTAAGGCTATTTTTCCAACTTCTCCATGTGCATATTTTGTGGCGATGCCAATGTTCGCAAGCGTGGCGAGGATTTCGTCTCTAATATTTTCAAATTTGCTGAACGGTGCGGACTCGTGATAGTGTTTTTCCTGAGCACTTGGGAATAGCGCTTCAATTTCTTGTTTTGCAATTATGTAGAATTCTAGTTCTGCTAAGGCTTTCAGTGTGATGTAAGAGGATTGGCGGAGTTTTTCTTCAACGCGAGCGAGAATAGTTTCTGGAGCTATGTCTAAGGGGTTTCCGTTTTCATCTAGATATCTGCATAGAATGTTAAGCGTCGGATTGGCAGAGAATGGGTTGATGAATGCTGTTTCTATTTTGGGCATAACGTAAATGTCGCTTTTGTTCGGGTCGATGAAAGAGAACAGGCTTGAGCCGTCAACTCTTTCTCCAAATTCTAAAACATCATAGACTCGCTTCTGGTCAGTCACAGCAAAGCTAAGCGTTTTCAGTCTTCCATCTTCTGGAATATGGCAGAGATTGAGGATTTTTATGTCTTTTTCAGAAATGAATTTGATAACATCTTCTTTGCTTGTCAGATTTATTTTCCCAAGCATGAGCAGACCTCTAATCTAACAGCGAAGCTATACTCATCTAGAATCAGCTATTTTAACTCTCTCATAGACTGTTCGTTGGTGAAATCTGATTTGCTGATATCTTCTATGTGGTTCGAATAAGTTAATTTGTTCCTCTGTTAGTCTAACGGAATTCCACCACTCTTACATTTAGATGCAACAAAGTGTATTAGCATGTAACATCTTAAATCTAGCCCTATTACATTTTTGGCGCATGCAACCGCAAGCCAATCAGTAGACTTTCAGGAGCGATCTTGCCTTTTTCTCTGGGCAGCAAGTGTCTTTGCTAGGTTCTTCTGCAGCTCAGTTCGTGCTGATATGATGGATAACGCTTGAAACAGGGAGCGCTATCTACCTTTCTATAGCTTCTTTTGTTGGCTTCGCTCCGATGACAATTATCACTCCGTTTGCTGGTGTTCTAGTGGATAGGTGGAACCGTAAGGCAACAATAGGCATTGTAGACTTTTTGCAAGCCTTAACTACCGCCGTGCTAATCTTAATGTTTTGGTTTGGAAATGTTGCTGTCTGTCAAGTTTTCGCTTTTCTTGGGTTGTGTCATTGTAGGAGTTCTAACATTGACGATGGCATGGTTATTCACAGACATAAAGTACGGGGAATCAAACAAAACGCCTCAACCTAGAAAAATGGAATAGTGTTACATGAATTTTTCTCCATAGTCCCCTAAATCCAAACTGCACAAGGTTAAATTGATGCCTAAGCCGTTCTTCCTTTTCTGTCTCGTTCAGTTTAAATATTAGATTTGTGATTAGACAAGGCGAGAGGAAAAACAGCGTATGGGTTCAAAGTCTCCAAGAGGCGAATTCGCAGCACGAAAACTAGTTCAAAAACGGAAAAAATTCCGCTGGGGCAACAGATACTATAAACGTCGAATGCTCATGCTAGACGTCAAAGCAGACCCGCTTGAAGGAGCACCAATGGCGCGAGGAATCGTTCTAGAAAAAGTAGGCGTCGAAAGCAAACAGCCTAACAGCGCCATCCGCAAATGTGTAAGAACACAACTCATCAAAAACGGCAGGGCAGTAACTGCATTCCTCCCAGGAGACGGAGCCCTAAACGTAGTAGACGAACACGACGAAGTAATTGTCGAAGGCATAGGAGGCTCAAGAGGCGGAGCAATGGGCGACATCCCAGGCGTAAGATGGAAAGTCATCATGGTAAACGGTGTTTCACTAAACGAGCTTGTTTACGGAAGAAAGCAAAAACCTGTGCGGTGAAGAAATTTTGAGCCAAAAGCAAGTGGAAAAAGAGGAGAAGGAAATAAAACTTTTCGGAAAATGGAGCTTCAAAGGCATTGAAAAAAAAGACCTTGGCTTACAACGGTACATTTCACTTCAACCTGTAGCGGTTCCGCACAGCATGGGAAGACACGAACACAAACGCTTCAGAAAAGCAAGCATCAGCATTGTGGAAAGACTCATAAATAATCTTATGCGGCCTGGAAAAAACGCTGGCAAAAAGGCTAGAGCAACAAACTTTGTTAAACAAGCTTTTGAGATAATACATCTTCGCACAGGCAAAAATCCGATTGAAGCGCTTATAAGAGCCATAGAGAATTCCGCACCATGCGAAGATACCACAAGAATTAGCTATGGTGGAATAGTCTACCTCATGTCGGTTGACATAGCCCCACAGAGGCGTATCGACCTCGCATTGAGACATATCTGCGAAGGTGCAAGACAAGCGTCAATAAACAATCCCCGCTCATTCGCAGAATGCCTTGCTGAAGAAATAGCGCTTGCATCAGATAATGATATGAAAAGTTATGCAGTTGCAAAACGCCACGAGATAGAGCGAGTAGCTCAATCCTCAAGATAGCTATCTTGTGTGCAGTTCCACAACATCGCCATCATCAAGCGTAAAAGTTGCTCCAACTTTCTGCGGACTGAAAATAAGGCGTTTAGACCAAATTTTCGCAAAAGAAAAACGCTTGCTAAAGTCGCTGTGAATGTTCCTTGCTAAATCATAGACTGTTGTGCCTTTTCTAAGAATGAAAGGCTTGTTAGACGGCTCCTTCTTGCTAGGCTCTTTCGTGTAAACACGTATAACCTCTAAGGAGTTAAACAGAATCTCGCCAAGCTTCTCTAAGCCTTGCCTGGTTGTGCATGAAACTGGCAGTATAGGTAGCTGATTTACAACGTAATTTTCTAGAATCTCTAAATTAGCCTTCGCATTTGCTGCGTCAATTTTGTTTGCAACTATGATTGCTGGCTTGTAAGTGGTGCTTTCAAAAATAGCGTCTTCCACATCGCTTAACGTAGCTTCTCCCTGAATCTTGACAACTCCATCGTGAATCCGATAGCTTTTCAAAAGCTCTTCAACATCCTTCATTGTGCCATCTAAAAGCTTTCCAATCAAAATAATCCGTAAGCCTGCTCCCATAAACTTTCGCTCAATCTCCACGCGGGCCTTAGGCTTGCTGACAAGTATGCGAGCTCTCTCCATCTCTTCAAGAATCAATGTCAACTGTTTAACAGGGTCTTGAGTCAAATCTATCAGTATAATTAAGCCGTCTGCGTTTCGAGCTAGTCCCAAGGACTGGAGACCCCACGCTTTGCCGTCTGCAGAGCCTTCCATCAGCGCCGGAGCTTCTACAATCTGAAATTGGATATCCTTGTACGGCAGCATTCCTGGAACTGGTTCACGAGTTGTGTAGGGCGCTGTTGAAATCTCAACTTTGGCATTTGTAGTTGCTGCGAGCAAACTGCTTTTTCCAACGTTCGTTATTCCGATGATTACTATTTGCGCTGCGCCTTCTTTTTCCAAGAAAATTTTTGGTCCGCTTTTTCCCGTCCTTTTCTTTTTCTTCTCCTCTAGCTCTTTTCGTAAAACTGCCATTTGCTTCTTAACCTGTGCGCAGAGCTTAGCGGTTCCTTTATGTTTTGGGACTGTGCTTAGGAACTCTTCCATACGCTGAAGCCTTTCTCTAGGATTTTTGGTAGCTTCAACTTCCGCCCACTTTTTTCTAGCTTCGGGTGGCAAGTTCGCAGGCATAATCTGAACGCGTCCAATCAACTATTTCTTCAAATCATCTTTAATAATTATTTGCAATCAGCAAAATAAGCGTGCATAAGGCTATCATAAAATTAAAATAACTGAATGAACAGTTGTGTAAACAAAACCACTAAAAACAGTGTAAATTGAAAAATAAAATATGGAGGAAAAAGGAATGAGCGAAAAACCACACTTAAACCTAGTCATCATGGGACACGTGGACCACGGAAAATCAACAACAACAGGACACTTACTATATGATGCAGGAGCAGTTGACGAAAGAACAATCAAAGCTTACGAAGAAGAAGCCAAAAAGATGGGTAAAGAAACATTCAAGTACGCATGGGTACTCGACAATCTCAAAGAAGAAAGAGAAAGAGGCTTAACAATAGACCTTCGATTCCTAAAATTCGAAACCAAAAAATACTACTTCACAGTCATTGATGCGCCTGGACACAGAGACTTCGTTAAAAACATGATTACAGGCGCAAGCCAAGCTGACGGCGCAGTGCTGTTTGTTTCTGCTAAAAGAGGAGAATTCGAAGCAGGAATCGGTCCTGGTGGACAGACTCGAGAGCACGCTTTCCTAGGATTCACACTAGGCGTACACCAGATGGTTGTTGCAGTTAACAAGATGGACGACATCTCTGTGAATTGGAGCCAAGAACGCTATAATGAGATTAAAAATGAAGTAAGCAGAATGTTGAAGATGGTTGGATGGAAGGTTGAGAAAATCCATTTCGTTCCAACTTCTGGATGGACAGGCGACAACTTAGTTAAAAAAAGCGATAAGATGCCATGGTACACTGGACCTACATTATTCGAGGCTTTGGACACTTTCGAGGTCCCACCTAAAGCAACTAACAAGCCGTTGCGTATTCCAATCCAAGACGTTTATACCATTACTGGTGTAGGCACTGTTCCAGTTGGCAGAGTTGAAACTGGCGTTGTGAAGGAAAATGACGTTCTTATTTTCATGCCTTCTAACAAGCAGGGTGAAGTGAAGTCGCTGGAGATGCACCACACACGAATCCCAAAAGCTGAACCTGGAGACAACATCGGCTTTAACATTAGAGGCATAGCGAAAACAGATATTCGCCGAGGAGACGTTGCTGGACATGTAAGTAATCCGCCTACAGTTGCTAAAGAGTTCATTGGACAGATCATCGTGATCTACCATCCGACTGCGCTGGCTGCTGGATACACGCCTGTTCTGCACTATCACACGGGACAAGTGGCATGCAGGTTTACGGAGATATTGAAGAAGATTGATCCGCGTAGTGGGCAGACTGTTGAGGAGAAGCCTTCTTTCATTAAGACTGGTGATGCAGCGTTGGTGCGCATGGAGCCTTTGCATCCTATTGCGATTGAGACTTACACAGAGTTTCCAGAGCTTGGGCGGTTTGCTGTGCGTGATATGGGTACGACTGTGGCTGCGGGTGTCGTAAAGGAGATCACGAAAAAAGGACCATAACCTCCTCTACCTATCTTTTTTTGTCGTTTAGCACATTTTTTGTATTTTAAGTCCAATAAACAATCTGTAATTTCAGTGTAGTTACGAGTTTTTCTTGAAATAGGCAAAGTGAAGTAGAGAATTTTGGTTATTTCTCTGGATTTTGCATAGTCTGAACAAATAATTTGCAATATCTCTAAAACTTGTAAGTTTTATCTTAGAGAAGTTACTTGTTCTCATTAAACAAATCGAGTTGGGCATGATGTCTGGATCTGAAACTTTACTTCCCTACATAAAAGAAAAGAAAAGCAATGAACAAGAGCCAACAATTATCGTTGATAGCCGTGAAGCAAATAGTGCAGCGAAAATTGTTAAAGGATTAAGAGAGCGCAACGTGAACGTCAGAATTGAGGCTTTAGAGAAAGGCGACTACATTATCTCAGATGTTTGTGCGATAGAACGGAAAACGGTTCAAGATTTTGTCTACACGCTAACACGCCGATTCTTATTCGAGCAACTATTCCAATTAAAAGAGGTTTATCCGAAAGCGCTAATACTGCTTGAAGGCTATCTTCCAATAATCTACAAGTTCAGCAGGATTAATCCCTCCGCTGTTTGGGGAGCAATGTTTAATCTAGCAAGAAACGGCATCGCCATAGTAAACACAAGCTCGCATAAAGAAACCGTTGATTTTCTCTATGTTGCTGCTCGCCAAGAACAAATTGTTGAGAAACGTGCTCCAGCATTGCACCCGCTTAAGAAAACTGAAACACTTGCTGATGCTCAAGTCTATTTCATTGCAAGTTTGCCAAACATTGGAAAAGAAAAGGCAATAACAATACTTAAATCATATCAGACACCGTTAAATTCATTGATGAATGTGGACGAATGGCCCAAAACCGTCTACGGACTCGGACCAATAATCAGCAACAAAGTCAAAGAAGTGTTGAACACGCCTTTCCGAGAATGAAGAACCATGGATGTAGAAATTTCGCCTACAAGAAAAATCACGATTCTCGGCTTAGATAAGCGCGCAGTAAATGACATTGCTTGGTGCGCGGCCTCCTTTGGTGCTAACAGGCTTTACTGGATAGACGGCTACCTTTTCTGCGTTGAAGTTTATGGCAAATCTTTCGAGCACGAGCTTAAGACTAAGGTTTTTCCAATAAGCCAAATCTGCTATTCGAAATTTCCGAAACATGAAAAAACCTACGAAGTTGACAAGACCTTTCAGATTCCAATAGTGAATGTTTCAGATATGAAAATATTCAAGGCAATGCTAACTGCTATATTGGAGTATGAAAAAGAAGGCGCAGCCGAATCGAAAAGCTAAGTCTGCTTCTTGCCATGTTCTAAGCCGAGATTAAATGCTTTCAAGTTCATTTCAAGATACTTCGCTGGAACAAGCTCTTGCAACGCTTCTCTGAATCTTTCAACTTTTACTGGAATTCTGTCCGAAGCAGCTAACACTCCAATCAAGACTATGTTCTGCGCCAAAGCGCTTCCCGCTTCCTTAGCCAGTTTTCTAGTATCCACAACTGTTATTTTCTCTGCAAAACGATGAATCTTCTCCATAATCTCTTCCATGCTCGGATACTTTTTCATTTTAGCAGCTAATTCCGTTGGCGGAATCTGCTCATCGCTCATAATTACAAGCGTTTTTTTAGATGAAAATCTCAGATTGCGCAATGTCTCTAAAGGCTCAAAACCAACGAGCACGTCAGCCTGTCCTTCCAGAACAGTGGGCGCCATAACCTTGTCGCCTATTCTAACATTTGATACTACTGCTCCTCCACGCTGTGCCATTCCATGAATTTCGCTTACCCGAACGTTTAATCCTTCTTTCATCGCAGCAGTACCTAAAACTTCTGCAGCTAACAAAATTCCCTGACCGCCAACGCCAGCCAAAACAACATTACATTCCTTCAAGCTTATACACATACTCCTTATTCTTTTTTCAATTCAATCTAACATATTCTATCGCCTTGTATGGGCATACTGAAACGCATAAGCCGCAACCGACGCACAGCGCTTCGTTAATTTGCGCTTTTCCTTCCTCTATTACGATTGCTGGACAGCCCAATAGCTTAATGCAAGCCATGCAGTTCGTGCATTTCTCCGTTATTCTGCAAGTCAAAAGTTCTAAGCCTTTGCGCCGCTTTTCTCTAACCGCCAATAGGGCACATGGTGCACGAAACACGATGACTGATGGGCCTTCGTGTTTTAATGCTTCTTTTAGAATGGTTTCAGTTTCTTTGGTTTTAAATGGGTCGACGACTTTCACGTATTTTACGCCGCATCCTTCTGCAATTTTTTCTACAAGTATTCTTTCTGAGGGCGTTTGCATTCCAGTTTTGCCTGTTCCTGGGTGTGGTTGATGTCCGGTCATTGCAGTGGTGAGGTTGTCTAGAACTGCTACGACGATTTTGCTGTTGTTGTAGACTGCGTTTACTAAGCCTGGGATTGCTGCGTGGAAGAAAGTTGAGTCTCCGACTATTGCTATTGTGTCTTTGTCTGTGGCTCGGTTTATTCCCTGTGCCATGCCGACGCTTGCGCCCATGCAAATCATAATGTCTCCAACATTCAATGGTGGAGCGATTCCTAATGCGTAGCAGCCTATATCCGTGGGATAGAGTGCTTTTTCTCCACCAACTTTTCTTATCAAATAGAAGGAAGCTCTATGTGGACAGCCAGCGCATAGTATTGGTGGTCTGGAGGGAAGTTCTTTGACTATTTTTGCAAATTCTTCGTCTATTTTTGTAAAGTCGATTGGCAGTTTCTTAGCTGTAATTTTAGCCAAGCCTATCGCAACTGTGCGTATAGAAAGTTCTCCGTCTCTTGGAAAATGTGCAATAGTCATTTTGCCGTGAATCTCAACGTTTGGCGCATGGTCTTTGGCTATTGCTTTTATCTGCATTTCCAAGTAGGGCTCAAGTTCTTCGACAACTATTATTTTTTCGTGGCTTTTCAGGAATTTTCCAATCATTTTCTCTGGAAGCGGGTGGGTCACGCCCAGTTTTAGAATGTCAACATCTAAGCCTAGCAGTTCAGAGGCTTCTTCAGCATAGTTGTAGGCTGCGCTTGAGGAGATTATGCCAATTTGTTTGTTTTTCCCTTCATGCGCGATTTTGTTATATGGTGAGGTTTCGCTTATTTCTTTGGCTATTTCTGCTTTTTTTAGAAGCATTGGGTGTTTGGGTCTTGAGTTTGCTGGAACCATTATTAGTCGTTTTACGTCTCTAATGAATTCTCCTTTTGTGTGTGGTTTTGCGAGTTTGCCGTATTTTACTGGGCTTCGTGTGTGGCTTACTCGTGTTGTGGTTCGCAGTATGACTGGGATTTCGAGTTTTTCTGAGATTTCGATTGCTGTGATTGTCATGTCTTTTGCTTCTTGAGCGTTGGAAGGTTCTAAGCATGGAAGATTTGAAAGCAGTGCGTAGTAGCGGTTGTCTTGTTCGTTTTGTGAACTGTAGCATTCTGGGTCGTCTGCTGTTACTATGACGTAGCCTCCTCTTACGCCGGTATAAGCTAATGTCATAACCATGTCTGCCGCTACGTTTAAGCCCACATGCTTCATGGCTGAAAGTGCTCTAACTCCACAGTTTGCAGCGCCTCCAGCAACTTCAGTGGCTACTATTTCGTTGGTGGAATACTCCATGTAGATTCCAGCTTCTTTGGCGATTTCAGCGATGGAATCACCTATCTCGGATGCTGGCGTTCCAGGGTAGGTTGTGACTACGCCTATTCCGGCTTCTAGTATGCCTCTTGCGATGGCTTCGTTGCCGAGAAGAAGAACCTGTTCTCCAAGCTTATCTTTTAGTAGGATGTGTGAATCTGGCAATATTTTGTTCTCCAGACTGTAGAAAGGTTTCACTGTTAGGGTTTCACATATAAGTTTTGGTTTGAAACTGGTGTTATATTGATTTAAGTATGCTGTGACCGAAAGGATTATAATAGCAAAGTTTTGATACACAGCAACAATTTAAGAGGTTTAAACTATGTCGATAAGATTGTCGTCTGGGAAAGAGATTCCGATTGAGATGCATAAAACTCGAATGGTCCAGAAAATTCAGTTAATTCCAGTGGATGAGAGGCTTAAGGCTATTGGAGAGGCAGGCTATAACACTTTTCAACTTAAAACTAAGGACATTTTTCTCGACATGCTCACTGACAGCGGCGTTAACGCAATGAGCGATAACCAGTTTGCGGCTTTCATTAGAACAGATGATGCTTATGCTGGCAGCATGACGTTTTACGAGTTTGCAGATGCTGTGAAGGACGTTTTAGGCTACAAGTATGTGATGAACACTCATCAGGGAAGAGCAGCTGAGCATTTGCTGGCGAAAGTTTTCATCAAGCCTGGAGATGTTGTTCCGACAAACTATCACTTCACAACTACACGTGCACATATCGAGTTGGCTGGGGCGCAGGTTCTGGAAATCTATTATGATGAAGCTTTGAAGACTGAGAGCACTAACCCTTTTAAGGGTTGCATTAACCCGCAGAAATTGAGGAATGTTATCAAGAAGTATGGAAAGGATAAAGTAGCTTTTGTACGGTTGGAAGCTACAACTAACCTGATTGGCGGTCAGCCGTTTTCCATGGCGAACATGCGTGAGATACGGCAAATTTGCGACGAGAATGGTATAATGTTTGTTCTGGACGGCAGTTTGATTTGCGAAAATGCGTATATGATTTGGCAACGTGAGAAAGGCTACGAGAAAAAGACTGTTGCCGAGATTGTCAAAGAAATGTGCAGCATCGTTGACTTGTTCTACATGAGCGGGCGGAAGAACACAAGCGTGAGAGGCGGAATGATTGCCACTAACAATAAGGAGTTGTTTGACAAGATTCGTCCTTGGCTTCCAGTCTATGAGGGCTTCTACACTTATGGTGGAATGTCTCAGCGTGAAGTTGGTATGATGGCTGTTGGCGTCAGAGAGATGGTTGATCCTTTTGTTGCAGGCTGTGCAGTGGAGCAGATAAAGTATTTCGTTAATAGACTTGTAGAAACAAAGATTCCAGTGGTGACTCCTCCAGGCGGTTTGGCTTGTCACTTGGATGCTATGAAGTTCTTACCTCATGTTCCGCAGTCGCAGTATCCTGCAGGCGCTTTGGCTGCAGCGCTCTATATTGCTTCGGGCATTCGGAGCATGGAAAGAGGCACTATTTCAGTTGATCGTGACCCGAAGACAGGGAAGGAGATTATGGCTGATGTTGAGTTGACACGCATTGCGTTGCCGAGAAGGGTTTATACGATTTCGCACATTGAATATGCTGTTGACAGGATTAATTGGCTGTATAAGCATAGAAACTTGGTGAAGGGACTAAAGTTCTACTTTGAGCCGCCGGTACTAAGATTCTTTGACGGAAGACTAGAGGCTATAGACAACTGGGGCAAAGACTTGGCGGAAGCGTTCAAAAAAGAAATAGGCAAATATTAGACAATAGCATTTCTTTTTATTTTTGCCTGATTTTTCGTCAATGATAAGGAACAGCTTCCTGTTATTGTAAGGTCATTGCTTAGTTTGGAAATAGAGTGAATTTCGAAAATTTCTGGAATGAAGTAGGAGACATAGTTAGAAGAGAAGGACGAGTTTGCAGTCAATTAGTTCTTTTACGTGGAGCCAAAAGCATATTTGAACTCTAATATTCGTGAAATGTTGAAAACTAGAACGGGCTAGGCGCGTATTGGCTGATTTTTGCGTCATTAGCATGTTAAAATTAGATTCGGCACTCTAACAGTTAGGTATTCCTTAACAAAGGAAATATCATACCATGCGCATGTATGGGTAAAGGCGTCTGCCTATGCAAAGAACAGGAACTGCAAAGCTTCCCCTACACTATGGCAAAGCACCAACATGGCTAACTCAAAGAATGGAAAAACTCGGCAGAGAAATCGCAACCATAATAATCAACGAGCATGGTGCAGAAGAATTTCTAAGGCGAATCTCAGACCCTTTCTGGTTCCAAGCATTAGGCTGCGTTCTAGGCTATGATTGGCATTCTTCAGGCGTAACCACCGTCCTCACAGGAGTCCTGAAAAGAGCAGTCTTGCCGGAGAAGCATGGAATCGGCGTCTGCGGTGGAAAAGGCAAATTCTCCAGACAAACGCCATCAGAAATCACAGCCTTAAGCAAAAAGTTTGACTTCTCAGAAGAAGAAACAGAAAAACTACTCTACGCAAGCAAGATGAGCGCCAAAGTAGACAACACAGCCATTCAAGCTGGATATCAGCTCTATCATCATGCCTTTATCTTATGTGAAAACGGAGAATGGTCAGTAATCCAGCAAGGCATGTGCGCTCAGGACCGCACCGCTAGGCGTTATCATTGGCTGTCAGACAACGTCAAAAGCTTCGTTGTAGAACCTCACAATGCTATAGTCTGTGATGTTAAACATGAAGCTGTTTTGGACATGACAGCGAAAGAAAGCGAAGGAAGCAGAAAAGCCTCAGTAGACATAGCTAAAGAGACGCCTAGAAAGCTTCAGCAGCTGATACCTTCTGCTAGACCTTTATATCAGAAGTCGCTGCAAGAATGGCTCTCAAATAAGACAGAAAGCGAGACGCCTATCGAAGCTTTGTCAATGCCTCTGAACATAAACTGGCAAGCTCTGAAAGAAGTCTACGAGTTTCAACCTCGCAACTACGAGGAGCTTTTAGGCTTCAAAGGAGTCGGACCAGCCACAGTAAGAGGCTTAGCATTAATCGCAGAACTTGTTTACGGCGAGAAACCAAGCTGGAAAGACCCAGTAAAATACTCCTTCGCCTATGGAGGAAAAGACGGAGTGCCCTATCCAGTGGACAGAAAAGCCATGGACGAATCAATTCAACTGCTTAAACATGCTGTAGACGAGGCTAGAATAGGCAATAAGGAAAAGTTTCAGTCTCTGCAGAGGCTTAGACGTTTTGTTCCTGAAAGCAGATTTTAGCTATTATTGTTCAACGGTTATCGCTTGAGTAGGACAAGAAGCAACACAAGCCATACAAGCTATGCAATCCTGCTCTCGAACGGGCACAGATTTTGGAGAATCAGGATATTCAGACAATTTCTGAAGTTCAAAAACGCTTACAGGGCAAACTTCGACACAAACGCCATCGCCATTGCACTTCTTCCAGTCAACCTTAACCTTAGGCATCTTTCATCCCACGCTTATTATTTAATTAGACTTCTTATGCTTTGCTACCGCTTCAAGTTGGGAGTTCGGCGTCATGATTTTGGAGGTGAAGGAATTTCTTGAGTTAAGCAGTGCTGAAGCTTTTGAAAACTCCATAAGCGTGTTACGAAGCTTCTCGAAAAGTATTGCCAAGCGTTTTCCATTCTCTGTTAAACTATACTTCTTCGGCAGTTTCCTCTTGAAAGCCAGCTTTTTGCCTCTAAGCTTTCTAAGATATTTGTAGGTTCTGCGCAGAGTAATTCGAGTTTTCTTGGCAAGGGCTTCTGCGTCAATGCCCTCTGCTGGAATGTTTTCATACACTTTTTTCTCGGTTGATGAAAGCCTTTCCATTGATGGGTTTCGTCTGCTTCTGAAGTAGAAGATATACTTAGACTCGTCGGCTTTTGCGACTATTCCTGTTTCTTGGAGACGTTTTAGAATTCGTCCAAGGCTTTTGGTGGAAGCGAGCAGCTTTAGTTCTTCATAGGTTTTTGGGCTGGCAAACAGTGCGTCGATAATCTTTTCTTCGTAGCATTCTGAGTGAGGCGGTAATCTTTTTGTAAAATCTTCGTTATTCTTTAATATTTCAAGTGTTTTCTTGCCTAACATTGTAATCCTGTAACGGTTGAAGCAGCTGGCAACGACTCCTACTGCAAGTAGAGGATTTAGATATTCATTCAATATGGTTAGTTGGCTGTGGTTATAACCGTGATGCTTGAATTTGCCTTGAATATCTGCAAGCGAAAGGCTGTTCTCTGAAAGCATACCTAGCAACTGTAATCGACGCTTATTCTTCAAGGCATTCAACAGCAAATCAAAGGAATTCTCTTTGTCGATTGCGCTCCAGAGGTTGCGAATCTCGTTCTTAATCTTCCAAACTCTGCATCCGTTTTGGCATTCCATAGGCGTAAGCGGGCGACAATTATTGCAATCCTCTTGAATTTTCTCTACGAGGGCTGTTAAATCTGCACTTTCCTTTGTCTCTTCTTGAACTTGTTGCATTTGAGCTTCTGCCATCATGGCGCCGTTCTCCCTTTGACGCTTGTCACGAGAGATTGTTGGAGGCGTTTTTGGAGGACTTTTTGGGTGGAGGGGAGAAAGGAGAGTGAGTTTTAGAAGTTGGTGTCTCCTCAACCTCTCATGACATACGTCATAAAATATATGACACACGTCATGTTTATATACCTTTCCCCACAACAAAACAACAGTGAAACAACAATGCTACTTCCATGCGAAATAGCAGCGAAAACAATAATACCCGCACTCAAAGCCTCAATCGCCAACCAGCTAACAGAAAAAGGAATTAAACAAAAAGAAATAGCAGAACTCTTAGGAATAACACAATCAGCCGTAAGCAAATACACTAC
>Ga0129301_1001011_pt1 | contig 14581 bp, 13 predicted proteins | sample ConPoolayeHmetaG_FD_94489 | JGI IMG/M metagenome (GOLD analysis project Ga0129301, IMG submission 94489) | Hot spring microbial mat communities from California, USA to study Microbial Dark Matter (Phase II) - Cone Pool mat layer H metaG ...
CCCACGCGCTGGCGCGGCTGGCCGGCCAGGCGCGCCTGACCCGGCTCGCCGACTGGCTGCTCCAGCGGGACAACCTCACGCCGCGGGGCTGGGCAGGCGTGACGTCTGTCCTCCCCGGAGGGGGCGGGAGGCTACGGGGCTATGACGAGACGGCGGCCGAGGTGGTGGCGGTCTACGATAACTTCGTGCGCGCGGCGGCGTGGTGCGCGCGTGGAGGAGGGGCGATATGAAGGTCGCCATGCTGAGCTGGGAGTCGCTGCACTCGATCCCGGTGGGCGGGCTGGCCGCGCACGTCACCGAGCTGGCGGCGGCCCTGGAGCGCAAGGGGCACCAGGTTCACGTGTTCACCCGGATGGGGCCGGGGCAGCCGGAGTACCAGCGCATAGATGGGGTGCACTACCACCGCTGCCCCTATGACCAGAACCCCGATTTCCCGACCGAGATCCACAACTTCTGCCAGTCGCTCACCCACCATCTGTTCGCGACCGAGGATTACATCGGGAACTTCGACCTCGTGCACGGGCACGACTGGCTGACCGGTCAGGCGTTGAGCTGGATCAAGTGGGGCCGGGGGCGGCGCACTGTCTGGACCGCGCACTCCACCGAGTACGGCCGGTGCGGGAACCGCTTCCTCGGCGGCCACTCGGAGCGGATCCGGGGGCTGGAACGGGAGACCGGATGGGTAGCCGATCGGGTGCTGGCGGTGTCGGGGGCGATCAGGGGGGAGCTGATGTGGATGTACGAGCTGCCCGGGGAGAAGATCCGCGTGGTGTACAACGGCGTGAGCCCGCACAAGTGGGCGCGGTGGCTCGACCCGGGGGAGGTCAAGGCGCGCTATGGCATCGGCCCCCTCGACCCGACCGTTCTCTACACCGGGCGCATGGCCTACCAGAAGGGCCCCGACCTGCTGCTGGAGGCAGTGCCCAAGGTGCTGGCAAGCCACCCCGAAGCGAAGTTCATCTTCGTGGGCGATGGCGACATGAGGGGGCACCTCCAGGGCCTGGCGCAGGCCAACGGCTGGGGGGGCGCCGTCCGGTTTCTGGGCTATGTGTCGGAGGACGAGCTCATCAACTTGTACAACGCATGTGATGCGGTGTGCGTGCCCTCCCGCAATGAGCCTTTCGGCATCGTGGTGCTCGAGGCCTGGTCGGCCGGCAAGCCGGTGGTGGTGACCCACAGCGGGGGGCCGGACGAGTTCGTCTGGCACGATGTCAACGGCTACCTCGTGTACCAGAGCCCGGAGTCCATCGCCTGGGGGCTGGGCACGCTGATGCGGGACTGGGACCACGCGCGATGGATGGGTCACAACGGCCGGGTGGCGGTGGAGACGGCCTTCTGCTGGGACCGGATCGCCGACCGCACCATCGAGGCCTACTGGAACTGAGGATGGCAGAGCTCTATCACGCCTTGGGCTTCCATATGCACCAGCCCCCGGGCAACCTCGAGCTGCTGTGGCGGGAGCACGAGTGGGAGGCCCGCCAGATCGTGCTGTGCTATCAGCGCCCGCTCAAGTACGCGCAGCGCTTCGCGGGGCAGGGCCGGTTCCATGTGGACTTCTCCGGCATCCTGCTCGAGCAGCTCTGCGATGACACGGTCGGGAGGCTCTACCGCGAAGTGGTGGACGTGGCGGAGATGCTCGCCGGCTACGCGGAGGCCGACAACATCGAGCTGCTCGCCACCGGCTACTTCCATCCCATCTTCCCGCTGATCCCGCCCGCCGACTGGCGGGAGCAGCTCGACCGGGCGATCGCGCTGATGCAGCGGCTGTTCGGGCGGCGCCCCCGCGGGTTCTGGCCGCCGGAGATGGCGTTCTCCATGGAGATGGTGCCAACGCTCGCCGAGGCCGGATTCGAGTATGTCGTCGTGGACCACGTGCATGTCCTGCCCGAGGGGGAGCAAAGCGCGGAGGAGACGGCGACCCATCCCTACCTCGCCGAGCACGAGGGAGCGCGGATCGCGGTCATCCCCCGGCACCGGGACCTGTCGAATGCGCAGGAGAGCGGTATGGCGCCGGAGTGGCTGGCCGAGCAGGTGATCCATCGGGCGGAGGGGGTGTCGCGGCCGGCGCTCTTCACCACCTGGTCGGACGGGGAGAACGGGGGGTGGTTTCGCCAGACCGCGGAGGAGGCCGGCTTCTGGGGGCACTTCTATGCGCCGTACATGCAGCGGCTGGAGACCGGGGGCTACCCGCTGTCACCGGTGCTGATAAGCGAGTACCTGGGGCAGCACCCGCCGCGGCGCAAGGCCCAGGTGCGCACAGGGGCGTGGAACATCGGGCAGACCGACGGGCTGGACTTCTCGCAGTGGTCGGGAAGCCAGGGGCAGAAGGCGGCCCTGGAGCGCCTCTGGCGGACCAGCGAGGAGCAGCGGCGACTGCAGGCGCGGCTGGAGGCCGGCGGGGGGCCGGCGGCTGCGGGGGAGCTGCTGGCCCAGGCGCGGGAGATGGTCCTGCGCGCCGAGACTTCGTGCTTCTTCTTCTGGGGGGACAGCTGGACGCCGCGGGCGGTGGCCCTGCTCGAGGAGGCGGACCGCACCCTGGCCCGAGCGCGGGAGCTGCTGGGCGAGGGAGGGGAGGAGCCATGAGGGTCGCGCTGATCTCGTGGGAGAGCCTGGCCGGGCCGTCGTGGACGGAGGGGTCGGTGGTGGTGAGCGACACCGCTGCGGCGCTGGCCGCCCACGGGGCGCAGGTGCATGTGTTCACCGGCCGCGGCCCGCGGCAGGCGCCCGAGGTGGCGCGGGACGGGGCGCTCTACCATCGCTGCCGGCACGATTCGTCTGGGGATGTGTGGAGCTTCGGGCGGGCGGCGGCGTATCGGCTGGCGGAGTGCGAGCGCGAGGGGCGCTTCGGGGTGGTGCACGGCTTCGGCTGGCCGGCGGTGGGGGCGTTGTCCGAGCTCCGGCGTGCGGGCCGACGAGGGCTGGTGTGGTCGGTGGCGGGCGAGCAGCCCGCCTCGGGCCGACCGGCGTGGCTGGAGGAGGCGGCGGAGGGCGAGGTGCGCTCGCCCCAGCACCCGGAGGAGTTCGCCGATCGCGTGATCGTCCCATGCGCGGAGGCAAGGGAGCGGTTCCTGGAGCAGTGGCGGGCGCGGGAGGACCTCGTGGAGGTGATCCACCCCGGCGTGGATCCGGGCTGGGCGGGCGAGCCGGTGGATCCGGCGACGGTGAAGGCTCGCTACGGCATGGGCGTCTATGACCCGATGTTGCTGTGCCCCTCGCCCCTGAGCGCTCAGGGCCGGCCCGGGCTGGCGCTGGATGCGATGCCGCAGGTGCTGGAGCGACACCCGGAGGCCAAGCTGGTCTTCGCCGGCGACGGGGAGCTGAGAGGGCACCTGGCCGACCGGGCCCAGGTGCTAGGGGTGCAGGGGGCGGTGCGCCTGCCCGGGGAGCCGGGGCCGGAGGAGCTGGGCAGGCTCTGCCAGGCCTGCGACGCGGTGCTGCTGCCGGAGCGCGCGCGGGAATACGGAGGCTTCGTGCTTGAGGCGTGGGCGGTGGGCAAGCCGGCGGTCGCGGCGCGCTCGCACGCGGGCGCGACCTTCATCTGGCACGAGGTCACGGGCTATGTGGCCGAGGACAGCAGCGACGGGCTGGCGGAGGGGGTGCTCTGGATGCTCGCGGACTTCGACCGGTGCCGGTGGGTGGGGGGCAACGGCCGGCGGGCGGTGGAGGAGGCGTTCGGGTGGCCGGCGGTGGCCGCAAGGCTGTTGGCCTGCTATCAGAGCGTGGGGCAGAACGAGCGCACACAGTAGGGCAGGCACCCTGCCTGCCCCGTGCAGGAGGAGAGCATGAGGTGCTGGTTCTGTGATGGTGAGGCGCGGGGGGTATGCGCGGCCTGCGGGCGGGGGCTGTGCCACCAGCACGCGCATATCCACGATGAGATGACGCTGGCGAAGAGCGATACGAGCACGGGCTACACGAGCTACTACAACGTGTACGGCTCGCTCAAGTGCGGGGAGTGCCGCCTGGGCTGGACCCACCACGCGCCGGGGAGGACAGGCTGAGCGCGCGATGCCCGAGAACGCCCTGATCTACACGGTGCTGCACCAACCGCGCCGGCCGCGGCTGCCGGCCGCGCCGCTCACGCCGGACATGTCGCCGGGTGAGATGGCGGAGGCGATCTTCGACCGGCCCCTCAACCGCCGCTACTTCCTGAAGGTGTCCCGCTACTGCTACCACCCGGCGCTCGATGAGTTCGTCGCCCACGTGGAGGCCGGATTGAGGCTGAACGTGGGGCTGTCGTTCTCGTTCCTGCGGCAGGCCCAGGCCTGGGACGCGGGGCTGGTGGACAAGCTGCGCGCGCTGGCGGCGCACCCACACGTGGAGCTGATCGGCGTCGAGCCCTACCACTCGTTCCTCTTCTGGCTGGACATCGAGCACTTCCAGGCCCGCATGGCATGGATGCGGGAGGAGCTGGAGCGCCTCTTCGGCAAGCGGCCTGCGGTGACCGACACCACGGAGATGATCCTCAGCCCCGAGATCTACCTCGCGCTCGAGGCCCTGGGGTTCCAGGCGGTGCTCGCCGAGGGCCGCCAGCAGCTGTTGGAGTGGCGGTCGCCGACGTATCTGTACGCTCCCCCGTGGGGCCGGATGCGGATTCTGACCCGGCACAACACCCTGAGCGATGATGTGGGCTATCGGTTCTCCAACACCGAGTGGGACGGCTACCCGCTGCGGGCGAGCGACTACGCGCGGTGGGTCCGAGACACCGGGGGCGAGCTGGCGGTGCTGGGGTGGGATTTCGAGACCTTCGGTGAGCACCACCCGGTGGACAGCGGCATCTTCGAGTTTCTGCGGTGGCTGCCGGGGGAACTGCGCTACCACGGGGTGGCCTGCCTGACCGCAAGCGAGGCGCTGGAGCGGCTGGGGCCGGGGGCCCATGAGCTGGAGCTGCCGGTCTCGCCGACAACGTGGGCCGGCAAGGGAGACATGGGCTTCTTTCTCGGCAACCGTGTGCAGCAGCGGATCTTCCACCTGATGCGCCATGCATACCACATCGCGTCCCTGTCGAACGAGCCGGAGCTGCTGGACATCGCGCTGTGGCTGGCGCAGTCGGACAACCTGCATCTGCTGCAGTGGTACGAGGAGTCGGGCTCGGAGGCCGAAGTCTCGGCCTACTTCACGCCCGATGAGTGGTGGGGCCTGGGGCAGGAGCGGCTGCTGCGGGAGCTGGCAGCGGTATACGAGGGGTTCATCGCCGCGGTGTCCGCGCGGCTGGCGCGGGCGGACGAGGAGGCGCTGCGGCGGGCCCGGGCGGCGGCCCCCGAGGCTGGGGCGGAGGCAGCGCCGGCCTTCTTGCCGGAGGGAGTGGCGCGGGCGGCCGGCGCGACGCGCGGGTCGCCCACACCCTAGGGACGGAGGGGGGATGCCGATGGGTCGGATCAAGCTCGCCTTCTGCGTGCACAACCATCAGCCGGTGGGGAACTTCGGGTGGGTCTTCGAGAAGGCCTCGGACAAAGCGTACCGGCCGTTCCTCGAGGTGCTGCGCGGGCACCCGGAGATGAAGGTGGTGCTGCACTACTCGGGGAGCCTGCTGAGCTGGCTGGAGGAGCACCGGCCCGACATCCTGGAGGAGGTGGGCCGCGCGGTGTCGGCGGGGCAGGCCGAGCTGCTGACAGGGGGCTTCTATGAGCCCATCCTGACGATCATCCCGGAGCGGGATGCGGTGGGGCAGATCGAGCGGCTGACGGGGTATCTGAGGGAGCGCTTCGAGGCGGAGCCGAAGGGGCTGTGGCTGCCGGAGCGGGTGTGGGAGCCGGAGCTGATCGGCGTGTTGAGGCGGGCGGATGTCGGCTACACGCTGGTGGATGACAACAACCTGGCGCGGGCGGGGATCTCGGAGGAGGAGAGCCTGGGGCGCTTCGAGGTGCGGGGGCCGGATGGGCAGCGCCTGGACGTGTTCGCGATCAACGAGCCGCTGCGGCGGGCGATCCCGTTCGAGTCGCCGGAGGCGGCGCTGGAGCATCTCCGGCGGCTGTCGGGCGAGGATGATCGGCTGGTAGTGTGGGCGGATGATGGGGAGAAGCTGGGCGAGTGGCCTGGCACCCACGACCTGTGCTACCGCCAGGGCTGGCTGGAGCGGTTCCTCCGGCTGCTGGCAGACAACCGCGATTGGGTGGAGGTGGTGACCCTGCGGGAGGCGGTCGAGCGCTGGCCCGCGAGGGGGCCAATCGAGCTGCCGGCGGGCTCGTATGAGGAGATGATCGAGTGGTCAGGCGGGTGCTGGCGCAACTTCCTGGGGCGGTACCCCGAGAGCAACCTGATGCACAGGAAGATGCTGTTGGTGAGCGAGCGGGTGGCGGAGGCGGAGGGCGGCGAGGAGGCCTACCAGGCGCGCGACCGGCTGTATCGCGGGCAGGCGAACGACGCTTACTGGCACGGGGTGTTCGGAGGGCTGTATCTGCTTCATCTGCGCGTGAGCACCTACCGTAACCTGCTGGCGGCGGAGAACGCGCTGGGCGACGGGGGCTTCGACGTGCGGGAGGCCGACCTGGACGGCGATGGGCGGGAGGAGGTGCTGGTCGAGCACCCGGGGCTGAACGCGTACTTCCACCGCATCGGCGGCCAGCTCATCGAGCTGGATCACCGGGCGGTGGCGGCGAACGTGGGCGCAACACTAGCGCGCCGGCCCGAGCCCTATCACGAGCGGCTGCGCCTGGACGACGGGCCGGCCTATGACTGGTACCCGCGCCACTCCCTGATTGACCACTTCCTGCGGGAGGACGCGAGCCTGGAGGGCTTCGCGCGCTGCGAGTACCCGGAGCAGGGGGACTTCGTGAACCAGCCCTATGATGCGGAGGCGCGGGTGCACTCCCGCGGCGCGGAGGTGGTCCTGCGGCGGGAGGGCGGCGTGTGGGTGGGAGACGAGTTCCTGCCCGTGACGGTGCGCAAGGAGGTGGGCTTCTCGCGGCGGGCTCCGGAGGTGGTCGTGAGCTATCACATCGAGCACGGGGCAGACCGGGCGGTGCGCCTGTGGTTCGCCTGTGAGAGCAACTTCGTGCTGTCGGCCGGGGAGGCGCCGGGCCGCTACTATCGGGTAGATGACGCAGACCCGGGGCCGGCGCTCGACCATCAGGGCGACCTCGGCGAGGTGGGGCGGTTGGCGCTGGTGGATGAGGAGCTGGGGGGAAGTGTGGAGCTGCGCTTCGAGGGGCCGACGAGGGTGTGGGCATTCCCGGTGAGGACGCTGTCGCAGGGGCTGGAGGGGCCGACGGAGAGCTATCAGGGCAGCTCGGTGACGGCGCACTGGCGCCTGTCTCTGAGGCCGGGGGAGGTGGCGCGAATCTCCTTCTCGATTGTGCTGGGGAGGGCGGGCCAGTAGCGCAGCGGGAGGAAGGCGCTCTTCCCAGGGGGAATACTGCCGGTCACCCTTGGTGTGGCGTCTGCCGCAGGTCCTCCGCCTGCCGGTTGCCCCGGGGGCAGTGCCGCGCATCCCGCGCGGCGCCCCGACAGCCAGGAGTCACTCCGGATGCGAGACAGCGACAGGCGAGGGCGGGACTCGCGCGCGCGGCCGCGCTTTGTGACCTGGCGGGCGGTCGCGCTGGGGGCCGTGCTGCTGCCGATCAACACGCTGTGGCTTACCTGGAACGTCTGGTACCAGCAGCACATCACCGGCGGCTCCTCCCTGTTCCACACCACCGTCTTCATCCTCGCGCTGCTGCTGGGCCTCAACGCCCTGCTGGGGAGGCGCTGGCCCCGGGCGCGGCTGGCGCCGGGGGAGCTGCTGGTCGTCTACATCATGCTGACCTTCGGCACCACGATGTGCGCGAGTGGGTGGGACTGGATGGCCAACCTGCCCACCTACCTGACCTACCCGTTCCGCCACGCGACGGAGAGCAACCGCTGGGCGGTGAACCTCCTGCCTCACCTGCCGAGCTGGCTGGTGGTGGAGGATCCGGTGGCGGTGATCGGGTTCTGGGAGGGGCGGATGTGCCCCTACCAGCGGCAGGTCTTGGAGGCCTGGCTGGGCCCGACGCTGTGGTGGACGTCGTTCGTGGCCGCGCTGGTGTGGGTGTTCCTGTGTGTGAGCTCGCTGTTTCGGCGCCGCTGGGTCGAAGAGGAGAAGATGGCCTTCCCGCTGGTGCATGTTCCCACCGCCATGGTGGAGCCGGGGGGCCAGCTCTGGCGGGCGCGGGCCTTCCAGCTCGGGGCGGCGGTGACGGCGGGGATCGTGCTGCTGGACTTCGTCAGCTCCTTCGTGCCCTCGGTGCCCACGTTCGCGTTCTCGTTCGACTACGGGCAGTACATCTCGCACATGCGGCCCTGGTCCGGCATCCGGCAGCCGTGGTTCTGGTTCGAGCCCTTCCTGATCGGCATCTCATACCTGATCCCCGTGGACCTGCTGTTTTCGCTGTGGGTCTTCACCCTGCTCGCGAAGGTGCAGCAGGTGCTCACCATCCACTTTGGCTGGAACACCCACACCTGGTCGGGGCCTCCCTACATAGACGCGCAGTCCTTCGGCGCGCTGCTCGCGCTGGTCGGCTCCGCGCTGTGGCTCGACCGCCGCTATCTGTCGGCGCTGCTGCGGGGCGCGCTGCTGGGGCGGGGCCCTTTGGGCGACCGGGAGGAGGCGCTGGGCCACCGGCTCGCGCTGGCCGGCGCGGTCGCCGGGGTGGGCTACCTGATGTGGTTCGTGCTTCGCATGGGCATGGCCCTCGGCGCGGCGGCGGCCTTCCTCGGGCTGTTCGTGCTCATCTCCGTCACCCTGGCGCGCATCCGCGCGCAGCTTGGTCCCCCGCACCACGAGTTCATGCTGGCCGGCCCCGGCAACATGCTCATGCTGACCGCGGGCGTGCGCGCGTTCGACCCTCCCACCCACGCGGCGTTCACTCTCCTCGAGCCCTTCACTGTCAGCCAGAGAGGGAACCCGGCGCCCCTCACCATCGAGGCGCTGAAGATGGGCGAGCGCGAGCGGACTCTGCGCGGCCTCGCCGTCCCCATCATGGCGGCCGCCGTCGTCGGCTCGCTGGCGCTCTTCTGGTCGAACCTGCACCTCAACTACGCCAACGGCGCGAGCATCCGGTCGCACATGGCCCCGGTCTTCCGCGCTCGAGGCGACTTCAGCGCGCTCGACCAGCGGCTGACCCAGCCCACGGGCACTGACTGGTGGGCGACCGGGGCGATCGGCGGCGGCGCGCTCTTGTGCGCAGTGCTGATGGCCCTCAAGCTGCACTTCCCGGGCTTCCCCCTCCACCCGGTCGCGCTCCCCGTCTCCATCGGCTCCGGCATCGAGGGCACCGTCGCCGCGGTCTTCCTCGCCTGGCTCGCGAAGGCCATCGTGCTGCGCTGGGGCGGCCGGGGAACCTACCGGCTCTCCTTCCAGGTCGCCCTCGGCGTCATCGTCGGCTCGGCCTGCGCGGGCTGCCTGGTGTGGCTGGCGCGGCAGGCGCTCGGGATCACCGTCAGCGGGTGAGCGCACAGCGCCTCCGGGCCCGAAGGTGCGAAACGCCGCTGACCGCCTGTGCCGCGGGGCCTAGGGACGCCCGCCCCAGGGCAGCCGCTGGAGCAAGTAGATGACCGCGCCGGCGGTGGCCGTCCAGAGCAGGAGGTTGATGAGGAAGGGGCGGTCGGAGAGGATGATGCGGTCGGGGTCGCCGCCCTCGCCGCGCTGGTGGATCAAGTACAGGTAGCGGAAGACGCCAAACATGACGAAGGGGATGGTGACCAGCAGCCACCGGGTGCCGAACTCCGCCACGGTCCGCTCGTCCACCGTGTACAGCGTGTAGGCCATGACCACGGAGGCGGTGACCACCGCGATCATCTGGTCGAGCAGATAGGGGGTGTACTCGGTGAGGCTCTCCCGGTGGGCGGAGGCGTTCTGCTCCAGCAGCACCAGCTCATGGCGGCGCTTGCTGAGGGCGATGAAGAGGGCGAGCAGCAGGGTGCAGATGAGGAGCCAGTGGGAGATCTCGACGCCGACGGCCTCCGCGCCTGCCACCGCGCGCAGGACGAAGAAGATCGAGATGGCGAGCACGTCCAGGATGACGACGTCCTTGAGCGCGAACGAGTAGAGCAGGTTGAGCGCGAAGTAGGCCGCGGCGGTGAGCGTGAAGGCGAGCGGCAGGGCGAGAGAGAGGGCGAGGCTGCCGGCGGCGAGGGCGGCGGCGGCGGTGAGTGCCGCGCCGGGGGAGAGCCGGCCGGAGGCGACGGGGCGGGCGCGCTTGGCGGGGTGCTGGCGGTCCTGCTCCGCGTCGGCGACATCGTTGATGAGGTAGACACTCGAGGAGAGCAGGCAGAAGAGCGCGAAGGCGGCCATGCTGTTGGCGACGGCCGCCGGGTCGTGAAGCCGGCGGCCGAACACGACGCCCGCGAGGACGAAGAGGTTCTTCGTCCACTGCCGGGGTCGCATCGCCTCCAGGAGCGCGCGCAGCACCGAGCCAGTGCCTCCTGCGGCTATCTTATACCACGCGGCCCGGCCCGTCACCCCCGCCGTCGGGGGCAGGACGCCCCGATGCCGGGGAGAAGACTCCCCTGCAGCGGACGGCCCCAGGCATGAGCATCGAGGTGATCCATCCGGAGATCCAGCGCGGGCGGGTGCGCTCCGCGCTCTTCGACTTCGACGGCACGCTCTCGCTGATCCGAGAGGGCTGGCAGCAGGTCATGGTCCCGATGATGGTCGAGGTGCTGCTGGAGACGCCGGACCGCGAGGGTGAGGCCGATCTCCGCCGCGCGGTGGGGGACTTCGTGGCCGAGCTCACCGGCAAGCAGACCATTTACCAGATGCTGCGGCTGCGGGAGGAGGTGGTGCGCCGGGGCGGGGAGCCGCGGGAGGCCGGCGAGTACAAACGGCGCTATCTGTCCCGGCTCCACGCGCGCATCGCGCCTCGCCTGGCGGCGCTGGCGGAGGGACGGGCGGCGGCCGACGACTTCCTCGTGCCCGGCGCGCGGGCCATGCTGGAGGGGCTGAGGCGGCGGGGCGTCGCGCTCTACCTGGCGAGCGGGACCGACCAGGAGGATGTGGCGCGGGAGGCGGCGGCCCTGGGGCTGGAGGCATACTTCGCCGATCGTATTTACGGCGCCCGGCCGCGCTACTGGGAGTTCTCGAAGGCGATGCTCGTGCAGCAGATCGTCCGGGAGCACGGGCTGCAGGGGCCGGAGTTCCTCGGCGTCGGAGACGGGTTCGTGGAGATCGAGAACACGAAGGCCGCCGGCGGGATCGCGGTGGGCGTGGCCTCCGACGAGGCCAGGCGGCAGGGGATTGATGAGTGGAAGCGCCAGCGGTTGATCCGGGCGGGGGCGGACGTGATCGTGCCCGACTACCGGGAGCACGAGCGGTTGGTCTCCTATCTGTTCGGGGAAAGGGAGGGGCCATGAGGCACGAGCGCTTTGACGCGAGCAAGCTGAGGCTGCGGCCGCTGTCCGAGCGCGCGCACGACATGAGCATCGCCGAGGTCCTCGCGCTGGACGCGGACACGCCGCCCTACGACCACCCCGACCTGGCGACGCTCGCCGCGCGCATGGCCGCGGCGCGGGAGGCCGGGGCCGCCGTGGTGGTGCTCATGGGCGCGCACGTCATCAAGCAAGGGCTTTCCCGCTTCGTCATTGACCTGATGCGGCGGCGCGCGATCACCTGCCTGGGCATGAACGGCGCCTGCGTGGTGCACGACTACGAGCTGGCGCGCATCGGCGCAACCACGGAGAGCGTGGCGCGCTACATCAGGACCGGCGAGTTCGGCCTGTGGCAGGAGACGGGCGAGATCAACGAGATCGTCAACGCGGCCGGGCCGGACCAAGGCCTCGGGGAGGCGGTGGGCGAGGCGATCGTCGCCCGCGCGCTGCCGCACCGCGAGATCAGCGTGCTCGCGGCCGCCTACACATTGGGCGTGCCCGCCACGGTCCATGTGGGAATCGGCTACGACATCATCCACGAGCACCCCAACTTCGACGGCTCCGCAACCGGGGCCGCCTCCCAGCGCGACTTTCTCCTCCTCGCCGAGCATGTCCGCCGACTGGAGGGCGGGGTGTTCCTCTGCTTGGGCAGCGCGGTCATGGGCCCCGAGGTCTACCTCAAGGCGCTCGCCATGGCCCGCAATGTCGAGGCCCAGGAGGGGCGCGCCATCCAGCGTCTCACCACCGCAGTGTTCGACCTCGTCGAGCTGGGGGATGACTTTCACCGGGAGGCCCCCAAGAGCGACCCGCGGTACTACTTCCGCCCCTACAAGACGATCCTCGTGCGTACGGTGGCCGACGGCGGGGAGAGCTTCTACTTCCAGGGGGACCTGCGCGCCTCCCTGCCCGCGCTGCACCGCGCGCTGGCGCGACGCCTGGAGCGGCTCGGGTGACGCGAGCTCGCCTCGAGGAGCTGCTGTCGGCGTTCCCCGCGGCAGCGGTAGCGGTGATCGGCGACTTCTTCCTCGACGAGTACCTCGAGATCGAGCCCGCACTCTCCGAGCGCTCGCTGGAGACGGGCCTCGAGGCCCGCCAGGTCGTCGCAATCCGCCGGCAGCCGGGCGCCGCGGGCACCATCGTCGCCAACCTGCGCGCGCTGGGCGTCGGGCGGGTGGCGTGCATAGGCTTCATCGGCGATGACGGCGAGGGCCTGGAGCTGGCCCGCGGCCTGCGGCGCCTGGGCGCCGAGACCCACGACCTGCTGGTGCGCGCCGACCGCGTCACCCCCTGCTACCGCAAGCCGCTGGTGCGCACACCAGAGGGCCTCCGGGAGCTGGAGCGCCTGGACACGAAGAACCGCACCCCCACGCCGCCCGACCTGGAGGAAAGGCTCCTGGCCGCCGTGGGGCGAGCGGCACGGGAGGTGCGGGCGGTCATCGCGCAGGACCAGGTGCAGGAGCCCGAGTGCGGGGCTGTGACCGCGCGGGTGCGGGCGGCCCTCGCCGAGCTCGCCGAGGGGCGCCCGGAGGTGGTCTGGTTCGGGGACTCGCGGGCGCGGGTGGGCGAGTATCGCAACTTGATCGTGAAGCCCAACCGGGAGGAGGCCTGCGCGGCGGTCCACCCGGGCTCGCCCGCGCACTCGCCGCGGGAGGCGCCGCGGTGTGCGGCCGCGCTCGCAGCGCGCACCGGCCGCGCCGTCTACCTGACGCTCGGCGAACAGGGCCTGGCCCTGGTGACGCCCGAGCGTGTGCAGCTCATCCCGACGGCGCGGCTCGAGGGGCCGCTGGACACGGTCGGGGCGGGTGACAGCGCGACCGCGGGGATCGTGGCCGCGCTGTGCGCCGGCGCCACGCCGGCGGAGGCCGGCCTGCTGGGCAATCTCGCGGCCTGCGTGACTGTGCAACAGGTCGGCACCACCGGCGCCGCCACGCCGGAGCAGATGAGGGCCCAGTTCGCGCGCCACGAGGCAGTGTGGCGCGAGCTGCCGCCGGCCACGCCACCCTAGGGCGCCGCCCGAGCGGGGGCGAGGCCGCGCGCGCGGCTAGCCCCAGACCTTGATGAAGCGGGCGAAGCTGCGGTCGTAGGTCTTCTCCACCTCGGGCGGGAAGCAGCAGCCAGGGAGCTGCTTGTGGGCCAGGTGGTAGCTTAGGCACTCACAGCAGCGCCCGTGCCGCGGGCAGCCCGGGTAGGTGCAGGCGCAGTCGTCAGTCTGTTGGTTCGGGCACAGCTCCTGTGGCATCGTCTCCTCCTATGGGGGTCTCGCCGATCCGGCGCAGCGCGCCCACGCGCCAGAGCGCGAACACGAAGGCCGCGATCAGCAACTGCCCGAGCAGGCCGGGCAGGCCTGTGGTGATGTCGTTGCGGGACCGCAGGAAGGCGAGCGGCGCCGAGCCCGGCCCGTTGACCGAGCCGTGGGCGACGGCGGCCGGGAACACGCTGCCCGAGGCCAGGCGCAGCCACCCCAGGACGACCCCGAGGAGCGTGCAGAAGCCGACCATCAGCGCCACCCCCAAGCGCGGGTGCTGTGGGTAGTTGTGGCCCTGGAGGATGAGCGGCGCGTGCCAGAGGCCCCAGATGACGCCGCTGAGCAGGAAGGCGCGCGCGGCGCCCAGAGGCAGGAGCCTCATCAGCAGATAGCCGCGCCAGCCGAACTCCTCGCCGAAGGCGGCCACGGTGTTGACGGGCACCGCGAAGATGAGCGCGCCGAGGATGAGCACCGCCCGAAGCACGTGCAGCGGCGGCATCGGGCGGTCGGGCGCGACGTAGTGCATGCGGACCGCGACCGCGGTCATCCAGGGGTCATACTCCCCCTGGCGCAGGAGCACGGAGAGGCCCATGGCGGCCGCGCCGAGGCCGGCCGGCAGGAGCCACGCAATCAGGTAGTAGCGCCCGCGGCCCCAGCGCAGCCCTGCGTCCGCAAAGCCCTCGCGCTCAATCGCCATCCGGACGAAGAGCGCGCACAGCCCGGGCACGAACATCACGCCGACCAGCACCGCAGCGCGCGCCGGCGCGAGGGGCGAGAGCCGGCCGAGCAGGCCGAACTCGATGGCATAGGTGATGGCGAAGGTGAGCACGAGGAAGACGATCACGCCCAGCGTCCTGCGGTTCACGGGCCGGTCCCCCACAGACGCGGCCGGGACGGCCCGCGATCGCGCGCCGCGGCAGGGATGTGATGGAGGATGGGGGTGGCTGGCATCGCCAAGATGATACCGTCATCGGGCCCGCGGGGCAAGCGGGGCGATGGCGCAGGGGCGGCGGG
>Ga0129301_1001013_pt1 | contig 14572 bp, 16 predicted proteins | sample ConPoolayeHmetaG_FD_94489 | JGI IMG/M metagenome (GOLD analysis project Ga0129301, IMG submission 94489) | Hot spring microbial mat communities from California, USA to study Microbial Dark Matter (Phase II) - Cone Pool mat layer H metaG ...
GAACTGGGCCTCAAAATTGTTAAATGAAACTTCTTTATCTTTCGCTATTATCATTCGTTTTTATCAGCTCTGCCGCCCTGGCTTTGGCGGAGGTAGATAATTTTATTCAATCAAATGATATTCGTCCCAAAAAAGATTTTCCCGCTTTGCCGGTTATTGCCAAAAACGCTAGTTTTCCTATTATTTCTGCCCAAGCAGCATTAGCAGTAGACCTGGATTCGAGGGTATCTCTCTACGAAAAGAATCCGGATAGTCCTCTTCTGCCTGCCTCGACGACCAAAATAATAACCGCTTTGGTGGCCCTAGAATATTATCCTCTTGATTTAGTTTTGAAAGTCCATGAGGTAAAAATAGATGGTCAAAAAATGGGATTGGTAAAGGGAGAGCGAATAACAGTCGAATCCCTTCTGTACGGCCTCCTTGTTTATTCAGCCAATGATGCGGCCGAAGTTCTGGCCGAGAATTTTCCTGCCTCGCCGGCAGGCGGGCCCGGCGGCCGGGACTTGTTTATCGCGGCCATGAATATTAAAGCCAAAGAATTAAATTTGAGCCATTCCCGATTCAATAATCCGACAGGACTAGATGGCAATGGCCACGTTTCCACCGCCAGAGATCTAATATTGGTTTCGGAGGTGGCCATGAGAGATCCGGTTTTTGCTAAAATTGTTGGCACCAAACAGATAATCGTCAAAAGTATTGATGGAAAAGTCGTTCATAATTTGAGAAATATTAATGAGTTATTGGGTTCGGTTGAGGGGGTTCTCGGAGTGAAGACGGGTTGGACAGAGAATGCTAGGGAGAATTTGGTGACCTATCTGGAAAGAGATGGGAAGAAAATTATGATTGTTCTTTTAGGCAGTCAAGACAGATTCGGGGAAACTACAGAATTAATCGATTGGATCTTCGCCAATTACACTTGGCAAGAAGTTTCGCCCCCGTTTTATTCTCCGTAATATTCGGCCGTCACCGCCGGTAGATAAGCAATAAATCCTCTGTCTCCTTCAAAAACAATAATTGGTTGTAAGAATTCCATTTCGACACCGGCATCGTAATAAGCCAGATAAATTTTTCTAATCATCACCTTATCTCCTTCTTGGTTAGCTCCGTAGCTGGCAATAAAAGCCCCGCCCGAGTTAAATTCGTTCCAGGCCGTTTGACTATCTTTGAGAGGATAGGTCGAAGATTGGGATTCATCGACGGGGAAATATATATATTGTCCGGCCAAGACTTGTTTCGTTCGATCCTGCGAGCCGGAAACATAAAACCAGACATTGGCCGTACCGGGATCGGCGGTCAAACAAGGAAGGTTGTCGTACTTTTTTCTAAAAAGATTAATTTTGACTAAATCGGATTCGGAAAGGGAAATAGCGCTGATAAATTTTCCTCCTTCTATTTTTAAGAATTCGTGGGTGGTCGGACCGGACAAATCGGCGGGCAGAAGGTCGGCCGAAGATAAAAACGAGCGGACATAAGAAGCGGCAATTTCGGGAGCCGGCGGTCGTTTTTGAATCGGGGAAGAATCCGCCCCGAGGTCATAACTAATCGAGAAAACACCTGTGACAATGTTTATTTCTAATGTGGCTGGATTTTGTTTATGGGGAAATTTGTAAATAGTCTGACTAACTTGTTGTTCGGATGGAACAAATCCAAGCTTGCTGGCGGTATTTTTGGTCGTGTCTAAAGAAAAAAGGTTGGCTGAAAGTTTGGGCATAAAATAGACTTTGGCTTGTGGAGCAAGAGTTGGGAGGCCTCCCTCGATTGTTTCCAGAGAATAACTTAAATTTATCTTGGGATTTTCGGGAAAATAGAGTTTTGGTAACTTTCCAAAAGTTACGGTTGGGGGCGGAGGCGGGGCGGGGAAAAATTTTCGATAAACACCCGAACCAATATCAAAGAGAATCTTGGCTACAATTAGAAAAATGACGAAAAAGACCGAATATCTGATGATTTTCCTGGTGATTATCGAAACACGGGTCAGGGAAGTCATGCTTTGAGTATAGCCTCAAAAGGTTGTAGAATTCAATTGCGATGATACGAACCAGATTCGCCCCTTCTCCCACCGGCGATTTGCACATAGGAGGCTTAAGAACGGCTCTTTACTCCTACGCCTTAGCTAAGCATCAAGAAGGGAAATTTGTTTTAAGAATCGAAGACACCGATAAAAAAAGAGAAGTGCCTCGCGGAAAAGAGAAAATCCAAAAAATATTAAAAACATTCGGCCTTAATTGGGATGAATATTATGTTCAATCGGAGCTGGCAAAAGACGGTAGGTACAAAAAAGCGGCCGAGGATCTAGTCAAAAAAGGAAGGGCTTTCTATTGTATTTGTAAACCAAAAAATACCGAAAAAGGGGGATTTTCAAAAGAATTAAGAGACTCCTGCCGAGATAAAAACTTGAAGACGGGGGCGGTAAAGCTAAAAATTCCGGAAAATCAAAAAATTTCCTTTAAAGATTATGTTTTAGGAAAAGAGATTGCTTGGAATAGCAATGCTGTGTCTGACACCACCCTTCTTAAATCTGACGGAATGCCGACGTATCATCTAGCGGTGGTGGTTGATGATTATAAAATGGAGATTACCCATGTTTTGAGGGGACACGATTGGCTTCCTTCCACGCCGGTACATTTGTTGGTTTACGACGGACTTAATTATAAGGTTCCTGAAATTGGCCACCTTACCGATATTTTGGATCCCGAGGGTGGTAAGCTTTCCAAAAGAAAGGGCAGTACTTCCTGCGAGGGGTTGCTGACCGAAGGTTATCTTCCCGAGGCCATTCTAAATTTCGTGATGCTGTTAGGTTGGGCGCCGAAAAACAATCAGGAGATTTTTAGTTTAAAGGAGTTTGTAGATGTATTTGATCCTTCCGGTTTCCAAAAAACAAATCCGGTATTCAATCAGGAAAAACTAGACTGGTTCAATGGCGAATATATAAGAAAACTGGACCTTGAAAATTTAGAAACAAAAATTTCCCAATTCTTTGAGGGAAAATACCCCTCGAAGCAACTTAAACGCATTTTGCCATTAGTGAGAGATAGGATAAAAACTCTTAAAGAATTTGAGTCACTGGCAGGATTTTTCTTTAAATGGCAAAAGCCGAACCTGACACTATTCGGCAATAATTACAAAGAGCATTTAGCGGCCGCCGCCGAAGCGATAGCAGAAAATAGGCCGTTGGAAGATATCGCCAGAGAAAGAAAATTTGATATCGGCGATTTCTTTATGGACCTACGAATTGTTATCACCGGCAGCAAAATCACGCCGCCTATAAATGAGTCAATCGAGATTTTAGGAAAAGAGGAGTCCTTAAGGAGAATAAAGGAGTTTATCTGAATTATGGGAGGAAAACTGCCCACTCAAACATACCACCAAATAGCCAAAGGGGTAGATTTCGAATCTCTGCGCAGCCGGCTTAAATTAAAACAGATAGAGGCTAAAAAAGCTTTTTCAAAAAAATATCCCGATGTCGAGAGATACTTGGCTGAAAAAGGCATCGACCTTGAAAGATTAAGACAGCACTCGGCCAAAATAATTGGCGCCGGCGCCTTGACAGGAACGCTTCTTCTGACTCCTCCCGTCCAAAAGGCCTTGCCCCCACCCCAAGAAATAATCGACAAAGCGAAAGCGGAAAAAGAAGGGGGGGAAGCGGAATTCCCCCAAAAGATTTTAATTGATATTTTAAATGAGACTTTGCCCGAACGACCTAGGCCGCTCACCAGGAGCGAGGAGAAATATCTGGAGCAAGTTTTTGAAAATATCATAGGAGTTAAAGCCAGAGCCACGCTTGAGGGAGAACACTTGAATACAACCTATGGTCTGATCGGCGCCGAACAACATCTCAAAAGATATCCCGGCGATACAATTGCCGGCCACCAGCCGCACCTAAAGGCAGGAATAGCTCCCGGCCTAGGAGCTTGGGGCTATTTCGCTCCCTCGAAAGATAAACTGACAAAAGAACTTGAGGAAACGGAAAAATGGTACGCCGTTGTCCAGACATTATACCTACCTGATTGGAACACCCGACAGCCTTATTTAAGAGATTGGTACAAATACCGAAAAGTATTGATTGTTAATACTCAAAATGGGAATGCGGTTGTAGCGGCCATCGCCGATTCGGGCCCGGCCGCCTGGACGGGCAAACAGTTCGGAGGTTCTCCCGAGGTTATGGAATATCTGGGGGGACCAAGATACAAAAAGGGACCGGTGGTTCTCTTTTTTGTTGATGATCCGGAAAACAAAGTTCCCCTGGGTCCGGTTGACTATAATACAATTAACCTGCCGCCGACGGCCTTAAAAGAAATATGAGCAAACTTTTTTTTGATAACTTGATTGTTTTTGAAGAAGTCGAAAATAAAATCGATTCAATTGCCAAAACCGAAGAAGAGAGAAACGAACTTTGGGGGATTGTAGACAGCCTTATCCGCCATCGAGCCCTAGGATTAATTTTCGAAAAATTGCCGAAGACTTATCACCCCGAATTCTTGAATATGTTTCATCAAGCTCCCCATGATGAAACTTTGATCGATTATCTCAAAGAGAAGATTGGAGAAAATATCGAGGAACTCCTTAGGCAGGAGTTAGGAAATTTAGCTTACGAGCTTCTTGAAGAATTTGCTTCGGCCAAAAAATAAAAATGGACCCTAAATTTGGCGGAGTTATTTGGACAAACCACGCCCTCAATAGAATGAGGGAGAGGGAAATTTCTCAGGGCGATGCATGGGCAACCTGGAGAAAACCGGATCAATCAAGGTATGCTACTGCCAAAGGCGCTTGGATTTACTATAGAACTTTTCGGAATGAAAAAATAGAAGTAGTGGCCAAGAAAAACGAAAACGGGAAGTGGGTAATTCTTTCGGTATGGAGCAGACCTGTTTATGGAAAAGTAGGCAAGACCGAACCCTTTTTAAGTTTTTTGATTAAAAAGATATTTAAGAAGTAGAGTAGGTATTATATGATTCCTAAGATTTTTAAAAAATTAAGCTACTTTATCAAAATCAACGGCGTTTTTCTAACCATTCTTCTCATAGGAGCCCTTTTGAGAACTGCCTATCTTGCTCAAGTACCTCCTGGATTAAATCACGACGAACTTCACGCTGTTCTAAACGCCCAATCCGTCGCCAAAACAGGAAGATTAATTCCCGGTATGGCTACGGGAATAATAGGTTCTCCCAGTGGAGATTATCTTTCGGGAATATTTGGAGAAATAGGCTCTTTACTGCTTATCCCCTTCGTATATTTATTCGGAATTTCAACTGTGGCCATAAAACTTCCCTACATTTTATCCCACATGGGCATAATTTTATTGGTTTATCTGATATCCAAGAAGCTTATTGGTCAAAAAGTTGCTTTAATAGCAGCATTTCTGATGGCGATTAATCCCTGGTCTATACACTTTGCTAGAGCTGCTTATGAGTCTAACTTCGGTTTCCTTTTTTACTTTTTTTCCATCTATTTATTTATGGTTCTCAAAGGGAGGAAAATCTTCTGGAGCTTACCATTTTTACTGGGAGGATTTCTTTCTTATTTTGCGACGAAAGTTCAACTTATTCCCTTAGGGTTCTTGGGAATTTTTATAACTAAATCCTTTAATCCCAGAAAATCTGTCAAGCCAGCACTATATCTCACGGGATTTCTGATTTTATTTACATTTATTTACCTTTTATTTCTTAGAATCCATCCCGCCGGTGAACGTATTAAAGAGCTCGGAAGTCTTACCTCGGTCAGCTCGGTAGTCAACTCAAAACGCCTTATTAGTCTAGATTCCCCCCTCTCTACCATATTTGTAAACAAAGTTTCGGAGAGTTTAAGAGAACGTATCAGCGCATTTCTCGGAGGACTTTCTCCCGCACAAATATTTTTGGAAGGACAAAAGGGGGACACAGAGGCCTTAACCATTCCTGACCATGGATTTATGTATCTAATTGACGGGCTGTTTATCGTTTTAGGATTCGCCTATTTATCAAGAAAAAACCTCAAGGCCCTTTATATAATCCTGATCTTGGCGGTAATTTCTCTTCTCCCTAATTTAATTAATCTGCATGGGACAACTCATGCCTTAAGAAGCGGGTTACTTTATCCCTCTTTAGTAATTTTGAGTGCATCGGGTATTAATTTTGTCCTAGATATCGTAAAAAGAAAAAAGACAAAAAAACTGATAAAAATAAGCATCCTCTTACTTTATCTGGTGTCTTTAGCTAATTTTGCTTATTTATATTTCTTAAGAACCCCCGTTGAGAAGTTTGATGGCTGGTATACATACGAAAGAGTCTTGGCAAGATACATAAGTTTACATAATGAACTCTATCCAGAAGAACCCCTGGTTGTCGTAACTCCGTTTCTGAAAGACGCAAGTTATGAATATCTTTATTACACGGGCAAATATGACTCCAAGGAGGAAATAGTCAGAGCAAATAATTCATTGGTTACCAAGAATTACAAATTTGATAACGTCCTTTTTACGGAAAATTGTGATTATATTGGAGACTCAGCGACTCTTATCAAAGACGTCAGAAGTAAGGACTGTAAACTGGAAACCGATTTAAATATTGCTTCCCCCGAAGATGCTGGAACAAGATATCTTATTCAAAACGACAAGGTCTGTAGTCAATATCCCAAGAGTAAATACCCTTTAATTAAAAAATTTGATGATATAATCCCGGAGGAAAAATCGAGGGAAGATTTTTGTGTATTCTGGGTTACTAACCCCAATCAAATTTAAAAAGATCCTCGGTGCTTGAAAAATTCAACCTCTCTCAGCCTCTTGACCACCATCTTTTTAGTTTAGCTTCCTTCTGTGGTAAAATACACCCATTATTGCGGGGTCGTCTAACGGTAGGACGATGGACTCTGGATCCATTGATCTTGGTTCGAATCCAAGCCCCGCAGCCAATTTGTAAAGTTTGCGCCCCCTTTTGGTTTAAGATAGCATAGTTTTGGTTTATAATAAAAAAGTGCTTTTAACATTTTATCTCTTGGTAATCGGTCATTTTATAGGGGATTTTATGTTTCAGGGTTCTTTGGCAAGTAAAAAGAGAGGACTTAATAAATATATGCTTGCCCACGGAGCCATCATGGCTCTGGCTTTTTTCTTGCCCCTTATTAATTATCCTTCCGGGAAAGTGGTTTTGGGGACGTTTATTCTTTTCCTGGGACATATAATGATTGACGCGGTAAGGTATGAGGTAAATAGGGTATTTAAAGTCATTCCCGGAACATATACTTTTGCCCTTTCCTTGGGAATAGACCAGATTCTTCACATAAGCCTTATTTATCTCCTGTTTAATTTCCTGGTCGTAGGTTGACCTATAGCCTCGCTTGAAATAGTCCTATAATTATTATATAATTCGGCCTCGCTCTTTTAAAACCCCGAAAGCAAAATCTCAAAAAAGGGAGGCTCGAAATGAACAAGCGATGGTTGGGTTTGATTGTGGCAATGGCGTTCTTTCTTGGACTCCTGGCGGGCGGTCTTTTCTCGTCCCCCGGCCGGGCCTCGGCCACGGCGGACAACTTGGTCTATGTGGCCGTGGACATCGATGGCGATGGTGCCAATGACTACGAGCTGACCATCGGCGAAGTCGTCAGCCAGTTCGAGACCCCCGAGGGCGAACTCGGCATCTGGGTTAAGGGAGTAGTTCAACAACTCAGCCCTTTACCCTAAGTGCTGCTGGGTCTACAACGACTGCCACCGGTCCAGCAGCTACGGGCGATCCGGTCTTTGTAAGGGTTTCGCACTACTGGCCGCCTTTGGGCGGGCCGAACTGCGCCAGCTTTATCGACGGAGAGTGTCGAAGTCGAATGGCTAGCGGCGAGCCTTGGCAGGACTGGGTGGAAAAAGCAATCGCCTGTCCGCCCGAGTGGGAATTCGGAACGCGCCTTGTAATTTCAGGGCGTGAATGGGTCTGCATGGACAGGGGAAGCGCCATCCAGATCGAAGATGGAATTGCTTGGATCGATATGCTGACCCCCAGAGCGTTGTTCGCTTATGGAAGCATCCTCGAAGCATCTTTGATAAGACCGTGAATAACTTTCGGGGTTTGTTTGCCGGGGGCGAAATATCTGTTCTCGAAAGAGAAAAGAAAACCGCCCCCGGCTTCTCGTTACTTTAGATTGTCTTTCCTTACACCTTCATGCTTTCAGCAAGATGGTTTTTTTGGGAACATTCTGCCTAGTCCTGATCGGAACCCCCTCGACTCTCTTGGGCAAGTAACGAGGTTTGGAACAGATATAGCAACATTTTGGCTTTGTCTCAAATTCTACAATGAAATTAACTATCGCATTCTTGATAGCCACACAAAGCTTTGTACCATTGCCAATCGGATAAAGCTTGCTAGGCATTTTCCCCTCCGGCTAGTAAGATGTAAGGTGCAAGAGAGCATAGTATAGAGATTTTGGTCTGTCCTTTCAAGGAGATATAATGAAAAAAGATGCGAAGAATACTGGTCATTCTTATATTTGTCTTGGGAATTGTCGGCGTCGGTTTGTATTTTACAGGCAAATATCTTATTTGGCAGGTTAGCCCCAGAGAGCTGATTACCCGATTTACTGCCCCACAGAAAGATATCAGGCAATTTCTTCCTCAGGGCAGAGAGATGAGCTATCCCCTTAATTTACCAAAAGGATTCGGAATTGCAACTTTCGCCGATCTTAAAGGCGGTCTTCCCAGAGCTCTGGCTTTCGATCCTTACGGAGTTTTATTTGCTTCGATTCCGAATAAAGGAAAAGTGGTGGCTCTTCCCGATAAAGAGAACGACGGGGCGGCGGACAAAATAATCGACGTCGTTACCGGACTCGATTATCCTCATGGAATAGCTTTTACGGGTGACAAACTTTACATTGCGGAGACAGACAAGGTTATTAGATATTCATACGACCCCGCCAGCCTAAAGGTGACAAATAAAGAGATTCTCTTCAATCTTCCGGCCGGCGGCAGGCACAAGACCAGGACCTTAAGAATCTGGGGAGATAAACTTTACACTTCGGTTGGTTCATCCTGTGATGTCTGTATCGAACAAAATCCCTATCGAGCCTCTATTTTAATATCGGATTTGGATGGAGAGAATTTGAGAGTTTTTGCCAAGGGACTTAGAAATACGGTATTTTTTACCTTCGACAACCAGGGAAGAATATGGGGAACGGAGATGGGAAGAGATTATTTAGGCGACACTTTGCCTCCGGACGAAATCAATTTAATCGAAGAGGGAAAAGATTACGGATGGCCGTATTGTTACGCCCAGAAAGTTAGAGATTTCAAATTTAAGCCGGGAGAGAAGCTTTCATATTGTCCGGATACCGTTGCTTCAAAATTTGATCTGCCTGCCCATGTGGCGCCGTTGGGAATTACTTTCATTAACTCTTCACTCTTTCCTCCCGAAGATCAAGGCAATTTATTAGTGGCTCTTCATGGTTCTTGGAATTCGTCAACGCCGGTCGGCTATAAAATTGTCAAGCTTTCGGTTTTTGCCGACGATATTGTCGGAATGTCTGATTTTATAACTGGATTTTTGCTCGACGGAAAAGAGGTTTTAGGGAGACCGGTGGATCTTATCTTTGACAAAAGCGGACATCTTTTTATTTCGGATGATAAAGCGGGTCTGATTTATATTCTTTTCAAGGATTAATTTTAGAACAAGGAGAGTATTTTAGGGCCGAAAAGAAACACTCCAATTATTACGGACAAGAAAGCGGAAACAAAGACGGCCGCGGCCGAAATATCCTTGGCGATTTTTGCTTTCTCGTTTACTTCGGGACTGACGATATCAACAAGAACTTCGAGAGAGGTATTGATAAGCTCAAGAATAAGAACAAAGGCAATTGTGAAGAGAAGAATTATCCATTCGACGGGTCTGAATTTCAAAAGTATAGCCAAAATAATCGCCGAAACAGCAATCATCAGGTGGATTCGAACATTAGGTTCATTTTTAATTGCGGTTTTGATTCCCGAAAAAGCGCAACCGAAGCTAGTTATGGTTGAATGGGCTTTACTCATAGCCATATTAGTATAGCTTTCTTAATTTGTGATAGCAAAATATGTTAGGATTAAAATCATAAGGAAAACCGACAACAAATGGGCAATTCAATCATTATTTTCTTGGCTAGTTTTTTGATTTGGATTATGTTTGCGGGGCTTTTCGTTCTTTGGATAGTGGATGGGAAAATAAAAAGAGAAGAGGTTATCCACGCCCTTTTGGCAGCCGGTTTAGCCTGGTCCATCGCCCAGATTATTAAGGCTCTTTTTCCAACAGTAAGACCATTCATAACAGATGGAACAACTCCAATGGTCTTATTACCAGCGACGGACGGCGCCTTCCCTTCGGGTCATAGTGCTGCCGCCTTTGCTTTGGCAACCTCAATTTTTCTCCATGACAAAAAAGTGGGAATTTTTTATCAATTTGCCGCCCTAATCATTGGAATTGCCCGAATTTTGGGTAACGTCCATTACCCGATTGATATCTTGGGAGGGGCATTGCTCGGGGTTATGGTTGCTTTCATCACTAAAAGAATTCACCTTAGCAAACTTGTTCCGTGACCTCCCGTATTTTCAAGGTTGACTATTAGCAAACAAAATGATAGACTGCTAAAAATTCTCAAATGAAATCGAATATCAAATTGCAAAGAAACGTTCCGATTGTAGCGGTGAGGGGGTCTGTGGTTTTTCCTCACACCGATACGCTTCTTTCTTTCGGTCGGCCAAAGTCGGTTTCGGCCATAAATTCTGCTTTTCAGGAAGATAGAGTAATTGCCATCTTTACCCAAAAAGATCCGAGGACCACGGACCCCCGGGAAGAAGATCTCTATAAAACGGGAACAATCGCTACCATTACTCAAATGATGTCAACCGAGGGGGAAATACATGCTTTAGTCCGCGGTCAGGCACGGGTAAATCTTGAAGAAATCATTTCTAATGAACCTTTTTTACTGGGCCAAATTTCCGAGCTTTCGGAGGAAATTGAGGATACTCCCGCTATTAAAGCATTGGCCAGCCAGCTTTCGGATCTGTTCAAAAAAGCGATAAACGCCGGTAAATCCGCTGAAATAATGACCGTTATGAAATTGATCTCTGGTCAAGTGGAACCGGTTGAATTAGTAGACCAGATTGCCTCTCTTCTGGAAATAAAAGTCAGCGAGAAACAAAAACTTCTAGAGACGCTGTCGGTTAAGAAAAGGATGGAAAAAGTTTTGGAATTTTTGGCCCAAGAAGTAAATGTTCTAGAACTAGAAAGAACAATTTCAGTAAAAACACAGAAAAGGTTTGAGGATCAAATGAGAAAGGCTATGCTTCGAGAGAAGAAAAGGACTATTGAAGAAGAGTTGGGGGAGGGGGAAGGAGAACTTGATGCCGATGAATTTGCCGAATACAAAGCCAAAATTAAAAAGGCGAAGATGCCCCTCGAAGTTAGAGAAAAGGCGGAGAGGGAACTTAAAAGACTTACTCAGATGTCTCCTCACAATCCGGAAGGGGCCTATATTCGAAACTATCTCGATTGGTTGGTTGATATGCCGTGGAGTATTACCACCCCCAATAATGTATCCATAAAAAAAGCCGCCGACATTTTAGCGGAAAAGCACTACGGTATGGAGAAGGCTAAAGAGAGAATATTAGAATTTCTGGCGGTAATGAAAATAAAGGGAGAGGTTAAAAACAAAAAGGCCGGTAAAAACGGGGAAAACCAACCGACCATTCTCTGTTTTATCGGTCCCCCGGGAGTTGGAAAAACATCGATCGGCCGCTCGATCGCCGAATCATTAAATCGAAAATTTGTTAGGGTGTCTTTGGGAGGAATTCGTGATGAAGCAGAAATTCGGGGACACCGACGAACGTACGTCGGCGCCCTTCCCGGAAGAATTATTCAAGGAATCAAAAACGCGGGTACCAAAAATCCTGTTTTTATGCTCGATGAAATAGATAAAATAGGAGTCGATTTCAGGGGAGACCCGTCAAGCGCACTTCTTGAAGCTTTGGATCCCGAACAAAATCGGGAATTCTCCGATCACTATCTGGAAGTTCCTTTTGATTTGTCCGAGGTGATGTTTATTTGCACCGGCAATATTCTCGACACCATCCCGCCGGCTTTAAAAGACAGAATGGAGATTATTAGATTCCCCGGCTATACTGAAGAAGAAAAATTCCATATTGCCAAAGATTTCCTTTGGCCAAAGCAAATAAAACTTCACGCTTTGGAGAACAAAAAGATTTCTTTGCAGGAGGCGGCAATAAGGGAAATTATAAATCGTTATACCCGAGAAGCAGGAGTTAGAGAATTGGAAAGAAACTTGGCCACGGTTTGCCGAAAAATTGCTAGGTTAGTGGCCGAAAAGAAAAGATTCCCCAGAGTAATTAAGATCAGCGATATTCACAAATTCTTGGGGCCCCAGAAATTCTCTTCGTTGATAGCCGAGAAAAAAGACGAGGTAGGAATGGCGACTGGGCTGGCGGTTACACCGACGGGGGGAGAAATTCTTTTCATAGAGGTTGCCCTTATGCCGGGGAAAGGAAAGCTGACGCTTACCGGTCAACTGGGAGAAGTGATGCAGGAATCAGCCAAAGCGGCTTTTACTTGGGCTAAGGCCCATTACAATGAATTGGGAATTAAGCCTGATTTTGCTATGGGAATCGATGTTCATGTTCATGTGCCGGAAGGAGCGGTTCCTAAAGACGGTCCTTCGGCCGGAATAGCAATTGCTTCGGCTTTGGTTTCCGCGTTGACAGGAATTCCGGTAAAAAGAAATATTGGGATGACCGGAGAAATCACTCTTAGAGGAAGAGTACTTGAAATCGGAGGAGTTAAGGAAAAAATCATTGCCGGTCATCGGGCAGGCCTCAAAACCATAATTCTTCCTAAAGACAACAAAAAAGACTTGGAAGATGTTCCCGCTAATGTCAAAAAGGACATTAAATTTATTTTTGTAGACGATCTGAAAGAAGTTTTGAAGGTGGCTATCAAATCTTGGCCTCCCAAAACTGCTTCATCAAAAAGAATCCTTCCTTCCTCATTCTTGGCGGCAAACTAAACTTTTTAAAAATTTCTCGTCTCCCTATGACAAACTATTTGGTATTATTTCGGCAATTTTTTGGAGAGTTGAGAGATTTCTTGTTCCCAATTTTTGCATTCCTTGTTTGACTGCCGCGATTAATTTGTGAATAAAAATATAACCGGAACCTTTGTAGCCAACTTTTGTTACTTTTCCTTCCGGAACTTTAATTTCCATTTTTTCAATGCCGTATCGAAAAGCGCCTCTTTTTTCCATTGCTTCCAATGAACCCATGCCCCGATATTTTTTCACCAGATATCCCTTTTCTTCGTCAAACTCTGCCTCACCGGGAGATTCTTCTAAACCTGCCAGCAATCCTCCCATCATTACCGTTTCTGCCCCTAAGGCGAGTGCCTTGATGATGTCTGACGGCTTTCGGATACCTCCATCGGCGATTATGGGAATTTTAAATCCGGATTTTTTTGCCAGCTTTTTTGCTGCTTGACTACAGTCCCAAACCGCCGACCCTTGGGCCCGACCGATACCTAAATATTCTTGGGTGATGCAGGCGGCTCCTGGCCCAATTCCTACCCGCAGACCATCGACAATTGAATTGGCGTTTTTCATTACTTCCTCTACCATTTTTCCCGAATCGACATTGCCTAAAATAACTTCCAATCTAGGAAAGTGTTTTTTGGCAAATCTGGCGATCTCCAATTGTTCTTTAAAAACGACGGAAGCGTCAAGAACTATGCCGTCGGCTCCAGCCTCCACCGCCCTTTTTATTCTTTCCTTGGCCAGCACCAGCCGAGATTCGACGGCAACCAAAACCTTGAGTTGCTTGTTTTCATCTTTGGTGGCCAAAGGATAGGTCTCATTTTTTCGCAAGTCGCTGTCGGTTACTAAAGCCACGATGCGAAAATTTTTATCAACTATTGGCAGAGTATCAAGGTTGTACTTTCTGATGATTTTATTAGCGGCGCGAATGTCGTTTTTGTCCAATGTCTTTTCCTTGGGAGCGGTTATTAATTTTTCGCGCGGAGTCATAATTTTAGAAAGAGGAATTTTCATTTCCTTCTTGGTCTCTAAATACCTGACATCTCGATGAGTAATAATTCCTACAAGTTTGGAATTTATGGTGCCGTCTTCCGTAATCGGGACAGAATAAAAACCAAACTTTTGGGCTATTTGATAGACATCCTCAACTTTGTTTTTTGGACTTAAAACTACCGGTTTCTTGACAAAAGCGGCTTCAAATCGTTTCACTTTTTCCACCTCTTCCATTTGCTCGTCTATTGTTTCGTAGTTATAGTGAATGACCCCAATTGCACCCATCAGAGCCATCATAATTGCCATTTGAGAGCCGGTGACCGTATCCATTGGGGAGCTTACAAAAGGAGTTTTGAGGGTTATGTTTCGGGAGAGTTTTGTAGTTAAGTCCACCTCGTCCCGCTCAAAATCGGGCAAGCGGTTACAAACCAAGAGAATATCTCGGTACCAAAATTCTTTATTGCGTAAGTCCCGATGAAGTTTGGCCATTTTAAATAATTAAACTAAATATATTCGATAGTTGCCGGCGGTTTTGGTGTCAACTCATATAAAACTC
>Ga0129301_1001014_pt1 | contig 14566 bp, 13 predicted proteins | sample ConPoolayeHmetaG_FD_94489 | JGI IMG/M metagenome (GOLD analysis project Ga0129301, IMG submission 94489) | Hot spring microbial mat communities from California, USA to study Microbial Dark Matter (Phase II) - Cone Pool mat layer H metaG ...
GCACAGCGCAGCGGCCAGAGGCTTGAGGGCCGCAGGCGCGGGTCGCGCGCCGAGTTCGGCCGCCGCCATGCGCCGCGTGCCCGCGTCGGCGCCGGCGAGCGCGAGGGCGAGCGCCGCCGTGACCTCACGGGCATGCTCCCATGCAGGCCGGTCGGCGATGATGGCGCGCAGGGTGCGCGCGGCGTGCACCTTGCGCCTGTCCGAGGGATGGCCGAGCGCGCCCAGAAGCTCGCCGACGGCCAACTGCCCGGCGGCGATCAGGGCCTTTTCTGCTTCGCTGACGATCGGTTCCGCCGGGTCGTCCAGCATCTCGACCAGTGCCGCGAGCGCGCGCGCGTTGCGCGATCCCGAGAGCCGCCGGATCGCCTCGATGCGCCGGACGGCGTCTTCGGACCGCAGTTGCCGCAACGTCCACCATAACATGACGACCGCTCCCCGGACAGGCACGCGTCGAACGGCGCCTGCCGCCGGAATCGTCCCCGCGAGCCGGCGGCCGTGCAGGGCTGAGCTGCATTGTACACGTATGCGCCCGCCATCATACCACTTGCTTTGCCCGATAATGTGTGCCGGCTCATAAAACTGCGATATTGCAGCGATTCGGACACCGGCACATCGGGGGGCCGATCAAGGCTCTTCCGGCGGCCGCGCTCCAGTGATGATGGCTCTCCTCCCTGCCGGTATCCGAATCGCAGGCGATATTGCTTGTGCCGTCCGGCGAATGCGTGTAACATGCACTCAGCTCGAGCAGGTTTTTGTATCCGTTTTCGTACCGAATGCGGCTGCCGCATCCTGAGTCCGGAAAGCAGCCGCTCTTCCTTTCGACTCCGGTCCGATAATCGTACAAAGACGCGAGTGAAATGAAAAACAACCGGCTTTCGGGCCGGCAGCGGGAAAAAGAGATATCATGAGAGAACGGGGAACAGTGAAGTGGTTCAGCGTCGAGAAGGGCTACGGATTCATCCGCCGCGCTTCCGGCAACGATGTTTTCGTCCACCATTCCGCCATCCAGGGAGAGGGCTTCAAGTCGCTCAACGAGGGAGACGAGATCGAATTCGACGTCGTCCAGGGGCCCAAGGGATTGCAGGCGCAGAATGTCGTGAAGCTGTGACCGCCGCAGCCCGGCCGTTGCCCCTCCGACGCCCGGCAGTGCGCGCGCTCCCCGGATTACGGCGAGTCGGTCTGCTGCCCGGCCGCAAGTGAGAGAAACCATGCCCAGCAAACTTTTCATAGGGAATCTGTCTTACAAGATCACGGATGACGAGCTTTCCCGGCTCTTCGCCGACGAGCAGATCCCGGTCGACAGCATCAAGACGGTGCGCGATCTGGATACCGGCAGGTCGCGGGGCTTTGCCTTCGCCGAGCTGCCGCCCGAAGCCGACATGGCTGCGGCCATCCAGAAGCTCAACGGCAAGATGGTGGACGGCAGACCCCTGGCGGTAAGCGAGGCGCGCCCCCAGAAGAGGCGGCCGCCCGAAAGCGGGGGGTTCGGCGCGCGGCGTGACCGGCCGGGCAGGGGGCCGAGAGGCGGGAATCCTCCGCGGCGCCGGCCGCAGGATCTCTACTAGCTCCGGGCCGGGTCCAATCCTGCAGCGAGTGCGGCCCCGCCGCACATCCCTTCCGCCGAACGGTCCTGAGCCGGTCCAGCGTCCGCAGGGCGGCGTGCCTCGCCGGGCAGGTCCCCCGCGTCCGGGCGCAGGTATTTCCACAGCTGCGGCCGGATCGAAGCCAGCAGTTCGCGGCGGCTCTTGATGCGCAGCGGCTTCCCCGGGTAGATCTTTCCCATGCGCGCCATCAGCCGTTCCGGGAGCGCGCCGGCAAAAAGCAGCAGCGGCCAGGTGAAGTTGGGCCCGTTGAGCCGGCGCAGCCGATAAAGCCACAGCCCCAGCGCGCCCGTGCGCCAGACGTAGGGAGCCCACCACTTGAACTCCGCCACGCGCACGTTCATCTTCCAGCACTTCATCATCAGCTGCCACTGCAGGGCCGACAGTTCACGGGTTTCCCTGATCGCCTCACGGTCGGCCATCCGGGTGTCGTGCAGGGGGGTGAAGATCGAGGGAATGAAGAAGGCGAAGAGCTTCCGGCGCTCCGCTTCGTAGAGAAGATCGAGGGTGGCCATGACGTCCTCGTCGGTCTCCCCCGGACTGCCGATCATCAGCGTCACGACCGGATACCAGTTGTTCTGGTTGAGGATGCTCAGCCCCTGGATGAAGACGCTGGGCCAGTCCTCGATGGGAAAGGGCGCACCCTTGGCCGGCATGATCTGCCTGGCCAGGCGCACGGATCCGGTTTCCAGGCCGATGAGGGGCGACAGAACCTTGTTCTTAGGATGGCTGCTCAGGCCCGGCAGGTGGATCGGGCTCTTGTCGAGCAGGATCTCCGACAGCTTCCGGATCAGGACCGGGTCGACCACGGCCGGGGCGATGGTGCAATGGCTGAGGACGTGATGTTCCACGCCCGGTGTGGAGACGATCTCCGCGAAGAGATCGAGCAACGCCTCCCGGTTGGGGAAATAGAACGGGGTATCGGTGCCGATCTGTCCCCATATGAACAGGTCTTCGGTCGCGAGCGAGATCTGCCGGTTCCCTTCGCGCACATTCGCGCGCACGGCTTTCATGATCTTTTCCTTCGGGATGCCGATCTGCGGGTTGAGGTCGGGCAGGCAAAAACGGCATCTCCTGCCGCATCCCGTCGTCATCTCGACTACGCCGAAGGTCGTGCGCCGCTCGGGCACCAGGACCGCGTCCGGGCCGTCCGGGTGGCTCGCGTCGATCCTGCGGGGAAGCTCCTCGCCGCGGATAGCTTGCCGGAAAAGCTCGAGAACCTCGGGGGCTTCGCTCCGGCCTTCGACGACGCAGTCGACCCCCAGATCGCCGTAAGCCTGCGTCTGCGCGATCTGCCAGCCGCCCGAGCCCCCCACGATGACCTTGAAGCCCGAGCGCCAGGGGCTTTCCTTCAAGCTGCGGAAGAGCTGCCGCGCATAGTGCGAGTTGATCGGTTCCTTGGAGGAGCCGAAGACCGAGGCGTAGACGCCTGCAGCGAACGTGACCCCGAGGGGGTTGTGCGTGGACACCGCCACCACTCTGGTGCGCGGGCCTACGAACCTGTGCAGGTCGGCGGGATAGCAGGCGACCATTGCCTCGGGGGGGAAAGCGCGCAGCAGCGAGGCTTCGAGGAGGCGGATTCCTGCAGGCATGTAGCGTGCCGAGCCGTCTTCGTTGTACTCGAGCTCACGCCAGCGGGGATACTTCTTGTTCAGGATCCATTCCAGCCAGACCGGGAGCGACGCCATGCCCATCTGGATGAAATAGCCGGCATGATCGATGATTTCCGTCAGCGGGGCCGTGAGCACGATGAGCTTGCCGCCGTCGCCGTGAGCCGTGTCGTGTGCGCTTTCCTCTGTTCGATAGTCCATGCAGCCGCCGTCCCGGATTGCAAGGCCCGAAGAAGATCGGGCACCGCTGATCGCAGAGGACATACTAGCAGATCTTCGGGCCGCTGTGGAACGCTGTCTGCACCGCCGACAGCTCCAGGCGCGATCGGGAATGCCGGAGCTCTCAGACAGGTCGTCGGCGGCATCACTGATATCAGCTGTCAGCTTTCAGTAGTCAGTAGTGGTGCGGGCCGGGAGGTCGCCGGTGACCGAAAGGACGCCGGATCAAAATGCGCAAGCCTGCCGCTTGTTGCTCGCCGAATAGATCGGCGTTGCCTCCGGTATATCGGGACGGATGCGGCCGGTTTTTCATGAACCCGAACGGGCCCGCGTGCGTATGGATGGATAGAGATCACTGGGGGACGAAATGTTGGAACTCGGTGTCCTGGCGGCCATAGCGATTGCGATCGCGGCGGTCTTTGTGCTCTTGAAGCTCCTGGCCGCGCTCGTGATTCTGGTCTTCAAGGTCGGTTTCGGCGCGGTCAAGCTTGTCCTGGGCTTGCTCGTCGGGCTGCCGCTCCTCATCGCGGGCATCGTGCTGGCCGCCGTCGCGCTTCCCGCGCTGTTGCTGTGCCTTCCCGTGATCCTGCTCGCCGGCCTTGTCGCTCTCCCGCTCGTCCTGGTTTTCAAGGCCGTTTTCTGACTCGCAGTCCAGGCCGCCGGTGCGCCCCCGGTATGCTTCGGCTTGTGCCGGTCAGTTCCGCAAGGCGAGAAGCAGAACCGCGGCGACAATGGCCATGGCATAGAGGCTGGCCACACGCGCGCTCAGCCTGCGGTGCCCGAGGACGGCCACCGCTCCCGCCTTGAACACCAGATTGGATATCAGGGCGACCAGGATGACCCGCCAGCCGGTGGCGGGATCGACGCGGCCCGCCTCGACCAGCCTGGAGGTGGAAAGGGTAATGGCATCCATGTCGGTCATGCCGGAAAGTGCCGCCACGAGGTACAGCGCCCCCTGGCCGAAGTGCTCTTTGGCCGCGGCCACAGCCAGGAGGACGACGGCATAGCCGAGTCCGAAAAGAAGGGCCGGCTTCAGTTCCGAGGGGTTGCTCTGCGGCGGCAGTTCGGTGACTCCGCGCCATTCCCTGAGGTGGGAAGCGGCGGAAAGGGCGGCGAAGCACGCGAGCATGATGAGCATGGGCGGCCCGGCCACGCGCAGGAACGGCGGAGCGACCACGGCGATCTCGATGAGAATCCGGACGAGCACGACGGTCGAGGCGGTCATGATCACGACGGTGGCGATTTTCTCCCTTTCGGGAAAGCGCGCGCTCAAGCGCGCGTAGCTCACCGTGGTGGCCGTGCTCGAGATGGCGCCGCCCAGGATGCCGCCGAGCGCCGTGCTGACCTTTTCCCCGAAGAACCGGTAGACGATATAGCCCGCCAGGCTCATGCCGACGATCAGCACGACCATCCACCAGACCTGCCTGGGATTGAGGACGGCATAGGGCCCGTACGCGCGATCCGGCAGCACCGGAAGCACGACGAGGGAAATCAGGGCGAACTGCATGATCGCCTTGAGGTCCTCGTCCCCGAGCCGATGGACGATCCCGTGCAATTGCCCCTTGTACTGCAGGAGAACGGCGACGCCGCCGCCCACGGCGATGGCGATGCCTGCATGCCCGACCATAAGATAGGCGCCGACCCCGTACATGAGAAGGATGGCCACCTCGGTCGTAAGCCCGGGGTCCAGTTCTCCGTTGCGGAACTGCGCGAGATTGCCGACCACGATCATGGCGGCCAGGGCAATGAGGCCTGCCGCGACCACCCAGCCGCCGAACTGCTGGGCGATCATGGCGCAAACGCAGCCGGACAGGGTGACGAGCGGGAAGGTGCGCACTCCGGCGAGCGCGCCGCTGCTGCGCTCGCGCTGCAGGCCGACCAGCAGGCCGAGGCCCAGCGCGATGCCGAGGCGCGCGAACGTCGTCCCGATGTCCATCAGAGCGTCATCCCTTTTCGCGGTCGGGTCGATGCGGTCGATCCAGGGTGCTTATCGTCACCGCGGTTTCCGGTCTGAGAAGAATTCACGGCTTCCCATCCGCCGTGTCGCCCGAAGCGGCGGGGGCGGCAACCTGCCGTCCCGGACGCATGCGGCGCACGATGCGGCTGAAGAGGAAGATCAGCGCGGCGACCGCGATCGCACCCAATGCGGCGCCGGGGTAGTTCTCGGCCAGGATTTTCATTCCCTGGTCGCCGAAGCGGGCCCCGGCCCATGCGACCGCCGTGTACCGCAGGATCCGGCCGGCAAGCACTCCGGCCACGAATCTGCCGAGCCTCACCCGCATGACGCCCGCCCCCACTATCACCGGCTTGGCCGGAAAGGGCGGCGGGGCAAGCGTGGCGGCAGCCAGGGCCCAGGCGGCATGCCGGTCGAGGTTCCTGAGCGCCCAGGATTCCCGGCCGTTCCGGCGTGCCCTGACGATGCGCTGCCCCGCTGCGCCGGCCTGGTACAGCAGAAGGCAGCCGAGGAGCGATCCCAGAGTCGCCGCCAGGGAAATCCACGGCAGGGCTGCGGGTCTCTTCCAGGCCAGCAGGAGGACGGCCGCGTCCGGCCCTCCGACCATCGGTACCGCGGCCGAATCGAGCAGGCTCAGCAGGAACACTCCCGGGATCCCGAGCAGGATCAGCTGATCGCCGAGGCGCCGCATGAATTCCATGGCTGTCGCGGGAATCCTCCGCAGGCACCGGTCAGAGGTCCAGGTTCCTGAGCCCCGCCTCCCTTGCCCAGCGGACCGCCTGGCTGAACTCCTCCGATGTGATGCGCCGGGAAAGCTCCGGATAGTCGAAGGCCTTGTGCTCCGGCCGGTACTGTCCCATGATGTTGACGTAAGTGTCCGGTGAGAGCTCCTCGGCCACCCAGCGCACGAAACGGTCGGTTCCGGCGATGTTCTGCGGCATGACCAGGTGGCGGATGATCAGCCCGCGCTCGGCCACCCCGCGCCCGTCGACCCGAAGGATCCCCACCTGGCGGTGCATCTCCTTGATGACCGCCGCCGCCACCTGCGGGTAATCCGCGGCCCCGCTCGAGTACTTGGCCGCCAGGCTGCCGTCCTGGTACTTGAAATCCGGCAGGTAGATATCGACGACGCCCTCGAGCTTGCGAACGACTTCGAGGCTGTCGTAGCCGCCCGTGTTGTATGCCAGCGGCAGGCGCAGGCCCATGCGGATGGCGATGCGCAGGGCGCGCACGATATGGGGGACCACGTGGGTCGGTGTGACGAGATTGATGTTGTGGCACCCCATCTGCTGGAGCTCGAGCATCATCTCGGCCAGGGTCTGGTGGCTGATGTACCTGCCGTCGCCGCGATGGTTGATCTCCCAATTCTGGCAGAAGCAGCACAGCAGGTTGCAGTTGGAAAAGAAGATCGTCCCGGAGCCTCCGCGCCCTACCAGGGGGCGCTCCTCACCGAAGTGCGGCCCTGCCGAGTAGACCTTCAGCCGGGCCGTCGAGCTGCAGAAGCCGGTTTCTCCTTTCAGGCGGTCGGCGCGGCATTCGCGCGGGCAGCATGTGCAGGCGCCGAATATCGCCCATAGTTCCTCTTCCAGGGACGCGAGCTTTTTTTCGCGCTCCGACTTGAGATATACGGGTTCGAATTTCTCGGACCTGCCCGCAGCAGGCGGTGTGGTTCTGGTGGCCATCGTGCCGCACCCCAGGGAAGCAAGGCCCAGGCCGCCGGCGGCGGCCAGCGATTGCAAAACGAACCGGCGTCTCGACTCATCCATAAACACGCCCCATCGGCCGCAGTTCCGGATGCAAGTTCCTAGATACTGCTAAATTATCGCACATGAGCTTGTTCTTCTTGCAAGAACGAATCGCCGCAGCGCCGTGCCTGACGGCTGCGGGACGGCGGGAACGGGCGGCGATGGTGCCCGCAGGCTCCGTAAATAGCTGTGCCTGCGATCTTTCGCGGAAGTCGCCCACTAAATATTCAAGCCCGGCCCGTCGATAAGCCGATATGGCTCTTGAGTAGAGAGTACCCGTATGCTTGCTGTTGTCGGAATGCTCGTGGTGCTGGGGGCGGTCGTCGGCGGCTATCTCCTGGAGAAAGGTTCGATCCAGGTCCTGCTGCAGCCGGCCGAACTTGTCATCATCGGCGGTGCGGCTCTGGGAACCGTGCTGATTGCCAATCCGCCTGCGACGATCATCGCGATGGCGAAGGGGATCGTGGGGGTATTGGCTCCCTCGAAGTATACCAAGTCGATGTATCTCGACAGCCTCAAGATGCTGCACGCGCTCTTCAGCCATGCGCGCAAGAACGGGATCGTCAAGCTCGAGGCCGACATCGAGGAACCGCACAAGAGCCAGGTGTTCGCCAAATTTCCGCATTTCTTGAAGGACCACCACACGGTGCAGTACGTGTGCGATACGTTGCGCATGGCCGTCATGGGCGGGGTCGAGCCGTTTCAGCTCGATCAGATGATGGAGCTCGACCTGGAAGTCCATCACCAGGAAACCAGTGCGCCCGTCTCCGCGCTGACCTCCGTGGCGGATTCGCTCCCGGGGCTGGGAATCGTGGCGGCGGTACTCGGTGTCGTGATCACCATGGGATCGCTCGGCGGCCCGCCCGAAGAAATCGGGCACAAGGTGGCGGCGGCCCTGGTGGGAACGTTTCTCGGGATTCTCATGTGCTACGGATTTTTCGGCCCGCTGGCGGCCAACATGGCGAAGGCCAACCAGGCCCAGGCCCAGTACTACAACTGCCTGCGCGTCGGGATCATCTCGTTCGTCAAGGGCTGCGCCCCGATCTTGGCGGTGGAGTTCGCCAGGAGAACGATCCCGCACCGCGTGCGGCCCACCTTCAAGGAAATGGAAGCGGCGTGCAAGGCGTCGGGGGCTGCGGCACCGGCCGCCGCCGCGTAGTGTCCCATGGCGGATCCCAAGCCCCAGCCGATCGTCATCGTCAAGAAGCCGGCGGCGCACGGCGGCCATCACGGGGGCGCATGGAAGGTCGCGTATGCCGACTTCGTGACCGCGATGATGGCGCTGTTCATCGTCCTGTGGCTGATGAACAGCAGCAAGGAAATCCAGGAGGCCGTCGGCGGTTATTTCCGCGATCCTTCGGGTGCCGGCCGGCAGGCAGTGGCCGCCAAGGCGGACGCAGGCGTCGATCTCGAGGTGAGCAAGGATGACATGGGCCGGCTGCAGGAGGCGATCACCTCGCAGCTCGAAAAACTGACGCAGGACGAGGCGCTGCGCGCCCAGGTTCAGATGGCGGTCGGGAAGGAAGGCCTGCGCGTGGAACTGCTGGAAACGGCCGCCGGCATGTTCTTCGAGAGCGGGAGCGCCCTGCCCAGCGACAAGGGGAAGGAGCTGCTCGTCATGCTGGCGCAGCAGCTCGGCCGGTTGCCCAACAGGATCCTGATCGAGGGCCACACGGATTCCAAGCCCTTCACCAGCAGGGCTCAGTACAGCAACTGGGAGCTGTCGACCGATCGTGCCAATGCCGCACGCCGCCTGATGGAGGCCAACGGTTTGCGCCCGAACCAGGTGATCCAGGTGCGCGGCTTCGCCGACCAGCGCCTGCGCAACCGCAACGATCCGCTGGATCCCGCCAATCGCAGGATTTCCGTCATCGTCCTGAATCCCGAAGACGAGCCGGCGACGCAGCCCGGCACGGCTTTGCGTCCGGCCGCCGCCCCCCGGCACTGATCCCCGCTTGCGCCACCGTCGCTGCGCGAACAGTTGCAATCCGGACACAGTGGGATAAACTGTCGATCTCGCAGGCTGCAGGAGGCGCCCATGCCCGAATCCAAAGCCCGGCGGCGGGAAAAGCTGAAGAAAATCCTCGAGGAACAGAAACGGAAGCTGTGGCAGGAGCTGCGCGGCAACGTCTTCGGCCGGCTCGGCGAGGAGTACCGCAGGGAATTCGAGCGTGCCATGGACGCCGGCGACCTGTCCGTGGTCGATCTCCTGGAATCCGTGGACGTCCAGCGCGTCAACATCCGCCAGCAGGAACTGCGCATGCTGCTCGAGGCGGAGCGCAAGCTGCGGGAGGGCACCTACGGGGTCTGCGAAGAGTGCGGCGGCGAGATCAGCGATGCCAGGCTCGCCGCGCTGCCTTTTTCCGTGCTGTGCGTGAAATGCCAGGAGAAGCTCGAGGGCGGAGGAGTGCGCGGCAAGGGCCCGACGCTGTGAGAGCGGGCGAGGATCGCGCGTCAATTGGCTGCAAGGGAGTCCTATGACCATCGTTCTGGACGGATCTTCGTTGAACATCGACAAGCTGGTGCGCATCGCGCGCTTCGGCGAGGACGTGGCACTCGACGCGGGCGCGCTCGAACGCATCCGCGCCTGCCGCGCGATGCTGGAGGAGAAATTACAGGCGCATGAGATCATGTACGGCATCAACACGGGCATCGGCGAGTTCTCGGAGATCGTGCTCGACGACGAGCAGGTGAAGCGGTTCCAGAGGTTTCTCATATACAACCATGCCGCCGGCATCGGCGATCCGGCGCCCATCGAGTACGTGCGCGGCGCCATGGCGAGCCGGATCAACGTGCACGCGCGCGGCCACTCGGGCTGCCGGCCCGAGATCACGCTGACCTTCGTGGAGATGCTCAACAAGGGAGTGACGCCGGTCGTGTGCCAGAAGGGTTCGGTGGGCGCCTGCGGCGACCTGGCGCCGATGGCCCAGATGGCCCTGCTGTTGCTGGGCGAGGGGGAAGCGTTTTACCGGGGCGAGCGGCTGCCGGGGCGGGAGGCCATGCGGCGCGCCGGCATACCGGTGCCGGGCCTGGAGGCGCGCGACGGCCTGGCGGCCATCAACGGCTCCAATCTGCTGACCGCGATGAGCGCCCTGCACCTCTATGACATCGATCGCTGGTTGCGGCAGGCCGAGATCGCATGCGCCATGACGCTCGAGGCGCTGCTCGCCAACCTGAAGCCTTACGACATCAGGCTGCACGAGCTACGCGGTTTTCCGGGCGCGATGCGCAGCGCGCGCTCGATCATGAAGTGCATCCAGGGGAGCGACCTGCTTTCCGGCAGGATCAAGACCAAGGTGCAGGACGCCTATTCCATGCGCTCCACGCCGCAGGTGATCGGCGCCGCGCACGACGCCGTGCACTTCGCGAAGCAGCAGGTCGAGACCGAACTGAACGCGGTGGCCGACAATCCGGTCTTCCTGCCCGATGCCCGCCTGACGCTGACCGGCGCCAACTTCCAGGGCACCCCGGTGTCGCTGCCCATGGACATGGTCGGCGCCGCCGTCACCATGGTGTGCGTCCTTTCCGAGAGGCGCCTCAACCGCATGACCAACCCGGCATTGAGCGCCGGCCTGCCGGCCTTTCTCACCAAGGGGGCCGGCATGTTTTCCGGGATGATGCTGAGCCAGTACACGGCCGACACGCTGATCGTCGAGCAGCGGATACTTTCCGCGCCCGCTTCGATCGCCTCCATCCCCGCCGCCGCGGACCAGGAAGATTTCGTTTCCATGGGGATGAACACGGCCATCAAGAACGCGCAGATCCTGGACAATGCCTACGGAGTTCTGGGCATCGAATTCATGGCCGCGGCCCAGGCGCTCGACTTCCGCGAATTCCGGCCCGGGCGCGGCGTGCAGGCGGCCCATGGGGTGGTGCGCAGGCATGTGTGCCATCTGGACGAGGACCGGCCCCTGTATCCCGACCACAACGCCATGAAGGAACTGGTGCGCTCCTGCGAAGTACTCGAGACCGTGGAAGAAACGGTCGGGCCGCTCGAGTAGCCGTGCGGCATGCCGGCGTGCGCCGGAATGGTCGATGCGCAAGCGCGACAATGAATCTTTTTTGACAGGGAGGCTGCCATGCAAGCGCGCTCGAAGCTGATCGGTCTTGTCGTTTTTCTCGTTGCGCTTTCGGGCTGTTCCGGCGGGCGCAAGGCCGAGACGGTCGGGTTCCCCGAAATCGACGGCAACGCGGTTCTCGAACATACCAAGGTGCTTTCTTCGGACGAGTTCGAAGGCCGTGCACCCGGCACCAGGGGAGAAGATCTGACGGTCGACTATATCGTCGAGCAGTTCCGGAAGGTGGGGCTGAAGCCGGGGAACACGGACGGAACCTACATACAGAAGGTTCCGCTCGTCGGCATCACCGCGGATCCAGGCTTCACCATGGTCTTCGAAAAGGGATCCGCCGTGCTGAAGCCGAGATTCAAGGACGACTTCGTCGCCTGGACCAAGAGGGTGGTGGATGCGGTCGAGGTGGCGGACTCCGAGGTGGTGTTCGTCGGCTACGGGGTGCAGGCGCCCGAATACCAGTGGGACGACTACAAGGGCGCCGATCTGAAGGGCAAGACGCTGATCATGCTCGTGGGCGATCCGCCCGTTCCCGATCCCGAGGACCCCGCCAAGCTGGATCCCAAGATGTTCGGCGGCAAGGCGATGACCTATTACGGCCGCTGGACGTACAAGTACGAGATCGGCGCCAGGATGGGAGCCGCCGCGGTGCTCATCGTCCATGAGACCGAGCCCGCCGCCTATCCCTTCTCGGTGGTGCAGGGCAAGGTGACGGAACAGTTCGATCTGGTCGCCCCCGACAAGAACATGAGCCGCGTCGCCGTGGAAGGATGGCTGACGCTCGAGCAGGGAAAGAAGCTGTGCGCGCTGGCGGGCCAGGATTACGAAGCCCTGAAGCAACGCGCGCTCCGCCGCGACTTCGCCCCCGTGCCCCTGGCGGTGAGCGCCTCGATGAAGCTGAAGAACACCCTGCGCACCATCGACTCGCGCAACGTCGTGGGCAAGCTGGAAGGCTCCGATCCGAAGCTCAAGGACGAGTACGTGATCTACACCGCGCATTGGGACCATTTCGGCATCGGGCCGGAGATCGACGGCGACAAGATCTATCACGGGGCACAGGACAACGCGACCGGCATCGGGGGGTTGATCGAAATCGCGCGCGCCTTCGTCAGGCTTCCCGCAGCGCCCAAGCGCTCGATCCTCTTCCTGGCGGTCACGGCCGAGGAGCAGGGATTGCTGGGCTCGGAATATTACGCGCGCAATCCCATCTATCCGCTCGCCCGCACACTGGCCGTGATCAACATGGATTCGCTCAACGTGCACGGCCGGACCCGGGACATTTCGATCACCGGCTTCGGCTATTCGGAGCTCGACGACTATGCAACCCGGGTGCTCGCCGAGCAGGGCCGCGTGGCCGAGCCCGATCCCACACCGGAGAAGGGATCCTATTTTCGATCCGATCATTTTCCGTTCGCCAAGCAGGGCGTGCCCGCGCTCGCCAGCGGCGCGGGAATCGACTATATAGGCAAGCCGCCCGGGTACGGCAGGCAGATCCGTGAGGAGTACACCGCCAAGCATTATCACAAGCCCTCCGATATCGTCCGGCCCGACTGGGACATGAGCGGGGCGGTCGAAGATCTCCAGTTCTACTGGATGATCGGATATCGCGTGGCGCAGGCCGACCGGTATCCGGAATGGAAGCCCGGAACCGAATTCAAGGCGATGCGCGAAGCGCAGCTGAGGGCGGCCGGCATCATGGAATGAGCGCGCCGGGGACGGCTCGCAATAAACGTGTGCCCGCGGGCCTCCTCCCGCAGTACAATGGGGTGCAGGGAATGCGGCCGGCCGGAAACGGCCGGCCGCGGGCGGCACTGCGACGGTGCCGGGAACACGGGTGCGCTGCCCTGCCTGGCTGCCGGCCCGGCGGGGCGGGAGGTCACCATGAAAAGCGAGCGCCTTCTATCGGCGGCCCTTGCAGCGCTGCTGGCGGCGGCCGGCGCGCATGCCCAATCGCTGGCCGACCTCGTGATGAATTCGAAATGCCGTTTTCCCGTTTATTTCGCGGCGGAAACGTTCTACGTCGGCAGAGTCTTCCCCGACCGGAACCGGGTGAGGGTGCAGGTGGCCGACTTGGGCACGGCGGCGGCGCGCGAGGATTTCCTCAAGAAGAGCCACGCCCAGCAGGACGAGATCTTCCCCAAGATGGACACCATCCATGAGTTTTCCACCTCGGGCGAGGCGGACTTCGGCAGCCTGCCCCTGGATGTCTACAAGGGCATCGAAAAATCGGGCGAGCGCTATTACTTCAAGGTGCGCGGCACCGGCGAGGATGTCAAGAAGGTCAAGGTGCTCTACCGCTCCGTCCCGCCGCACGGCCAGGTGGTCATCCACGAGGTGAATGCCGCCGAGTATTTCGAGCGCCTGCGCAAGGACGCCATCGAACCCGCCCTGCGCCGGTGCCGGCCGTAGGACGCGCGATTATGGTTTCCAAAGGCATGCGCGCGCGATTAAACTGGCGCGCGCCATGACTACCAGAACGGAATCGCTCGCCGAATTCACCTTCAAAGCGGTCGCCGTCGGGGTCTTTCTCGGCATCGTCTTCGGCGCGGCCAATGCATACCTGGGCCTGCGTGTGGGCATGACCGTGTCGGCCTCGATTCCGGCCGCGGTCATGACGGTGGCCATATTCACCCTCTTGGGGCGGCGCGGGACGATCCTCGAGGCCAACCTGTCGCAGACCATCGGATCGGCTTCCACGGCCCTGGCCACCGGGACGATCTTTACCATCCCGGCTTTGTTCCTGTGGAACGTGGCGCCGCCCTATCTGCAGGTGACGGCGCTCTGTTTCCTCGGGGGATGCCTGGGCCTGGCGGCGATGATACCGCTGCGGCGGCTGTTGATCGTCGAGGCGCACAACGAACTGCCTTACCCGGAGGGCACGGCGTGCGCCGAGGTGCTGCGCGCCACGGCGGCCGGGGCGGGCGGGAGCGCGTGGATCTTCCGCGGCATGGCCGTGGGAGCGGCCGTGAAGTTCATCGTGGCGCTGCTCTTTTTTCTCCCGGCGATCATTGCCGTGGGGGTCCCGGTGCTGCCCAAAGCCGAGCTGGCGCTCGAGCTGGCGCCCGCGCTGTTCGGCGTCGGCTTCATCCTGGGCTACCGGCAGTCGGCGGTGATCGTGGCCGGGTCGCTGCTGTCGGCCACGGCACTGACGCCGCTGATCGCCTGGCTGGGCAGCGGGCTGACCGCCCCGCTCTATCCGGAATCGGGCCGCTTGATATCCGAGATGTCCGCCGGCGACATCTGGTCGCGCTATGTGCGCTACATCGGCGCAGGCGCCGTGGCGACGGCGGGCATCATCACGGTGTTGCGCGGGCTGCCGACGATGGCCGGGGCATTTCTCGCGGTGGCGCGGGGAATCCGGCGGCGC
>Ga0129301_1001017_pt1 | contig 14526 bp, 17 predicted proteins | sample ConPoolayeHmetaG_FD_94489 | JGI IMG/M metagenome (GOLD analysis project Ga0129301, IMG submission 94489) | Hot spring microbial mat communities from California, USA to study Microbial Dark Matter (Phase II) - Cone Pool mat layer H metaG ...
AGCTCTGATTGAGTATGATATGGAAGGAAAGTTTGCTGTTATACGAACTGTGCATACCGCTCTTGATATGGTTCGTACAGCATTAACCTCAATAACGAAAATAAATGACAAGTCAGCAACCTTACATGTCATAACAGTTTCTGGGACGATAAAAGCTCTTTACAGGAAAATGAAAAGACAATCAATTTAAGAGTGAAGAAACTCTACACTTTGGGGGATGATGATGCCTTTCCCTAATGGTCTCTCTTTTTTGGACAATTTCCTTTTGACCATTTTAAGCCTCTCCCTTCGCTTTCGCATGATTCTAAAGACTAAAAACTAGCCTAAAAGGAATGATAGAAGAAAGCTCTAGTAGTCTTCATCTTCTTCTGAGTGTTCAAGAATCCATCCTATCGCTTTAGCAACATCTTTTAGTTGATTCCATTGCTGTTTACTTTGATTAGCCAAAAGTTTCTGTCTTTCTAGGTCTTCGCTTGTTTTGGACTGTTTTCTGAATAATTCTAATTCTTCTCTGAGAGTATTAACCAGTTTTGCCATTGACTTGTTGAATTCTCTTTCTGCTTTCAGTCTTCTTCTCATGTCAAGATAGGCTATGATTACCGCAATAATTGAAACAGTCAATGAAAGGACTGCTACTAAATCATAGTCCATTTTGACCACACTGTCCTAGGATATTAATGAGAGAATATATTTCCAGTTTACTACATAGCGATAAACAAGACCTACTTGTTTCCACTCACTTAGAATGTTCAAATCTCTCAGAATTCTTGGAATGTCTTGTAAGTCTCTCATGACATTAGTGTTTGAAGTTGCTAACTTCTGGTTTATTATCTCCTCAATTAGGTGATTCTTGAATTCGACAACTGAAGAAAAACCAGAGTACTTGTCATTTAAGCTCTGGATAATAGTCACAATATCTAGATAGTTAGCATTAACCAGAAACAGTTTAGCCAATTCATTCATGAAAGGTTGTTTGTCTCGAAGCTCTCCAAGTTGAAAAAGTCTAATGCCATCACTTGTTAGAGAATAGTCACTAGGGTTAATCAGTTGAAGGTCTCTCAGCAATAGGCTAATGTTTAAAATCCATGAATTCTTTTGCCTTTGACTTTGAATGTTTCTCATTCTACATACTTGTTGCCATATGGCATCCTTCAATTGCTGAACATTAGGCGTTCTCTGTCTAGCTCTGGTTCTCTCAATAGCTTTTAGAATCGCATGAATTTCTAAAGGTTTAAGGTCTCGATAGTAGCCATAACCTCTAACTCTAGGTTCTTCTCTTGTGACTAGGACTTGTGACTGAACCGCATTTCTAAGAAGCTCCACAGACATGTTGTCTTTTACAGAGAGCAAACCTACATCTTGAATCCAGAAATATTGTTCATGCTCTTCCATCTCTTTTTCTGGTAAAGCTAGATAGGAAAAATCTGCAAAAGTCAAATATGCAAGTGACTGACCAAGACCAGTTAAATATTCTCTTCCATCTGCACCACTTGGCTTACACTCAACAAAAGCGATTTTATTGTCTCGATACTGGACTCTAACATCTGGACTTGGAAAACCTCTTCCATAGCCTTTAGAAATCAAAACCACTTGTGAATTGGATTTAAACCAGTCTGCACATGCTTCAACTACATCCTCATGCTCCATTCCTTTAACCTCTCGGTTTTCTAAAAACTAATACATAGTCATGGATGCAGATAAAAAAGTTAGACCTTAAAGACCGATACTTCATAGTGTTAATGAAATTCATTCTTGAAGTTGCTAATCTAGTGTACTTCACTATTTTAGTGTAGAATTCAAATCCCATTTTCAAAGCTAAATCGGTCAAGTAGTAGTCTAGCGAAACCACTTTTCCCCCTTTAGTGAAAGATTCACCTATCAGAACACAGCAATACCTTCCAGACTTCAGAACCCTTTTGACTTCGCTAAAGTTTTGAGTCATGCCTTCTAGAAACTCCTCTAGAGTCTGAGCAGTTGACAAGTCACCTTTCACATGTCCATGTTCTTCGCTATAATTAATTAGATTCCAATAAGGCGGATGCGAAAAAACCAAGTCAACAGATTCATCTTCTATTCCTAAAGCCTTCAGATTTCTTGAATCTCCAATGATAAGTTTCTGCTTCTGCATCCATCCATTAAGCTCTGGGTCTAACCGCATGGAAAGGTTTTCTCGAGCAACTTTTCCAATTTTAGGATTAATCTCAATGCCTATACCATATCTCTTCATTCTTGCACAAGCTACTAGGGTTGTTCCACTAGCAACAAAAGGGTCTAACACAACCTCATTCTCTTTTGAAAATCTCCAGATGCATTGTCTAGGGATTTCAACTGGACAGCTTCCATGAATAGTTTTTAGTGTCCATCCTAAAGGGTCTCTTTCTGGAGTATCCCATACAGAAAAGAATTGAAGTCCTTCTTTTTCATATTGTCTCCATTTTTTAGGGTCTAAATCATTAGGAATCTCTTTCTTGTTGTTTGTGTTCTTTGAGTTTTCACTTGTCACTTAGGGATACCCAAAAATAGTATGAGAAAAAGTCATTTAAGAGCTTTGGTTAGCCTCACAACTCATTTAGTATTTCTTCATTTTGTGGAGTTGCAACTCGCTTCTCTGGAACAAGAAAACAAGTAGGCAAAAACCACTTTCCCTTTTTAGTTAAATATAGTCCAGTATTACCATGGATGCGGTCAAGTTGATTTGATGCTTCATATTCTCCTATCTGGTGTAAGGCATAGTGGAGAGTTTCATGTTCGAGGATTAAAAGCATAGTTGCAATTGTGAAATGTTTCTGCAAGTCTGGTTTCTCTAAAGTTTTACTCCATAAGTAGAAGTCTCGAAGCCAAACCAAATAGATATAGCTTGTAGTCCATCCATTAATTAGCCATCCACCAATACCATGAACAATTTTGATTCTTCCACTTTTTTCACTTTGTCTTTTCAAATGGTCTAAGGCTTCTCTTTCAGTCGGAATTTTCACATCAAGCCTTCTTTTCTTAGCCTTCTTTTCAAGCCATTTCTTCATTGGTTTGTCTCCTCTCTCTTAATCGGTCTAAAAATCCTCTAAGTTTTTGCTGTTCTGGTTGTTGAGGTTGTTCTCTTTGAAGTTGTGCTAGCCTCTGAGCTTCTTCATGCAGTCTAACTTGTTCTCTTAACCTTATCTGCTCATCAACTGGTTGCTGAGGTTCTGGTTTATACTCAACTGGAATGTTTCGAGTGTAAGGGTCTTTCTGCATTTCTTCATAAACCATAGGCTTTGAAAAATCCGATTTGAGCCATTTGCACAACACTTATTTTTGGGGAATCCTTCTCCATTTGGGGGATGATGATGCCGTCCCAGTCTGAGCATTGCAGATGAGGAACTCATGACGGACAGACCCCCTCACAATTTATCTATAAATCCCTAAACGTGCATCTCGGAGTCTTCTGCGTTTTAAACCAAAAATCAAAGCCAAAACCATTCCAGCAATAAATCCGCCTATATGAGCAAAGTAGGCAACTCCACCAGATATATCCGTAACCCAAAAAATCCATTGCAGCAAAAACCAGACACCTAGAAAAATGAAGGCTGAAATAGGCAATATCACATATAACACTATCGAGAGAATCTTGGCTTTTGGAAAAAGCACAATATAAGCCCCTAAAACACCTGAAATTGCTCCCGAAGCGCCCAGAACACCAGAAGTCAAGTTTGAAGCTAAAGGTATACCAATTATTGCGCTTATCAACGGTGCATATAAGTTGACCAGTATGTAAGCAAATACTGCTGCCAAGCCACAGCCAAAATAAAAGATTAGATAACCAAAATGACCAAAAATGTCTTCAACATTGTCTCCGAAAACATAAAGGAAAAGCATGTTCCCAAACAAATGAAACATGTTTGCATGCATAAACATGGATGTAAACACCGTGTGAATCCGCTCTCCACGAAGTATTTCAGCCGGAACCATCCTAAACTCTTGCATTAAAAAGTCTGCAAACTGACCGCTCGAAAAAATGTAGGGTGAGAGAGCATAGAATGCAAAAATAATCATATTTACAATTAACAAGAGTCGGTTTACATGTGGAATGGTTAAGGACCTGTTTATATCTTTTATTGGAAACAATATTTTTCATTACAAAAAGATAATGGCTTAATATTTAATCTTTTAACGAAGTAGGCATTCAATCATCTTATCACATGTTAAGCATTCATCTGGAATAGACATGTCCTTTGGACGCGTCTTCAAGTAACCTACAAAATGTTTGCATATGGCATTCTCTTCATTGCGTTTTTGCGACTTAGCTTTCTCAAAATTTCCTATAGGTAAGGTCTCTTTTTCCTCGTCACCTTCATGCTGCCTTACAATTGTAACTTTTGAAAGACAACGCGGACATGCATTATACTTTTGAACATAACCTCGAGAGGAAAAAGTTGTTGCAAGCGGTTTCTGAAAAGTTCCCTTGCATTCGTTGCACCTGAAAAATGGCTGATTCTCCTTGCTTTCACCATCTAACTTAATGCTGTACAAGCTTTTTTCCATTAGTGTCCACCACTAATAATTATAGTAAATATTGATATTTAATAAATCTTTTTGCGTACACGTTCAACAAAAAGACACAAAAATGGGCCCGGCCGGATTTGAACCAGCGACCTTCGCCGCGTGAGGGCGACGTCCTAACCAACTAGACTACGGGCCCCCTGTTTATTTTTTATCTTTTTATTTCATAATCTTTGCTGTAGAGATTTGAAATACTTATTCTCGTTTCATAAAGTCTTTCCCTAAAGTTTCCTCAAAAAAGTCTGTGGATTGATTTGAATAGTTTGGAAAATTGTAGGGATTTAGAAGAACAGAAGAAAATTGACAGATTTCTAGTGGTTTTGTGCTTTTTTGATTTCGCTCTTATCGGTTATCTATTATCCATTTATCTTCTGATTTAACAGTCTGTCACAGTAATATCTTTAACGTTTTTAACCCATGGAATAGAAGTGACATCCTCTCGGAACCAGTCAAGCAATTCCCGCTCGATTTCCTTGTCAGCTTCTAGGACGCTCTCATCAACAAGTTCAACTATTATTATCGCCTTTTTCTTCTTCATGCTTAAGCCTCCCACATCACCCAAACTATTCCTAGCCTTTTAAGAGATGTTTCTTTTCCTGATGTATCTTAAATTATGACTCAGAATCTGATTTTATGAAACATTTTTCCACAAAATTTTTCTATTTCATTGACATAATTAAATGTGGGGTGCAAGTTTAAAATTCACAAACTCTTTTTTCCCTTCTCCTCCTATACAGCGAGAAGACTTGCATCCCCAACTTTTCCAATAATTAATTCAGAAAACTTAAAAGCACATTCCTCATTCTCTTTGAATTACCAGCCTTGCCGAGGTAGCTCAGCCTGGGAGAGCGCCCGGCTGAAGACCGGGTTGTCGCCGGTTCAAACCCGGCCCTCGGCACCATTATTGTTTTCTTCTTATATTATGAAATAAATGAGAAGTGCAGTTGTGAATGTTGCTATGAATGATGGTATTACGTATCTGTAAATTTTGCTAAGTGGACATTTGAAGTAGTCTGCTGTAAATATGAAGCATAGATGTGTTGGCGCAATTATGTATCCTAAATAGGCGCTTATATAAATTAACGCGGCTGTTTTTGGTGAGAAAGTCAAGATTCCAGCCAAGATTGAAACGCTTATGGCTACTCCGCCAGAAGGCGAACCTGTAAGGAATCCTAGAATGGCTGGTATGACCGTTAAAAATATGATGATGTTTATGCTTCCATTTGCCCCAAGTGTTTGGAAGATTTGTGAAATTCCCGCTGCGTTCATTGTGTTTCTGAGCAGAAAGGCGCCATAAGCGGCAAGTGTTATTCCGTAAATTCCTTTATTTTTTAGAGGAATTGCAAAAATTCTTAGGTTCGGCTTAGCAATAACTATTAGAACAATTATTCCGGCCATGGAGGCTGCTAGAACATCAAAACCATGCTTAGCCAATCCAAAACCGACCAGTTCTGAGCCTATTGTTACGATTATTGTTGCCAGAATAGGCGAAAATGAAGTTAAGAAAGTTTTGATATCTAGATTCATTTCGCTTTTTATCTCTGCCCTTTCCACATTTTTGGGATTGGAAACTTTCCAAAAACCAACAAGATAGCCAACTATTACCATAATTATGACCGCTGGGATTTGGCGCAAAATTATCAGAGGCATTGCTGTCGCCGTGAGTGCCGCCGTGATTATCAACACTTGACTTAGCGGATAAACGGGGAAGATTGTGTGTCTAAACCATAAGTTTACATAAGCCTTCTTTTCTGGTTTCAGCTTCAATTTTTCTGCTTCAGAATCAACAAGAGGCGCTGACATTAATGCGCCGCCTGCAACTGGAAGAAATCCAATGATTGCTGGAAGCACACTTAACACTACTTTAGGATTTCTGACAATTCTGCCCAAACTTTCGCTAAGGCGGTTTATTTCTCCAGTCTCCCTGTAAAGTTGGCTTAACAGCATTATTCCAAATGTGGCTAACACGACAGAGATTGCAAGCAATCCTTCCGATGTTGTGTAATCAACCGTGTCATAAATTATAAATGGAATTTCCTGCCATGGAAGCGAAAGCAAAGCTAAGAGTAATGCTGTAGCGTTCAATGTTATTCCAAGGTTTACACGTTTGTACAGCATTATTCCAAGAAAGCAGAATGAAACTATTATTGCAGTTGCCGGGTCAAGGATTCCCAAATGTTAAGCGTCCTTTTTCTTTAAATATGCTTAGAAAAACCAAAATATTTAGTCGAATTTTTAATACTTTTCTTTGAGGGTAATGCTTTGTTATGAAGAGAAAAGTCTTTGTCTCAGGTCCAATTCAAGGTGTGGAAACAGAGCAGTCATATAGAGATGCTATCCGTGAAATCTGTCTAAAATGCGGTTATGAAGTTGTTGACCCTTGGGAAAGGGAAAAAATCATGTATAACGGAACTGAAATGGGCTGGTGGGATAGAATCCCTGCAGCAGATTTTATAAGAAGAGATTTGGAGGACATAGAAAAATGTGATATTTTGGTTGCATATATTCCTAGGCTTTCGGCTGGAACGTGTATGGAGCTTTTCTATGCCAAGCTTAAGGGTAAGAAAACCGTATGCATATGCGAAATTAAGAACCCAAGCCCATGGATAATAGTTCACTCAGACGTAATTCTAAAAAAGATTGAAGAACTTGGAGATGCGCTTAAACGAAAACGTTAATGCTTTAATGCACCATTTAGAAAAAGAAAATAAGAACCTCAGCAAAATCTCCCTTAGCACTATCAGCAATTGCGGTTGTAGTCTAGTTTGGTCTAGGACATCAGCCTGCCACGCTGACGACCCGGGTTCAAATCCCGGCAACCGCACCATAGTTGAACTCTTTCTCCTGGAACTTTCATTTATGATGCAATAAACGCTTCTGAAGCCACGTTAATGTATGGTAAGGGCATTACACCAAATAAGTTTTGACTCTTAACAAACTATCGAGGCTTTCCCATAAAGATAAAAGCTGCAACAGCAGCCACGCAAACAACCGCGATGATTATAGTCATAAAAAGCATTTGCGGAATCCCAAAAATGTAATGCTCAACCTCATAATCCAACGCCACAAACTTTTCTCCAGAAGAATGTTGGTTGGAGAAATGCAGAATGTACATGCCTTCTACATTACAAACAAAGCTGTAATGAAAATCGCCAACCATACCAAAATCTTTCACAGTTCCATTAGGATAAGTAATATAAAAATTCAAGGCATTATCAGGAAGCCCAACCACAGTGAACCTTATTAAGACATGGTCCTCAACTGCAAGATTAATTGTTCTAGTTACTTCTTCACCAGCAGGTACTGTGAAATTTGTAGTTGTTGCTTCCGCAAGCCGAACAGTAATCAGAGACATCACTATTAAAAGGAAAAAACGAGCAATGAACTTCTTTAACTTGAACATCAAATAATCTTTCATTTTGCCATCAATAACCATTATGAATAGAAAATACTAAGAGCACATAAGAATTAGAAATATAAGAAGTGATCCGATATAACCTGCTGTTTCAGACACTTTCAACTAATTTTCAGAAAGGCTGGAATAGAAGTTACAAACAAGAATAAAAAAAGAAGTTGACAGAATTATTCACAGCATTATAAAAATTAATTACAAAAATTGCCCAGCAACTTGGAGAGAAGTGAAAAAGAAAATAGCGGAAGAGGAGAAAAAATTCGTTACAATGCTAAAGGAAGAATGGAAAAAGCAACCACAGCATGCGATTATGAGATTTTTCTTAAGAATATTAAATTATTCAATTGATAAAATTTATAAGAAAAACTGGACATAAACGCCAAAAAATAAGGTATTATAGGCGAGGTTAATTGCTATGGTAAAACTGAACAAAATTGATGAATTTGTGCTTTCAACTTTAAAAAGCTCTGACAAGGGATTGACACTTAGCGAAATTGCTGAACGAGTTGGAGAATCTGAAAAGAAAGTTTTCAAGTCTCTTCGCAAGCTATTTGAAAACGAAATAATCGATTGCAGAAATCGTCAATACACAATTGCAAAACCCTAAACCATGTTTTCCAATACACTTCTCTTACAAACATGCTCTTTTGATATAATCGTTAGTTGATTGAAGTCTAGGTCGTTACAAGGTTTTTTGATGTTTTCTTCTGTAAGCTATGATTGTCAGCAGTGTTGCTGTAATGAACATTGGCATAATTAAGAATGATGAAAACTCTGGAATTTGTTTTTTGGACATTTTAAAAACTCTATTTTAGAAATGAAACTCAAATCTTTCTGCTTTTACTACCTCACTTTTTTGCGTGTGTCGGCAAAAAATTTTTGCGACCTCTTAAATATACCATTCATCACATTGCTCACAATAATAATGATAGCCTTTCCCATCTTTGTTTTTAAGGATATGCCATTTAATTTCAGAACCACACTTAGGACATGCCCTCAAAAACTCTTTTTGCTTTTTCATCAACCCTCAAAAACAATAAAAGAAACGGGGAAATTAAGACTTATGGATTTAAGTTCTATCAATCTCATTCATTCTCCTCATGCTATCCTATAAAAATGCATTCTTAAGGAATATTCCCAAAAAACATATTACTCCTTTAAGAATGACGCAGATGAACAAAAACAGAACATACCCGCAAACCAGCAGAAACAGAGACCAGATTTAAAACTACAATGCAAAACAATTCATTTCACTAAAAAAGATTTATCCAAGAGTATGGCGCGGGGTGCGGGATTTGAACCCGCGCGGACGATTTACGCCCACAGGCTTAGCAGGCCTGCCCCCTACCAGGCTAGGGCAACCCCGCAAAATTTTCCGTGACTCCGCATACTTTTTACGTATTCTTTCTTATTTGCGTTTTCGAAAGTACAGTATGTCGTCTTTTTGGCATACGTAGTCGAAGCCTACTGTAAGGAGCCTTTTTATTTCTTCCTTGTCATTGGTTCCGTAGACTGTGAACTCGTCGTCGTTGCTTTGTCCGTAGAGGGCTTGTTCTATTTGTATGTAAAGTAGTGTGTTGTCCACTTCTGCGTGTCCGAGGAATTGTTTTACGAGTAGTAGGTTTTTGGTTTGGTGGTAGAGTGTTGTTGCTTTCCAATGTCTGAATGTGTGGAAACTTATCTTTAGCAGTCTTGGGTTTTGGAGTTTGTTTGCGAGGTTTTTGCGTGTGCTGCAGAATAGTGCTCTTATGGCGCGTGGGTTTGGGTTTCCGAATATGTATTGGTTTTTTCTTGGCAAAGCGTTTAGCATATTCATAAGTTTTGCTGTTATTTTCCAGATGCGTGGGTGGCTGCCTTTTTCTGGAGTGTTTAATATCATGATTCGTCTTTCTTCGTCTATGTCTGTCCATTTTAGCCTTGTGGCTTCGCCTGATCTCATTCCTGTTTCTTTGAGTAGTTGAAGGTAAGTTGCAAGCTTTTTACCTGAACCAGCTATGAGAGCGTCGATTTCCTCTTCTTTTGGAATGAAAGGTATAATGCGGTTGATTTTTGTTTTTGGCTTATCCCATGTTATCCCGTATTTTTTGGCGTATAAGTTATATGCGTTGGCAACGTTGCGTTTACGGTTTTCAGACCAGTTTTGTGTTGCGATTACTAATTTGACGCTTTCTGGGTCGGATAGGTTGGCGCCCCTTGACAGAAGTGTCCTTAGCGCAGATACCACCATCCTTATGGTTTCTTCCGCGTAGTTCGCTTTCTTAAGCGTCCAAGCAAGCTCTGTAACCCTTCCTTTATGCTCCGCTTCGCTTAGCTTTGTGCCCTCCCGCTGGGCTTTTTCTATTTTGGGTTTTACTTCGGCCAAGGTTTGCACCGCCTTTTTGGCGGAGGGCGCTCCGCTTAATGCCTCATAGCTCCCTTGGCAATTAGAAGCTAAGGCGTCTGGTGAATTTAAAATCTGCCTCTGAACTTTCTGAACGTGTTGCGACGTGTCTGAGTTGTTACAATCTTTTTGGGTGAAGCGGTAGCCGCAGCTTCTGCATACCCATCTTTGGACGTTTGAGCCGTCTGCCAAATAGCGTAATCCATCCCTATAAAACCTTTCAGAACCGCATTGAGGACATTTTATGGCTGTGTTTGGCACTGCGCTGCTTCCTTTTTCTTCATTTCCTTTAGCATTTCGACGTCAGCTGCGAGCTGTTCTATGCGTTTTTCGATTTCTTCCCATTTCTCGTAGGTTTTAAGCAGTGTCGGGTAGTCTTTGGTTGCTTGGAATATTATGCGGAACCGTTCAAGCGTGAGCTTGTCCACTTCTTGTAAGGCGCATATTTGTTTGAAGGCTGATGTAAAATGCTTTACAATGTCTTCCATGGTTAGCGTGTTTTGGTCTGGCTCTATTGTTTGAACAATTGCCGTGTGTTTTGTTTGAACAAACGAACTGCCTCCAAGCCTTTGGATTTGGGTTCTTATGCTGTCTTGTGTGCGGTCTGGGAATTTGCCGCTTTCAAAAATCTCTCTCGGCGTTAACCCTTCGCTAACCATTTCCAAAAGTGTTTGATTTTCCGCGTCTGTCCAAGGTTTGCCTCTTCCCATGGTTTACGCGATCTCCTTCAATCTGTTTAGGTCACCTATTTTGTGATAGACTGCTTTCCAGTGGTAGCCGTCATAGTCTAAGAGAAAAGCCACAAGCACATAGCCTATCTCTTCATGCTGCCTTAACGCCAATTCAAAATCGTCACGATGCAAACCGCCAATGACAAGCGTGTTCAAGCGCTTCTTTTTCTTCAATGGACAGCCTCCTGCAGTTTTTCCCATCTCGCTTTGCAGTCTTCGCAGAGCCATATCTCATGGTTTTTGAAGGCTTCACCTTTCCAAGAAGTGGGTTTCTCGTAGCCACAGATTCCGCATTCATGTTTGTCAAAAAAGGCGTCTGCCCAGAAGACTGCTTTCAGGTCTTGGAGTTGAAAATTCAGAGGATGAACGATTTTGTTATTTTCGTCTATTCTGTTGACTTTTTCGTCCGAAGTAGCTTTGTAGTTGCCTAAATTGATAACCGCGAGAGACTCATTTTCACTTAAAAAATATTGGTTAAAGACATTGTCGACGTTTGTTTCATTTTCTGAGATTAGGTTTTCTTTGAGCGAAATGTGGTTTTTCGCGGTTATTGAATTAGCTTCTTTGAGCCATGCTTTTAGCGATTCAAGGGAGAAGATAGCCGAAAATGGCAAAATCGTGTTTTCTCGGATTTTTTCGTTTGCATGGATGATCTTGAAAAGGTTTCGTTTCTTGTTATCTGGGTCTTCGCGCTTGCTGATGTAGCCGATACTGCAGAGGAAGTTTGTCCAGTTTCTTATGGCGTCGGTTGATTTCTTGTCTTCAAATTTGTTGTTCCATTTGTCTGCTAAATCTTCAATGGTGAACTCGGGTTTTTCTCTTGCAACATCCTCAACTACTGCGTGATAGAAGTTTATTATGTGTCCTGGTGCTGAGGTTTCTGTTGTTTCTCTGATTTGGTTCCATAGGTCCATTACCAAGTCGTAGTCTCGTTTGGTAGCCATGATGTAGTGTTCTTCAAATTCTCTGTATTTTGGCACGTTTGGGTCTTTTCCTTGAATTTCGACTTTCAGTTTTCGTACGAGAACTGGTCTTTGGTGTAGATGGAAAAGGGCGGATACTTTGATTAGGTTGAGAATTTGTTTGAAGTCGCGCATTGAGCGTGGGAATTTGCTTGGATATGTTTTTGCGAGCTCTACGCCGAAAGGAACTAATGCCTTGAAGTCTTGTAGGTGGTTTTTGAGGAATCTTATGTAGCCTTCTAAGAGCATGAAGTCAAAATCGTCGTCGAATTTCCATGGAAAGGCTGCCTTGTTTCCTGTCAGGGTGTTTGCAGCTTGAAATTTTCGTTGTTTCGTTTCTGGCGTGACTGTGAAGCCTCTTGTTGCCAAGTCTTGAATGTATTTTTCTTGGGTACTACAGAAGATGGTTGCTGGCCAACCTCGAATGACTACGTGTTGTGTTTGGAGTTGTCCTTTACCTGTTTTGTCTGTAAAGCGGTAGCTGATCTCGAATGCGTCGTGGCTGAGAATGGGTCTTAGCATGTTGAAGGTTTCATATCGTGGAGCTTCTAAGAAGACGAGTATCTTTTGTCGGAGGTCGATGAGGTATCTGGCGTCTATTAAGCGTTGTCTCCATGCTTCTTTTTCTTCGATGGGTGCTTCCTTGTCTGGTCTGTCCCATGGTAGGATGACGTCGCCGTTTTTGTCAACGAGTAGTCCATATTGGTGAATTAGTGCTGTTGGGCTTAGTCCTCCGAGGAGCCATGTGTCTTCTTTTGGAAAGTATTTTAGGGTTTGTACAACATTGTAGGTTTTTCCGATGCTGCTTTCTCCTCGTAGAAACAGGTTTATGGGTTCTGGAGTGTATGCAGAAAGCCCGGTCAGAAAGACCATGTTCTTAGTTACTACGTCATGTTTTACTGTTCGGGATAAGTGTCTTAGGAATTTTGTGTATAGTTTTGGGTCGACTGCTAACAGGTCTCCTGCTTTGAAACCGCCCAACTCTTTTAGTTTGGCGAGATCAAATAGGGAACTTGTAAAGTCCGTTTCTGCCACTATGATGCCCCTCATTGGGATGTTTTGTTTCTACAACGCTTAACTTACCACAAGTCTTTTTAATCATTGTTATGTAATTTATTGATGTGTAGATGAGATACACGTGTGGATGGAAGCAACAGGATTGTTGTGAGGGATTGGTGTGAGTGAAATACACATTAGCGAGTCTTATGGGTTAAGGGATAAGGATAGGATATGGATTGACCCTTCAATATTGGATGCTCTAAGGCTTCTTGCTCAAGGTAAGTCAATCACTGATGTTGCCAGTATGTTGAGTAAAGATAGGTCTAACTTGTCACGTACTTTGAAGAAGTTTAGAGAGCAGGATTATCCTAAGCTGTGTGCTTTTCTTGATGCGATTAGGAAGGAAGGTCTTTTGGAAAAGAGTTCCTTGAAGGAGAGAAAAAAGAAAGCTTTAGAGTCGAGGATTCGGGAAGCGGAGAAAGGGCATTATTATGGGCCTCCAGTTTTTGGTTACTCGATTAGGTATGGTAGGCTTGTGGAGAATGAGAATTTGAAGAGGGCTGAGAGGGTTCTTAGGGGTCTGCTTGCTGGAAAGAGACCTATGGAGGTTGCGAGGGAAAATGACTTGTCGTTGAATCAGGTTTACAGGATTCGCCGTAATAGAGTTTACATGGGAGAATTTGTTTTCTTAGGTAAAATTTATCGAGGGAGTTGGAAGCAGCTGATTACTGCTGAAGAATGGAATGAGATACAGAGAAAAATCGGGACTGGTGGACTTTTGTTGCCTGGTTATGAGTGGCGTGATGGGAAAAGAGTTCTCAAACCTGGCGCGAGAGAAATGTACCAAGAGATTTTCAGGATGCGTTTGAAAAAGGAGACTTGTGAAAAGATCGGTTATAAAATGGGTCTTTCGAGGCAAACTATCGAGAAGATAATCAGGGATAGGCGAATAACTGGGCGGATGGAAGTTGATGGAAAGCTTGTAGATAGCGGTTTTGAACAGGCTGTTGATGAGGAAACGTGGAAGGCTGCACAGAAAGTGAAGGCTCAGACGAGGGCGGAAAGACGGGCTGAGGAGAGCAGAGAGTTGAGGCAGAGGATTATGGGGTTGATGCCTGCTTTTAGGTGGGAGCTTGTTGAAAAGACGGGAGCTTCGAAGTCGAGGATAGAGCATAATATTGGGAGGTTGAAGAAGGAGAAGATGCTGAAGCAGAGGGAGGATGGGTTGCTGCAGAAGGCGTGGGAGCCTTTTCCTGAAAGGCGTGTAGAAACGGCGCGGAAGAGTTGGTCGGTTAAGAGACGTAAGATTCTGGAGGTTTTGCTTGCAGAGGGTCCGTTGACGCAGGCGGAAATAGCGCACAGAACAGGTTTGCCCTACAATAACGTGAAGTGGAATGTTCGCAAATTGATTTCAGAGGGATTATTAGTTAGAAAGAATGACAAGTTTCAGATTTCAACGTCAGCAGTCACAAAATTGTAGCAGAAAGAGTTGATGCTTTATATGAT
>Ga0129301_1001018_pt1 | contig 14523 bp, 19 predicted proteins | sample ConPoolayeHmetaG_FD_94489 | JGI IMG/M metagenome (GOLD analysis project Ga0129301, IMG submission 94489) | Hot spring microbial mat communities from California, USA to study Microbial Dark Matter (Phase II) - Cone Pool mat layer H metaG ...
GTCCAGCGTCGTTGGAAGTGCAAGCATAGGCGTGTACTCGCTTGTGACTGAAAAGGTGGTCGTAGTTCCAAAAATTGTACCTTTTAAAAAGGCTGAAAGGTTAAGCAGATGGCTGAAGACCAGACTGATACATTCATCTGTTGGCGCTTCAGTTCTTGTTGGCGCACTTGCGTGTGCAAACTCGAATGGGATTTTGCTTCCACATTTTGTTAGAGAGGAGGAACTCGAAGCCATAAAGACTGGTTTTGACGGAAACATAACCGTGATGGAAAGAAAGAAGACTGCTCATGGAAATTTGGTGTTGGCAAATGATTATGGAGCAATTGTTGACCCTCGTCTGAGGGAGAATGAAATAGCGGAGATTTCTCAAACATTAGGCGTTGAAGCTGTGATGGGCGAGATTGCGGGCTTGCCCTATGTTGGGTCTTTGGCTGTTGCCACAAACAAGGGCGTTCTGGCGCATCCCATGGTGAAAGACTCAGAGCGGGAGCTTTTGGGAGATGTGCTGAAGGTTCCTGTCGATGTAGGTACGATTAATTGTGGTATACCCTATGTTGGAACAGGTCTGATTGCTAACAGTCATGCGGCTGTTGCGGGTTCTTTGACGACTGGACCCGAGATGTTTATAATTGGGAATGCTTTGGATGTTGTGAAGGAAGATGATGCAGATGAAAGTTTTTAGAGTCACAGGCGAAATTCAAAAGCCAAACTTGAAGACTTCCTTCAAAAAGGAGATTATCGCCATCAAACCAGAACACGCTGTTGAAAGAGTCTACGCTGAATTAGGAAGCAAGCATCGCGTTAAGCGTGTTCACATTAAAATAGCTAATGTTGAGGAGATTCCAGCTCAAGAGATAGAGAATCCGTTGCTGAGAAAATTGATTTTGGGAGAAGAAACAGTTGAGCAAGAGTGAAGAAGAACTTCGCAAATTGAGCGTTGAGCTACGACTTCTCGAGCAGACAGCAGAGAATCTGCAATCTCGGATTAGCATGGTAAACGCTGTAATAACAGACTTGGCATACGCAAGCATGGCGCTTGAGGGTTTAGAGAAGGAGAAGGAAGATTCAGAGCTTCTCGTCCCCATAGGCGGAAATTCTTACATTAAGACTAAACTTGCGAATCAAGACAATGTTATCGTGGGTATGGGTGCTGGCGTCTCGGTTGAAAAGACATTGGATGAGGCTAAGGAGATTGTTAAGAAACGTATTGAAAACTTGGAGAAGACCAGAATGTCGCTTCAGCAGCAACTGGCTCAAATAGCGGATAAGATTGAGGAAGGCAGAGAAAAATTTGAAAGTATAGTGGCTGCACTGAAAGAGGGGAAAGCTTCGCAAAATGTTTGAGAAGCTAAAATCAGGGTTCAAAGGACTTGTAAACAAGGTTACGACGACAGAGCTTAAGGCTGAAAACCTGCGTCCTGTGCTTTCTGATTTTAAGCTAAGCCTTGTAGAGAATGATGTTGCTTTTCCAGTGGCAGAACGCATCTGCGACGACATGGAAAAACGCTTGAATGGAGTGCAGGTTAAGCGTCTTGAAGACCGCAAGAAGATTGTGGAGAATAATTTGCGTGAAGTGCTCTTGGAGATTATGCTTACGAAAAACGATGTAGACCTTCTAAAGGCTGTTGAAGAAAAGCGTAAAAAGAATGAGCCTTTCGTGATAGTATTTGTCGGCATAAATGGCACAGGAAAAACCACAACCATAGCAAAAATTGCTCGCTTTTTCAATAGGAAGGGCTATTCGGTTGTGCTTGCCTGTAGTGATACTTATCGGGCGGGTTCTATTGAGCAATTGGAGGAGCATGCGAAGAGGCTTGGTGTGAAAATGATTAAGCACAAGTATGGTGCTGACCCTGCGGCTGTGGCGTATGACACGATAAATCATGCGAAGGCGCATGGAATAAATGTTGTTCTGATTGACACGGCGGGTAGGATGCAGACTAATAGGAATTTGATGAATGAGCTTGAGAAAATTAAGCGGATAATCAAGTCTGATTTGACGGTTTTGACGGTGGATTCGCTTACGGGTAATGATGCGGTTATGCAGGCGGAAGAGTTTCACAAGAGCGTTGGAATAGATGCGACGATATTGACGAAAGTAGATGCTGATGTAAAAGGAGGTTCAGCGTTAAGCGTGACGTATGTCACTAAAAAGCCTATTCTGTTTATTGGAACTGGACAAGGGTATGAGGATTTAGAAGAGTTCAGCCCAGAAAAATTCGTGCAAATGATAATGAAATGAGTTTTAAATGGCGATGACGCTATAGGGGAATTTGTTTCTAATCTGTGTAGTCCACTTCCTTATGAGTTGCTGTTGAGTTACTTTATCCCTATCGGTTTTCATCAGCATACCTACAGCCGTTGCGCCAGTTCGCACTTTCCTCAACGGTTCAGCGTTTCTGCATCTCATAAACTCGTTGCAAGCAGTACAATCAGATATTTTCTTGCTTTGAGCGCAGGGTCTAATCTTGCACGTATCGTTGCCACCGCCTTTCAAGCATCCTTGGCATGTGGGTAAGGCGTGTATGGATGCTAGTCCTTTCATGAATTCTTTTCCGTCGAAGTCTTTAGCACCCCATTTATCCACTCCATGACCACTGATGAGATGCTCGTATCTTTTAGTTAATTCCTTCAATGTTCCATTGCCTACTATGCAGCTTCCGCACCAAAGTCCACAGCAACCGATTTGATTCTTTACGTTTTCAAAAGCGTTCGCTTTCATTTCGAATGACTCCAATAAATTCTGTTCAATATTAAACGTAAATGACGTAATATAAGGATTTAAAAAGATGCTGTTCAACTAATTGTTGAGTGTGGAGAAAGTAAAAATGCGTCCTAGCGAGTTTTTGAAGTGCCCTGATTTTCCGTGTCAAGACGTGAACAAAAGAAGCTACATAATTCCCAACGTAGAGGTTCATGTTGACAGGATTGAGACGTTTATGATTTCGGAAGCACCACCAGAAGATTTAGGTGACTACTTTTACGCTCAAAAGAGTCCTTTCTATGTGCAAACAACGGTACAAGCGTTCAATGATGCAGGTTTTAATGTTTCTTCAATGCAAGATGTGCTTAACTTAGGCGTATACATCACGACAGCTATTAAATGTGCAAAGACCGCCTATGCAATCAACCCAAAAACCATTGACAATTGCTCTATTCGCATATTGGAGAAGGAGCTGAGCCTGTTTCCCAAAACAAAAGCTATCTTACTTATGGGGGACACTGCAATCAAGGCAATGAACCTCATCGCTACAAGAACCGTTGGTAAAAGAATAATTCCCAGTGGCTCCACATACAAAATAAGAAAAGCCCAATATTTCTATAAGCAATTTAGAGTATTTCCTTCATATTTGCAGACAGGTAAGAGCTATCTTATTGAAAAATCTAAAAGGAAAATGATTGCAGAGGACATAAAAGCTGCACTAAATGCTTAGTGTCAAAAATGGCGTTTATGCCCTCCTCTCGTTGTCTAGACCCCCTTATAAATAGATTGAATGGATTGTTGTGTAGTTCTTTCTCCTACTTGTTGCCGTCAAGTGTAAGTGTTTATGTCTATAATTTAAACAGTGTGCCAAGTGTCTGAATTGTAATTTGTGTGGGAAGACAACGGAGAGGCTGGCTCGGAGGGCTAGCCCCCTCCCTTATATATGGAAGGGTTGTCGGAGCAAAACTCCAGAGGTCTAAGTTCTTATTAGGCTCGGTTTTTTCATGGTATAGCGAATTTTATTTTACGAATCTTAAGAATTGTAGGCACGATTCTTCGTTAGAACGACGCAATTTAGCCAGCTAAGGTACCCAATCAGTCGGCTTGCGACATACTGGGCAAAGCCATTGTTGCGGTTTAGACAAGAGAGTGTATTTCACTCCGCATTCTTTGTGGTGTATTGGATGCCCGAAGCTTTCACTAGGTCTTTGAAGTGGATGCCCTTTTAATCTCTCTGACAAACTAACGCCAGCTATAAGCATCTGTATGAGTGGGTCCAGACTTCTAGTTACCTCACCAAACTCCCTTTCTTGGCGTAATACGTCTTCTATGTAATCCCAATGAGGGGCATAGTTCGGGTCAAACAAGACGTAGTAATCCAAGTAAGGAATAGGAAAAAGCAACTGTTTGAACGGTTCAAATACGTAAATAAACTTCTTTTTCTCCTTTTTCAGTGCATAAACGCATCCCAGTTCAAAGTTTACCCAATTTTGCGTATAGATTGTTTTCTTATAATCCTTGTCGCTTACGACATTTTCTGACAAAAACAGGAAAAATACGTCTGATTTATCAATCATGTTGCGTATTTCTTTAGCGCCTAGTTTTCCACTTTCAATCTCTTCAAACTCTGCTATATGCGGCTTTATCTTTGTTCTTTGACATATTTTGAAAATGCTATTGACGATTTTCTCATCTTTACTGCTATGACTTAAGAACGCCTCCATTCAACCACTCATTATAAAATACCCTACGGAGAAAATTTAAGAATTTCCCCACTAGCATCTCTCCCCCCTCTCGGTGTGCGCGCCTGCGTGTGCGCGCGTGCGTGCCAGTATAAGGAGTAGGTAGGTATAGGTAGGTAGTAGAAGGAAGAAGAATTTGAGCAGAAGAAAGAAAAAAATAACGTGAGTGATGGAGAGAGGGTAAAGTTTTATCCAACCAGCTATGAAACTTCATACGCGTGCTATGTCTGAACCACGCAGAAAAGGTTGCCGTCAGGGTCTTTTAACACAATAAAATCATCTTCATGGTCATACGTCTGGCGGTGGCGGGTCGCTCCAATTTTGAGCAATCTTTTCACCTCGCCTTCTTGGTCGTCGGTGTAAAGGTCAAGGTGCAAGCGCGGATTCCTACTACTTCCCAAACGCTCCTCATCACGCGCCAAGTCTAAAGAGATGTTGGGGCTTCTCCCTTCAGGGTCACGAAGAATGACCCAGCCGTCCTTCGCAGGTTCTTTTGGAACATAGTGAAGAGCCTCCTGCCAGAATGCCAACATTTTGTCAAAGTTTCTGCATCTGATAACGATGGAACCTATCTTCATTTCTCATCCTCAACCCTATCTTCGCCAACAACAGCTAAAAAAATCTTATGATACTACTTAGAAATAATTCCTCTTAGCAAGTACTGTTATCTTTAAATATCTTCGATGCACAAACCTTCCGAGGAAAGGCAGGTAGAACGTGTGAACGACAACATCTATGAGCGTCTTGCAGAAGCCTTGGACAAGCTTCCAAATGGATTTCCCAGAACTGCCTCAGGTGTTGAATTACTTGTCTTGAAAAAGATATTCTCACCAGAAGAGGCATCAATAGCAAGCCAGCTAACAGGCTCTATGGAACCAGTCAGCGCCATAGCCGAACGGATAGGGCTCTCACTTGAAGAGACGAAAACAAAGCTGACGAAGATGGCTAAACGTGGGCTCCTCTGGTACCGTGATGAGAATGGAAAGGCTTTCTTCAGGCTAGCACCGTTCATAGTCGGAATATACGAGTCACAACTAGAAAGCATGGATCATGAGCTTGCTCACCTTGTTGAAGAATATCTTGCGAATGGAGGAGCAACAGGAATAATGAAACCTCAACCAGCCCTGCACCGAGTCATCCCTGCTCAGAAAGCAGTCAAGTCAGAATGGATTATGCCATACGACGACGTAAAAGCCATTCTACTACAATCCAAAACGTTTCACTTACGCGACTGCATCTGCCGAGTACAACAAGATCATATCGGTCGCAAATGCGATTTTCCACTCAGAACATGCCTAAGCTTCTCCTCGATTGAGCGACCTCCTAACCCGCTTGACATCTCAAAAGAAGAGGCCCTAGCCTTTCTAGACAAGGCCGAAGAAATGGGCCTAGTTCACACGGTCAGCAACGTTATGAAAGGCATCGGATACGTCTGCAACTGCTGCGGCTGCTGCTGTGGCATCCTCAGAGGAATTACTGACTGGGGCATAGAAAACTCCGTGGCCTACGCTAACTACTACGCCGTCATTGATCCTGACGAGTGCGTGGGATGCGGAACCTGTAGAAAAAGATGCCAAGTGCACGCTATCTCGGAACAAAATGGAGTGTCAGTTGTAGATCGCAAGAAATGTATAGGCTGCGGTTTGTGCACTACGGGATGCCCAAACGGAGCAGCAAAACTTGAAAGAAAACCAGAAAACGAAATAGTCAACCCCCCACTGGATTTCGCTACATGGGAAAAAGAGCGCATACACAATCGAGAATTAAAACCATAAGGCACACACGCGAGGAGAGAGTGCTGTTGAGAAGAGACGCGCCTGTCACCTTTGCTCTTTTCTACAAGTCCCTCGAAGTTTGCTACGTTTTACTGAAGGTTTTTCGCTTCTTAGGACATACCCTGCGAGAGCACTAAAACTCAAAGGCAGAAATTGGTCTTTATCATTTAAGCTTATGAGGTAGCTTTTGACTTCGTTAACTTTCACTAGTGGTTGACTTTTTATGAAATTGATGAAATCATCATAAGCTGAATAATCTTCATGTAACGAGATAATCACTCTGTCCGCATCAAGGCCAATACCACGCATACCCAGGATTACGGGAGAGCTTTCTTTATTCATTACTTCACGGACAGTTTTCCTTGCCTTTTCAAGATCTTCACGGGTTGGCTGCCCTATGAGTTTTGCAAAGGTAATAGCAAGAATCTCAAAACCAATTCTGGAGAGGTCAGGCAACATTGTATATTCTTTGATGTAGCCTTCTTTTTCCAATCTGCTTCTGATTCTCGTGACTGTAGGTTGAGACTTTCCGATTGATTTAGCCAATTCCCTGTCACTTCTTCTACTGTTCTTCATAAGCTCCGATATCAGTTTCAACTCAATAGAGTTCATAACCAATCATCAACCACTGCCAAGACAAAGACTAGTAAAATGGTCGATTATTTAAGATATGCCAGTCTCCAACAAACATAAAGGATGCATGCTTCTTTGGTTGGTTCGATTAAAGGTTACTTTAAACCAAAGCTTAATCGATGAAGTTTGCGGTTGAAGTCTTGTTATTGTTAGTATTTTTCCAATAGCTTTAGTAGTATTGTTTCTGCTGAGTAAAGCCTGTTCTCGCTCTGTTCGTATATTATCGATTTTGAATCCTCAATCGCATCTGCGCTTATTTCATAGCCTCTGTGAATCGGCATGTCATGCATAACATACGCATTGCTCTCTTTTAATAATTCTTTGTTGATTTGATAGGGCATCATAAGTTTGATGCGTTTCTCCTTTTCCCCAGCATATTTTGGATCTAGGAAGAATTCCATGTCGACCCATGTGTCTGTGTAAATGAAATCAGCGTCTTTTACTGCCTTTTTAACGTCTAACGTGGTTTCATATAAGCCAGTTTTTTTAGCAGCCTCTAATAATTCGCTATCTCTTGCTGGTTCATTAAATATCGGCGTCACAGTTGTTATTCTTACGCCAGTCTTCGTGCATCCTTCAATTAGCGAATTGCAGACATTGTTATGAGCACCTATGTAAACAAGCTTTACACCTTTCAGTTTGCCTTTCTTCTCCTTCATTGTGATTAAATCGGCTATTGCTTGGCTCGGATGATACTTCTCATCGCATCCATTAATAACCGGAACACGAGAGGCTTCAGCCATAGCCCGTAAATCGGCATTCTTCAGCAACCTTGCCATAATACAATCAACATTGCGCGACAGATATTGCACCTCATCGCGAATATCCGCAAGCGCAAAATTCGTTGTCCTCCAATCAATAAAAAGCGCATGACCACCAAGCTGAGTCATGGCAACTTCAAAAGAAACTCTGGTCCGCGTCGAAGTCTTTTGGAAAATCATAGCCAAAGACTTACTTTCCAAAACAGCCCGATATTCTCTTAGATTACGCTTAATCTCTATTCCTTTGTCAATTATTTCTGCAAGTTGTTGACCAGACAACTCCTTAAAGTTAAGTAAATGCATATTTCCACCCTTTTCAGACCGAAACCATCCAGACTAGACTATAAAACTTTTCTGGAGAAAAAGGACACTTTGACGTGTTATACGGTTCTCTTCACTTAACGCCTGTAATAAACCATACATCATCGTGTTCATTTTCGCTGAACCTTTCTTTCCTCGGTCCAGAATAGACTGCAATTACATCAAAACCACTTTTTTCTATCATCTCTTTAAGTGGGCGAAATTCAAACCATCTAAGCCTGTGTTCTCTAATCTGCAAATCCATTTTCTCATTTTCTTTCAGAACATAGATAGGTCTCCAAACTAGAATATTTGAGTCTCCCAAATCCCTTGAATTATACGAAAATATTACAGCTTGTAACTTTTCCTCGCTTATCATATGGTCCAAAAGAAGCACATTTAAATATTTATCATTGATTTTCTTGGCGTTTTTGGCACTGAAGACCAAAAGTCCATTCTTCCTTAGCAGCTTGCGCAATCCGTTAAGAAATGACTGCAAATCTTTGTTTGTCATTAAATGAGAGAATACTTGTCCCAGACAGATTGCAGCATCGAATTTTTGTCCTTCGAGTTTTCCGAGTTTTTTCATGTCACCGTGTATGAATCTGACCTTTGACTTTCCATTTTTCTTTTTGGCTATTCTGAGCATGGATAAGCTTATGTCAACTCCAGTCACTTTGTATCCTAGTTTGCTTAGTCTAATGGAATGGTTTCCTGTTCCACATCCGACATCAATGATGCTTCTGCAATTGTGCTTGCGAAATAGGCTGTTCAGAAATTTCACGTCCTTATCGTAATCATGCTTTCCCCAAACCTTGTCGTAAAGCTCTGCTTCAAGAGCGAATTCGTCTTTCATCGAGTATTCCCAATTTTACGTAAACTGTTTCAGCTTGCAAGTGTAAGGATTAACTTCATTAAAATATAACAGTATTTATTACTCCAATGAAGCGGTAAAAAGGCGGCAACTCACATGATTTTACTAGTCTCGTCAAACAAGGACATCGCAAGCCTCAACATCGCAAAACAAATTCTAAATAATTACTCATTCGAGAAACGGGTAGAAGAGCTTCAAGAAAATCCAATCTACGAGACCGATTTTGAAGGCAAACGAATCAAGCTTGTAACTCTAAAAGACGAATCTGTGCATGCACAGCACATCACAGAGTTCTTCACAAATCTGGAGCTTATTATCTTCATTTCAAGACATAGCAGCCTCAGCGGCACCCCAACATTGTCAGTCCACACCCCTGGCAATCTAAGCGAAGCCGAATTAGGCGGAATCGCCAGAAAAGTTTCTATTTCACCTGCAAACTCGATGAGAGACGCGCTAAGGACAATGGTGCAGTTTAAGGAAGAAATGCAGCTTGACTATCAAGTTTCTTATGAATGCACCCATCATGGACCATCATTAGACGTCCCAACAATGTTTGTTGAGCTTGGAAGTTCGCCAAAACAATGGAACGATACGAGAGCCGCAGAGGCGATTGCTCATTCAGTAATAAAAACAATTTCAAAATTCAGTGAAAACAAAGCACAGACGGCAATTGGCATAGGCGGACCGCATTACAGCAATAAGTTTACGCGCATAGCCTTGGAAAGTGAAACAGCTTTTGGGCACATGGTTCCCAAATATGCCATACCGCACTTAGACGCAGAAATCATCAAGCAATGCGCTCAAAAAACATTAGAAAAAGTAGAGTCTATCATTCTTGATTGGAAGGGAATAAGAGGCGAGGACAAACCCAAATTAGCCGAAATGCTGAAGGAACTAGGCATTCCCGTCAAGAAAGTTTAACATCAAGAAAGGAGAAAAGTTAATAGAAATGAAGATTTATCTATCAACCCAAGAATGTAACAGCAACGTTTATATCAGATTGGAATGTTGAGTGTGCGAGAAAAATGGGCTTAAGATCCTTCCTATCTCAAAGCGCAAGAACTCTGAAGCTTGCAGTAAAACCAGGAAAAAGTGAGCTTTGGTTATCGATAAAGATATGCTTTCTCGGCATCGGCGCAATTGGCATAATCGGATTCATCATCAAATTGCTGTCTTCAACATTGCAGGGAGCTAGCCTCTAGGATTGGAAGGATGAAACTTGGAAAAAAGCGAAGAGCATCCGACAAAAATTTTTGCCGTAAAAACCACGACTGGCCAAGAGAAGAACGTAGCCAGACTTATCGCTGCAAGAATTGAGATGAACCACATCCCAATAAAATCTATTCTTGTGCCTGAAGCATTGAGAGGCTACGTTTTTGTTGAAGCCGATGGACCACATTTTGTAGAGGAGGCAATAGCCGGCGTTAGACATGTGCGCTCGAGGATTCCTGGCGTTGTAAGTTTTTCGGAAATCGAAAGATACATCATCAAAAAGCCCATCATCGAGGAGCTGAATGAAAGCGACATTGTGGAAGTGACTGGCGGCCCATTTAAGGGAATGCGTGCGAAAATAACCCGCATCGACAAAACAAAGGCAGAAGTCACATTAGAGTTACTGGAAGCAACTTTTACTTTGCCAATAACAGTTCACTCAGACTACGTCAAATTAGTTGAGAAGGCAAAAACAGGGAGTAGTGGAACATAATGGCAGATAAAAAAATCGTTGAATTACTCGTCAGCGGAGGACAAGCAACCGCAGGACCACCATTAGGCCCAGCGCTGGGACCTTTGGGCGTAAATGTTATGATGATTGTGAACAAGATAAACGAGCTTACGAAGGATTATGCTGGAATGAAGGTTCCGGTGAAGGTTGCTGTTGACCCTGAAACTAAAGAGTTCGAAGTGAGCATTGGAACGCCAACCATGTCCGCTTTAATTGTTAGTGAGTTGAAGATAGAGAAGGGTTCTGCATCGCCTCATAGCACGAAGGTTGGCAATCTTACCATGGAACAAGTTCTGCGCATTGCAAAGATTAAACGTCATGAGCTTCTTGCAAAAAATCTGAAGTTAGCCGCGAAAGAAGTTTTGGGCAGCTGCGTCAGCATGGGTGTTACTGTGGAAGGAAAAGACCCTCGCGAAGTTCAGAAGGAAATCGACGAGGGCAGGCATGAAGAAATATTTAGTAAGAGTTAAACATACGAGAATATTTTTATAACCGCATTCAATTTCCCTATTGGCACGAGGTCGCAGAAATGCCCTTAGACCAGAAAACGATATTAGACGCAGTAAAACAGGCAAAAGAAAAATCAAAAAAGAGAAACTTTGACCAATCAATAGAGCTTATCCTAAACCTAAAGGACATAGACATGAAGTCCCCAGAAGGCAAACTACAAGAAACCGTAGACCTACCACATTCACCAGCAAAACAGAATAAAATATGCATAATCGCCTCAGGCGAACTCGCCCTAAAAGCAAAAAAGACAAACGCAGATTCTGTTATCGAAAAAGCCGAACTTGAAGGATTGGCGGGCAAAAAACGCGAATTAAGAAAAATTGCGGGTGACTATGATTTTTTCATTGCCGAGGCACCGCTGATGCCCTTGGTAGGCAAGATTTTAGGTCCTGTTTTGGGACCTAGGGGTAAAATGCCTATGCCTGTTCCGCCATCAGCTGACATTGCAAGTTTGATAGAGAAACATAGGAAGACAGTGATTGTGCGAATGCGCAGCCAACCGATTCTCCAATGTCGCATTGGGTCTGAAAGTATGAAGGACGAGGAGATAGCTGAAAACATTCAAGCGGTTTTAAGGGCTGTGGAAGGAAGACTTAAAAGAGGAGAGAAAAACATCAAACTCGTTCACATAAAAACGTCCATGGGCGAAACTGTAAACATTAAACCATAAGAGATGGAAAACGATGCCTTCACAGCAAATTTTGCAGAAAAAAATTAACGAAGTTGAAGAGATAACGCAGCTTTTAAGACAGCATAAGGTTATCGGAATCGCCAGCCTCCAAAAGGTACGCTCAACCCAGCTTCAAGAACTTAAGAAAAACTTGACAGACAAAGTGTATATGAGAGTGATAAAAAACACGCTCATAAAAATGGCGATTGAGAACTGCAAAGAAAAAGCAGATTTAACAAAGCTGGAAGAGCACTTGAATGGGGCAAATGTTTACCTCTTCACTGATCTGAACCCGTTCAGACTAGCTTTACTTCTTGAAAAAGGCAAGGTAAAAACCACTGCAAAAGCTGGAGACATAGCAGCATTCGACGTTGTAGTCCCAGCAGGAAACACGGGACAGCCGCCAGGTCCGATAATAAGCCAACTAAATGCTGCAGGTTTGCCGACTAGGATTGAGGCTGGAAGCGTGTGGGTAAGTAAGGATACGTTGGTCGTTAGGAAGGGCGAAGTGATTTCTGAGAGGCTTGCAAGTGTGTTGTCCAAGCTTGGAATTAAGCCTGTTGAAGCAGGGCTTGCCATGAAAGTGGCTTTTGACGAAGGACTGGTGATTACTCAGGAGCAGATGATGATAGACGTAGACAAAACGCAGAGAACAATCGAAGAGGCACATGTGAGCGCGTTTGCGCTTTCAATAAGCATAGCCTATCCGACAGCAGAAAACACCATTATGCTTTTGCAGTGTGCTCATCGAGAGGCATATACGCTTTCGTTGAACGCCCCTGTGCTCACAAAGGAAACTATTGTGGATTTGATAAAGAGGGTGCATGTGGAAATGTTAAGTTTAAGTAGTAGATTGCCTACTCTAGAGGAAAAGGCTGCACCAGCAGAGCAGTCTGAAAAAAGTTAAAATAGTGGAGTGTAGAGGTGAAAGGATATGGAATATGTTTACGCTGCAATGCTCCTTCACAAGGCAGGAAAAGATATTAACGAGGAAAATGTAAAGCAAGTTTTGACAGCGGCAGGAATAAACGTTGACGCTGTTAGGGTCAAGGCACTCGTAGCCTCTTTAGCTGATGTAAACATTGAAGAAGCAATCAAGTCCGCTCCAACAATGATGACTGCACCAGCAGCAACGGCGCCAGCGGCAGCAGCACCAACTGCAGAAGCCAAACCAAAGGGCGAAGAAAAGAAAAAGAAAGAAGAAGAGGAGAAAGCAAAAGAAGAAGCAGCGCTCGAAGGACTCGGAGCCCTATTCGGCTAAAAACTCCGTATTTTCGTTTGCACGTTTTCTTCTACGGTTTTATGCCTTATTGTCTGCCAAACCAGTATTGGTAGCCACCCAAGGATAATCATCAATGTGCCTGGAAAAGCTCTCAATCTGTAGTTAAGCAGATAAGCCTCAAAAAAGAAGAAAGAAATGCACATTGCGATTATTGACATGATTGCAGTTTTCTTTCCAAATTTCTTCATAGTTTGTATGCCGATAAGTCCTGCAAAGAAGAAGTCACCTAAGCCCAGGGACATGTAAAGCATGCCCCAATCCGCGGCTGTTATTGGAATGGTCGGTAGTGAAATCATAATGGGAAGTCTGAGCTCTGAGATATGTGTTGCTGCAGAGACCATCGAGCCAGTAATTAGAACAAGAATTATGTCTACGACTGTGAGAAGCCCAACAAAGATTAGTGTTGTTCGCCATGTAAATAGGCTCCCGAGATAGGCTATGATTAACACCGCGAAGATTATCCCGTAAAGATTGAGCAGATAAGGAAACCATATCCATGTCTGACCAAAAAACATATACAAGAATACAAAAAGTGTAGGCGGCAGAACAGCCAAATGCCATCGCTCTCCTGCGATTGCTCTACCTTCTTCATATACTAGTGCCAAGAAAGTGAAACCAGCAAAGCCGAAGAATATTAAGGCGCTGTACATGCCGATCTCATTTGCGCCGAAGACGAACAGGCTGAATGCTGCAGCTATCAAGCTAACAAAGAGAAAAATCAGAGAGAAAAGTTGAGCCTTGGCTCTCCGAAAATCAGAGAAAATATACGTAAATATGAAGAGTAGCATTGAATAAGAGAAAAGAAACATAACCATAATCGCCATCTGCGGAATAAACACGATAACTGATACTGCCACACTTATGACGGCAACCAGCAGAACAGCATCACGCACACTGAACTCTCGTTCTTCAAAAGTTGTTTTTAATTTACCTTCAACTCTTCTCCCAATAAACATCGCTACGATTGTAACGATGAACAGCGTTAAGGGCATGGCAACATCGAAATACATACACGCACAATATCAAAACAGACATTTAAACCTTAAAACCCGAACTGCACATTCAAAATCGACAAAGAAGCAAAAAGCGCCTCCTCCGTTCGTACAGTCTCCGTTCCCTGTCTCGGAAGGGTGTTAACTACAAAATCCACAACAGAATCTAAGCTAAGCCCCTCGCTTTTAAGTATCTCATAAAGCCCCTTAGTTGGCGCACCAAACGCTACAAGAACGGTTTCTGCACCTTTCCATTTTTCTGCTATTTTTCCCCAAACATTCATGACTGGAACGCCACGCTTGGAGGTGGCAATAGTAAGGTCAAAATTTCTCTTTTTCACAATTTCTCCAAAGAAATCGTGTTCTAAGACGACCTTGTAACCCCAATAAGCAGATATTTGGTCAGGATTTGCAAGCTCAACTTCAACAAGCCTTCCAACTTTCAATATTTTTACGGTGATTCGCCTCTTTGTAGGCAAATGCTTCGTCGGCAGTAATGCGGGTTGTTCAACTCCAATGTCTATGAGCATTCCTTCTGCTTTCGTGGATAGTGTAAC
>Ga0129301_1001020_pt1 | contig 14501 bp, 13 predicted proteins | sample ConPoolayeHmetaG_FD_94489 | JGI IMG/M metagenome (GOLD analysis project Ga0129301, IMG submission 94489) | Hot spring microbial mat communities from California, USA to study Microbial Dark Matter (Phase II) - Cone Pool mat layer H metaG ...
AAGAGAAATAATATCTTCAGGAGCTGTGGGTGAGGTCAGACTGGTGCGGAATGAGTTTACCGCAGGTTATAACGGTTGCTGCTATGACTGGGCAATTCATTTGCTGGACCAGACCATGGCTTTCCGATAACGTATCCCAACCTAACTCTTCCACCCGGGCCGCCACCTGCTGCTGGAGGGCCTCTTCCTTCTTTATAAGCCGGCCCAATGTTCGGTATATCCGACTGGGATTGACCAACTCCGCCGGCACACCCAGCACCCGCAGCAAGATCGTCTCTTCATACCAGGTACATACCCGCCGGTCACTACCCGGCGCCATCGCCCGGTTCAACGCCAATATCTCCGCCATCGCACCCCCGCTTACTTTTCCAATCAGGCCGGTCTCGCATACTTCCCCCAGTCCCCACATCCGCCACAGCCGATCCAGCACCACCGCCACCCCATATTCGTACACCTGCCCAATCTTTATCTCCTCTACCCGCGCCGCAATACTTTCCCCTGGCCGCTCCCCCAGCGCCAACACCATACGGATCCGCCGCACTTCTTCCGGCCCCAGCAATCCTAAATTATGCACTACCTTATGCCGCACTTTCCGCACCCGCTTGTCCCAATACGTCTGCACCACCACCCAGTACCGGTACACCTTCCCGCTCTTGCGAACTGCTCGTATCTCCCGTAAAAATGCCTTATTTCACTTCCTGATATTGTACCACTAATTACTTATCAAGCATTTCACTCTTAATCATTTCACTATACAAACACCACATGTTTCCTTTCCATCCCTGATTGCTCAACGGTTTGTCTCTCTTCAGGAATTACCCGCGTGGCGAACTTGACTTGTCAGGGTTGTTTTTACAATTCACAGAAATTATTATACACTACCCTTACTGTAAAACTTTGATAGGCAATCAGGGAGGACGCAAAATACCAAATTAGCCCATAGCGTAAAGTCACACTATGCTTTCAGAGGAGGCACGGAGATGAAAATTTACATATGCACTGACCTGGAAGGAGCCACAGGCGTATTTAAGTTTTCTCAGACAAGAGCGCATGGTCCAGAATTCGTAGAAGCAATGAAACTTCTTATGGGCGATATTGCCGCGGTTTCTGAAGGCTTGAAAGAGGCAGGTGTCAAGGAAATTTATGTCCTTGATGGGCACAATGGTGGAAATAATCTTATTCCTGAATGTATGGTTACTGGTGTCCGCTATATTACCGGGTATCCCAGACAGGACCAGGTGCTGTACGGACTTGATGAATCCTTTGACGGTGCTATACTGCTTGGTTTTCATGCGATGAACGGAACACCAGGTGCTGTTCTGCACCATACCCAGAATTCAATCACAGAAGCAAAATATTTTTACGATGGAATAGAACGGGGTGAAATTTACCAGTCTGCTGTAATTGCCGGACATTTTAATGTTCCTGTTATTCTTGTCACTGGAGACGAAGCCGCCGGCCGGGAAGCAAAAGCAACTTTAGGAGAGCAATTACCCACCGTGGCGGTAAAGAAGGGAGTCAGCCGGGAAGCCGCAATTTTAATCGCGGGCTGAAGAAACCCGGTCAATGTTAAAGGAAGGAGCAAAAAAAGCAATAGAAATGCTTCCCCAACTGAAACCATATAAGGTGAAACTGCCTCTTAAACTGGTCATCAGACGACTTGGTCCAGAGGGTACAACCTTTGACAATCCTTATTTTGCAGAAAAAGAATTTGAGGTAAAAAATGCCCTTGATATTATATGCGGCAGCAAATAGTTCAATTAGACTAATAAAATGTTTATAGACATCTATGTTCATACCAGGAAATACCAGACATTTTTTAGAGAGGGGAAACAGACATACATCACACCCGAACAACTGATAAAAACATATGATAGGATTGGCGTGGAAAAGGGAGTGATTCTTGCGGGAAGTGGTTCTCCGGAATGTCGGCTTCAGCCTCAAACAATTGAAGAAGCGTTTGAAATATGCCAGCAATATCCTGGCAGATTCATTCCTTTCTGCAACATTGATCCGAGAGAAATGACAAATTCTCCTGATGCTCCACTTGAGGTAATTCTTTCATATTATAAAAAGATGGGTTGTAAGGGAATTGGTGAGATTACTGCAAATATGCCATTTCTTCATCCGATGGTTCAAAATTTGTTCCGGCATGCCGAAAAAGTAAACTTGCCCGTAACCTTTCACATTGCACCTAAAATTGGTGGTACCTACGGTCTATATGATGACCAGGGGCTACCCCAACTTGAAAAAACCTTACAAAATTTCCCGGATTTATTTTTTCTTGGTCATTCTCAGCCGTTCTGGGCAGAAATAGGAATTCTTGAAACACCGGCTGATAGATGTGGATATTCTAAGTATCCGGTAAAAAAAGAAGGTGCTCTGCCAAAATTATTTAGAAGATATAAGAATTTGCTTGGGGACCTTTCTGCGTTCAGTGGTTTCAATGCAATAGCAAGGGACATTGATTATGGCATTAAATTTTTGAATGAGTTTCAGGATAGGTTATTTTTTGGTACTGATATTACCACACCTGATACACCCACACCCCTTGTTGAATTTTTAATAAATCTCAAAGATACAGGAAAAATTTCCGAGGCCGTATTCAAAAAGATTGCAAAAGAAAATGCGTTGAAACTACTTAGGTTTAGCCTGTCCGGCTACCTGAAAGGAGCAGATGATGATTTACAAAGATGTTGAGTTTCATAATATTGAAGAGATAACACCATGGGACAGTACAGGAGCGATTCTTCTGGGCCGATACCCCAAAGCCGTTCGGGAAGCGATAAATCCCCGCGGACGCTGGAACGGACAGATTCTGACAGGTTCAGAAATCCGTTTTGTTACTGACGGGCCTATGGTCCGCGTTCATCTCACCAATCTTGATTTTGCCGGTGTACCGGCGTACATCTTCATCTTCAAAGGCGATTTCTTTGTCAGCTGCCGAACGATGGAAGCCGGCGTGATTACCTCTCTTCACCTTGAGGGACCACCTCGTTTTGAAAAGGTTCATCCCGAAGCTCTAAAAGGGAGATGCTTCAGCAACGCTGTTTGGAGATTATTCCTTTCCGGCTGTCTTCCGGTACTACATCAGATTGATACATTAGGGAAAAGTATCAGACCTCCCCACGCAAGCGAAAAACCATCCTTGACCTGGCTGGCGTACGGTTCTTCCATTACCGCGGGGGCTGGAGTAACCACACCCCTTAATACCTATGTTCAGCAAGCTGCCTGGCGGCTGGGAGTGGATGTGCTAAATTTAGGACTGGGCGGTTCCTGCATGTGCGAACCGCAGCTTGCCGATTATCTTGCCAACCGCAACGACTGGGACTTTGCCACGTTGGAACTGGGGGTCAACATGTGCGGACTATTTTCTATTGACGAATTCCGCCAGCGTGTCTTGTACCTTATCCAGACTTTGCAGCGCCGGCATCCGCAGAAAGTGCTTGTCTTGATTACCAGCTTTCCTTTTGCTGAAGACAGAGGCGTGGCAAAAGAAATAAGCCAGGCAGGCACAACACAGGAGGAATATAACAAATACCTCAGAGAAATAGTCTCCCGAGATACCACGGGTTGTTTACGTCTGGTGGAAGGACATAAATTACTGCCCGAGTTCAGCGAGTTGACCTGCGATTTAGGACATCCTTCTGATTACGGACACATACGGATCGGAGAAAATCTTGCCAGGGCCCTATCAGATATGGGTATCGTCAATGGGAACCCTACATAGTTCAGGCATACAACATTGCCCAGTAATCCTCTGCCTTCTGATGAATTTCTCGTATTAATGGCCTATCCTTCTTCCGCCAGTGCATACCGGTGTAATTAAAGGTCAGGCGCGAGTATTCTCTGTAGCGGTCAAAATCCCGCTTTATCATTTCAAGTTCGCCCCCGGCCGGTAGTTCCTGTCCGATACTAAGAAGAATTTCTCTGCCTTTTATCAAAGAAAGTGCTTCATCCACCGAAGTGGAACCAGCGGTCATTTTTTCCGTGTGGTAACCCGCCTCTGTCTTAGCCACTGGCAAGTTTTCCAAGGTAACCCGAAATACGTGAGGGCCAGCACAGGGATGGATATACAGGGGACCAAACGCTTCGGCAATGCGGCGGTCATGTGGCAGGATGAAACGTCGGTAGAAATCCGCCGAGACAAGATTGACCGAACACTCCGCAATACGAGGGTATTTGGCAAGAGGCGAAAGTCGGTCCTGGCCAATGTGGGAGACAAAATTTCTTCGCACTTCAATCCAAAAACAGGTGATTCTTTCCATGATGCTGTGGAAAAGATCTTCCTGTTCATACGGGGTAGTGAAGGCTTCCACGCCCACCATGCTGTGCAGGAGATTGAAAGGGCCTTGCAAGTCCGGCATATTGATTTTGAATATAGCCGGAGTATTCGCCTTAATATGGTCAATTCGTTCATGCATTTCTGGGAGCAGACCGGACTTCAGCGGGTCAGGCGGATCTTCTGTGAGCAGCTGTTTTATCGTCTTGTTGTAAGCCGGACAATTGCCGGCAGCAGCATTAAGAGGTATACCGAAACTGGGTACCAGTGTTCCTGGTCCCTTACAAATGTTGAATGTCGCCCATATGGGATTCAAAATTTTTAACGGTTCCAGCATGTTGATTACCTCTTGAGCCAACACTGATTCAATACTATCTGTTATGCTGACTTCCGGCAGAGTAATCTCGTCGGTGGGAACGTAAGTGTCGTCCGGTGATCTAAGATGATAGATGGCGCACCCTGAATATTTTCGTTTCTCTCCCGACAGAGCAGCCTGGTAGAGATTTACTCCGTCCAGGCCAGGATGAGCGGCTAAAGTTTCACAGAAAAAATCACAAGCCTCGTCCAGAGAACAGATTGTTTGCAAGTTTCTCCCTTCTTGTATAGTTAGAGACATTTCTTATGAATCAACCCTTTCAAAACAGCATATTCAGTTCCTCATCTGCCACGTTACCAATTCCATCTCAGAGGATTAGGCACCCCGCGAGGCGTCCCTTGCACTTCAATCTGGAGAACAGTCAAAAGCGGGTCCGGCTCTCTATCTGGCAGCCCCACCAAAAATAACCTGTCTTTTTCCTGGCGAAAGATGATACTGTGCTGGGTACCCAGGATGGAGACACTCCGAACCTTGTTTCCCACGCCAGCAACTACTGTTTCCGGGCCGTAATATTCCTGCAGCCCAATGAAAACAGTTTTCCCTTTCGCAGTAGAAAGGTGCTGGTCATGATAAGAAAAGGGGTGGGGTTCGGTTCCATAAATCGCCCGGCCGTTTCTTCTCATCCAGGAACCAACTGAACGCAGAATTTTTACAGCAGAAACAGGAACCGTTCCATCCGCCTGCGGACCGATGTTGAGAAGATAGTTTCCGCCATTGTGCGCACAGGAAAAAAGTTCAGTTACGATATACCTGGGGGTTTTCCATTGATGATCTGCCTTATTATATCCCCAACTCCCGTTGGTTGTTGTGCAAGTCTCCCAGAGCTTCCCCGGATCAGAGCCGGTGAATTTTTCGCGCGAGAGCACATCCTCATTTAGGCCGCAGCGATCGCTGATAAGAATACCTTTTTGCATTTTTCTGATAGCCGCATTGATTTCAGCGCAGCGCCAGGTTTCCGGAGCCGGGCATCCGTCGTAAAAAAGATACTTTATTTCGCCGTACCTGGTCATCAGTTCACGCAATTGAGAATGTACTTTTTTCACAAAACCTCGCCAGCCCACCGGATCCTGTTTCGGACCGGAAATAAAACGGTTGTCATTCCAATCAGCCACGGAATAGTACAGACCTATTCCTATTCCGTACTTGTGGCATGCCCGGACATATTCACCTACAATATCCCGCCCTACAGCCTGGACCGAGTTATTGTCATCCGTAGTTGTGCCAAAGAGACAGAACCCATCGTGGTGCCTGGCTGTTAAAACCATGTATTTCATACCGGATTTTCTTGCCAGTCGTACCCATTGCTCCACCACCTTTTCTTTCGGACGAAATTTCTGGATCAGTTTGCGGTATTCAGTTTGCGGTATTCGTTCGCGAAACATCACCCATTCCCCTCGGCCGGGAATGGAGTACAGACCGTAGTGAACGAACATGCCGAAACGTGCCTGGCGAAACCAGACGCAGGAACTCTCCGGTGCTTTTCCTTTCACGCTATCTCCGGCGAATAAGTTATAATTTCCATGGCTTCTTCTTCCTGAACGGGCTTTTAAACTTGTTCTTCAGTATTCCTCTTTCTTCTAAATGTATCATGCAGGCGCGCAAACATCCTCTTCCTCCTTCTAACGCCGGATTCTGCCACATAGCAGTCCATTTCACGAATTCTTTCTTGTAAGGACTCCAGTCCACATAATGGCGGCTGTACTCCTCAAACCTGTCCGGCGCATCTTCAGGCAGGAAGGGATTGGTCTCCTTAACCGCCCCAGTATAGGCATTGGAACACCGATAAACATCAAGTTTACCCCATTCTATTTTCCGCCCGGCAACTGTCACATGCACCGTTTCACTCCGGCTGATTGCCTGACCGGAGCAATATCTGACGCAAAGCATACACCTATCGCACAAAGGAGGACCTTCGTAGAGAGGATCCGGCTTTAAAGGAGCGTCGGTCAGGCACACAACGAACCTTTGCCTGGGCCCGAATTCCGGCGTAAGGAAAACCTTGCTGTATCCTATCTCGCCCAGCCCAGCGCAGAAGGCTGCAATGCGGAAATGGATGACAACATCCGGCGCAGGTTTATCCTTGGAGACCGACCGGCTCCAGAAACTTTCTGAAGGTTTTCCTGTGACAAAAAGATGGTGGTCTGCCCCGCTGAGCATATTCGGAAAGGGCACAGCCTCATAACCCCTGTCTTCAAGAAAGTTGCACAATTGCCGCAGGACCGCCGGAGCAAAAAATATAATTTATCCCTCCGTATCCCATTGAAGTATAGGCTGAGAAATAGGTGCCTTCCTCTATCCCGCGAAAGAGGCCCCGGTGGATCCTGAACCCTAAAACAATAAGGGCTTTCGCTTCGGAAAAGATGTATCTGGGGTCCATCTGTTTCGGCGCACCTTCAAATCTGTCCATGGAAGCAATACCCACCAAATCAGCGCCGCTTTCTCTTGCCCATTTCTTAAGTTCTTCAGTCAGCATATGTGTCCCTGGTTTGTTGGAAGCCTAACTTTTGAAAAATGCTTATCGTAGCCAGAAGGGTACTTCTGTTGAGACTCCTGTCGCAGTATCAGCCAAATGAATGAGCCAGCGCCCGGAAGAGTCGTTAAAGGCTAATGGTAGTGTGACTTCGCCCACGCCGCCTGAAATTTTTACTAACCTGCGCAGTGCAGTAATTTCTTGCCCGTCCGGGCGAAACACTTTGACCCTGAGAAGATGAATATCTCCTTTGCCAATTTTGCCATCCGCCTGTATGGTTACAGGTAGCACCAGGTTTTGACCGCGCTCTACGCGGGAAGGAGATTTGACAGCCAGCCTGCGCACCCGATAAGGCAAAAGTGTAAATACAGATCCCCTACTCACTTCCAGGTCCGTGTTTATCCGGTCGGTATAACCCAGGTAACATCCGCTCCTCATCTCGTAAACATGCGCCTTTCCCGGAAAATAGGCAGTGGCTTCCTTCCGTTCCTTATCCACCACAGCATAATCCCGCACTACCACCAGGTACGTCTGGTTTCCGGCGCGATAACCGCCAACCACAGTTGCTTGAACTAATTTTCCTTGTTTCCTGTCCATGATGCGACAGAGTGGTTTTATCCCGGCCGCTTGTGCCACCAGGTCCATCAAAGCCAGTATTGGCTGAGATTTTCCAAGATTATAGGCATACCCGTAATTACCTATTTCACCAAGAATAATCTGTCCTTTTCCGTAAGTCCCTCTCCTGATCTTGATACCGCTGACTTCTTCTTCCTTCAAGTCAGAAAAAAGCTCAGCCAGACGGCTCTTTTCCAGTTTTCTGCCGTATTCATCGTAGGTGCCGGGAATAACATCGGCCCACAAAACACCTCCTGAAGATACATATTCCTTCACCGCGGAAATCTCTTTCTCGGAAAGGCTGATGGAGTGGGGCATAATAAAAAGACGAAACTTTTTCTGGGTCAGCAGACCTTCTTCTACCTGCTCGTAAGAAACGAAACGGAAAGGAATAGCGCTGTGAAAAAGCAGGTTGGAAAAATCAGCATGGAAGTAACTGATAGCACTGCCCACGCCAGCCTGAAAAGAATCCTGGGAATAGTGAATCGCCACTTCATCCTGCTGGTAAGAGGTCTCCACCAGCAGGTGCCCTGCTTTCGTCGCATCGGAAAACTCAGCGGCTGCTGCACTAAAGTCACTGCTGAGGTGCAAATCCGCGGTTACCGCTCCATGGTATTCATTAGTGAGAGTGAACCAAATATAACCCCGGGTGCCGTTTGCCAAAAGATACCAGGGATACCAGCGGGCGTCCTCCTGGTCCCCAACATTATAATGCCACCAACAGCCAAAGTAATTCTTGAAAAAGGACCGGATGTAGACATTCTGAATACCAGGATAACCTATCATAGTTTCCATACCCTTGCTGAGCAGCCAGTAATCGTATCCTCGTCCGAGCCACAGGTCCCACCCGGTATGAATACCCACTTCTCCCAGGGGGTCAATTCTGCGTATATACTTTGCTAAATAGTCGTGCCTTTCCGCAAAGATATGCTCCATGAAGCGGCGGTTTTCAAATTGCGGAACATCAAAGGTAATCTTCATCATATCTATGATTTCCGGTGTAAGCATGAACACCTCATCCCACGAAGAGTAACTTGTACCCCAAATTTCGTTCAGTTTGGCTAAGGAACCGTACTTTTGCTGCAGGTGTTTTCTGAAAGCCGCGGTACAGGTCGGACTGTCGCAAGACCTCTTGAGCAGAAAGTGCTCTTCTCCCAGACTGTAGAAAAGAGGACGGAATGGAACCACTTTGGTAAGGTCGCTGTTGAGATTTTTGGGAAAGAAGTTTTCCCTGTTCTCCGGAGCAGTGATGCACATCTTCTCAAAACCCTTGCCTCCAGGATGCCCTAAGTTTGTGGTGTACTCTATATGCCGGAAGTTTTCCTTGGCTACCTGAGCATAGTTATAGTCGTGGTGCCGTGAGGCAATCAGATTAAGGCCGTACTTGTCCCGGAACATCAGTCTGGACATTCTGTCTGTATGCCGGTTGTGTCGCGGACCGGCCATGCCGGCATAAAAACCCCGGCTGTCCTTACGTGGCACAGGACAATCCGCACTCAAGGTATCCAGAATTTCCTCTCCCTTCAGAAGAAGCACTTCTACCTGCATGAGAAGAGAGTCGGAAGAGGTCGGAATCATCAGGTTAAAATTCACTTCTCTATTTCCGGGCGTGCCGACCGGCACTTCCTTTTCCTGGAGAACTAACCGTCGGCTCTCGTGGTCATTGAGGTAGACCTGCAACCGATATTGTCCCTCTTGTTCCAGATGAAGAGATACTATGCCCTCTACCGTATCGCCCAGGCCATAGTAATCTCTGGACAGAGTTATATCGCTAATCCTACTGGTTCGGGAAACCGGTACCGAATGAGAGTACCAATCCAGTACCTGCCCCTTGCGGTTTTTCAGAATAAGTTCCACCATAGCCCGCGGAGGAAGGAACACGCCGGAAATTTCTACTTTTGGCGCCGGTTTCAAGGCAACCTGTCCGGTAAGATACTCACGGCCCCAGATGTCTCTTGCCCGGTACCAGAGAAAAACCTGCTCTTTCAGTCCATTTAGGGAAACCAACCACTTGGTTCCGGCAATTTTCACATCTGTTATTTTCTGCTGAGGTTCCCGACCAGCGACAAAAAGCACGGCTCTGGCCGCAAGCGCCATCCAATGGTCGTAGTGCACCGAGGTAGCAGCCAGGTTTGTCCCCACATCCGGTGTCAGGCCGGTATGCATTTCCCAGCCTCCGCCCATCACATAATTGAACTTAACGGCTCGCACATTGCCCTGTTGGTAAACTTCAACGACATTTTTCGCCAGGTTTCCTTGCGTTTCAAACCAGTCATCCTTCACCTTATAAACAGAATCGCAAATAGCCTTCTTCAGAACATATGTTCCCCATTCTGCTGTGTGCATGGAACTGGTGGGAAAACCGCGCAAAAGTATATCGCTTCCCACGCGAAAACGAGCATCAAAAATTTGTTTGATATCCCGGTCCAGATTCATCGGGTAGAACATCACCAGACCGCTTTTGCCGCTCTTGACTCGGTTCAGTATCCAGTTCCTCAGGTCTTGAGACAAATATGTCCAGCCGGTATTCTTCCAGTTGTTATGGACAATCCCCTGGTGGGAAACGATAATGACATCGTAATCTCGTTCCAGTAACTTCGCATCAAAAGTGTTGGTGACGATGCATTCTGCGTCCAGCCGCTGCCATAATTCCACGGCTTCCCGAATTAAGGTTTCCAGTCCGTTATAAAAGGATACCGGCATCACCAGTAAAACCTTCAGTTTACCGTCAGCCAAGGGTTTAGCCCATCGGGTATGAGGTGTTTCTGGCAATTGGGGCATATCGTCCGGGTTGTATACCGTGATGTTTTTAGCCAGAACGCCGGTAACAGTTTCTCCAGTTGTAGGGTCAACATAGGTAACTTCCCTCTCTGTCGATCCCAGTGGTTTGCCGGCACCTAACGGCGGCTTCTGCCATTGCAAATAAGCGGCCCGCGTGAAACCTTCTATTTTCTCCATTTCCTCAACTTCCAGCCAGCGATCAAAAACCTTAATTTCATCAAAGGCTCCACAGGCTTCTCCGCTCAGAAACAATCTGGCTTTGACTTTCCCAGGGTCACTAACTTTGAAACTGCCGCCTGGGCGAGAAGGAGAATCGCCGTCAACAAGCAACTCTATTCTTTTTTTCTCTGCGCTCCAGCGGATAGCGTAGTACCGCCAGACACCAGCGGTGTAAAGATTGTGGCTATTACAGGAAAAACCACCAGCCGGTTCCGCGGTAACCCAGGTGCCCCACCGCGCATGGGGATAACCTTTTCGGAAGATAAGTCTGAAAGCCGGTGCTGCATCAACTTCTACAATTACATTGGCACAGTTATTAGGATACGCCCAGTCAGGCCTGAACCAGAACGAAAGTGTGCCTTCGCCTGTATTGAAATCTGGCAATGGAATAGAAACAGCAGTTTTTTCAGGGAGGTACAAACCTTTTCCTTTCCGGCCCGGAACAAACAAAATATCTTCCTGACGGCCCCTCATCACGGTAATCGGAAGACCTTCTTCTGTTTTCCATCCCGAATCAAAAGTGAAACAAACAGAGCAAGAGATGTTTCCTGAAAAAACTAAAGCAACCAACATAAAACTAACCCAGAAACAAAATTTCTTCATTGTTTCTCCCTTCGCCATCATCCAGTTTTTTCCTTGCCTAAAATCCTGCATCAGTCCAGCTGATCTTCGCAATATCACTATTCGGCCCAAACGATTCTACATGTCCGTCAGCCATGACCACGTTAGACAACCCATTGTGTCTGTAACTGGCATAGTCTCCAAGCCGTGGACCACCTCCACCGCCTAAAGAATAAGTGGTACCCCATGCACCGCCAGATGAGTGATATGCCTCCCTGTCAATCCAGAGAGGACAAAGATTCGGGTATTTTATCTTGCTTATCTTCTTGTAGCCGTACGCCCGGGATACCGGCCAGTTAGGGTTTGAATACTGATGTCCGAAACAATCCGAATAACCGTAACTGACATAGAGTTGAAAATTCCCGCTTCCAGGTTTCCAGGCATAAGGCTTTCGGTCACTCGGACACCAAAAAATTCTAACTATCCCCCGGAATTCCTTAGTTGCCGGGTCAACTTTGGCTACATACGGAGCTAAAAACTGGAACCAGCAGTAATTTGGGTTACCTGCAACTATGGCACTGGGCAGGCACCACTCATCGTAGTCATTGGCATACAGCACCCAGGCCATACCCATCTGCTTGAGCCGGCTCATGCAGAGCGCTGCCCTGGCTTTCTCTCTGGCTTTGCTGAGCGCTGGCAGAAGCATCGCCGCCAGTATCGCTATAATTGCCACTACCACCAAAAGCTCAATCAGCGTAAATCCGCTCTCTCCCTCTCTCACTACACCTCTCATTATCCACCTCCCTGTCGCTTGTATGTTAAATTGTCCAGTTCCTCTATCTCAGCCACAACAATCTGTCCGTTCTTCCCAGCCAAGTATCCGCACGAACCCCGGATAATAAGACTTTCCTTAAGTACCTCCCTTTTCTCTTCCACTTTCTCCCCTGAAAGAAGTCTGTCAAGCATTATCAAAGCCCTTCTTGCCATCTCCGCCAGGGGACTATACCAGACCGTGGTGCTTCCAGGAAGATAAGAAAGAGTAACCGACATTCCCACCAGAGCAATATCCTCCGGCACCGAAAGACCTGCCTCGGAGAGACACTCCAGCGCTGACAATGTGAGGTCCAGCCCCCGCGTGATTAAAACATCAGGCCTTTCCTTCCGGATGACCTCCTCAGTCATAACATACCCTGTTTGTCTCTCCGCTCCAATTCTCATAACATACCGGCCTTTTACTCCTTTCGCAGAGCACAACGTCAGAAATTCTTCTTCCAAGGCGCTGGAAGTCTCTGTCGTCAAAAGGCTAATCCTGTGGTGTCCCAGTCTTGTTAGGTGTTCCAGGACAAGAGCCAATGATTTCATCCGTGAGGCAAGAACAGAGTGCAGATTCTCTTCCCCAGGTAAATCATTCGCAATCCACACAAAAGGTAAGCCCTCTTTTTGCAGGAAAACAATGTCCTCTGCCGGTACCCTCCTGGTCAAAATAAGACCTTCTATCTCCCTTCTTCTGATATCCTCCAAAAATGCCGAGTTTTCCCTGATACGGCCAGCAGGTATGGGAAAAACTTGAAGATTAAGACCTAACTCCTCCGCTGTCCTGGAAAGAGAACGGATTATTTCCGCCAAAAACGGCATCGCTGTGTTGTAGATGTCCAGAAAACTAACACCCACCGTTTTTGCCTTTGTGCCAGACCCTAAAGATCCCGCAGCTTCTTCCTGTCCTTAACATAGATGCCCTTCCCAGGTCTACTGAAAACTAATCCTTCTGCCTTCATCCCTTCTATCGCCTTCAAAACAGTTACAACACTCACCCTGTGTCTCCTCGCTATCTCCTTAACAGAAGGTAGCTTCCCCGGACTGCTTCCCCCGTCCTTCACCAGAATTAACCGCAATTGACGATACAGGGGTTCTTCAGCCTGTAAGTCCAATGTCTCAGTGTTCATTTTACCGTTATTATACACTAATAATTGTTAACTTTCAAATGCGCTGCCCAGAAATTACGGACTAATGATTTTGATACGGCGGAATATACTTGTCCAGGCAGTTTGACTTTTTCTCCCTTTCTGATAATCTTATCCCCTGACGAGGGGGAAATATGAAGTTAGGGACACAACTGGGTGCCATAAAAGCAGAAACAAGAAGTGATGTCCTGGAGAAAGCAAAAAAGTTTGGGTGTCAGGGGCTGGAGGTCAGTCTTGGTGTAACGGCTCTTCAAACCGGTAAAGCCAGTCTGGATAGTCTTCTGCAGGAGGCAGAAGAATTAAGGAGAGATTTTCAGAAGTCTAATCTGGAAATTATCTCCTTAACTCCTGGCATTATCCTGAAGCATGTGGAGTATCCCAGCCTGATTGAAGCAGTCGGGCAGGTAGCGGAAAAGCTCGGGGTAAGACTGATAAGAATGTTTTTTTCTCCCCATGTGCGGCTTGGTGGTCCAGACTCTGAACTCAGTGACTGGGTGGCTGAATTTGATGGGACAAAGGATACTGGTTACTGGATGAAAAAGGACCGGCAATCTTTGAAAGAGTTATTAAATCTTTCTGCAGGCTACCGGTTACGTTATGTCTTTGAGCTTCATCACGGCTACACTGTTACTTCTGCCAGTGCCGCCATGAGAATTTTAGAAGATTTTTCCCCCAGACAGGTAGGTATCCTGATGGACCCCGGGAATATGGTCTTTGAAGGCAACGAAGGATGGCGCAATTCCATCCAGATTATGGGTGAGTACCTGGCTTATCTGCACTGCAAGAATAGTCAATATGCAAGGAAAGAGGGACGCTGGGTGAAGGAATGGACTTCTCTGGCAGAAGGAATTGCTGACTACGGTGAGATAATTACTGCCTTAAAAGACATCAATTTTACTGGCTACCTGAGTGTAGAAGACTTAAGGGGTCATCTTTCTGAAGAAGAACGGATAGGACAGGGTATTGCTTATCTGAAAGGGTTAATAGAATCTGACAGGAGAGTAATGCCTGTTTGAACAAGAAAGGACAAGAAATATAGTGGGCATCTAAAAATTCTCTGGGATGAGGGGAAACCATCAAAAAATTTCCTCTAAAAAAGTTAGAAATTTATTTTTTACAGTTCAGAGGGAAAGAGAAAGGAGAAAATGGAGGATAAGATAAGGGTGGGGTTGGTAGGTTGTGGAAATGCTGGAAGCAGGATTCATTTACCACTTTTGAGAAAGCATCAGGATTTGT
>Ga0129301_1001022_pt1 | contig 14493 bp, 12 predicted proteins | sample ConPoolayeHmetaG_FD_94489 | JGI IMG/M metagenome (GOLD analysis project Ga0129301, IMG submission 94489) | Hot spring microbial mat communities from California, USA to study Microbial Dark Matter (Phase II) - Cone Pool mat layer H metaG ...
CCCCTTCGGAGCATATTTGGCAAAACATCTTTTCCTCCCAAACCAATATTCTAATATTGCCCCCCTGACACTTGGAAAATGAAAGCAACTCTCTTGAATGCTGCCATCTTTATTCAGGAGTCTGGGACCAACAACACCGGCGTCCGCCTTTGATTGGGCAAATTTAATTAGTTTACCCAATGTTCCCTTTTTAACAATCGTGTCCGAATTCAACAGTAAGACATATTCTCCTTTTGACTGTCTAATTCCTTGATTATTAGCTTTGGCAAACCCCAGGTTGTCTTTATTTTCGATGAGACGAAAACTCCTCTGTCCCCCTAAAAATTTCCTTAAGGCCTCGGTTGAGCCGTCTTGAGAATTATTATCAACAACAATTACTTCCTTCTCTATGTCCGATCCTTCTTCGTAGACGGAGGAAACTGCCTCCAAAGTCAATTTCTTGGTATTGTAACTTACAATAATTATCGAAAGGTCCATTGGTATGTTTTTAATAGCTGAATCTGGCGAAAATGGCCTCATCCGAAACTTTGGCCTCTCTCTTCTCTTTCTTTCTCGCCTTCATAATGCTTCTAATTCTAATTAGTGCCATAAAAATAATTTTTATGTAGCCTGGATGTCTCACCAACCTTCTTAAAAGACCGGCTAAATGTTTTCTAAAAAGAGTAGGGCTGTTCAAATTTTTCCAAATAAAAATCAAGTGATTTCTTTCTTTAATTCTTTGAACATACGAGGGCGAAAGTCGACTGATTGTTGCTTCGTGTTTGTGGATAACTTTTCCGGCTGGTTCCCAGAGAAGGTAATATCCTCGCTTAGCCGCCCGGTATGACAAGTCCAAGTCTTCCCAATAAAAGGGGCTTAACAGTTTCTCATCCATTCCCCCCAATTTTATCCATAAACTTCTCCGAAAAACCCCGCTTCCTCCGCTGACCCAAAAAGTTGGGTGGATTTTGTTGTCTTTTGGTCCCGGTTCATGCTGAATATAGCCGTCTTTGATAAAACCTCTTGCCCAGCTATATCCGCCCTCGTTTAGAGAAACGGCAAAAACCTTAGGATTTTTAAAATGGCCGATAACTTTCTCAAGAAAATCTTCCTCGGGCAAAACATCCGTATTCAAAAGACAAACTAAATCTCCTTCGGCAAGTCTCACACCCGTATTAACAGATGAGGAAAACCCTCGGTTAATTTTGTGTCTAATCAGACGAATTTGGGGAAACTTATTTTTGACTATCGCAACACTATTGTCAAAAGAGGCATCGTCAATCAGCATTACCTCGACAATGTTGTTTTTCGGATTACTGGCCGCCGCTAGAACAATCGGTAGATTCTTCTCCAAAAGCCAGGCGGTATTGTAGTTTGGAATCACTATTGAAACTCTCATTTTTTCCTTACTTTGACGATATGAAGCATTCCTAAATTGAATTTTTTATCAACTTCTACTTCAAATCCAACTTTCCGGCAAAGCTTGGGTAAATAATTATTTCTGTAGGTCTGAATGTGGGTGTTTCTCCAAACCCAGCCCCGTGGATAAAAATTAATCCAAAGCCACCAGATAGCCCTAAAAAGGACGCTGTCTGAAGGAACTAGAAAAATTCCGTAACCGTTTCTTTTCATTACTCTTTTAAATTTTTTCAAAACTTCTTCAGGGCGATAAACATGCTCCAGAACTTCCAAACAAAAAACGGCATCAAAAGTGTTGGGGGGGAAATTAAGTTTATGGGCATCTCCAACTATGAATTTCATCTTTCTTGTCTTTTTCCAGTGCTGGTTAGCCCAAGCAACCGAACTTTCCAAAAGTTCTATTCCGATAAGTTCTTTTGCCTTTGTGTTGTCAAGAATCACTTTCGAAAACATCCCGTCAGCACTGCCCACATCCAGTATCCGTCCCGGGGTTGGCTCCATTAGCTTAGCCACCTCCTCAAACCTTCTTTTATGCCAAAATCTTTGCAAGGGATCCACTTTTAAAGATTGGTAGTACCAGTTTGGGGGAACTTTCTTGTGTAATTCAACCGCCGTTTTTATATTTTTTCTAATCATTAATTTCTCTTTCTTGAACAATGATATTGCCGAAAAATTTTTCCTCTCTCACCGATGACCTCGCGTTTTCCTCACCTAATGCATAAGTCACATAAAGTTCTGGAATTCCATAAACGGGCTCAATAATAAAAAAATGGGTTTTTATCTTTTGGTCTGGAAACTTGAGATTATTCCCAAGAGAGCCGATTTGGTCTTTGCCGCGCCAGTAAGGAAGATAACCGTATTTTCCCCTTCCATACCAGTTATATAGATAAGACCAAAGGGTGTTTATATAAAGCGGATTGGTGAGAGTATTTATGCTAAAAGGCTTTTCTTCGACTTTCTGATAGGTGTAATCAACAGCTTGAATTTCTTTAGATAGGACCAGATCTACCTGTAAGGGGAAAATTGTTTGTCCATTTTTATTCTCCTCAAAGATTTTAACGAGATTGGTTGTCAAGATAACAATAACTAAAAGACTAAGGATAATTTTTTTCTTTTTAAAGTTATGCCAAAGAAAGATGCCCATAAAAGCCGATATTCCCGCCGTGGCCCCCACCATGATGTGACGCATGTTGGATCCACCAAACGGTAGGCCGACAAGATGCGCCAATATAAAAGTCGCCAGGAAGGCTTGCCAAGACGGAAGGTTGTTATTTTCCTCTTTTGTCTTTTGTAATAACGAATAGATAATCACACTGATTCCTATCAGCCCCCCAAAGGCAATATTTAGAGGAAAGATTGTAAACGACAAACTTTTGCCTATCTGATTAAGATAAATAAGTAAAATATCTCCGAGGCTTTTTCCAGAAGCGATGGTATCTTGGCTGGAAAAAAGATAGAGAAGCCCAGATAATCCTTTTAGCCCGAATTTAATTTCTGCCAAAATCATCGATGAAGTCGCCAAAACTAAAGCTGTTAGGAATTTTAAGAAGTCCCCTTTCTTGATGTTTTTTCGGCAGACAAGCAACCAAAATGCCACGGGAATAATGTGGTAGGCCAAGGCAATTTCGCTTTGGAGAGAAAATCCCATCCCAATTCCGGCAATTACCGGAGCCCATTTAGATCTTTTAGCCAGCCATAGGTAAATGCCTAGGTATAAAACCGGAACAAACAAAACAGCCAAAGAAACATTTGTCAATAAATTTGCATACTGGCTGGCTTCAAAAGAAAAGGCAAAAATAAGGGCGGCAATAAGGCCGGGAACAATTCTTTTTGTAAGAATATAAGCAAGATAATAAACGACAAATACACCAAAAGCACTTATAAAACTCAGGTAGTAAGCAGCAACAACGGGATCTCCGTGGCCAAAAAAGTAGGCTGGGGCGATGATGTAATAATATAAAACACCATGGTGGAGACCGGGTACGCCGCTTACTGGGGGTCCAAGGAGCTTCAAATCACCCGCCAAAAGCTGTTCGACCAAAAACGCATCCCGTGCCTGATCGTAGGCGAAAGAAACGGCTTTCGCCGGCAGATACCACCACCTAATAATCACCGCGATCGCAAAAATCAATAAAAGTAAAAATTTATAGTATTTTTTCAATTTCTGATCTAAACCTTTCATATCCATACTTTTGACTAGATCTGATCGCATTTTCAACAATCGCCGAGTAAAGACCCTTGTCGGCAACAAGTCTTTTCGTGTATTTAATCAATTGAGACTCCTTTGCCCACAAAAAACCATTGGTGCCATCTTCGATAATCTCTTTATACCCCCCCGCCGAGTATACTACCGGGGCGCATCCACTTGCCATTGCTTCAACCAGGCTTATTCCGAAATGTTCGACTCTCTTCGGCTCTTTTTCTTCCCTTGCCCCGAAACCGACTGCCGACCAAAAAACCTTCGCCTGACCATATAGATTGACTATTTCTTTAAAATTAGGATTTTTGACAATTTCAATTGGAAAACCTTTAATCTGTTTTTCTAATTTCTCTAAATACTCTTTAGCACCAACTTCAGTTCCCCCTGCTAGGATAAGCTTCCATTCGGAAAACTGTTGGCTAAATTTTTTAAAATTTCTTACCAGAATGTGCTGATTCTTTGCCTGGGTCAGTTGGGAAAATCGACCGACAAAGACTATCCACTTTTTTTTCCTTCTAGGTTTCATCTTTTCGACCGAAACCGGAGGGTAAATTACAATACTGTCTACTCCGTATTCTCTATCGATAAAACCTTTTGTGAATTTAGAATTACAGATAATTTTATTGATTCGAAAAAGCTTCATCTTATTGAGCAGGGTTTTACCGTTTACTTTTTGAAAAGGCATCTGAAAATGTAAGAAATTCTTTCTGGCCCGAAGAAGGGGAATACTGCCGTCGGAAACCCAAAAGCAAATATCGTAACCGTCCCCTTTTTTAATATCTCGGACAATGTTTATATTTGACAAATCGATACCAAATCTTTCTTCCAGTTTTTCTTTTATCGAGGAATTCTCCCAAGCAACATCAACTTTATATCCGGCCTCTAAAAGCACTTGGGCAAAAGCAAGACTATAGAGTTCCCCTCCACCGAGGGTATCAAGATAAGGGTTGTAAATTGCTGCGCGCACAGTTTTGCTATTTCCTTTTTGACTTATTCAGTTGCATCTCCCAAAGCTTGGCGTATGTTATCATGCGCGAAAACATTTGATAAATGATTTCGATTATTCCGACCGGACCATCAAGAAATCCTAATTTTCTAATTCCCCGATACCAAAATTCTCTGCCCGCAACTGAAAAAAATCTCCACCAAGTCATTTTAGGATGGTTTGACCTAAAAAGTAGTTTGGCTTCAATCTCTGACCATTCATTGGTTTTGGCAACCATTTCTGAAAGGCTCCTGTGGGAAAAATGAGTCAGAGCATTAATTAGTTTTCCAATTTTCCCTTCTATTTTTGGTTGTTCATGAATCTCTCCCTCCCATTTAATTAAAGAGTCTTTTTTAATCAGTCTTATGGCATAATCAGGCCACCACCCTCCCCATTTCATTTCATGACCCAAAAAAATATTTCGTCGGGGAATGGCGTATCCTGAATAATCTTCAGTCTTTATGGCTCTTTCTATCTCGTTTTTCAAAAGAGGAGTTACTCTTTCATCAACATCTACATACAAAAGCCATTCTCCTCTTGCTTCTTTTGCCCCAAAATTTCTTCTTTCTGAAAAACCTTCCTTTGATAGGTTTATGACTTTTGCCCCTTTATTCTTAGCGATGCTGATTATCTTATCCGAAGAATCGTGACTAATTACTATTATCTCGCTGGCCCACGAAAGCGAATCTAGACAATCGTCTATCAACTCTTCTTCATCTTTGACCAGAACGATAGCAGAAATCTTCATAGCCAGCTTCCCTTTCCAAAGTTACCAAGATAGAAATCCTTTATGCCTATCTTCTGCCATTTTCTTCCCTTTAATAAAAGTCGAAAACTTTCTTTGACTAAAGCAATTTTTGCTCGCAAGGGAGCATAAGTCAGACCAAAAATCATCCTATTTCTAGTTATGAAATAATCGTTTAGCTCGCTCCCTATTCCTGAACTTTGAGACACTTTGTGCCAAAGGTGGGCGGGCGGGGCGTATAATACCCACCAACCGGCTTTCTTTGCTCTTTGGGAGAAATCGGCATCTTCTAGATAGGCAAAATATCGTTTATCAAAAAGTCCAATTTCCTCCAGAACATCCCTTCTAACAAATAGGCAACAGCCAGTGGCGAAATCTGTTTCCCTAATTTTATCGAACTGCCCCTTATCAACTTCGTCCACGCCATAATTGGTTCCGTAAACATTTTTCCAGTCGATTTCTCCGCCGGCATACCAAATAACCTTTCCCCGTTCTTCCTTTTTGTATCGATTCTGATATTCGTACCCCTCAGCAAAATAAATTTTGGGGGATAAAATTCCTGCCTTGGGGTATTTTTCAAAAACTTTCAACAAATCGCAGACCAAATCGGAGTCAACTATGGTGTCGTTGTTAAGCACCAGTATATAATCTGCTCCTCTTTTAAGACATTCCTTAAGTCCTACATTATTACCCTCGGCAAATCCAAGATTCGTCTTATTGGCGATAAATAAAAACTCTCCGTTATCCATTTTAAATTTCCGGAGGGCCGCAATGGTACCATCTTTAGAGGCATTATCAACTACCAAGGTTGTTAATTTAAAGCTTTCGACATTCAGCTTTCTGATACTTTCAAGGGTGGTAAGCGTATCCTCTCGCCGGTTAAAACTTAAGATGAGAACAAAAACATTGGGCAATCTAGCCATTTTTTGTTATAAGTTCCCTCTTTATTTTGTCGGGAATTGAAAAAATAGGGCCCTTGTTCTTTATTTTTGCATCTAGAATCCACCATTTTATTTCTTCCATTGATTTTTTTATTTCTTTGTCTATTTCCGATAATTCGATTGCCTGTTCCAGAAACTTTTCATTCTGCCAAAGTTTAAGGTAAAGAATAAGCTCGCTAATCGATTGAAGAAGACAAGCCGACAATCCATGTAACCCGTCTTTGTAACCCTCTCCAGCAAAATAACGGCTCAAAAATTCGCCCAATGGTCGCCTAATCAAGTCCTTCCAAATAAACCTATATCTAGCCTTGATCAAAATTTTTGATTGGATGTCGGTATAGCGATTCATTCGCTCCAAGTATTGCCCGATGGAATCATAATGGTGATGAATAATCGCAAGTTCCTCCTTTTCCGGCAAATCAGCGCCTTCGCCGCGAGTCATCGGAACAGCATGAATTACTTCATTCCAAGAAACAATGCCTTTCTTAAAAAAACGAATGTTGTAATCCGGCCACCAGCGAGAATGCTTCAGCCATTTGCCAAAAACAATATTCTTTCGGGGGATTCTAAAATAATCGGCGCTGGGTTTTTCTGCGATTTTCCTCAATCTAGCCAAAAGTGTTCTGGGAATTTCTTCGTCAGCGTCTAAAATCAGAATCCAGTCGCCGGTTGCTTTGGAAACGGCAAAATTTCTTGCCGGTTCTACATAACCAACTGGTTTATGGGTAAACACCTTGGCACCGAAACTTTCGGCAATGGCCAGCGTCCCGTCCGATGATTCCATATCAACAACGACCACTTCATCGGCAAAATCTTTTACTGAAGCCAAAGCTCGGGGCAGATTTTTTTCTTCGTTTAGTGTATTAATAACAACCGATATCTTCTCCACTCTTAAAGTTTACCACTTGGGAGGCTAATATACGACTTTGTAGATATCCACCAGGCTATTTTCGAAGAGCCTACAAAGACCAAGTTGCCCTTCGCCAAGAACCGCCCGCTGGCCCTTTATCCAGTAAATATAACTTATGCGATTGCTTTTTAGAAATTCCTTTGCTTCGTTCTCGTCTAGCGTCGAATAAAAGTGAAGTATTTTTTCTTTTCTGTCCTTCCAAGAATAACCGGTTATATCTAAATTGACTTCGTCTTCCAAAAAAACAGGTTTTTTTGCAAAGGCCGCCACATAAGCCGTTGACTCATAAAGGTAAAGCGGCCGGGGAGGATAAATCTCCGCTTCTTTGGCCTTATGCTTGTCAAAAGGATAAGTCAAAACGATCCCCGCCGGTTGCTTCGATAAGAATTTCAGAGCTTCAAGTTCTTCGTTTGATATCATCGCCGGAGGTCTTGCTGGTAGATAATGTTTTAGGGTACCGATTGTCGTGGGTAAGGTTAAGCCAAGAAGAACAACTGTTTCAATAAAATAAATTGAAGTTTTCGATTTTGAGAATGTTTCTCCAAAGGCTACTCCTGCTAAAATACCAGAAAAAAAGAGTGAATAATAGATAAATTGGATCGTATTCCAGGGCGTTCCTTTTTGCAGAAAAAGCAAGGGAAGTATCATCCCAACAATTATTACGCTAGCCAAAATAATCTCGATGGAAGATGGCTTTTTGGGATTTTTCAACCATTTGGCAAGTAAGGCAATTTTGATTATTCTGGTCCCCAGATTCCCAACCCAGAAGATCACAAAAGCAATCAGGTAAGCTGGGATGGCTTTTATCCAGATATTCCCAAAACGATAATTAGTCATCGCTGAATAAAATTTTTCCCATCCCAGCCTATCGGAAAGGCCCATCATTGTTTCCAAAAACCAGAAAGGCTGAAAGACAATCAGACTCCCTGACTCTCGGCTAAATAACAAAAACAAGATGAGAGTCAAAAGGAAGCTTCCGGAAAATGCTTTAAGGAGAAATAAGTCGTGGTTTTTAAACCATTCGTAAACTCCCGAAATCAAAAGGGCGGCCAGTCCCAAAGCCCCTGCGTATGCCTTAATTTGAATCAGCATCCCGAAACAAAGGATTATTAGTAATATATTTTTCCTTTTGACAATAAAAATCAGACCTGCTAAAAGAAGTACTAAAGAAAGAGTGTAGGGGGGGTTAATGAGGGTTGAAATTGACTGCTGAGCCCAAAACATGCTTTCTCCTTCAATCGTCCCCTTCCTTAAAAGACTGACCAACCATCCAAAACTACCTCCGAAATAAACGAAGAATGTTGCCCAAAAAGCTGCTTCCTTAGACTTTCTCCACAAAAGCACAAATTTATAAGCAAGAATTCCTATTGTGAGTGCTAAAATCGGCGGAATAATTTGAAAATACAAAGTTGGAATCGAAATGGTTGTCAACTTGTGTAAAACCGCCAGCATTAAATCAAAGCCAACATGATAATTTTTTAAAATTTGGCCGGCAAACGTTGGCATTTCAAAAGACCCGCGGCTGAAGCTTTCTGCCAAAGCAATATGCCAAACGCCGTCATGGCCATTTGGCCCCCAAAATCCCATCCCGAATGAATAAATCAGCCCGCTTTTGATCATGGTCAGGCTTAAAACAAGTGTTCCTATTAAAATAATTAGTGTTTCTCTGAATCTCATTTAACTTTTTCTACCCCAAGCTTCCAGTTCTCCCGTATACGCTCTAAAAGAAAGATCTTTGAATGGAGTTTTTCTAACGATTTGTAACAAAAGCTCAATAAACCAAGGGGCGTAATATTTCAGTCTATTCAATATGTATTCCAGACTAAGAACGTGATAGGTTTTTCTGGTTTCAATACCTTTAAACCCCGCCTCTTTTAGGGCTCGGGCAATGCTTTTCTGGGAAAAATAAATTACGTGTTCGCGCGGTTTGTAGTGGTACCACAATGGTCCCAATAACTTTGACCAGAGGCCCCCGATATCTGGAGTAACCAAAAAAATAATTCCTCCCTGTTTAAGTATTTTATAAACCTTTTTAAGTTCAGCCATAGGGTCCGTAATGTGCTCAATCACGTCTTGGTAAGTGACCACGTCGAATGTACCAGGGGAATAAGTTATTCTATCAAGCGTCCCAAGTTTGACTTTTAAACCCCTTTTTCTTGCTAATTCATAGGCATAGGGGGAGACTTCAATACCTTCGGCCTCCTTCCATCCAAGTTTCTTTGCCTCCACCAAGCAATCTCCCAGAGCGCACCCTACATCTAAAAGTTTTCCCTTTTTCCCTAACCTCTTTTCTATTTTGACAAGCCTTTCATGAAAGGTTCTTTTGTTTATCCTCATCCCTTCGAAATAGTTAGCGTAGCCCCCTTTGGGATTTTCATTAATGAAGTAACTTTTGTCGTAGAAAAGAAGCGGAGCCTCGGGCGGAAATGGATCCCAAACTGTATGACAGGTTAAGCATTTAGCCAATTTATACCCGGGCATAGCCCAATATTTTTTTGATCTTTTCGAACCGCAAACCGGACATATCGAAGTCTTCATTTTTCTCTAAAAAGAGTCGACATACTTTTTCTAACATCGCTTACAATTGATACTCCGACAATCAGAAACACAGAAAACCCGTAAGTTAAAAGTCCTAATAAAATCAATATCCAAACAGAAGCAATTTCTACGGCCAAAAAATTTCTGACAATAAGTAAAACTGTAGCCATAACCAAAGTTGCCGCCGCCGGTCTGATAACTGATTCAAAAAAAGAAAAGCCAACATGCCTTCTGGCTATAAAAATGGCCACGACCGAACTGGCTCCGACCAAAGAGTATCCCAAGGCCGCCCCGTTTACACCATATTTTATTGCCAAAATCGGAACAAAAATCCAAGTTAACACAGTCCACATAACCATCAACTTAAAGGTCGTTTTTATCTGCCCTATCGAATTCAGTAAGTTTGTCAGCTGAGTTGTAAACGCAGCAAAGACCGTATTGATAGAAATAAGACCAAGAGCGGTTAACGCGGGTTCCCACTTTTCGTAGCGGGGTATTATTTTTATAAGAATTGGGGCCAATATCAAAAGTCCTACCAACGAAGGAAAGACCAAAAAACAAATAAAGAAAATCGAGCGGGTAACACTTCTTGCCAGCGCCTGTGGAGCGTCTTGCATCCTGGAAAATGCTGGGAAGGTAACCTTTAAGACATTGTCCATAAAAAATCTCAAAGGCGTATATGCCCATTTTTGGGCCCAGCCTAAAAGACCTATCCCGCTGGGTCCCAATATCCCACCTAATACGGCGGTCAAACCATCATCTTTAAGTGTCGCCAGCAAGGTATTGGCCTGATACGGAAGACCAAAGGATAAAAGTTTCCTGAGTGACTTTCCGGAAAGTGCAAGTCCGGGAAGCCAAGGTTGCAAGATATAAATAGTAACCAGTCCCACAATTCCTCTTGCCAAAACGGCTATTGTAAAGGAGGTTATACCAAAACCCTTCCAGGCAAGAGTTACCGCAGTTAGGTTATAGACCAAATTCTCAAGTACCTGAGGAATAACCAGCTTTCCGAATTCCAGTTTTCTTTCCAAAAGTACGGAAGGTATGGTTTTTAAAGAAGAAAAAAAAAGGGAAATTCCCAAAGCGTACAAAAGATTTCTCGCCTCACCACTTAAATTATAAATTCTTACGAAAACCGGAGTTGAAAAAAAAAGGATTAAGAGAATTGCCAAAACCAAGCCTTGCTGAACTGTAAAGGTTGTTTTTAAATCCGCATCTTTCGGAGTCTCTTTTTTCTGAATCAGGGCAGCGGCTAGGCCGATATCAGAAAAGTAGGCTAAAAAATTAACGATTGCGGAGACAATCCAAAAAACTCCGAATTGGGAAGGATCCAAAAAGACGGTTAAGAGGGCGGTCGCAACCAGCGAAATGGCCGAGAGAAAAAAAGTTCTCCCTGTCAAAACAACCACTCCCCTGACTGCCCGGCTTTTGACCGTTTCTAAGGCTATTTCGTCGGTAGGGTTTAGATGTTCTTCCTGGTCAGCCACCCTTAGATTGTAGCACGAAAGCCTTAAGATTCTTAAGGACCCGAAAGAAAATTAAAAGATTTAATAATGACAATAGTCTTATCAGCAAAAAGTTATTGTTGGTAAATGGGTGATCAATCTCATCAAATCTTCTTCTATAGAATGACCAAATAAGGTTTGCGAAAAGAAGGAGATTTGAAATCGCAATTTCGAGGGTTACCCTTGGGCTTATAACCATCATAACAACCATTGAGGGAAGAGCCGGGTAAAAATACCGCTCAAGCATGTTTGTCAAAAAAAGAAAGCTCCCCGTGGAAATAATAAAGATTGAGGAAATGAGACCAAACAGTTTTTTGTTTTTAGAGAAATATTTAAAGGCCAAGAAGTTTAAGGCGAGGTAAAAGATAAGCCCCCAAGTATCAGACTTAATCCCTGCCAGGCGGACATTACGGTAGTCCCTGTCTATTTTGAAAAATAAAGAATGAAAGTTAAAAGCCGAGACTGAGGCTCTCCCAGTTCCCTTAGCTCCGTACCATAACCTCTCAGTTGTCAGGTGCGTAGCGTAAGCAAAAGGATTTCTGTCGGCAAAAGGCACCGTGGCCAAAAGAAAAATGACTAAAGAAATGACCCCTCCCATTAAGATTTGCTTTAATTTGGGTCTATAGATATAAAGGGCGAAAAGGTAAAAAGGAATCAGGGTTGCCCAGCTTGGTTTTAGATATAAACTCACAAAAAGAAGGGGGATGGAAAGATGTGCCTTTTTGTAATAAAGAAACACAAAAGCCAAAAGCCCAAAAAAGGCTACCAATGAGTCTGTTTGTCCCCAAATGGAACTTATGAATATCGATATCGGATTGAGTAAGTAAAGACCAGCTCCGATAAGTGCCTTTTTCTTGCCGCCTCCCAGATTTCCTACCAAGCGATAGATAATAAGACCGATTCCCAAATCGGCAAGGATCGAGGGGAGTTTAATTAGAAAAATATCTCCGTACTTATAGAAATAAACGATAAAGGCGGCCGGAGGAATGCGGATTAGATTGTGAAGATGTGCCAAAACATACTTGTGCTGAAACAACCAATCTAGTCCACCAAAAAGAAGCATGGAAAGGGGCGGATAGTTGGGAGGTGCATATTTCCAAACATTTTCACTTCCGAAATAATAATTTTTTCCCCCGTATTCCCAAAACTTCCTGCCCCATTCTAGAAACACAAAAAGATCACCACTTTGGTTTAGATGGGCAAAGACGACCCTGAGTAAAAATCCCAGAGTTAAAAGAAGTGCAAGAGGTAAATATTTTTTCATCTACTTACCTTGGCTTTTTTAACGATTAGAAAAGAGGCCAGCCCAATCCATCCAAAAAGAGAAATTAAATTAGCCAAGGTCCGGATTGGGGTATTTTCAAGACGAAGGTAAATCTGGTGATTCCCGCTAGGAACCTCTATATACATTCTTCCCCATTTCTCAACTTCGGGAATGAAATGACCTATCTCCTCCCCATCCATAAAAATTTTCCAATTTGGAAAATAGAAAATGCCGATTCTTATTTCTGCTTTGTCCGAAGCAATTTCGGTTTCGAAGTAGGCCCAGTTTGTTCCGGTTCGCGGATTTTTGATTTCCCCTTTTCCTTTTACTATTTCCGCCAAAGCTTTCGGCGCTTCTCTCGGATTTTCCATGGCCGATTTAGGAAGATAATCAAATATTCCAGCCGTTTGCTGAAGTTCCCAGGCGGCACCGGTAAATTTCTCTTCGTCGGTCAATGGACCCATTTTTTCGGGCTTAAAATAGTTCCAATTAAAAACAGCAAGGATAACAATCAGGGCAGCCGCAAGAAACTTTTGAGTCTTTTTGTTTTTTACAAACGAAACAGCATGGCCGGCAATTAAAGAAAACGAAAGGGTAGTCAAGGTCAAAAACCTCCACGGAAATTGAACAAACTTCAGCAATGGAATAACCAGCCAGATTGGAGTTGACCGAGAATGGGCCATAAACGCCGAAAACCAACCAACCAAAAAAAAGTATCCGATCACCATCAAAGGTTCGCTCAATTTCCTAGTCTTTAGATATTGATTGAAAGTTAACGCTATTAAAACCAATGACAATATCCAATGAATATGTCCAATCTGAAAAGACATTCTGTCTTCAAGCCCCCAAACCGAGGGTCCGTATCCCCAAAAACGAGAAAAAAGAAGTTGTCCGAGCGAAGCAAAATGGGCAATAAATTCATAATATCCAATAACAAGGGTTTCTACTTGAACATACTTTTGCTCGAAAAGTGCCGGAATTGTAAAAAATGCAGCCAAGATTAGTGAAAAAATTCCTGAAACTATTAAGCAGGGAATTTTCCTCCATTTTTTTTCTTTAAGAAGAAAAATTAGACACCACCCGGCAAAAACGGGGGCAAAGATCAAAACCATAAGATTGTGCGACGTAAAGAGTGCGACCCAGGAAAGGGCGAGTCCGATTATCCAGCCTGTCTGCTTCTTTCTTTCTTTAACAAGTCGATAAGACGTCCATAAAATTAGTGGGAACCAAGTTAGGGCCCAAGCCTCATTCATCGCTCCTCTGACAAAGATATCTACCGCATGATAAGGAGCCCAAATGTAAAATGAGGCCGCAACTATCGCTCCAATCCTGCCAAAAAATTCCTTTGCCAAAAAGTACATCGCAATTCCAGACCCGATCAGAGACAACAAAAATGTCAGTTTGGCGGTGTTTACAAAAGAAAAACCCATTATTCTGAATATCTCCCCTATCAGATAGGGTAGCGGGGGGTAAAAATTAAAAAGAGGAAATCCGTAACCATATCCCATATCGGGCACCCAACGGCAGGGAATTTGTCCATCCAAAAAGCATTTCTCCATTTGCAATTGTCTCATCATTTGAAGATCGTCATGCATAAGAAAATATCCGGGAGTAACTAATGTTCTGCCGGCAAGTAGACCAACACCAAAAATGAAAACAATCGGCCAAAAATTTGAAGAAAGAATTAATTTTTTAATCAAATTCATAGGCTGAGAGACGCATCGGTGACTTCGTAAAAAAGAAGCACCTCTCTGCTACCGTCTGGTCTAAAAGCTTTGGGATAAACGGCTATCAACTCGAGCCCCAATTTTTCTCCTTTTCCCCAAAACCGTGTTGAATTAACAACTAAATAGGTTTTGTTTCCCGCTTTTTTCGATTCCAAAAGGCTTTTATCAATCTCGACAATCGGAAGGCCTACTCCCTTGACGATAATATTAGGGTAAGAATTGACGTAAATTTGCAAACCGTCGGGAAGGGTTCCAAAAAAACCTTCTGTCCCTACTATAA
>Ga0129301_1001023_pt1 | contig 14477 bp, 10 predicted proteins | sample ConPoolayeHmetaG_FD_94489 | JGI IMG/M metagenome (GOLD analysis project Ga0129301, IMG submission 94489) | Hot spring microbial mat communities from California, USA to study Microbial Dark Matter (Phase II) - Cone Pool mat layer H metaG ...
ATCTGGTGGGAGAACCGGATGGTAAAGTCGGTTACCTATCCGCTAAACGAGTTCCCAAGAGTCCAATTTTGAAAAATTAGATAGCTGTAGACAGTCTAATTTTCAAAAATTCCTAACATACCCCGAATTGAATCATAAAAGGAATTACTCTACACTTGACCTACCCCCGGAGTTGAGCTGCCATTCTGGGGGCATCGTCTCGAAGTCGTTTTCAATTCTTGGCTGATTGATAGCCATCAAAGAAGATGTTAATATTGGACAACCAAGGGCGGGTTACACGAATTTTGTTCATACCGCCATGGCGATATGCGTGGCTGAAGAGAGATGAGCCACCAAACCAGCATGAATGACCGTAATGCAAAGCGGTTCAGCCATCTTGACTATCTCAAGATTACCATCCTGGGTTTTGCCCTGACTGCCCTGTGGAGCAGCCTGCATAGCATTATTTTGCCCCTCAGGCTTCTTGAGTACGTTCCCGAATCGCAGAAGAACACCTACCTGGGTTTGCTTACCTTCACCGGACTGATATTAGCCATGATTACCCAGCCAATCGCTGGCGCCATTAGCGACCGCTCCAATTTTATCTGGGGGCGACGGAGACCGTATGTCCTGCTTGGGGGCATACTGGCCCTAATATTCTTGCCCGGGATAGGGCTGGCTGGCAGTTACGCAGTTATTTTCATCATATACTGCCTGCTTCAGATAAGCTGCAATACGGCTCAAGCTCCTTACCAGGCCTTCATTCCCGACCTGATACCTCACACCCGGAGGGGGCTAGCCTCGGGGGTGAAAAGCCTGCTAGAGGTATTGGGTGGGGTTGCCCTGGTGCGCCTGACGGCTTATCTCATGGGCCGATACTTCGGGGGCGAGGGAGGCTCTTGGTTATGGATGGCTCTAGGTGCATTGATGACTGTCCTCCTGGCAGCTACAGTCGTCACTGTCCTGACAGTTAAGGAGCGGCCCAGAACTGGTACCCCTAGGTTGTCTCTACTAACCCTGCATAAAAGCTTCAAAATCGATGTCAAGGCGCATCATGATTTTAGCTGGTTTCTGGTTTCTCGAGCGCTTCTAGGCATGCCGGGAGTAATATTGCAGATATTCGCTTTATACTACCTTATGGACGTTGTTGGTATAGCCAACCCAGCGGCAGTAGCCGGCGACCTTATGGTAGTAGTCGGGGTTTGCTTGCTGGTGACGGTCTACCCTGCAGGGCGGTTGTCAGACAGGTTTGGACGCAAGCCGATTGTAATCTCTTCCGGACTTCTAGGGGCTGTGGGCATTCTATCTTTGTTTCTCTCCCGGAACTACATAGGCATAATGTTTTCGGGTGCTCTTCTCGGAATGGCCAATGGGGCTTTGCTCAGCAGCAGCTGGGCTTTAGCCACGGATTTGGCAGTGACGGGCGAAGAGGCAAGATACCTGGGAGTGACCACTCTGGCAATGGCTGGCGGTTCTGCTCTGGCACGCTTAATCGGCCCGGTGATTGATTTCTTTAACAAAATCAACTTCGGATTGGGTTATCAGGTCATGCTTCTGGTTTGTTTCCTCAGTTTTATTGCCGGTGCCCTGCTGATAATAAAGGTCCGGCAGCCTGAACGCTCAAGTAGTGGAGAAACCAAAAAAGGGCGTTTTGATTAGGCGCGAACTCGTTAAGGAGATTTTCAGCCGGGCTTTCCTGCCTTCTAGATAATGGCGGTTATATGGGCATATACCGGACGAGCGGCTGCCGAAACAACGCATAGTTTCCCTTCCCAATGCGAGGTATAATGGACACGATAACCTTTTAAGACGCCAGGGAGGCTATGCAAAGTTTGAACCGGCTGGGAGGGATTTCATTAGTTGCTATACTTGCGTTAGCAAGTGTAATTCTGCTCTTCCCTCCAAATATCCATGACAACAACGATAGCCTGAGGGAGCTGCATCGGATAGCCAAGCCATATGCCTTTAGTTTCATCTCTTGGGAATTGCGGGCGCTGTCCTCTCTTGGAAGGGAGATAGTTTGTCGGCAGAGTGAGTCGTTCAGGCAAACGGAACTCCGCAACCAGATAAGAGCGGTGCTGAGAGACAGCGGCATAACTGTATTCCCTCCCATTGTCTTCAGGGTAGAAAAGCCGCCTTATCTGCTGGTGGTGTCACCGCGCGAGAAAATCGTGTATCTTCATAGAATAGTATTGCGTTGGGACCTCAGTGTGGAGGAAATGGAGCGGCTTGAGAAGCAGGTCGATGAGCTTGGGCTCTCATCCCTTGTTGTAGAATTGGGGGGGGTTGGCGGCACATATCCGACGATTGTTGGTGAGCATCTCTCGGTCACCGACACCATCGACACGGTAATCGAGGAATGGCTTCACCAATACCTCGCTTTCAGGCCGCTGGGCTTTCTTTATCTGCTTGACTCACTCGGCATAAGACGGGACGCTGACATAGTGACTATAAACGAAACCTTGGCGGACATGGTCAGTAAAGAGGTGGGCTCTGTGGTTCGTGCCAGGTATTATGGGAACGAAGAACCTCTGAAGACAGGGGGCGATACCCCTGGATTCGATTTTGACGCTGAAATGAGAGAAACCCGCCGGAAAGTGGACGAGTACCTTTCCCAGGGAGATATTGAGAAGGCAGAGCGTTACATGGAGGAGAGGAGAAAACAGTTCATGGCGCATGGTTATCATATCAGAAAACTCAACCAGGCCTATTTTGCCTTCCATAGCATCTATGCTCAAGACCCTGCCTCAGTCAGCCCTATCTATGAGGATTTGAAGGAGCTGAGAGCCAGGAGCCCTTCAGTCAAGCACTTCTTGGACAAAGTTGCCGTGATGAAAAGCTACAGTGAATTGACCAGAGCATTAAGGGACTAATTCAAGGTTCGGTGCATGAGCCGAAGGCGAAGGAATGGATAAACTGGAGGGCTCAGGAGCTGTGGCAATCCTAACGCTACCGCGATATAATCATCTAATACCTGTCCTGTCTCCTTTGCTTTGAGTTTTACGACTCAAAGACTAGAGGGGTCAGCGGGTGGTTTTCGGGTATGCTTTCATGCTAGATAGAGTTGAATCGTTTGGGGGCAATTATTGACAAAGGGTCTTCCTTTCGTTTCTGTAGTTGTTCCAGCCCGAAACGAGGAAAAACTTCTGGCTCAGTGTCTTAACTCTTTACAAGAGCAGGACTATGCTGGCAAGTATGAAATCATTGTCGTGGATAACGCCAGCACAGACCGAACATACGACATTGCTTCCAGTTTTGGGGTCAAAGTGGTGCGGGAAGCCAATATTGGCACTGGCCCGGCACGACAGCGTGGCCTTCATGAGGCTATGGGTGAGATTGTGGCATTCACTGATGCCGACACGGTAGTGCCCCGCTTCTGGCTGACCACCCTGGTGCAGCGTTTGACACAGGGTTCTGAAGTCGTGGCGGTTACCGGCCCTTACGCCTTTTTTGATGTTGGCCCGATGGCGCGCGCTCTATCCTACTTAATCAATTTTATCTTCATCAACCTGGACAACGCCTTTCGCTTTGCTATGAGAAAGGGTGGCACTCTCTGGGGTTCCAATTTTGCTATAAAGAAACAGACGCTAGTTGAAGTCGGCGGTTTTGACGCTACGATAAAGTATCTGGGAGAGGATTATGACCTATCATTGCGGCTGATAAGAAAGGGAAGGGTTAGTCTCCTCTCCAGGCTCTTTGTGCTGACCTCTGCCAGGCGTCTGAAGGAGCAGGGACTACTATGCACCTACTGGAACTACGTGGTGAACTATTTCAGTATCTTGTTCTGGCATAGACCGCTATCACAGAACCTGGAAGACCTGCCTCGCAAGGTAGCTAAGAGTCTCCTGAAGAGGTTGCACTCTGTTCATGGTTACGGCGGGGTGGTTCGTTGCGGAGATGGCAGGTCTAGGCAGATTGCGTTGACCTTTGATGATGGGCCGAACGAGCCCTTTACCTCCCGTATCCTGGATATACTAAAGGAATACGGCATCAAGGCTACCTTTTTCTTAATAGGTGAAAATGCCGAGCGTTTCCCGGAACTTTGCCAGAGAATCCGTAAAGGCGGGCACATTATCGGTAATCACTCCTATTGCCACTCTTGGTGGCTGGCGCTAAGCAGGGGAAAGGACATAGCTGAAGAGTTGCAACTCGCCCAGGAGGTTATCTACCGGGCGAGCGGAGGGAAGCCTGAGCTCTTTCGGCCACCTTACGGGCTTTGGACACCGTGGTTGCTTAAGGCGGCGCAGAAGCTGGGTCTAAAGGTTATTACCTGGAATAACATGACCGCTGACTGGAAACCTGACCGGGAAGCTAGCGATATTGCCGCTGCCATCCTGAAAAGAGCCAGGCCGGGAAGCATCATTGTCCTCCATGACGGACGGGCCCACAGACAGTCCTATGACCGAACGGCACTGGTGGTAGCACTGCCACTTATCCTGACCGCCCTCAAGCGTCAGGAGTATGAATTCGTGACCGTACCGGAGCTGCTCAAGAGCAAGTCTAGCCAAGGAGGCTAGCTTTGGTACCTTTCAAGGAGTCTGGCCCGGGACATCCAGACTTCATTTAGGACTGGCGGTTTTCTTTGCCTAGCCTGTATTCCTGGTTTCCCAAAGTAGTAGACTCGTCTCAGACCGCTAAGATAGAATGTCGTTATTCGCCTCCGCAGATTATTAGGGAGTTCTGTGACGGTAAAGCCGAGGCGTCTGGCTGGTGAATGGAGTGTAGTTATGCCGTGCAAGGCTTTAACCTCAGTGGGGAATGCACCCTCCATCATTTGGCGTGCCAGATATCTCAAGTCTTCGGCAAACGCCGAGGAAACTTTCCAGCGGCTCTCGCCAGCGGAACCTGATATGTCTCTGTTGTGAATGAACCAGAGATTGTTCATATGAAGCTCTAAAAGCATGTCCCCGGGTTTCAACAAAGTGCCGTCATCAAGTCGGAGCGGCTTGCCCCGGTGTCGGCGGAGTTCAAAGCTCACGATGCCTGTTTCATCCCTCCTCAATGGCTTGATGCCAAGACACCGGGAGACTAATCTATCCAGAAATGGCCATAGCCACAACAGGAATCCAGGCGGAGCGCAATGACCGACACTCCGCCCCGGGGTGGTCTTCCCCCTCAGATGCCAACTTCGCCTCAGCCAGCAGTTTCTTCTACCCGTTATATTGCTACCCACACTTGTCAAGTAAGGGAAAAGAGAACCTACGTCCTCTTTACAATATCCTTTTTTCGGGCTAGAATAAATACGGTTTTGGCGGGTGTAACTCAGCGGTAGAGTGCTTGCTTCCCAAGCAAGGAGCCGTGGGTTCGAATCCCATCACCCGCTCCATAGTTATCGACGATTTTGCTTATGTTTAAGAGGCAAAGCCAGAACTGCCCTGAACGTCTCAAATATCAACATAACTTCTTCGATCGATATAACTGGCCAATATAATTCGCCCTCATTACCTCCGTAAAAAGCACCCATGCCCTAGGCTTTATAGAGCCGGCACAGCAGTGCCCGGTTACACCAGCCTCCAGTCAAGGGGTCGCAAGAGTCTGGGTCATCCAGTGTCAGTACATTGGCATTCGATTCCCAGAGCCCATGGAGAGAAGGCTCAGCTCCAGCCATTTCGGGAAACCACCAGCTGGCTTCAACATTAACTACGCTGGGGAGTATGCCCGGATTGAGATGGGCTTTTTGCTTAATTCTACCTCGCTTCGTTTCAATATATATCCAGTCGCCTTCGCTGATACCCAGTTTTTGTGCTGTCTCAGGATGGACATCCGTAAGAGGGTCGGGGTGTCTCTCCCTCATTCCGGTGCCCCACTGCCGATGTTCTGAGTGGAACATTGGCATAAACCTGCCTCCGGTATTCAAAATCAAAGGATACTCCTTAGCCAGCTCTGGCGTGCTGATGGGGCTTTCCGGAGGCTCTTCATAGAAGGGCAGAGGGTCATAGCCCAGCTTTTCCAATACGGTAGAATATAGCTCGACCTTGCCCGTAGCTGTGGGGAACCCTTTCTCTTCATACTTTTTATATTTTCTGGTGCCTCTAATAAAACCGGCGTTGACGAATTCGTCATAAGTGATACCCAGCGGCTCAAGCTGGTATTCAATTGCTTCTTCGTAGGTCTTCCAGGGCCAGTATTCTTCCTGTCCCAGTCTTATTCCCAGTTCGCGCCAGATTGTGTAATCGTCTTTCCTATCTCCCAAGGGTTGAACAGCTCTGCCGCCGCCAAAAACAACATCAGCCAGGTCTTCAAAGGTGGAGCAGAGCGGTCTCTCCAACCAGCTCGTAACCGGCAGAACATAATCAGCGAGTTCTGCCGTAGGTGTCAGCCAGAAATCCGAGACAACGTGGAGCTCCAGATTTTGGCTCTTCAGGGCTTCATAGACCAGTTTGGTATTAGCCGCCCAGAGCAGAGGATTACTGCCCCAGGTAATCATAGCTTTAACGGGATATGGTTTGCCGGTAAGAATAGCTCGCCAGGTTAACGGAGGCGAAGCCGCTACACGGTGCCCGACGGGTTCTGGTATGCCAGCATATTTTTCATAGTATTTTGAGGTCAGTTCATAGCTCTGCCAGGACATAACTTTAAAGCGGTCGGCGCCAATTTGCTTCTGACGTTGCTCCGGAGGTAACTTATTAACAAGCTCAAGCAACACCTCTCGCCGGAAGAGTTTACCGTTGATTTCCGGCCCGATACCGGGAATCAAATCTCCACCTCTAACATCAAGATTGCCCGTTATGGCACGCAGGGCAACCCGGGCCTGTTCTATTCTGGAAGCATTTCGTCCTATCTGGTCGGCAGCTACACCACGTATGATGCAGGCTGGTCTGGAGGAAGCATACATCCTGGCTGAAGAAGTGATTTGCTCTTCAGTTAAGCCGGTAATTTCAGCAACTTTTCGAGGTGTATATTCCTGTACACGCCGGGTTAACTGTTCAAAACCGTAAGTCCACTTTGAGACAAACTCCTTATCATATAGCCCTTCATTGATAATGACGTTCAGCCAGCCGAGGGCTAGAGCGGCATCGGTGCCTGGTCTGAGCTGCAGCCATATATCGGCAATTTCGGCAGTCACGGTTCGTCTGGGGTCAATAACGATAATCTTGCAGCCATTTTCACTTCGCCGCCTTTTAATAGCCGCCATGGTTCTGGGGAAGGAGCTAGCAGGATTTTGTCCCCAGATTACGGCACAATTTGTGTGTGATGTGTTAGCTACCAGACTACAACAGCCGCCGAGCATCGCCATATTTATGGCGTAGCAATTTAAGAAGCAAATGACCCCAGCGTGAGCAACATTCTGTGGATTGCCAAATAGATTGCAGAACCGGGAGCGCATCCAGAACATCCCGCTCCGGTAAGTCCCCTCGGTGATGACCAGGCTCTCCGCTCCATATTTTTCTTTAATCTCCCGTAATTTGCCGGCAATTTCGTCAAAAGCCTGTTCCCAGTCTATTCTCTGCCATTTGCTCTCACCGCGCTTGCCCATTCTCTTCAAGGGGTGCATAAGCTGGTCAGAGTGGTAGAGCCACCTTGAAGCGTAGCCGACTCTTTCACAGATATTACCCAGAGTCAGTTGATGCTCTTTATTGCCTTCAATGCGGGTCACTTTGCCGTCTTTTATGTGGACAAGCACCCCGCAATTGCCGGCACAAAAGGCACAGCCCGCCTTTCTAATTTCTTCGCGGACTTTGGCAGTACCCATGTCCACTCCTTTCACACTGAAGATTTAAGGAGAGTTTAATACATTCTTTGGCAGGAATGCAAAAGTAGACTGTTAGGGCGGATTAATGACAGGTTGACTTACCCACCCTCTATGGTGTAACCTATCAAAATAACATGAGATTATACGAATTTGAAGGAATTGAACTGTTTCGTCGGGAGGGAATACCCGTTCCTGAATACGCACTGGCGACCAGCCCCGAGGAGGCACTGGAAAAGGCGCAGGGCATAGGTCTGCCCGTGGTCCTGAAAGCCCAGGTGCTGGTGGGAGGACGGTGGCTGGCGGGAGGAGTGGAGGTTGCCAAATCTCTTGATGATGTGCTGCGGGCTAGCCGTCGCATACTGGGTTCCTCAATCAGGGGCATGCCCGTGCACAAAATTATGGTAGCTTCAGGGGTAGAGGTGGCACAGGAGTTTTATTTATCAATCAGCATAGACGACTATGCTGGTACTCCGTTGGCTATTCTCAGTGCTGAAGGTGGTGTCTCCATTGACAGGATTGCCCGGGAACGTTCCGAAGCGGTTGTCTCTAGGTTTGTTTCAATATCTCAAGGACTAAAGCTCTCAGAAGCGAGGCAGATGTGCCGTAAGGTGGGCTTGAGTGGTAGGGACCTGACCGAAGTGGCTGGTGTCCTCACTGCTCTCTACCGTGTTTTCCGTACCTATGATGCCCTCATTGCTGAAATCAATCCGTTGGTTCGAACGCCGGAGGGGAAATACCTGGCGTTGGATGCTAAAGTAGAAATAGACGATTCCAGCCTGTATCGTCACCCTGACCTCAATCTCAAACTAGAGGAGCATATCCTGAATCCCCTGGAGCGGAAGGGGCGCGAAATTGGGGTAAGCTACCTAGAGCTTGACGGGGATATAGCGATTATTGCCAGTGGCGCCGGGTTGGGAATGACTACTATGGACATCATCAGCCAGAGAATGCGCCCGGCTAACTTCCTAGAGACAGGAGGAGCCATTACGGCTGACCTCCTATACAAAGTGATGGACCTGGTCCTGCAAAAGAAGGGAGTGAAAGCAATATTCATTAATATCTACGGAGGAATCAACCCTATTCACGAAGGCGCTAGGGGGATTGTCCGTTATATGCAGGAACACAACATTACAATACCCGTCGTGGCTAAGGCTCTGGGGAATCATCAGGAGGAAACCTGGGAGATTTTCCGACAGCATGGGGTTCATGTCGTCACTGATGTGTCTACGGAAAAGGGCGTGGAGGAACTGGCCCGATTGCTGAGGGGGGAAAAGTGAGCATTCTGCTGAACCGGGAGACCAGAGTTCTAGTACAGGGTATAACGGGAAGGACCGGACGAGTCCAGACCAAATGGATGCTGGATTACGGCACCAATATCGTTGCTGGGGTAACGCCGGGCAAGGGCGGAGAGATAGTGGAGGGTGTCCCTGTGTATGATACTGTTACCGAAACGGTAGCTAGGCACGGTGCCGAGGCTTCCGTATTCTTTATACCAGCCCCAGCGGTCAAGGAAGCCGCCCGGCAAACCATAGACGCTGGTATCAGGCTTATCGTCGTGGTTACGGAGCACATTCCGGTACACGATGTTATGGAGATAAAGGAATACGCCAGGGACCGTGAGGTAATGATTATCGGCCCCACTACTCCCGGCATTATTACTGTTGGTGAGGCGAAGATGGGAATTATGCCAGGAAACGTTTTCACCCCTGGCCGTATCGGTATAATTTCCCGGAGTGGAACCCTTTCCTACGAGGTCAGCATCAACCTGGCAACCGCTGGTTTTGGGCAGAGCACGGTGGTCGGTATTGGCGCTGACCCGGTAGTATTTACCAATATGCCTGAACTGCTAAGGCTCTTTGAAAAAGACCCGGGGACTGACCTGATAGTGATTGTGGGCGAGGTAGGGGGTATTCAGGAAGAGAAGGCCGCCGAGTTTATCGACCGCTGGGTAACCAAACCGGTGGTCGCCTACATTGCTGGACTCAACGCCCCGGCAGAGAAACGCCTAGGCCACGCTGGCGCTATTATCCAGGGTGACGGCAAAGGGACACCTCAGAGCAAGATTGCCGCTCTTATGGAGGTTGGCGTGGATGTTGCCCGATCTCCGGCACAGGTGGTAGACTTAGTCCGGAGGCGTCTGAAGCCCGGATAGAAGCTTCAAGCGGGGCCGTAGTTCAGTTGGGAGAACGCCTGATTTGCATTCAGGAGGTAAGGGGTTCGAATCCCCTCGGCTCCACCATGGGTAGTATTATAATCAATATTTAGCTTCAGGTTTTCCAGCCTTCGGCTTTCTCTTGTTTTTTTTCAGCTTTCAGACTGGGGTAATTGAATTGTCCCAACTTTTGTTTTGTCCTGTAAGGTCTATCCCAGACGCTTGACAACAGGATGTTAGCAGATTATAATTGCGACTGGGTGCAATAGCGATGAGTTGCTTTGCTACTCTTAAAGAGAAGGGTCTCAAGCTTACCCCGCAGCGAAAGCTGATTCTGGACGTCATACATGACACCCAGACACTTCTCACTGCCGAAGAAATTATCTCATATGTCCAGTCCAAGATGCCGGGTGTCCACAAGTCCACCATTTACCGCACGCTGGAACTCCTAGAAGAAGCCGGCTGTGTTTATAAAAGCGAGATAGGCGACCAACTTATCTATCATCACGCCGAGGCAGGACGTCATCACCATCTGGTGTGCCGTAGATGTGGTAGGACCATTGACCTTGATGAGAACCTCTTTGCACCGGTGGAGAAATTATTGGGAGAAAAATACAATTTTCATGTTGACCTCAGCCACATCGTCATCAGTGGGCTCTGTGAAGGTTGCCGAAACTAGGGAAAATTAAGAAACAATATATTTTTTTACTTTTGTAACTGCAACTGGGTGCAGTTACTACTAAGTGCGATATCGGTAGGAGGGAACATTGGATATTGGCGATTTGGACAACCCGAGGCGGGAAATTGAGCAGGCTATAGCCACGGGCAATTTGCCAAAACTGCTACAGCTCAGTGGCCTGTTGCACGGCCACTACTGTCCTGGCTCAGCCCTGGGTGTCAAAGCGGCTGCCCGTGCCGTCAGAGAACTTGGCGTAAGGTCGTCAGGTATGGAGGAGATTGTTGCCATTGTGGAGACGAACAGCTGTTTTGCTGACGGCGTCCAGATGGTGACCGGCTGCTCGCTGGGCAACAACGCCCTCATTTACCGTGATTACGGGAAGACAGCGTTTACCCTGGCGAAGCGGACGGGCGAAGGAGTAAGGGTATCGGCGATTTTTGAGCGGGTGGCGCAGGAACGTTCTCCTGAAGCCGCTGAGCTCTGGGAGAAGGTGGTGGTGAAGCGCTCCGGCAGCGAGGAGGAAAGCCGGCGCCTCACCAGGCTGTGGAAAGAGCTCTCCTTTAAAGTGGTCGAGCTCCCTGACGAAGCAGTGCTTAAAATCGAGAAGGTTAATATCAAAGTCCCTGCCTATGCCCGTATCTTTGCCAGTGTAAGATGTGCTCTATGCGGCGAAAGCGTTATGGAGCCCCGCGCCAGGGTAAAGGACGGCAAGCACATATGCCTGCCCTGTTCGGGGCAGCCGTATTACCAGCTCAGTGGCGATGGCATGTCCATCGTCGGATGATAGACATGTGTTTGAACTCTCTCACATTGGAGGTGCCGTATGACCAATTTCAGACTGGATGTCTCCAGGGGAAAGGGGTGAAATTGACGGTACCGCCGGCTTTAGCCAGCCATCATGAGATTCCAATGTAAGAAAGGACAAGTAGTTGATGAACAAAACAACAAAGGGAATATTGCCCGGGATATTGATTCTCATTCTTCTTCTTTCGGTGCTGGCATTCCCTGCCTGCGGTACCAGCAAACCAGCCGAAAGCCCGCAGACGGGGTCACCGTCTTTCCAGCAAATTGATTCTTACACCATTGCCGATTCTACGGGTGATTGGGGCTATCCATCGCCTTACGCCCATTATTCCCGTGGCCCTGGCTACACCCGTATGCAGTTCGTCTTTGAGACGCTCGTCTGGAAAAATGAGAGCGCTTTTGTCCCTCAGCTTGCGAAAGAGTGGCAGTACAACGCCGATGACAACTCGTATACCTTCAGGCTGAAGCAAAACGTCAAGTGGCACGACGGCGCTGACTTTACCGCTGATGATGTGGTCTTCACCTTTAACTACACCAAGGAGCATCCTTATCAATGGGTGGACGGCAGCATCGTCAAGACTGCGGAAGCGATTGATAAATACACGGTGAAACTGTACCTCAGCAAGCCTTACGCCCCGTTCTTCCAGGACGTGGCTGGCACCCAGCCGATACTGCCCAGGCACATCTGGCAGAACGTCACTGAACCGGAGAAGTTCCTCTCCTCAGAAGCCGTCATCGGCACCGGGCCTTACCGGCTCGCCGACTATCATAAGGAGCTCGGTACCTATCTCTACAAGGCAAATGGCAGTTACTACCTGGGTAAACCCATCGCTAAAGATATTAAGTTTGTCAAGGTAGCTACCCAGATGATACCGGCAGCGCTAAAGGACGGCTCGGTCAATGCGGCCGGCATACCCGCTGAAGTTGTGGAAGATTTTAAGACTGCGGGTTTCACCGTCATTACCGACAAGCCATCATGGAATGGTAAACTGACCATCAACCACAATAAGGAGCCGCTATCTTCTAAAGAGTTCCGGCAGGCGTTGGCTTATGCTATTGACCGTGATGCCTTAGTGCAGGTCGTCTTCCGGGGGCATGCTGTGGCGGGCAGCGCGGGCATGATGCCGCCGACAAGTGGGTGGTATAACCCAGATATACCACAATACAAGTATGACGTAGAGATGGCAAAACAGCTTATCACCGGACTGGGATACCGGTTGGAAAACGGCTTCTTTGTTAAGAATGGACAGCCCTTGAAGCTGAGTCTTATTGCCGCTGCTGATTATAAGGACCTGGGGCAGTTCATCACCCAGCAGCTGGAGAAAGCGGGGATAAAAATAGACTTCCAGACCCTCGAAGCCAAAACGGTTGATAGCAAGGTCGGAGCCTGGGACTTCGACCTCTCCATCTACGGCCATGGCGGTCTCTACGAGCCTTCAATCTACTATAAAGTGGTGCTGGATAAGGGCTTCAACAGCGCACGGTATACAGCCAACGCTGCCCTGACCCAGCTTATCAACAGTCAGCTTACTGAGATGGACGCCCGAAAGAGGAAAGAGATGGTACTGCAGATTCAAGAGCTCTACGCCGAGGACGTACCAGCGCTGACCCTCTATTATCCCAAGTCATACTGGGCGCATGATGGTAAGGTGCCTCTATATTACACCATGGACGGCATCGCCACCGGTGTGCCCATCCCTTTGAACCGGATGTGCTTTGTGAGATAAGACTGAGTCATGAGCGACCATTTAAAGGTTATTCAACTGAAGCCAGTTGGGGTAGTGAGGAACCAGTCCAGCGAGGCAGGCTGGGGCGCCGCATTGGGTTCCTTGGACTGGCGGGAAAAAGCTGCCAGGATGAAAGCGCAGAGCGAAGCGATATCGGAGTTGGTCATCAATGAGGACCTGGAAGGCGTTCTGGATGGCATTGATGATTTCTCACACCTGATGGTGCTCTACTGGTCGCACCTGGTTCCGGATGAAAAACGCTCGGTAACAAAGGTGCACCCGCTGGGAAGCAAGGATTTCCCGCTGGTAGGTGTCTTTGCCACCCACAGCCCGGCACGGCCCAACGGCATCCTGGTCACTGTGGTGCGTTTGATAGAACGCCGCAGGAGTATCCTCAAGGTGACCGGACTGGACGCCCTGGACGGCAGCCCGATACTGGATATCAAGCCTTACCTTCCCGACGGGCAAAACGTAAAAGACGTCAGGATGCCCGACTGGATGAGGAAGATTCACGAATTATTCCAGGAAGAGACAACAGGCACTGACGGATGATGGCTATCAGGCGTAATCTGGCGACCTACGGCATTGCCTTCCTGTTTATACTGGCGCTCAACTTCATCCTGCCCAGGATGATGCCCGGGGACCCGCTCATGGCAATCTACGGGGATGAGGCACTGATTGCCATGACGCCGGAGATGAAGGCGCACCTGGTGGAACGGTTTGCGCTGGACAAGCCGCTGTGGGAGCAGCTTGGCGCCTACTTTCTCGCCCTTTTGCGCGGAGACCTCGGCTACTCGTACTACTACAATGCTCCGGTGCTCAAGGTAATCCTAGGGCACCTGCCTTGGACGCTGCTGGTGGTCGGCTCTTCGCTGGTACTCTCAACACTACTTGGGATGGTGCTGGGGATAGAGTCGGGCTGGCGGCGTGGCTCAAAGACCGACCGTACCCTGCTGGCCGGGCTGATGAGCCTGAACGGCTTCCCGGATTTTTTCCTGGGCATGGTGCTCCTGCTCGTCTTCGGCGTCATGCTAGGCGTCTTTCCGCTGGCAGGCGCACTTACACCGTACTCCGGTCTATCCGGGTTACCTCTAGTGCTGGACGTGTTCAAACATATGGTGCTTCCGGTGGCGGCACTGACCCTGGCGCACCTTGCCAGCGGCTACCTCCTCACCAGGAACACCATGATTACAGTATTGAAAGCACCGTTCATGCTCACGGCCAGAGCCAAAGGACTGTCCCAGAGGGTGTTGAAATACCGCCACGCCGGCAGGAACTCCATGCTTCCGGTAATTACTATGACGGGGGTGTGGCTGGGGCGGCTGGTCACCGGCGTCCTGTTCGTGGAGCTGGTCTTCGCCTATCCCGGGGTGGGACAGCTCACCTACCAGGCGCTCCTCTGCCGCGACTATCCTGTTATTCAGGGCGTCTTCCTGATGGTGG
>Ga0129301_1001024_pt1 | contig 14475 bp, 10 predicted proteins | sample ConPoolayeHmetaG_FD_94489 | JGI IMG/M metagenome (GOLD analysis project Ga0129301, IMG submission 94489) | Hot spring microbial mat communities from California, USA to study Microbial Dark Matter (Phase II) - Cone Pool mat layer H metaG ...
TAAGAAGCGCCAATTCCAATGAAGAAAGCTGCCAAAGAATTTTTTTTTCTGGTAAATAAAAACAAAGCTAAAACGGTAAAAAAAGTTGCCAAAATATCAATCTGGCCAATCATAAAAGTGGCATAAAGAGTTAAAGGATTGAAAAGCCAAAGAATAAAAGCTTGTTTTTTCTTTTTTTCTTCGCTAAAACAGCCAGCCAAAAGAAAAGCCAATCCTATATCAAAAAACAAATAAGGAAATTTCAGCCAAAAAATTTCTTTTTGGAAACCAGGAAACTCCCTTAACCTGCCCAAATTTTCCCAAAGCCAAGGAATAAAATCTGCGTTCGTAAACGGTTTAGTTAAAAGTCGAAAGAAACCAAGAGTGTAATAGGCCAAAGGGGGATAAATAAAGACATCACTGACCCCAAAATTTTTCACCAATGGATGGTCTTGAGATAAATTTGCCAAAGTTTCATAAAGATTCCATTTCCCTTCGTAAGCTAAAAAATAAGAAGAAAAAGCATGCCCTAACAAATCTGGATGAAGAGTAATTGTCATCAAAATTAAACGGCTAGCCAATCCGAAAAATAAACTTATTACGAAGAATTTGTTTTTAAAACTAGGAAATAATTTTACTGATTCTCTCATAAAATTTTTCTTTGGCAAAATGCAAACTCCTTTGACGGGCCTGCCTCGCAATTTTTTCCAAAGACTTTCCACTCAATTGTAATGTTTTGCCTATAAGTTCATCGGTGCTTTCCCAAAAAAAACCGCTTTTTCCATCTTCAATAATTTCCCTAAAGCCTCCTTTTTTTATCAATAAAGGGACAGCTCCAGCGCTCATCGCCTCGACAACCGAAATCCCAAAGTGCTCCATTTTCTCTGGATTTTTATCCTCATCTATACCATAACCATTGGCGGCCCAAAATATTTTCGCCTTTGAGCATAAATCCACTAATTGTCTAAAGGAGATATTTTCAAAAATTTCAATCGGATATCCCTTAGCTAACAACCTTAGCCTTTCTACCAAATCGCTTCCTCCAACTTCACTCCCTCCAGCGAGGATAAATTTCCAACCTCTTAAGCCTTCCTGGGTTATTTTTTTAAAGCAATTAATTAAAATCTCTTGCCCTTTTTCTTGCATAAGACGAGAGAAACGGCCAACCGAAAGAATAATATTTTCTTTTTTACCGCTTTTGAATTTATTCACATCCACTGGCGGGTAAATTACTATACTTTTTATCCCGAATTCCCCGTCAATAACTTCTTTTGTAAATTGAGAATTACAGATAATTTCGTCAATCAACTTAAGTTTAAATTTATTCAAGAATGATTTTCCTCCAACATTTTTAAAAGGTATCTGAAAGTGCAAAATATTCTTTTTGGCAAACATAAAAGGAACACTCCCGTCACTTAGCCAAAAAAGTAAATCATATTTTCGATGAATTTCTACTTTTTTGAGTAATTTTTTTGGTATGTAAACAAAATTTACTCTTTTAAGGCTGATTTGGAATCTTTCTCCAATTTTTTCCTTTAAATCCTCTTTTTCCCAAAATAAATCTACTTCCCAGCCGGAATTAAGCAAAAATTCGGCCAAAGTCAAACAATATCTTTCCCCTCCCCCTAAGGTATCTAAATAAGGATCATAAATTCCCGCTTTTTTCATTTTGCAACTCCCAAAGTCTGGCATAGGTGATAAAAACGCTAAAAACCTGGTAAATTGCTTCCAAAATGCCTTCTTCGCCATCCCGCCATGCTTGATATTTTATCATCCTTTTGTAAAACTCCCGCCACATTGCCCCCAAAAACCTTTTAATATTCATTGGAGGGTGACCAGCGCTGTAAAGCATTTGAGCTTCTAATTTTGACCATTTAATTGTGTTTTCCAATTTGTGCTCAAAAGAACTTCGGTGGCTAAAATGAACAAAAGGCTCAGTTAGTTTTCCCACCTCCCCCTCGATTTTCGGTTGTTCATGCAGTTTGCCTTCCCATTTTATTAACTTATTTTTCTTAATTAATCTTAAAACGTAATCCGGCCACCAACCGCCGTGCTTTAATTCCTTAGTGAGCCTGAAATTCCTTCTTGGTATGGCAAAAGCGGAATATTTTTCTATTGCTGATTGCCTGTCCACCGAAGCTTTAGCGAAGGCGGGCTGATTGTTAATTGTTAATTGGATTTCTTTGGCTAAAAGAGGGGTTACTCTTTCATCGGCATCCACATATAAAATCCACTCTCCGGAAGCCTTTGAAAAAGCGTAATTTCTCCAGGCTGAATAATTAATCTCTTCTGGTTTAGGATATTTAAAAATTTTGGCCCCAAATTTTTTGGCTACCTCCAAAGTTTTATCAGTTGAGCCAGTATCCAAGACAATTATCTCATCAGCCCATTTAACTGATTCCAAGCACTCCCCAATAACTTCCTCCTCATTCTTAGTGATTACAATCACGGATATTTTGGTTTTGCTCTTTTTTATTTTTTCTTTGTAATTTTTAATTTTTAATTTTTCATTTTTCATTTTGACTATGCCAACTTCCTTTTCCAAATTTCCTTAAATAAAAATCTTTCACCCCAATTTTTTGCCATTTTCTACCAGAAAACAGCAACTTAACACTTTCTTTGATTAAAGCAATTTTTGAACGTAATGGCGCCCAGCGCATTCCAAATAAAAGCCGATTTCTTGTTAAAAAATAATCATGAAGTGGGCTGCCCGAACCGGAAGAACCAGCGTTTAAGTGCCAAATTACCGCCTTTGGGGTAAAAACAAGTTTAAAACCCGCTTTTAACGCCTTTTGGCAAAAATCATTCTCCTCAAAATAGAGAAAATATTTTGGATCAAAAAAACCAACCTTTTCAAAAACTTCTCTCTTAATTAACATCAAACAACCGTTTACATACTCTGTTTCTACTTGAACCTCATACTGCCCACAGTCTACCTCATCTACTCCCCTGTGGGTAGCGTAAACATTGTCCCAGTCAATTTCTCCGCCGGCATACCAAATAACTTTTCCCAATTCATTTAGTTTATATCTTTCTTTATGAAACTCATAACCTCTTTCAAAATAAATCTTCCCCCCCACTATTCCAATTTTTTCACCCGACTCAGCCACTTTAATTAAATGAAGCAGAAAATCAGGCGATACTCGAGTATCATTGTTAAGCAAACAAATAAAATCCGCTCCTTCTTCTAACGCATATCTAATTCCTTTGTTGTTTCCTTCGGCAAACCCCAAATTGGTTTTATTTCTTAAAACTTTCAACCTTAAATGTGAATCTTCAATTTTAAATTTAAAATCTTCAATCAATTTTAATGAATTATCAGTTGAACCATTATCAACAACGATAATTTCAACATCAACTCCATCGGTTTTAATTCCTTCCAATGAACGCAAACAATTCACCGTCATTTTTCCCCCATTCCAATTTAAGATAATTAAAAACACTTTTTTCATCTTATTCTTAATTCATATTCTACCTTATTTTTCTTTTCTTTTCTTTTAAAACAACCCTACAACACAGTTCGTGGATCCAAAGTCAGGGTATGATAAAAAAATAAACCAAAAGTAAAAAGCAAAAAAATCATAAGAATTTTTTGTATTTTTGACGGCAATTTATTCAAAACAAAATAAATTAAAATTCCCGCAAAAAAATGAGTCAAAGGATATAAGATTAAACTGGCAACCCAGCTTTCCCAAATTGGATTAAAGTCGAATTTGAGCAAGGCGCCGGCTACTAAGGGAGAGAAATCTTGGTTAACAAAAGATAAAGAATTAGGTGAGATTTTAAAACCAACGAATCTTAGGGAATCCCAAGCAAATCCTAAAAAATGTTGATTTTCTAATCTTGTATACCTCAAAACACTTAAAATAAAATCAGCCGAGTAAGAAAGTGGCAAACTTACCATAAATAAAGAAAATTTTTTTATTTTTAGAGAAAAATGTTTCAAGAAAAAAAGGAAAAACAAAAAAGAAAAAATCACTAAAAAAAATTGAGCAAAAGAAATGTTTTTCAAAATTGGACCAAAATAAACAATCCGCCCAAATTTTGAATAAGCCATAAAAGTTGTCAAAAAGGATGATAAAATAAAAATAGATACGGACAAATAGTATTTTGCCGCCCCCGTCAGAAAGTAAATTATCAACCCTAACAAAAACGCAATTAAAATAATAAAAGGGGAGAAAAAAACTTTTTCTTCAAAATTAATAGGCAGTTTTCTTTCAAGAAAACTGTTCTCGTCAGCAATGAAATAATCTTTAAAAGCTACGTTTTCCTTATAAAAAATTTCTTCTTTTAAAATCCGATTTTCTCTTTTAAAAGGGGTTAAAATCCATTCTGTTTCCTCGTCTTTTAAAGTAATCTTTTGAGGATTAGAAGGATAAAAACTTTGGTAGCGATCAGAAAATTCGGACATCGTTAAACTTTTAAGATTTTTTATTTTAGACAAAACAGCAAGTTGTTTTAAAAACTCTGGAAATGCCCTAACACTTTCAATTCCCGTTTCTAGTCCAACAGTAATCTGACCAATGGGTAATTGGCAATCTAAGTAACAATTAATTAATTTTTTAAAATAAGAAGTATTCAACCCTCTTTCAAGATAATCGTTTGCCTGAACTGAATAGTTAGAATAGCTAAATCCCTTTCCGTAAGCTTTGGTAATATCCTTTTGGGCCCATTGGATAACTACCACATCCATTTTGTTTGCATCTTTTGAGGCGGGTACCAAAATATTGGCTTGATCCGGATAGTAAGGTACACCCCACCATTGTCCCCAAACTCCATAATCATCAGTTGCCTGCTGGTTTGCAACAATGAGTACCGCTTTAAGGTCGTATTTTTTCTTCATATACTCCAAAGAATAAGAATCAATCCACCAAGCTCCTACCGATATCGGATAGTTTCCAAAGACTTCCTTAAACTTGGCAAAAACAGTATCTATCAGTTTTCTGCGCTCACTTTGAGAGTAGCCGGAAAGAAAAACCGCTTGCGGCTTGAACCAAGGTGTTAAAGGAGGATAGATTACTCTCGAAGCCAAAGCAAGATCGGGAGAAACCTCCAAAAAAAGACCGGTTTCTTGATTTTTGGAAAATCTTTCCTTAACAAAAGAGATTATTTCTTTATCAACCAAGGCGTCATATTGAAAAAGCCAAGTGGCGGCAAGATGATATTCGGCCACTGCTTGATATTGATCTTCAAGGGGCTTTAGGCTTTGATCTAGCCAAAGATTTCTTCCTCTTATGGGATTAACTAAGGTTAGATAACGATTAGGGCAATCAATTTCCTCCTTAGCAAAAATTCCTTTGCTCAAAACAAAAAAAGAAAGAAACACCAGTCCACAAAAAAAGCTTTTCTTTTTAATCATAGATTCATTATAATTAATGAGTATGAAAAAAACATTTTTTAAACTAATATTTGTTTTGTGTCTTGTTTTCTTTCTTTTCCCTCCAAGGGTCTACGCTTATTTAGATCCGGGGACTGGCGGTTATCTTATTCAAGTTATTGTCGCTTCAATTGCCGGTTTGGGCTACCTTGTTAAACTCAACTGGAAAAAAATCAAGAGTTTTTTTTCTCCTAAGGACAAAAAGGAGGCGGAGAATGAAAATAAAGACTGACAGTCTTGAATCTTCTTCTTTTCGAGATCCCAATGGATTTATTTTTTTTCTAAATAACGAGCCATACCGCCAAATCAATAAAAAAAGTCAGCAAGACTTTGATTTTTTGCTCAGTTCGGGACTTTATCAGAAACTAACAAAAGAAGAAATGCTTATTCCCCACAAAGAAGTTCCTCTTGGGTTAGTCCCCAATAGCAATGCCTACAAAATAATAAAGCCTCAACCTATTCCCTTTATCTCTTATCCTTACGAATGGTCCTTTGGTCAGTTAAAAGACGCCGCCTTACTCACCCTAGAAATTCAAGAAATAGCTTTAAAACACAATATGGTCCTAAAAGATGCCAGTGCTTACAACATTCAATTTATAGGATATAAACCAATATTTATCGACACCTTATCATTTGAAAAATATCGCGAAGGCGAACCCTGGATAGCTTACCGACAGCTTTGCCAACACTTTTTGGCCCCTCTTTGTCTGATGGCCAAAAAAGATCCCCGTCTTAATATTCTGATGCGAGATTTTATTGATGGCATTCCTCTTGATTTAACCAGCAAAATACTTCCGTGGGTAACAAAGTTGAATTTCTCAATACTTACCCACATTCATCTTCATGCCTTAAACCAAAAAAGAATGGCAGATAAAAGAATTGTTAAAAGCAAATATAAGATGAGTAGATTTCAGATGTTGTCTTTGATTGGTAACCTAAAGTCTGTTATTCAAAAAATGGAAATGAAAAATTTTCAAACAGAATGGAAAGAATATTATCATTTTACGAACTATTCTGATGAAGCCTTTGAATATAAAAAATTACTTTTTAAAAATTTTCTTGGAAAAATTAAACCAAAATCGGTCCTTGATCTTGGAGCAAATGAAGGTGTTTTTTCCCAAATAGCCTGTCAAAACAAGGCCTACACGATTGCTTGCGACATTGATCCGTTAGCGGTTGAAAAAGCTTACCTTGAAGCAAAAAAAAGCAAAAATAAACTATTGCTACCTTTAATAATCGACTTAACCAATCCTAGTCCCGGTCTTGGTTGGGAAAATACTGAACGAAAATCTTTTAGTCAAAGAATTAAAGTTGACTGCATTTCTGCCCTTGCGTTAATCCATCATTTAGCTATTTCTAATAATCTGCCTTTTGCTTTAATCAGCCAGTATTTTGCCAGCTTGGGTAAATATTTGATTATCGAATTTGTGCCTAAAGAAGATTCAAAAGCTCAAAAACTTCTTCAAAATCGTGAAGATATTTTTGAGGAATACTCGAAAGAAGATTTTGAAAAAGCTTTCGGAAAACATTTCCAAATTCTTGAACAGAAAAAAATTAAAGAATCTAAGAGAGTACTTTATTTAATGAGGAGAAGATGAATAAATTAAAAAAAATTTTTTTTCTGCTACCCCTCATTCTAATGCCGTCGTTTCCAATTTTATCGTTTTATTTAAAAAATATTTCCGAACTTTCTTTGAAATTTATAGTAAAACCATTAACTTCGTCAATCGGTTTAAGTCTTATCGGAGCTTTACTTTTTTCTCTTATAATTAAAAACAAAAATAAGGCTGCGCTCATTGTTCTTCTGTTTAACTTAATATTTTTTTCCTATGGTCATTTGAGCAATTCTTTAAATAGCATCCTTTTTATTCAACTACCAAATGAGGTGGTTCTAGGACCAGACAAGACTTTGCTTCCAATTATTACTGTATTGTTTATTTTCTTAAGTTTTAGAATTCTTGGATCAAAAAAAGACTTCAACCAAACAATTTCTTTTATAAACGCGTCTTTACTTTTCATAGTTGGTTATTTAAGTTTGTCAATTGTCCAAAAAGAATATCAAAAAGGGGCTAATCTAGAAATTTTTCCGTTTCAATCCCAAAGCAAAATTTCAGAGAACCAAAAAATGACTCCAGATATTTACTACATTATTCTTGATGGCTATGCCAGACAGGATATCCTTAAGGAGATTTACCATTACGACAATTCTTGGTTTATTGAAAGCTTAAGGAAAATGGGTTTTTATGTGGCAGATTATGCCAGAAGCAACTATCTTCATACATACCTATCATTGCCTTCAACTTTAAATATGAGATATCTTGATGAACTTCCGAAAAAACATGGTACAAATCCTGTCAGCAATATCGCCGCCAGACAGTTAATCTACGATAATGAAGTGACCAGAAAACTTAAAGCTTGCGGCTATACAATTATTAACTTTGCCTCGACTTGGGAAGGAACAAACGAAAACTTCCAGGCTGACATCACCTATAAAAGTACTCAATATTTTAAAATTTTTGGAAAAAATATTTCTTTTGACGAAAATACGATAATCTTTCTGCAAACAACTCTTCTTTCACCTTTTATCAAAGAAGTTTGGTTCGATACACTTCGCGCCCATACTTTATCCACACTACAAAAATTGCCAGGCATTCCTTTCTTGAAAGGGAAAAAATTTACAATTGTTCATCTTATTGCCCCCCATCCGCCCTACGTTTTTACCGCCGAAGGGTACCCTGTCCAAGGGAACCAAACGGAATTTTCAAAGGAAAACATGGATAAATACCTCAATCAGCTAGTTTTTATCTCAAACCAAATTCTCCCTGTTCTCCAAAAAATTATCAAAAACTCTTCAACCCCTCCAGTCATTATTCTGCAGTCAGATCACGGACCAGGTTCTCTTTTGGGAAAATCAGGAGAATGGCCAAAAAACTACTCAAAAGAAGGTCTCAAAGAACGAAGTAGCATCTTATATGCAGTTTATTTCCCTGATAAAGACTATAACCAATTTTACGATTCGATCACTTCCGTCAATACTTTCAGGATAGTATTTGATAAATACTTTAATGAGGACCTTAAACTTCTCCCAGATAAAATATTTTATACTGGTTTTGAGAAGTTATACGAATTCAAGGATATAACAAGTATCAAATAGTTCATTGTATTATTTTTCTCTTTATTTCCAACCCTATTTTCTTGAAAAAACCATCAGTAATCTTCCTCTGCCAAAAAAGGAAGTCGCCGATAATTTTTTGCACTGTTTTACCCCAATTCTCAATACTTTCTTCTTCAAATTTGTTTTGCTCCCAAACTTTAAGATAAACTACCAGTTCGGAAAAGCTCTGCAAAATTGAAAGCACCAAACCGTGGAAACCGTCTTTGTAACCTTCTCCGGCAAAAAAACGGGAGAAAAACTCGTCCGCCGGTCTGGTTAAAACCTGCTGCCACTCAAATTTGACTCCTGTTTTTGCCACTTCCTCGGCTTGAATATCGGTATACCGATTTAGTCTTTCAATAAACTGGGAAATTGACTGAAAGTTATGATGGATTATGGCATTTTCCTCTACCGCCTCCAATTTAAATCCCTTTCCTTCGGTTTTTGGCCGGATATGAATTTCTTCGGAAAATTTCACTTTTCCCTTTTTGAAAAATCTTACCAAATAATCCGGCCACCAACGAGAATGTTTTATCCATTTTTCAAAAATAATATTTTTCCGGGGAATTTCCACATAATCAATTTCATTTTCTTTGGCAATATTTCGAAGCTTATCCGCCAACATTCCTGGTAGCTCCTCGTCAGCATCAATCAAAAAAATCCAGTCACCCGAAGCTTTTGAAAGAGCAAAATTTCTTGCCGGTTCAACATAGCGGGTGTATTCGTGCTGGAACACTTTTGCCCCATATTTTCTGGCGATTTCCACCGTTTTGTCGGTAGAATGCATATCAACTACAACAATTTCATCGGCAAAATTCTTTACCGAGTCAAGACATCGGCCAATGTTCTGTTCTTCGTTGTAAGTATTTATAACAGCTGATATTTTTACCATTTAGTATATTTTAACTCAATTAATCTTATAAATTTTCACTTCTCCATTTTCAAAAATTTTTTCCGCCCCTATATCTCCTTCCCCAAACTCCATTTTTTGACCTTTTACAAGATAAATATATTTAATCTTATTATCAAAAAGAAAATTCCTTCCCCACTCTTTATTTTTGGATTTAAAGAAATTATCAATTAATTCTTTCCTTTGCCGCCAAGGATAGCCAGTAATCTCCAAATTCATCTCATCTGCCAAAAAAGACTGCTTGCCACTCAAAGCAGAAATATAAGCTGTTGTTTCATATGCATACAAAGGCTTTGGTTCTGGAAAGAAACTCTTCCATTCTTCACGGAAAGGATAGGAAAGAACCGTTCCTTCTGGTAAATTTTTAAGAAAATTTAAAGCTTCTAGTTCAGAAATACTAACTCTTGCTGGAGGCCTTGATGGTAAATAATCGTTTTTCAAGGTAATAAAGCTGGTTGGAAGAGTGAAAATAACTAAAAAAATTCCTATCAAAGCACTAACTTTTCCCGGTTTTAATTTTCCTGCAATAACCCCAGCCAAAATTGCCGCAAAAAACTGAGAATAATAAAAAAATTGAATTGTATTCCACGGATTATTTTTTTGAATAAAAGTCAAAGGTAAAATCAAACAAAAAATCAAAGCACTAAAAAGAAATATTTCTATTTCAGAAACCATTCTTTTTTTCCAAAAAAAAACGCCATAAAAAAAACCTACAAATCTTGTTCCTAAATTTCCAAAAATAAAAATTGCCAAAGCCAAAACCTCGGTCAAAATCCATCTCAACCATTTTCCAGAATTCAAATAGGCAACTCTAGCATTTTCCAATCTAAACCAGCCCAATCTGTCCCCGTAAGCCAACATTGTTCTAGGAAACCAAAGAGGAGAAAAGACCAAAAGCGAAGGCGCTTTTAAATTAAGAGGTAAAAATACCACCAATGCCACCAATAATGTAGACAAAAATAATTTAAGAAAATCTCTTGACTTTTGCGGATAAAAAATTAAACTTGACAAAAATAAACAAGCCAAAGAGACCAAGACAATAATACCGGCATAAACTTTTATCTGGACAAGAACCCCAAAAATTAAGGAGCAAATTAAAAGATTTTTTTTTATCGATTTTTCCATAAAATCCAATAGTTTGATCAACCCCAAAAGCAAAAAAATTAAAGACAAAGCGTAAGGGGGATTTATTAACGTTGAAATAGCCTGATTTGCCCAAAAAGTTGATTCGCCTTTTCCGAGCAACCATCCCCAACTTCCCCCAAAATAAACAAAAAAAGTTGCCCACCAAGCCTGTCTTTTGCTTTTAGTCCATTTTTTAATTAATAGATAAGTTAAAAATCCAATCAAAATCGCCATTATTGGCGGAAAAATTTGAAAGTATAAGTTTACAGGGGAAATTTTTGTTATTCGGCAAATCGTCGCCACCAGGAAATCAAAGCCTAAGTGATAGTTGGTCAATTTTTCGCCGGCAAAAACTGGATTTTCTAAAGAAAATTTTGCCAGTTGGTTAATCAAAGCAAGATGCCAAATGCCATCATGACCGTTTGGTCCCCAAAATCCCATACCAAAAGGGTAAATCAAACCTGATTTAATAAGAGGGATAGAAACACTTAATGTTCCTAAAACTAATAAGATCAACAGAAAAACATTTTGTCTCAAAAAAAACAATAACGTAAAAAAAATTAAAAAGTAAAAAAATAAAAGGAAAAAATTATTAAATTTAAAAGGAATTAATTGTTTTCCAAATTCTTTAATTAAATTGGTATACGAAACCTCAAAATTCAATTTTCTTTCTTGGGCTGGGAATCTAACGGTGTCTATCTTGGCTGGTAATTCTAAATTTAAATCGGGCCAAGGGTTTGGTACTAATAAATTTGGTTCTGGCCAATTTTCGTTGTACACTCTAAGATCTCTAATCTTTTTCTCACTGTTGCTTTCGGTTATTCCAATCCTAAACTGGGGAGAAAATTGCCAAATAGCCTTTTGAGATTTATCAAAGTAATTACTTCCTTCAACTTTTCCTTCCGGAGACAATTTCAAAAAGTTATTCATATACCAGGAGACAAATTGACCAGCAGTTCTCGTTTTTACATCTTCTCTTTTTTTAATTTCTTCTAGTTGGGCAAAGAAACCCTCCTTATAAACTATCCAAGGATAATCGTTCTCCAAACCTAGTGTTACCTGGCCAAAGGGCAAACTATTTTCCAGATAAACCCCCAAAAGATGATTGAAATAATCTATCCCCAAATTTCTAGAATAGTAGTCGTTTATCTGGAAACTATAGTTGGATTGGTGAACAAAACCTCCATAACCAAGGTAAGGATCTCTTTGGGCCCACTGGAGAACTACGACCCTAATTTTGTTTTTAACGGTCTGGGCAGGAGATAAGATGTTGAATTTAGATGGATAATAAGGCATTCCCCAAAACCCTCCCCAAATTTGGTATGAATCTGTAGTAAACTGGTCCGCACAGGTAAGAATCCCAAAAACTTGATACTCCTTGGCCATATAATTTGCAGAAAACGCATCTATGTGCCAAGCTCCAACTACAGCAGGATAGTAACCAAAATTATACCTAAAAATGTAAAAAGCCTCGTCAATCAGCTTTTTCCGATCCTCCAGCGAATAGCCAGAGAGGAAAACTTTATTACTGTCATGCCAAAAGAGACCTCCTTGGGGATAATTTACCTTGCTTGCCTCTGCCAGTCTTGGGGTGATTTCCAAAAACAATCCTAGTTCATGAGATTTATCGATTCTTTCAAAAAAACCAGTAATTTCGGAATCTAATAAGGAATCAAATCTTAATAACCAGGTAGCAGGTATTTTAAGTTCTGTAAGCTTTTTGTACAACTCTTTAGGCATTGTCATCGGCATTTGTTCTTTATTTGTCCAAAAATCTGACCCTCTCACCGGATTTACCACCGTAACGAATTTTTCTTTGGAAAAAACTGGGCAGGCAAAGACCAAACTTCCTAAAAAAAGGGCACACAAAAAAAATAAAAATTTTTGGTTATTTAACCTTAATTCCATGCAAAAAAACCTTAAAATCGCTAATTAGACTTTCGCCAAAGAAAAACCAAGAAATTAATAAATAAGAAAGAGCTCCTACAAAAACAGTGAAAACTATTCCACCAAAAGACGAAGGACATTTTTTACCCAGAAAAAACATTATTCCGCCCATCAACAACGAAGCGAGTGCCGGCTTGTAAATCGAATCGGTAAGATTAAAATTTATCTCTCTTTTAGCCAAGACAAGAGGTATCACCGAAGAGAAAGCAATCATCCCTACTGCCCAAGATACCCCTAAATAACCACCTTTTATTGCCATCAAGGGCATTAATGTCCAGGTCAAAAACAGCCATATAAGCATCATTTTAAGCGTGACTTTAACTTTCCCGATTGCATTAAAAAAATTTGTAGCAGTAGTGGAAATAACTGCCCAAGCGCTGTTCAAACAATATAAATACAAAGGAATTAGAGCTGGTTGCCATTTAAGATAACGGGGGATTATTTTGACCAAATCTGAAGCTAAAATTGAAAAACCAATTAAAATTGGGAAAGTTAAAAAACAAAGAAAGAAAAGGGATTTTTCCACCGCTTTTTTTAAAATTTCTTTGTTTTTTTGGAGTCTTGAGTAAGTAGGAAAAGCTACCTTTAATACGTTATCCATAAGAAAACGCAAGGGTTGTTCCGCCCACTTTTTGGCCCAACCCAAATAACCTAAACCAGTTGTCCCAATAATTCTTCCTAAAAACATCGTCATTAAATCATCCTTAAAAACCGCTATTAAAGTGTTTGCTTGGTATGGCAGTCCAAATTTCAAAAGACTTTTTAAAGATTCTTCCGAAAAGTAAAAACCAATTTTCCAAGGAGAAATAATATAAATTGCCAACAAACCAGTTAATCCTCGGGCTAAAACGGCAATAGTGAAACTGGAAATACCAAAACCTTTCCAAGCCAAAATTATTGCCAAAACATTGTAAACCAAAGTCTCTATTATTTGGGGGATAACTAGCAAATCAAATTTTAAATTTCTTTCCAAAATTACAGAAGGAATTGTTTTTAAAGATGAAAGTAGCAACGATAATCCCAAAGCGTAAAGGAGATATATTGCCTCTCGACTTAAACTATACCATTTGTTAACCAAAGGTGCCAACCCGACAAGCAAAACTAAAAGAATCATTACCAAAACCTGCTGGATGGTAAAAGTAGTTTTTAGATCTTCCTCAGTTAATTTCTCTTTTTTTTGAATTAAGGCGGCAGCCAAACCAATGTCAGAAAAGTAAGCAAAAAAATTCACAAAAGCAGAAACCAGAAAAAAAACACCGAAAATTTTTGGCTCAAGAAAGACTGTTAAAAGGAAAGTGGAAATAAAAGAGATTATTTGGACCAAAAAACTACGGGAAACAAGTGACAAGACTCCTGTCAAAGATCGCTTTTTAATCTCCCCAAGGTCTATTCCCTCTTCAATTTCAACTCGCATAGATTAGATTTTAACAAATCAAGGTTAATTTAGAAAGTTCCTCAACGATTAATCTGCCACAACCTCAAAAAAATCTTTGGTTTTAGGAGGACCAGTGATATCTCCATAATAAACTTTTAAAGTATCATCATTATAAATTATTTGAGGCCCGTTTTCCCCTGATAAGGCGTAAAAAGCTTGAGTTGTTGGTCCACCCCAATCTTGGGAAACACAACCAGCTTTAGGATTGTTTTTAAAATACAAAATTGCTCCTTTAGGCAATTTAGGATACTCCTCCATTAACTGATTAACTATTCTTTTACTCAATTTTGCTCTTCCTGCAACCCAGTAATTTTGCTCATAAAACTTAATGGTTAAGAAAGATGTTGTTAAAAAGAAGAACATTAGCAAAAACTGCCATAATTTTGATGAATTTTTTACTACCAAGCTTATTAAACCAGCAAAACCCAAAAGGGGAACTTCCAAATAATAGGCAAATTTGTGTTGAGGCAAAAACAAAAATGGTAAAAGGGGAATTAAAAACCAAAAACTAAAAAGAAAAATTAGTTTTATTTGTTTAAGTTTCATTA
>Ga0129301_1001026_pt1 | contig 14463 bp, 13 predicted proteins | sample ConPoolayeHmetaG_FD_94489 | JGI IMG/M metagenome (GOLD analysis project Ga0129301, IMG submission 94489) | Hot spring microbial mat communities from California, USA to study Microbial Dark Matter (Phase II) - Cone Pool mat layer H metaG ...
GTGACGCAGATTACTATTTAAAAGTGAAGATATGCTATTATTAAATTGTAAAAAATGGCGATTTTGGCAAAACAACTTTTAAAAACTTCTGGGTTTAAAAAGGCCCAAATTAACGATCCAGCTTCTCGAGTGCTCTCTCAGCTTAAGAGTTCACACGACGCAGTTTTTATTTTTGAGGGCAAAAAATTTGTTGGTTTAGTCAACCTTTATTATTCTTTTTTGAAAAAAAGGCCGATAGCGACAGAAAAGGTTTTGAAAGTTTTATATACTCCGGCAAAAATCTTTTTAAATACGCCAGTTGAAGAAGTGGCCAGATTAATGGTTGAATCTCGAGTTTATCAACTCCCTGTTTTTGAGCAAAATGGTGAGTTTAGAGGAGTAATTTCTTATCAGTCAATCCTTCGTTTGATGGTTGCCGATCCTTTAATGAGAAAAAAAGTTAAAGATATTTTGCCTGTCCGGCAGCCAATTTTTATTTTTCTTAAAGATGATATTGACAAAGCAAGGCACTTGATGCTTGAGAAAAGAACTAGCCGGTTAGTGGTTTTGGATCGGGAAGAAAAAGCAGTGGGAATTTTGAGTAGTTTTGATTTAAGAAAAGTGGTTGTCCCAAAAGAATCTATCAGTTCATTTTCTCTTGCGCCGGACAAAACCCCCTTAGGCAGCAGAAGAGTGGAAGAATTTTACCGACCAAATATTGTTTTTGTTTTCGACGATCAACCAGCCCTTGATTTAATTAAAAATCTTTTAAACAAGGAAGTGGGCAGTGTTTTAATTTTTAGCCGCCAGGATCAAAAAATTCCCCTCGGAATTGTCAGCGTGAGAGACATTTTGAAATATTTTGCCAAGCCAAATTTAATTAGTCAAAAAAGATTAGCCTTTAGTTTCCAATTTCCAATTAAGGATTATGAAAAAAATTTTGTTTTTAGTCGTTTAGCCAGCCTTTTTATCAGCAATCGGATTTTCCGGGACAAAATCAAAAGATTGGAATTGAACTTTACTCCGGAAAGACACCGCAGTTTAGGTAATCCGCTTTTTAAGATTAAAGCTTTGGTGACGACAAAAGACAACAAATTTTTTACTGTTTCCGGTTACGGGAAAAGACTGTCACTGGCCATCACCGAGTTAATCCAAAGGGTCAAGAATATAATTAGTCGAGAAGATTAAGAAAAGATCAAAATTTTTCCTCTCTTTCACTTTTTGGTTTTAACTCGATGATTGAAGTTTGATACTGGAACGGTTGGCCGATTTTGTAAATTCTTAATTTATTTCTTTCCAAATATTGCCATAAGAAATCGCCGTAAACGACTTCTTCATAGGAACGGTTATAAATGACAAAATCAGAGTCATCTAAAACTTTTGTATAGTTTTTGCGATCAGTTGCCGTAACGGGGAACTCATAAAGCCGGTTGCTTCTTTGTGCCTCTTTAAAACCAAAATAGGGATTAGGAATGACGGAAAGAAAAACAGTTTTTCCTTCAGGAATAATTTTAAGGATTTCTTGGGTAAAATTTTTGTAAGAATAATGATCTTTTTTGCCAATTGTTAGTAAAAGGTAGCTGTGCAATCTGAAATTGGCCAAGAGGTTTAAAAATAAAATTAAAGCAAGGGTAAGCTTAATTTTTAAATCCAATTTTTCTTTCAAGAGAACCGCTAAACTAAGATAAACAAAAGGAAGAACAAGAACTGGATACCAGCATCCTTTTCCCGAAATCACAAAAAACCAGGAAAGGATTAGGCCTAAAGCAAGAAGAAGAAATGATTTTTTTTGTTTTTTTAAAACAAAAAACAAAAAAAGAGACTGATTGAAAGGTAACTGAAGTATAGTATTTTGACGGAAATTGGCTGGTCAAAAAGAGAAACTAAAATCCAGCTTCTTTCAAGATTTTTTCTAAAAAGATGGAAAAATATTTGTTCTTTAACTAGTGGTAAATAAGGCAAAACACTGAGTAGCCAAAAGATAATTGGGATTAGAAATCCGGCCAAAATCAGGCAGTTTTTTGCTTTCAAGATTTTAATTTTCTGGTTGATTAAAAGAGAAAAAAAGATTGTCAGGAAGAAAAAAAGGCCGATTATATGGGTTAAAAAGGCAAGACTAGCAAAAAAACCAGCGACAAAAAGAAAAAATTCCTTTTTTTTGTTTTTGCTGATTTGGTAAAAAAATATAAAGCCAAAATTCCCCAGAAAAGGACAAAAATCTCGGGGTGACTAATCCGACTGGCCTTAACAAAAGTGAAATCAATTGTTAAAAGGAATAATGGCAGTAAAGAGATTTTTGATCTACTTTTGAGGATTAATTGGCAAAAACGATAAAAAATTAAAAGAAAGCCAAGGCTAAAAACAAAAGTTAACAATCTTTGATTGGCGATTGACAGTCCATTTACTTTAAACCAAAAAGCGAGGATGTAAAAAAATATTGGTGGGTAAAACGAGGCACGTTTTTCTACCCCCTTTAAAAGCCCTTGCCAGAGTTCGGTGCTTGGTTGGCCCTTCTCCACTATATTTTTGGCGATATCGGCAGTAATTGCTTCATCCGGCCAAACAGCTGGCTCCTTAAGAAATAGACTTTTGATTGACAACCCAAAAAATAAAAGAATTAAAATTAGGAGTAAAGATTGAGATTTCATTATTGTTATGTAAGTTTCGTTTTTAATCTCATTTTATTCTGCGCTTCAAGAATACCCCGCCCCTTTTGTGGGCGGGGATGAATTGGGGGATGAATTGAAGCAAAGAAGACGACCTCCTTTTCGAGGTTTCTGAAGAAACCCCGCCCTTCCGCGGTAAGTGGCGTTGCCACAGCGTGGCTTTTCGCCACGGGCGGGGAGGACGTCATTTGGGTACGACACCGCCGTTGTTAGTTTCAATCCCAACGAGATTCCGAACTAAATTCGGAATGACAATTGTATCCTAGCCATAAACAATTATATCAGTAAAATTTAGTTCCATACTGGGAGTGAAAAAAAAGACAATTTAGCTCTAGCTATGATATAATTTTCGATATGAACCAGGTAAGGCAGTTTGTGAGTGAAGTAATTGAACATTTTCACAAAATCAGTTGGCCAGATAAAGAAAGTTTAACTTATTTGACGATTGTGGTATTATTTATTGCTTTGGTTTCGAGTGTTTTGTTGGGAGCGGCAGATTTTATCTTTACCAAATTGGTGGAATTAGCGACTTTAAGATAGATGGCAACCAAAGTGCAAGAAAAATTCCGATTTAAGATTAGCGATCAAAAGCCTTCGGAAAAGGCTGCTTGGTATGTGGTTCATACCTACTCTGGCCATGAATACAAAGCAGCGACTGCCTTAAGACAACGAACCAAAACTATGGGCTTAGAGGACAGAATTTTTGAAGTCATCATTCCCATTAAAGACAAAATGGTAATTCGCCGAGGCCAAAAGGTTAAAACCAAAGAAAAAGTATTTCCGGGTTATATCTTGGTGAGGATGATTTTAGATGATCAATCTTGGATCATAGTAAAAACTACCCCAGGAATCACTAATTTTGTTAGTAGTGGTGATAGACCAATGCCTATTGCCGATCAAGAGGTGGAAAAAATTGTTAAGGGAATTGTTGAACAAAAACCAGAATTCGAGACAAAATTTAGTCTTGGTGAAGCAGTGAAAATTATTGATGGACCTTTTGCTGATTCTTTGGGGACAATTGATGAAATTGATGAGAAAAGAGGCAAGCTAAAAGTTCTGGTTTCAATTTTCGGCCGAGAGACACCGGTAGAATTGGACTTTTTGCAAGTGAGTAAAATTTAAATCTTGATTGCCAAATTTAAAATCTGAAATTGGTAATTTTTCAACAATGGCGAAAAAAATTAAAGCAGTGATTAAATTAAATTTGCCTGCTGGTGAGGCTAATCCTGGGCCGCCAACCGGGCCAATCTTGGGCCAGCAGGGAGTGCCGATTATGGATTTTATTAATCAATATAATCAGGCTACCCAAAGTCAAAAAGGCAACATCATTCCCGTAGTCATTACTGTTTATGAAGACAGAACTTTTTCTTTTGTGACCAAATTGCCGCCAGTAGCGGATTTGATTAAAAAGAAATTGAACTTAGAGAAAGGTGCTGGCGAAACTAAAAGACAAATAGTAGGAAAATTAAGCCAAAAGGAGCTCGAAGAAATTGCTCAACTAAAGATGAAAGATTTGAATACCACTGATTTGGAGGCGGCAAAAAGAATTGTTTTGGGAACAGCAAGGAGTATGGGAGTGGAAGTAGAAAGTTAATGGTTGGCACTCAGCGGAGTTATTTAAGGCCAAAATGAAAAAAAACAAAAAACAAGAAAAAAAGATTAAGCTTTCAGGCTTGAAAGGTGGACAAAAAGTAAAAGTGGTGGAAGCCGAGCCAATAAAAAGGACTAAGAGCGAGGAATTAGAAAAAGCCAAAAAAATCAAAAAACCAAAAAGTCAAGGAAAAAGGTTTTTGACGGCAAAGAAAAAAGTTGATCCAAAGAAGTTTTATCCAATCAAAGAGGCAATAAAACTGGTTAAAGAGACTTCGGTTTCTAAATTTGTTGGCAAATTGGAAGCTCATCTGGTGGTTAGCAAAATTGGTGAATTAGGCGAGCTAAAATTGCCTTATTTTCAAGCCCAAGAAAAACGGGTAGCGATTGCCGATGAAAAGATCTTAAACCAGATCAAAAACGGCAAGATTGATTTTGATATTTTGCTTGCTTCGTCAAAATTTATGCCAGAACTTTTGCCTTTTGCCAAAATTTTAGGCCCGAAAGGTCTAATGCCAAACCCAAAAAATGGTACTTTGGTCAAGAATCCGGAAAAAGCATTGACAAAATTCAAAAATGCTGGCTTGAAAATCAAAACTGAAAAAAATGCTCCGGTAGTGCATCTGGTTTTAGGGAAATTGGATCAAAAAGACGAAGAGCTAATTGCTAATGTTCAGGCTTTAATTAAAACCTTAGATCCTAAAAATATTAAGAAATTGGTTTTGGTGGCAACAATGGGACCAGGAGTAAAAGTCAAGGTTTAGGGTTTAGATTTTTAACTTGGATTGCTTAGACTATTGTTTAATTCTTCTGACGCCAATCTTTTTTAACGGCTCTTTTGCTAATTCTAAAAGATTTCGACCATCAATCAGTGTTTCTTGCCATTTTTGTTCTTCAAGGGGTTTTTCAGGATCAATGATTTTGATTTTTCCCAAATGGGGGCCAGAAGGTTTTGTTTTGTTTGAAGAATGGGCATAAAGAATTTCTTTTTCATTCTTCTCAACGACGATCATCACATGATCAATCTTGCCTTGGGCAAATCCAACTGGAATCAAATCACCAATTCGCATCAGACTAATTTTTGAGATCCGGAGAGTGTTTTTTCCCGCGGTTAAAGCCGCCGCATTAAAACGTCTTTGAGGATTTTTGCTTCTCCCTGGCGCCATCGCTAACTTTTGCCAGAAATTTGGTTTAAGAAAGGCTAAGACTTGAAAAACAAAGCCAGAGCAGTCAAGACCAATCCTTTTTTGTTCCATAAATTTTCTTATTTGCTGGCTGGTGAGGGATTCTAAGTTGACGCCGCTTTCTTTTGCCTTTTGGTAAGTGGCTTTTTTGATCTGTAAGGGTGTACCTTTGCCGCCAAAAGGTCCTTGAATTCTTTTTAAACCACCAAGGAAAAATTTATTTCGCCAGTAGGGGATTCTGACTTTTTTGCCAGCAATTTCAAGAGAGAAAAATTGATTTAAAAACTGTTTTAGGCAAAGATCCATAGCTGAATTATAAATAATTGGGAGCAGAAAGTATAGTGGGCGGAGAGGCTTTATTTTGGTCTTATTTTCGCCCCGACGAAATTTATGTCTTTTTACCGCCTAAGATGAAGCAAGCAAAAAAGGACGGTCGATATCGCCTGAGGGAGAGAACGTCATTTGGTTTTAGAAAATTAACTATTGACAAAAAATTTTCCTAAAGTTAAATTGATAATTAATACTAAGTTTAGCCTATTGATCCCTGCCCCTTTTTAAAAATTGGTTATTCCTGGAAGAATTTGATGTTGTCAAAAAAAATTTTTGATGTTCCTGCTGGTTATCCACGGACAAAGTGGAGCAAACAGGCATTGAGAGTATTACGAGAGCGTTATTTATGGAAAGATAATCATGGGCGAGTAATTGAAACTCCGGAAGGGATGATTTATCGGGTAGCGGAAGAGATTGCCTCTAGTGAAAGCAAATTTGGTTGTGGTGAAAAAGAGCGAGAAAAACTGACGAAAAAATTTTACAAACTAATGATTAAACATTATTTCTTGCCCAATTCTCCCACTTTAATGAATGCAGGAAAAGGCACTAATCTTCAATATTCTGCCTGTTTTGTTTTGCCAATTGAAGACTCAATGGAGAGTATTTTTACCACCTTAAAGAGTGCGGCTTTAATTCATAAATCAGGCGGAGGGACGGGATTTTCGTTTTCTCGTTTAAGACCAAAGGGGAGTTTTGTTGGTACGACCGGCGGGGTAGCATCCGGACCGATTTCATTTATGAGAATATTTGATGCGGCGACTAACGAGGTTAAACAAGGAGGATGTGTTAGTCCTGAGACACGGATATCGACGGAATTTGGGATCGTCAAGATAAAAAGTCTCGGCCCTAAAAACAAGACCCTGCCAAATACCTGGCATCCACATAACGGTAGACCATTCGCAGTTGCTACGGATAAAGGAATCAGGATTTCCGATGAATTTTATAATAACGGAGTAGCCAGGATAAAGAAAATCACAACTTCCTGTGGTTATTCAATTGCCACGACCTTAGAACATCGTCTCCGAGTTATAGACGAGAATGGGAATTATGTCTGGAAATACGTAAAGGAGATAAAACCCGGAGATTGGGTTGCTTTACAGAAAGATACCTATTTTATAAAAGACAGGTATTCCCTTCCTAAGTGTAATTTTAAAATTCATATTAATGCGAAAAAGATAAAAACACCTTCAATCGCCACCCCCAAACTTGGTGAATTTATAGGATTTTTCATTGGCGACGGAGCAATGAGCCTAAATCAAAGAGGGACTGGTAGATTAATTTTTACAATAAACGATGAAGACAAAGACTGGCAGCGTTATTTTTTTAAGATAATTAAAGAATTATTTGGTCTTAGACCGATATTACAAAAGAAAAAAGAAGATAAAAGCACAAACTATTTTTTAAATTCAACGGTATTGACACATTGGTTAAAACAGATTGGAGTTGAGAAGAAAAGTGCCGCTGAAGCAGATATTCCAGAAATAGTGTTTAGAGGGGGAAGAAATTTTGCTTTTGGTTTTTTGAGGGGTCTATTTAGTGCGGACGGGTTTGTTAGTGATGAGGGCTATATTTCCCTTTCTAGTGTCTCAGAAAAATTAATCGCCAATACCCAATTGCTTTTATTATCTTTAGGAATACCCAGTAGGATTTTTCTTTCCAAAAATAGACGGGGTGCGTTTGGAAAACGACCTCTTTATAGACTTTCGATTATTACTAAAGCAGGGGTAGAGGTTTTCAGAAAAGAGATCGGGTTTATTTCGGGAGAGAAAAATAAAAAATTAAAGGATTTTAAGGAAAGGGCATGGGAATTCAAAGATATTATTCCTAACCAACAGAGACTTTTTGAAGAAATTTATAATGGTCCGGGTCGAGGTTGCGGTAAAAATAGAAGTAAAAAAGGAGCAAACAGGGGTCTCTACCGAGATATTCAGCATTATCTACCAGATATATCTGCCCCTAGGAATCTTATGTATTCTCGTTTGGAGTACTTAGCAGAAAAACACAGCGAAATTAGAAATCATTCTGTAGTTCAGTGGTTTCTTAGCAACAAGCAGTTCTATGATAGGGTTACTAAGATAGAGTATGGGGAGTCTTTAACCTTAGATTTATCAGTACCAGATAATAACACTTACATAGCCAATGGATTTGTAAGTCATAATACCAGGCGAGGGGCGAATATGGGAGTTTTAAGGGTTGATCATCCGGATATTTTAGAATTTATCGACTGTAAAAATAGTGGCGGAATTACTAATTTTAATATTTCGGTGGCCGTGACTGAGGAATTTATGAAGGCAGTTTTAGCTGGTAAAGATTATTGGCTGCGGGCGGGCGAGGGTTGGCCAGATGGCAATGGTAAGCGATATAAAGGTGGAGAAAAATTAAAAAAGCTTTCTGCCAGAATGGTTTTTCAAAAAATTGTTGAATCGGCTTGGAAGACAGGCGATCCGGGACTTTTGTTTATTGACAAAATTAATCACAGTTCGGCTAATCCGGTGCCTCGGATGGGACCAATTGAGGCGACTAATCCATGTTTGGTTGGTTCAACTTTAATTACCACAGACAGAGGACTTTTAAGGATTCAAGAAGCAGTAGAAAAGAAATTACCAATAAGAGTTCTTAGTAATTTGGGGACCAATAAGGACAAAAATTGCAAATTCGAACCAATTATTGGATTTTGGGATCGAGGAAAAAAGCAAATTTGGAGATTAGAGACAAACTCTGGTTTTGAATTAAAGGCAACGGCAGATCATAAGGTTTTTACCCAAAGCGGCTGGAAAGCTTTGGCTAAGCTAAAGCCAGGTAAAGATAAAGTATTGATCCAGATGCGGCAAGGGAGATTTAACATGGATAAAAAATTACCTTTTCAGGTAAAAAATGAGTTTGTCGGCAGCAATGGGCAGAATTATAAATTTAATCTTCCTTCTGAATGGTCGACTAAGTTGGGTAGGGTTTTGGGATGGTTGGTGGGAGATGGTTGGTTGCGTGAGGATAAGAAGGATTCGAGGGTAGGATTCTCTTTTGGCCAAGGTGACTTAAGGGTAGAAAAATTGTTAAGACCGGTCCTTAACGGTTGGTATGGGAAAAATATTAAATCAATCAGAAGAAAAAACAATGTTTTGTATCTTTCCTATCATAGTAAATATTTTATGAATTTTTTTAAAAAGTTGGGGGTAAAAGCAGCCAGAGCGGGAGAGAAGGAAGTGCCTAATACTATTTTCACCGCCCCAAAAGAGGCGGTAATTGGCTTTTTACAAGGGTTGTTTACCGCTGATGGGACAGTTGGTTTTTGTCAAAAGAATAGTAGTAAATATATTCGTCTTACCTCTAAATCAAAAAAACTTTTAAAACAAGTCCAGTTAATCTTGTTAAATTTGGGGATTTTTAGCCGCATTTATGATCGTTGCCGATCATCCAGAAAGTCATTTTCTTATTTAGATAAAAGTGGCGATAAAAAGGATTATTTTAATGATGGTGTTTGTTTTGAGCTGAATATCAGTCGAGAAGGATTTGAAAAATTCAGCGAAAAAATTGGTTTCTTGAAAGAAAAAAATAAAGAAAAATTGGTCAAGGCAAAGAGAATTAAAAGTTATCAAGAACAATTTTACGACGAAGTGATTTTGGTCGAAAATACCGGTAAAAAGGATAAGGTTTTTGATTTAACAGGAGGAGCAAGTCATTCATTTTTCGCCCAGGGAATTTTAACCCATAATTGTGGCGAGCAGCCACTTTATCCAAACGAAGCTTGCAACTTAGGGAGTATTAATTTGGCAAAAATGGTCAAAAATGGGAAGATTGATTGGAAAAAATTGGCCGAGGTGGTCAAGCTCTCGGTAAGATTTTTAGATGATGTCATTGAGGTTAATCCTTTTCCCTTGCCCCAGATCGAGAAGAACGTCAAATTAAACAGAAGGATTGGCTTGGGAGTAATGGGTTGGGCAGATCTGCTTTTTAAGTTGGGTATTCCTTATGATAGTCAAGAGGCAGTCACCTTGGCCAAAAAAATAATGAGGTTTATTAACAAGTACGGCCATCGAGCTAGCCAGGAATTAGCTAAAACAAGAGGTGCTTTCCCGAATTTTAAAAAATCTATTTATAAAGACGGGCCGCCTATGAGGAATGCGACGGTAACAACAATTGCTCCTACTGGTTCGATTTCAATTTTGGTTGGTGCCAGTTCCGGGATTGAACCAATTTTTGCTTTGGCTTTTACCCACAAAACCGAGGAGCGAATTTTGAAGTTTATCAATCCTATTTTTAAGCAAGCAACAGTCAATTATAAAAATAAAAAAGAGATTTTAGCCTGGGTGAGAGAAAATGGCAATTTGGCGGGAGCAAAAAATGTCCCTGAAAAATTGAAAAAAATCTTTAAAACTGCTTTAGAAATTGATTGGCAATGGCATATTAAAATGCAAGCTGCTTTTCAACAATATACCGACAACGCGGTTTCAAAAACAATTAATATGCCAAATTTCATCACCATTGATGAGGTTAAGAAAGCGTACTTAATGGCTTATAAAAGTCATTGTAAAGGGATTACTGTTTTTAGGGATGGTTGCAAAAGCGAACAAGTTTTAAATATTGGCACCAAAGAAAAAAAAGAAGAAAAACCAATCAAAGAAAGACCAACAGTGGTTCGCGGTTTTACTTATCGGGTGGAAACACCAGTTGGAACTGCTTTTGTCACCATCAACCACAATGGTCAAACTGATCATCCTTTGGAAGTATTTATCAATGTGGGGAAAGTTGGTTCTGACATTGCCGCTGATGCTGAAGCTTTAGGCAGATTAATTTCTCTTTGTTTAAGAATCTCAAGCCCTGGCTTAACAGCCAGACAAGTGGCAGAATTAATTGTTGATCAGTTGGAAGGAATTGGTGGCGGCAGTGCGGTTGGTTTTGGCAAAAGTAGAATCCGCTCTTTGGCTGATGGGGTAGCCAAGGTTTTAAAACAGCATTTGATGGGCGAAGAAGAGCAGCAAGAGGTTATTACTGTTGGTGAGCAACAGGTTCTTTACAGAAATTTGCCTAGCAAGGAAAAAGAAAGAGGCAAAAAACTGGTTAAAGATATTTGCCCAAAATGCGGCAATGCCAGCTTGATTTATGAAGAAGGCTGTTTCAAATGTCTAGTTTGTGATTATTCTAGGTGCTAAAGGATAACATCAGATGAGAATCTCTACTAGAATTGGTGATAACGGTGAAAGTTTGATCAAAGGCAAAAAAATTGCTAAAGATAGCCTGCTTTTTGAGGTAATTGGCACTTTAGATGAATTGATGAGTTTTTTGGGCTTGGTGAAAGCAGAGATCAAAAAAAAGAAGGAAAAAGAATTGTTATTGGCGATCCAAAGAGATCTTTCTCAAATCAATGGCGTGTTGGTTGGTTGTCTTAATGATTTTAAAAAAGAAAAAGTATTGCGCCTGGAAAAAGAAATTACGAAATTAGAAAAAAAATTACCGCCAATTAAAAAATTTGTTTATCCAGGAGAAAGCAAAATTGCCAGTCTTTTTCATATTTCTCGAACAGTTTGTCGTCGAGCAGAAAGAAGAGTAGTGGCTTTAAACAGAAAAAAGAAAATTCAACCAGCAATTCTTTCTTACCTTAATCGGCTCTCAGATCTGTTGTTTTTGTTGGCTTTTTGATGCCAACGGCGACAAGGCAAATACCGCGACTCTTAGGGGAAATCCTCATTTTCATCTCAAAGTTTAACTTCCCAAACATCTACTTTTAATGTTAAAATATAGGGTAATATGTTAGAATCTGAATTTTTCCAATTGCCTGAGAAGCCAAAAAGAATTTTATCCCAAAGTTTAAAGTTAGCCATTGACGAGAAAGACAGGCTTTTTTTGGAAACTGCCGTCTCTTCTAATCACCCTTTAACTTTTTGGCAAAGATCTGACCAGGGAGATAATTATCTTATATTTTTTCCTCAAGGAATAGAAATTGTTTATTGGCAGATTAGCTTTAACAAGGTTTTGTTGCCTCCTTGGGTCAGCCAAACACTTTTAAAAGATTTCATTTTTTTGGAAGAGGTGATAGAAGAGATCTATGGCAGTCCAAAAAGCAAGAGGCAATTTGATGAACAAAATTGTTCTTTTTTTGAAAAAGGATTGCCGAACGACGGCCAACATAATTTGTTTTTATGGCTATTGGTGCCAACTCAAATGAGAAATCGCCAATTTTATTATCAAGGTCAAGCTTTTTTTGAAAATGACCCAAATTTTGATTTTCCACCAAGAAAAGTGATTTTAGTGCCAACAATTTTTTATAAAGGAGGCGTTTTCCTAAGTTGGTTTCCTGAGGCGGCTAAATTTCATTTAACCTATATTTCACCTCATTTGGCAAAAAAAGAATTAGGGGAGATAATGGCTAATTTAAATCGGTTACAGATTATTCAAGGTGGAGAAGTCGGGGGCGATAATTTATTCTTTAAATAATTATTATATTTTTTAAGTTTATGAGAAATATAATAAAAACCAGCAGCTAAAATGGCAATGCCAATTAAAAAATCAAATTTACGGAAGTATCTGCCAATCATTTCCCAATTTTCTCCCAGTTTCATTCCAATCCAAGCTAAGACCAAGGACCAGATAAAAGAACCACTAAAAGTATAAAAAGCAAATTTTTTGATTTCCATTTTTGCGATCCCTGCTGGCAAAGAAATAAAAGTTCTGATAATTGGGAGCAGTCTAGCGACAAAAGTGATTACTTCACCCCTTTTGTTAAAGATCCTAATTGCTTCGTCAAGCTCATATTCAAAAACAAGAAGGTATTTACCATATTTTCTAATCAAATTTCTGATAAATTGCTCTCCATATTTTCTCCCAATAAACCAGGCTAAAAGTGAACCCCAAAGGCAGCCAATTGTTCCTGCGAAAGCCACTGGCAAGAGTTGAAAATGTCCTTGGTAAACTAAAAATCCTGAAAAAGGCATTATTATTTCCGAGGGTAGGGGAATGGAGGCAGATTCAATTCCCATGGCCAAGACAATTCCCAAATAACCAAGTTTTGAAATCAAAAAAATAACAATTCTGGCTAAAAATTCCAAAAGAGTACCAACCATAAAAATTATTTTAACATAAATGGGTCCTGGTAATATTTTTCTCAATTTTGGCCTGATCGGATTAAAAAGGAGGGAAGTGTTGATGAATAGCCAAAGCTTGGTTTTGGGGATGAAAGGGCAATCCCGCCAAAAGAGACAGGAGCAATCTAGAGCCAAAAAAGCCGATCTTAACAAAACTTAACTTTGGTGCTAAGAGGCAGGCCCGGAGGGAGTCGAACCCCCAGTCCTGGTTTTGGAGACCAGTGGTTTGCCATTAACCGACGGGCCTAAAACTTTTCAAAATCAGTAAAATCTGTTGTCGGCCTGGAACGGCTCATCAATTTTAGTGGACCCGAGGGGATTTGAACCCCTGACCTCTTCGATGCCATCGAAGCGCTCTTGCCAACTGAGCCACGGGCCCATTTTTGTTATTTTAATAATCCGCCGCTGTCCGAAGTCGCCTTCTTACCAGCGGGAAAGATGTTATTTAAGTTTTTGTGTTTCCTTATGAATTGTTCTTTTTCGACACTTTGGGCAATATTTTTTCAAACTTAATTTCTCCGGTGTATTAACCCGATTTCGTTCGGTAATATAATTAAAAGAATTACATTGGCTACAAACCAGACCAATTATTAGTCGATTGCCTTTTTTGGTTGCCATTTTTTTGGTTTAAAAGATAACTGTCCAGGGGGAAGGATTCGAACCTCCGCAGGGATAACCCGACGGTTTTACAGACCGTTGCAATTGACCACTCTGCCACCCCTGGTGAATGACTTAATTATACAAGAAAAAACCAGCCCAAACAATATTTAGAATAATCTAAAATTATATTATAATATTAGATTCTTTGTTAATCATTTTGCTGTTTTCATCAATGAGGCTGTTTTTTCCAATTGACCTTGATCGGCGTCAACCACCCTCCAGACCAAGATTAGTTACTTCCCCGATGCGGCAATGATGGCTTGAAGAAGGTTTTGGTTTTTTAAAAGAGTTTAATTTTCAGGTTTGGGGAAATCCTTTAGTTTCTTACCTCCATTGTTGGTCTTGCTGAAGACCAGGGCTTTTTCTCAACCCATCTTTTTTTGGGTAAGCCATTTTAGTTTGGAACGGTAAAGAAACTTTAGTCTTCCTTTCAACCTTTAAGTCTTTCTCTTTTTCCAAACCTCAACCTCGTTCAAAGATCTTTTCCGATGATGTTAGCTTCCCAAGCTTGTTTGGGAGTAACACCTCCTTTTTTGCCAAAACTGAATTTTAAAGGTGCTTTTTTTGGATTTTTCCTCGCCCTTGAGGAAAATCCTGAGTATCTTATAACAAAAAAACGAGGAAAGGTCAAGTTTGATGGACGATCATTCAAAAAGAATATTTAAGTTTCTTTAGGGAAATCTTTAAGAAGATGTTTGTTTTTTTCGTAGTATTCCTTAAGGTTTTTTATTTGAGTTTCATAAATTTTTTTATTTGCTGGATCTTCATTTTGATGAGAATAGTAATAAGAAATGTTTGTCGCATCAAACAGGGCATTTGCTAAGTCGCGTTCATAATAAATATCAATCTCGTGAGGTTTGTTAAGTTCATAATATAACTCACAACTAACCGAAGAGAAAGTGTTTAAACTAATCTTATTCTCCAAAAAATCTTTTAAAGCCATTAAAAATATTTGCCTTACCTGCTCTTGCCCAAGAA
>Ga0129301_1001032_pt1 | contig 14417 bp, 8 predicted proteins | sample ConPoolayeHmetaG_FD_94489 | JGI IMG/M metagenome (GOLD analysis project Ga0129301, IMG submission 94489) | Hot spring microbial mat communities from California, USA to study Microbial Dark Matter (Phase II) - Cone Pool mat layer H metaG ...
GCGAGGTAGTCGCGGTAAACGCGCACGTCGGCATCGCGAAAAGCATAGATGGATTGCCAGGCATCGCCCACGGTGAAGATGCGTTCCGGGGGGGCGAGGCGATTGAGAATTTCCACCTGCAAGATGTTGGTGTCCTGAAACTCGTCCACGAGAACGAGTCTATAGCGGGAGCGCACGGCGGCCCTCACCGCCGCGTCGTCCAGCAGGGACAAGACACGCACCTGCAGGTCGTCGAAGTCGAGAAGGGCTTGCTGTCTCTTGGCGTCCTCGTAGGTCTGCCACACCTTGAGGGCGGCGGCGGCGAAGGCCTTGCCTTGCGCCCACCAAGCCTTCTCTGCCTCTGGGTCGAGCGCTGCAACGATGGCCAACGCCTCAAGCAATGGGCGCCCCTGCTCGGCCATTAGGCGGCGGGCCTCCTCGAGGGCGCTCTGGGGCACGGTCTTGGGAGGGCTCTTGAGTTCGCCTTCGAAGGCGGCCCCCACCTCCACCACCTGGCGAACCGCGTCGTAGGGGGGGGAGGAGTCGGGGATGCGGCGCAGGGCGGCGACCAGTTGCGCGCGCAGTGTCTCAATCTTCAGTTCCCGTTTGCTGGCTGGAGCCAGAGAGCACTCGGCGAGAGCCTCGGCCAAGGTCACGCAGCGCGGCTCCCACTCGCGGACCGCAGCCTCAGTCTGCGCAATCCAACGGCTCAAAGCCTCGTCGGGCTCTGCCGCAACGATGCCCTGCAGGTGTTGACTGGTCCAGCCCCGGGTGCGAGCGTCGGCGTAGACGCGCCAGATAGCCTGCCTGACCCTGTCGGCGGTGAGGTTCCGCCAAGGCTCGCCGTCCTCCAAGGGCAGGAAGTCGGCGGTTGCGGCGGCGACGTTCCAGCATTCGTCGAAGAGCAGCCGGGCCTCCAGTTCGTCCAGAACCTGAAAGCCTGGCGGCAGGCCCGCCTCGAGCGCGTATTCGCGCAGCAGACGCGCGCAAAATGAATGGATGGTACTGATGGTGGCGTCGTAGGCTGCCTGAGCGCGTTGGCGGTCGCCGGACTCGCGGAAGGCGGCGATGATGCGTTGCTTCATCTCCGCGGCTGCCTTGTCGGTGAAGGTCAGAGCGAGAATTTGCGGGATCTCGGCCTCGCCGCAGGTGACCGCGGCCAGGAAGCGCCGGGTAAGCATATAGGTCTTGCCCGAGCCGGCAACGGCGTCGAGGCACAACTGCCGGTCGAACAAGGAGGTGACCGCTTGCTCGACGGATTCGGCGTCGCGGCTCATTCTTCCTCCGTCTCCAACAGAACCCCGCGTCGTTCGGCGATGCGGCAGACATCGCCGAAGGCGCACCAAGAGCAGATCCCCTCGGGGTGGGGCTCCACGCGGATGTCCCCCTCAGCGAGACGCCTCACGTAGGAGGTGACGTGCTCAACCACGCCTTCCGGGTCCACCGGCGTCGTTCGGCCGCGGGGGGGGGCGCGCAGAGCCTGGCGGGCTTCCGCCTCGTCGAACCACATACGGACCCGAGCGCCGTCTTCGAGGCAGTACCACTCCGCCATAACCGGCTCCCCGAAGTCCTCGGCGCCCGACTGCCGGAGGGCCATCATATAGAGGGGCAACTGCAGCGAGTAGCCGTCTTCGATATTCCTGACGGTGAGCGCGGAGTTCTTGCGCGTCTTGTAATCAACCACGACACACAGGCGGCGGCCGCCCCTTGACAAAACGTCCACACGGTCAATGCGGCCGCGAAGGAGGATGGGAGGGCCGGGGTCGTTGGGGATGGCAAGGCAGTCCAGAGCCGCGCCCGGCCCTTGGTCAAAAATCACCTCGTGGCGATAGGGCAAGCCCTCGCGCTCGCGCCGCAGGTCAAGTTCAGTGGCGATGAAACGAGAGAGGATGGCCAGGGTGCGGGCGCGGGAGTAGCGCGACTCGTAGTCGGGCGCGGCGAAGTATCCTTTCTCAGCGATTACCTGCTCCGCTATCTGGCGCAGGGTCTCGCTTGCCTGCGTCGCCGTCTCCTCGCTGCCGTCCCAATCGCTGTTGGCGAAGAAACGGCTGAGGACCTCGTGCAAGACAAGCCCCACGGTTGCCTGAGCGCCCTCGGCCTCGGCGAGGCCGAGTATCTGTTCGCAGAAGCACTGGAAGGGACAGGCCGCGTAGCGCTCCAGGGTGCTGGCGCTCAAGGCGGCTCGTTCGGCCAACGCCAGATGCTTGGCGGTGGAGAGTCGCTCCGTGCCCACCTCGGGGGTCCGGCGAGCCTCCGCCAAAGGACGGCGCCATTCGGGGGGAGCCGCGCTCAAGAGGGCCAGCGCCCCGCTGGCCGGGCGGTCCCCCTCCGCCATCGCCGCGGCAGCAATAGCGATTCGGGCTTCGGCCGTGGCCACAACCCGGTCCGGCGGCGGCACCAAGTCCTGAAGCCCGCGCCTCAGCGGGACCTCAGCCTCTTCGGCACCGAGGCAGACTCGTGCCTCCTCCCAGAAGGGCGAGGGAATGAGTGGGCGGCCGCGCTCGTCGAGCGAGGGGCGAGTTAGGTAGAGCCTGCGCTGCGCCCTAGTTGCGGCGAGATAGAAAAGCAATCTCTCCTCTTCGAGCGAGGGACGCGCGGGAGGCAGCCTGCGCCCTTGCGAGAGGAGCACGCGGCGCGCCTGCTCGTCAAGGAAAGCGTCTTCTCCGGTGACTAGGGGGAAGGAGCCGTGCGCTAGTCCGCAAAGAAAGACGATGGGGAAGGAACGCGTCCTGGCCTCGTGAACGCTGAGCACCTGCACGCCGGAGCCTCGGCGGTGGGGCGAGGGACAAGCGGCGGCTGCGAGTGCACGGGGCAAGTGGCGAGCGAGAGATTCCAGACTCCAGGCGCCGGTGCTGAGAAGCCAGTCGGCGACTTCGGCAAGGGTCTCCAGGGCCGCTTCGAGCGCGCGGAGGTCGCCGGCCGCCAGCGTAGGGCTTTCGGACGGGGCGGCGTCGGACACTATCTTCCGGAACGCGCCGGAATCGCGAAGAGCGGCCTCAACCGCCTGGCACGCCTGCTCGCTGGTGCGGGCTGCGGCTAGCCTCTCGCGGAGCGCGCGGCGCTGGACGGCGAGTTGCTCCGCAGTGAGGCGATCGCCGTAGCAGGACTCCAGAAGAGACTGGGGTGGCTCGGCGTCGTCGCCCGCGGCGCAGTAAGCGACAAGTTCAGACAGATGGCGGGCCGGGCCGGTGGCGGCAAGCGAGAGGTCCTCGCCGAAGGCGAAGGGAATGCGATACGCGGCAAAGACCTGCGGGAGCAGGGAAGCGTAGCCTTGGACATCGCGAAAGACCACTGCTATGTCATCGTAGCCTACTTGCTCTTCCACCGTCAGGCGGGCGATCTCGGCGGCGACCAACTCGATTTCGGCCCGCTTGCTTGCCGCCTCGGCGAACGTCACGGCGGAGTCGGCACAGGGCTGTGTTGCGCCGGAGAAGAGCGCGCGCTCGAGGGCGGCGAGTGAGACGGGGGTCGTCCTATGCGGTGCGCCTGTGCTTTCCTCGACCATTCCCCAGGAGAGCAGGCGCTCCCTGGTGCGGCCGGCGGAAGCAAAAAGGGAGGCGCGGGAAGGGTCGTAGGGGAGGGTGCAGATGGTTCGCTCCGCGCGTTCGGCCAAAGCCCGAAGGAGGGCTTCTTCCACCGGGGTGAAGTCATAGAAGCCATCTACGATGAGCAGGCTGCAGGGGAAGGGTAGGGCCGCCCCCTGGCGGACTAGGTCGGCTGCAAGCGCGGGCGCCTCAGCGGGGTCGAGGAGGGAGGCCACGCGGCGCAGGTACGTTCCATAGGCGCGAGCCAGTTCGTCGGCCCGGGCGGAACGGGCGCGGTCGGCCATCGCCAGCAGGTCCTGCGGAGTCACTTGATAGCGTCTGGCGACGGTGAAGAAGGCGGCCAGAGACTCACCGGTGCTCGGCAGTCCGGCGACTTGGCGCAGCATTGAAAAATCCTCTGCGGCGGCAACGGCGTCGGCCTCCAGGGCCGCGCGAGCCGAGCTCAACTCACGAATGCTCGGCTTGTGCCGCCGAAGAATCTCAAGGGCGGCTTGCCGAAAGCGCAGGCAGGTCACGCCGAGCACTGCCCCCCCCTGAAGCGCGGCCAGGCGCCGCTTGACCTCCTCCGCATAGCCCGAGGAGGGAACAAGAAAGACCACGCCGGGATGGGCGGGGTGCGCCTCGAGCCACGCCGCCGCCTGCTCGAGGCAGCGCGTGGTCTTGCCGGAGCCGGCCGGGCCAATAAGCAGGGTGCAGTTCACGGGCGAGGGGCTCACCTGGGCGGCGGAAGAACGTTCACCTGGTCGGCAAGGCCGTCGTATTCCTCGGAGCAGGTGAGCAGGACGACCTGGCGCCCTTCGGCGAGTTGCCTGCACATCGCGGCGGCGGCGGCACGGCGCTCGCCGTCAAAGGAGACAAAGGGGTCATCAAGGATGAGTGGGAACTGCTTGCCGGCGCACATCTCCTCGAGCAGCGCAATGCGCGCGGCGAGGTAGAGTTGCTCCCTGGTGCTATGGCTGAGTTGAGCGGGCCTCACCGGCTGGCCGCTGCCGGGGAGGTGTAAAGTGAAGTCCACGCCCCTCGCAGTTTCGATTGAGCAGTAGCGCCCGCGGGTAATGTGTGAGAGCAAGTCACCGACGCGCGCTGCGACCCTGGGCTTCCAGCGCGCATCAAACTGCGCGGCCACCGGCTTGAGAATGTCGCGCAAGGCGACGCGCACGTCGTAAGCGTGTTTGTTGGCCTCAAAGAGGCGCTTGGCTTGCTCCAACTGCGCCTCAAGCGAGGCGGCTTTGTCGGGAGCGTCGCCGAAGCGCTCGCGCGTCGCTCTGGCTGAGGCCCGACGTTCCGTGTGTCTTGCGATATCGCGCTCCAACTGCTCGATCTGCCGCGTAAGTCGCGCCACCTCTTCGGCGGTCATCGCCTGTGCCTTCTGTAGCAGAGGGTCTTCGCTCAGGCGGGCTTCGGCGTCGCGTCGTTTGCGGGCATGGTCCGCCATGACTGCTTCCAGGGTCTCGGTGGTCTCACCCATAAGCGTCCCGTCGCGCTGCGCTTCGAGTTGAGCGATCTCTTGCTCCAACTCATCGAACTGGCGGCGCGCCTCCTGTGCCTCCTCGAGGGAGGCGTAGCCCAGTTCGGCGAGTCTGCTTTGCGCTTTCTGCCGCAAGGCCGCGGCGTCCTCCAACCGAGTTTCGGGCGGCTTTTCCGGCCAGGACTGACGCAGGCCGGAGCGCTCGGCCTCGAGTTTGTCTATCTCAGCGCGCCACTTGTCGTAGCGCGCTCGCAGGTCCCGCGCCTCCGCCAAAGACCCGACCGCCAGTTCGGCTAGGCGGCTTTCGAACCGGGAACGGGCGGAGGCCAGTTGATTAGAGACCCTAGCAAGTTCCTCATCGAGGGCGCGGGCTTGTGCGCGATAGGCAAGATGCGCGCGCAGAGCGACGCCGCTCAGCGCGCCCGCAGCAGCCCAGCAGTAAATGCCCAACTGGGGGCGGCCCGCGACGAAGAGCACCACCCCGGCGAGCGCGAAGGCGAGCGCCAGGGTGAGCAGCACCGCCTGGACCGGCGAGCGCACCAGCGTGCGCGCCCTCTCCAGTTCCTCCACCTGCTCATCAAGATTGCCCACGCCCTTCTCCAGCGTTTCCAGTTCCCTCAACGTTTCGTCAGTCAGCGCGGCCCCCCCCGCGACTTCGGCCTTCCCCTGCTCCAGCCGGCTGATTTCCTCCTCAAGTGTTCTCAAGCGCCTGGCGCGCTGCTCGTGGGAGGGTTGTTCCTCTTGGGCGGTGTGCTCCAGCCGTTCAGCCTGCGCCAAGTCCTTTGCTATCTCGCCCAAGACCTCCGGGGTCAGCGCGCTGGCTCGTTGTAGCCCTTCGCGCTTGCTCCGGAGTTGGGAGAGAGCCGCGTCCAACTCCCGGATATGATCCAGTCGCTTTCTGCAGTCGTCCTCAGCCTTGCGCGCTTCGTCGGCCTGCCTCTTTAGACGTTCGGCTTCGGTACAGGCTTGGTAAAGGCGAGTGGCTGCTTCGCGCTCCGCTGTCAAGTCGGCGAGTTTCCCCTCGGCTTCAGCCTCTTCCTCGCGCGCGAGGGCCACCTGCTCGGCCTCCTCGTTGGCTTTGGCCAGTTCGCTTTCGAGGCGCTCGACCGTCTCCTGAGCAGCCCGCACCGGGCCTGGGATCTTGTAGGGGCGTGCCTTGTCCGGGTCCTCGGAGAAGCCCACGCCGAGGCGCTGAATCTCGCGCTCCAATTGGCTAATGATTTCGGCGAGGCGCTGCCTTTCCGCTCCGCCGGTGACCGCTGTTTCAATGGCCTGCTCAAGGGCCTTGCCGGACCTGCCGCCGGCTTCCACCAACCTGGCGAGCGCGCCTTGCTCGACGCAGGTCACCGAGGAGAAGACCTTCTCATCGTTGAGCGGAGCGAGGTGCTCGTCGAGCAATTCCTGCACCCGGTCGCTGTTCTCCGAAAGGATTTCGCCGTTGCGGCGCAGTGTGGCTCGGCGAGATCCGAAATCCTTGCGCAAGACAAAATGCTGACCGTCGTTCTCATAGTCGAGTTCGAGGACGAATCCGCGCTCGGCGCCCCAGGTGGCCAGCGCCTTCACCGCATCGGCCGTGCTGGTGGCCTTCTGGAAGAGAGCCATCTGCAGGGCCTGACGGAGAGTGGACTTGCCGGCTTCGTTGGGCCCCCGGATGACGGTCAGGCCCGGGGCGAAAGAGACTTCGAATGGCTCCGCGAAACAGCCAAAGGACTCCACCGCGAGCCGCTTGAGGATCATTAGATGACCTCTCTTCCCTCAAGGGCGGCAAGCCCCAGGCGCAGGGCTTCGCGCAGCACGCGCACGCGCCGCTGGTCGCCGCTTCGCTCGCCTTCCTCGAGTTCGCGGGCGACTTGCTCTTTGAGCATCGCCGCAATTCCCTCCGAGGCCCCCTCGCTCTCGGGGCCCAAGGACTCGGTGAGGTCGTCCACCGCAAGCGCTGCGAAGCGCCCCGCGCAGGAGTCGAGGATGGCCTGGGCGTCAACGCTGCAGTCCTCGCGCGGCAGCCCCGTCAGGCGGACCTGAAGGAGCAGGTTCGGATCCGCACGGCCGGCGATGTTCTGCAACAAGTCCTCAGGGCCGGCAAACGCCTCGGCGCGAAGTTCGAGAGTCTCCGCGCGCGCGGCCCCGATCTTCACCCGCTCCACGGTGACCGAATCATCCAAGGTGACGAGCGCCGCACCGCCGGTGTCGGAGTCGTTGAAGGCCAGCGGCTCGGGCGCGCCGGGATAGCAGACGAGGATGCCGTCTTCGCGCCAGACGCGCCAGGAATGCCAGTGGCCGAGAGCGAGGTAGTCCATACGCGCGCGCCGAATCTCCTCAGCGGTGAGCGGATGCGAGTCCTCTGCAACCGGGCCGCCGAGCAGTCCCCCGTGCGCCACGGCGACATTCCAGCGGAAGTCGTCGTTCCGAATCAGCCCGCCCAGCGGCGATTCGCCTCGGGGCGTGGCTCGGCCGTGCACCACCAGGCCGAGCGCGGGGAATTCCGCGCTCCGCGGTTCAGGCTCGGTGAAGAGATGAAGATTGGGACAGCGGCTCCAATCTCGCGCCGCGTAAGGGGAACGGCCTTGGCGCAGGTCGTGGGTGCCGGGCAGGATGCAGACCGGCACTTCCGCCTCCCCCAGGACATTCATTGCCCACTGGAGCAGGCGCTCGGAGGGGCGATGAGAGTCGAACAGGTCGCCGGCGACGAGCATCAGGTGGCAGTTGCGCTCGCGCGCCGTGCGCACCGCGGTCTGCAGCGCAGCCTCGAGGCGGCGACGGTGAGCGTCGGCGCCCGCACCGGCGAAACCGCAAGCAGCGCCGAGGTGGCAATCAGCAATATGCAGGAGCCGCACTGCCACCGAAGTGTCAGCCCCTGGACGCCCGGGCAACGTGCTCCTGGACCACGGAGGGGGGCGCCAGACGCACGAACGCCCAGAGGCAAAGGTAGAGCACGAAAATGTCGTCAATCCACCCCAGGCCGACGAGAAAATCGAGGTCCCAGGGGATCACCGCATAGGCCAGCCCGACAAAGGGCAACACCTTGGTCCAAGGCATTACCCGCGGATCCTTGAGCAGGCCCCAGAAGACTTTGAGGAAACGCGGCAGGTGCCACAACACACGAGCCAGGGTGAAGCGGGGATCGCGAATCACTGTCTCTCGCCCTCCCGCTCGCGCCAAGCAGCAAGCGCCTCCGCCGCAAGGAAGAGCGAGCCGGTGACGCAAACAAGGTCCCCGCTGCCGGCCGACTCAAGGGCGACATCGAGCGCCTCCTTGGAATCACGACGCAGATCAACGGCCAGACCGGTGGCCCGCGCGGCAGCGGCAATCTCCTCCGCGGGCAAAGCGCGCGGGTGACTAGACTGGGTAGCGATTACCCGAGAAGCGAGGGGCGCGAGGGGGGCGAGGATGCGCCCCAAGTCCTTGTCCGCGCTGACCCCCAGAACGAAGATCGCCTTGTGGTTTGGGAAGACGGTGCGCAGAACCTCGGCCAAGGCCTCCGCGGAACAGGCGGTGTGGGCGCCGTCCACAATGACCGGGGGCGACTTACGCACCAGTTGCACGCGGGCCTCCCACTCCACATCGGCTAGGCCGTCGCGCATCGCCTGGGCAGTCACCTGGATATCGCAAAAGTCGCGCAGGCATTCACAGCCGGCCAAGGCCACGGCGGCGTTGACCGCCTGATGAGCGCCGAGTAGGGGCAAGCGCAGGCCCGGCAGGTCGTCGAAGATGCCGCGGTAGTCGAAGGTGGTGCCCTCGGTGGACACGGAGACGTTACACGCGTCGAAGTCCGCGCCGCACAGGAAGAACAGCGCCGACTTCTTCAGCACCTCGCCGGCGATGACCTTTCCCGCCTCCACCTGCTGAGGCGCGCTGACCACCAGACCGCGCTGGCGGATCACCGCGGCCTTCTCCGCGGCAATCGCCTCCAGGGTGTGTCCGAGAACGTCGGTGTGCTCGAGGCCGATGTGAGTGATGAGGGTGAGGACGCTGCCCAGCGCGGTGGTGGCGTCGAGTCGCCCGCCGAGACCCGCCTCCAAGATGGCAAGGTCTGCCCCGGCTTCCGCCCAGCACCAAACGGCCATGGCGGTGATGGCCTCGAAGTAGGTGAGTCGGCCGTCAACGGTGGCCGCAATATGGTCCGCGTGGCGCTCGACCTCCGCCGCGGCGGCGGCGAAGAGCGACTGGTCTACCGGGCGACGGTCAAGCCTGATGCGCTCCAGCGGGGAAAACAGATGGGGCTTGACAAAGAGGCCCACGCGGCAGCCAGCCTCGGCCAGCACCGACTCCATAAACACCGCCGTGGAGCTCTTGCCCTTGCTGCCTACAATCTGAACGAAGCGTTGGCCGCAGCGAGGCAGCCCCATCGCCTCCAGCAGAGCGCGCATCCGGTCCAGACGATAGGGGTGCGCCCCGGGGTGGTAACGGAGCCGCTCGAGGTCCACCAGGGAGTCGAGGAAGGCAAGCGCCCTCCGCAATTGACTCGTCTCGCCCTGACCGTCCACAAAGATGATTATGCCAGAGGACTGGCCGCGCCGAAAGAGGGGCGTCGCCCAAAAAAGTTGACTCCGCCACCCAAGAGTGCTATGGGAGGCGGCACTATGAAGAGATCCCCTAGACTGCACGGCATAATACCCCCCATCTGTACGCTGGTGGACGCCCGCGAGCGAGTGGACGAAGCGGCGATGAGACGGCTGGTCGAGCATCTGCTGAAGGGCGGGGTGCACGGGATTTTCGTTATGGGCACCACCGGCGAGTTTGCCCTGCTCAGCGACGAGGAGCGCCGGCGCGGCGTGGAAATTGTTGTTGACGCGGTGAAGGGCCGGGTGCCGGTGCTCGCCGGCGCCTCGGCCGAGAGCACAAAGAAGGCCCTGGCCGCGGCGGAGGCGGCCACGGAGGCGGGGGCCGATATCCTGGTATTGAGCCCCACCTACTACTTGCCCCCCACTCAGCGCGAGATACTCGTTCACTTCCGGACCTTCCTCAAGCACGTGGACTTGCCCTGCGTCGCTTACAACATACCCTGGTGTCACGCCACCAGCATCGCGGTGGAGACGGCGGCGGAATTGCTGGCTATGCCCGGCGTCATCGGGATGAAGGACAGTTCCGAGAACTGGGCGTTCTTCCAAAGGCTGCTGCCGGTGAAGGAGGAGGCGGGAGCGGTGCTCTTCCAGGGCAGCGAGGACAACGCCGCGGTGTCCTTCCTGATGGGCGCCGACGGCGGAGTGCCGGGCATCGGCAACGTGATTCCGGCGCATTGCGTGAAAATCTACGAGGCGGCCAAGCGGGGCGAGGTCAAGAAGGTGCGCGAGTTGAACGCACGCCTGCAGCGAGTGCGGCGCACCTACTCCCTGGCGCCGGTACGTCTCATCCTCAAGTATATGCTCTCGCTGCTGGGCATCGGCTCGGGCAAAGGCGTGCAGCCGAGCGAGGCGCTGCCCAGAGAGGTGAAGCGGACCATCGAGCAGACCCTTAGAAACGAGGGCTTCCTGGACTAGCAGAGGGGAGGTCGAGAGGCTGCTGGCCCGACTCCGCAGCGAGGGCGATGGCCGCGGGGAGCACCTGGCCGATTATCAGGCAAGGGACGGCTATCCCTGAGTCGTTGCTCAGCATCCCCACGATGCCAGCATAGACCGAGGCCTTGATGCACGCTACCAGCGCGGGCCGGTCTTGCATCATCTGCGCCAAGACGGCCACGGGCTTGAGCACCGCATAGACGACCACGGGGAGCAACAGGGCGAACATCGCGCCCCAACGCACGAAGAGCAGGATGTGCAGGTTGGCTTGAGCCTTGCGCAGCACCACTTGCGTCAATTGGCCCAGCCCCCCCTGCTGAACGAGTGCGGCGGTGCGTCCGAGGTGGGTCTGAGCGGAGGAGGCGACGGAGACATCGGCAAGAACGCACACCGCGGTGCCCAGCAGGGTGAGGACGACGATGGCCAGCGCGTCGCGGCCTCGGATGTGCGTGCGGCGCAGCAGCACCCAGATGGTCCACACCCCCGCGCCGTAGGTGAGAGTGCCGCCGAAGTTCGCGCCGAGAAAAGGCAACCCCACGAGCAGCAATCCGGCGACCACTAACCCGGACAAAGCCCAGTAGGAATGCGGCCGGCGGTCGCCCACGCTCTCCCAAATCACCGCCACCAGTATCAACATCGAGGCCACGAAGACGGACATCAGTTCGTTGCCCATTCCGTAGAAGCGGGCACCGACGACCGGCGAGTAGCCGAGTGGCGAGTGCATAGCGAGGAACTGGGGGCCCACCTGGTCGCCGGCCAAGGCGAGTACGCTCAGCGCCGAGAGCAGAAGCAGCAGAGTGCGAAAGCGCACCCAACCCGCGCCCGCGGGTAGACAAGTAGCAGCAGCCAGCAGCAGAGGCAGCGCCACCCGCAGGCTTGTAGGCGCGGTGACAGGCACCATCACCGGCGATACCGCGAGCCACAATGCCAGCGCCGCGGGAAGAATCAAGACGGCTAAAAGACTGCGAGGCCAGCGCCGCAATCTGTCCGTTGCTCCGGCGAAGAGCACGATCGTGCCGAGGATGACGGCCACGCCATACACCAGCGAAAGGGCGATTCCCGCGGGCGTCCGTCCCCGTCGCATAGCAGCCGCGGCGCGCGCTTGCGAAGCCAGGTATGTTGCCGGGTCCCTGAGGCGGGCGGCCTCGAAGCGCACGGGGGTGCCCAGCAGACCCGCGGGTACCTTCAGGCCAGCGAAGGTCAGTATGCTGGGAGCGATATCTCGGGAGAGAATCATCCCCGGGCGGTGAGTGCTGGCCGAAGTGACCCATCCCGGCGGCACGCCTGCTCCCCAGACGAGAATCGGTGCCATCGGCTGGTCGCTGCCCACGTCCGCCCACGGGGTGACAACAAATAGACGGGTGTCCCGCGCATCGAGCAGAGCCAGCACCCCAGCCAGATGCCCGTCCGCCAGGCGGAGTGCTGCATCGCGTTGCTCGGCCGACTCCTCGCGGTAATGGGCGCGACTGGTCTCTCCCAATTCGACCACGAGCAGAGAGCAGACAGGGTACAGGGCACGGAAGGCGTGGAGCAGGCCCGCGCGGTCGGTGAATGTCTTGCCGCCTCGAATACTGACCGTCTCCGGCCCCACCGCGGCGTAGGGTACCCAGCCATTCGGGTCCATAGCTATCGCGGCTGCCTCTCGACGCCGCGCTCGGAGTTCGTGGAGTCCGATGTCGGCGTTGCCGATGACCGCTACCCGCCGGCCGGCCTCGGCGAACGACTGGCCGAGGACCCCCAGAGGCACGTCGTAGTGGAGGCCCGCCGTCGCCCGCTGAACGGAGGCCAGGCGGACAAACCGCTGGCCGACGAGGGAGCCGCGCAACTCCTCGGGCACCTCGGGGCCGGGTGGGGTGTCGCGGAAACTGTGCAGCCGGGCCCCGCTCCTCGGCACTTGAGCGCCGCTCCCCAAAGTAAGGTAAGAGGCGACCAGCCCAGGCGGCACGCCGCTGAAACGGGTCACCAGTCCCACGGCGCCTTCACGCTGCAGGCGCTCCAGAGTGGGCGGCCGAACGCGGGCGATGTCCTCCCAAGTGACGAAGCCGAGAATGGCGATTACTACGCGGCGTTCGGGGGGAGTGGCGCGTTGGTCAGCGCTCCCTCGGCCGGCAAAAGCCAGAGCGAGAATGCCGAAAGCGACAAGCAGAGGGCGAACTCGATTACTTTGTCGCATTCTCGGCGTCGGCGCGACCGAGCACCTGCAGATAAAGCGCTCGGTAGCGAGAGGCCATAAGTTGAGGGGAATAGCGCTCGGCCAGGGTAACCCGGGTGTCTTGATGGTCTCCGGCGGTCAGATAGTGCGGGGCCATCTCCACGTCCAGGTTCAGACCCGTGCGCAAGGAGAAGGCCAGTGAGGACATCGCCAGGTCGAGGTCTTCCAGCCACACAGAGGGCCGCTTGGCGAGGTCCTCGAGGACCTCCTGAATAGCCTCGGCGAGCGCGTCGGCGTCTCCGGGGGGCACAAAGCGCGCCATAGACTCGGGGAGCACCTCGGGCAGGCCGCCCACGCGCGCCGCGACTATGGGCAGGCCGAGAAGGGCCGCCTTCACTCCAATGAGCGAAAAGGACTCGGAAAGGGAGGGAATCACCAGCACGTCGAGGGTGGCGAGGATGGGAGCGATCTCTATCTGCTCGCCGAGAAAGTGCACCTCGCCGCTGATCCCCAACTGATGCGCCAGGGTTACCAGGTGGCGGCGCAGGGGGCCGTCGCCCACTACCACGTACTCCGCCGCAATGCCCATAGCGTGGAGTATCTGCGCGGCGCGGAGGAAGCAGTCCACGCCCTTCTCAGGGCTGAGGCGCGCCACCACTCCCACGTGCGGGCAATCCTCCCTGAGACCGAGAAGGCGCAGCATGGCGGGACGGTTGACAGGCTCGAGCAGCGGTTCGATCTCAACGGCGTTGGGGATGACGCGCACCTTGTCCCGGAGAGCGGGGAAGACAGCGGCAATGCTGTCCCGCGCGGCGTTAGATACGGTGACCAACGCATCGGCCCTGCTCAAAGCGCGATAGGCGAGTGCTCGCAACACCGCTCCACTGGCGCCGCGAAATCTCTCCGGCGTGAGCAGGGTGTGGATAGTCACAACGTGCCGCACCTGCGGGTGGAACAAGAGAGCCACAGAGGCCATCGCCGCCGCATACAGCCCGTGACTGTGGAGCAGTTGCGGCTTCTGCTGGCGGAGCAGCGATTGAAGATTTCTGACGCCTGAGAGCCACGACTCAAGGCGCAACGGGAAGTAGGGAAGTTCCGCCTCACGGAAGCCGTGAACCAGATAGGGGTCGGCCATCCCGCAGCCGGAGATTTCCAGGTCGGTGGCGGCGAGTGACCTGGCCAACAGCAGGAACTCCTCGCGCATACCGCCGGCTGCGGGGCGGACGAGCAGCAGCACCTTGGGGCGCTGCGACTCCCCGGTGCCTGGTGAGGGGTCCCTGCTGGAGTTCACGCCCACGTTTCGCTCCGGCGCAATGGACCGTGGCGTCCGCCACAGTCGGCCAGACCAAGGCCGAGGCGCCCCGGCGCGCGCGGCACAGGCGAGGGTTGCTCGGCTGGCAAGGCCAGTTGCCTCAAAACAGTGCCTCCGCCTCCTTGCCCAAAACTCTGCCCGTGCCTCCGCATTTCGAGCAGGTCTCGCACAGTTCCTGCGCCAGGGACTTGCCCCTGCGACGTCGAGTCATCTCCACCAGACCGAGGGGGCTGACGTGGACCAGGCGAACCCGAGCCTTGTCCTGGGCAAAAACCTCGTTGAGTTTCTTCATCAGCCGTCTGCGATTGGAGGCGCGACTCATATCTATGAAGTCTATGACGATGATGCCGCCGATGCCGCGCAAGCGCAGTTGGCGGGCGATCTCTTCCGCGGCCTCGAGATTGGTGCGCAGCGCGGTGTCTTCGAGGTCGGTGTCGCCGACGAACTTACCGGTGTTGACGTCAAC
>Ga0129301_1001036_pt1 | contig 14399 bp, 12 predicted proteins | sample ConPoolayeHmetaG_FD_94489 | JGI IMG/M metagenome (GOLD analysis project Ga0129301, IMG submission 94489) | Hot spring microbial mat communities from California, USA to study Microbial Dark Matter (Phase II) - Cone Pool mat layer H metaG ...
GGTTTTTGCTAAGACCCATATAAGAGATAATCGCTTTTTTGCTTTTCCTCCTCTAATTCTGGATGATTTAGAGGTATTTAGCGATGACCTTCTTTCTAGGTACAATGTCCCCGAACACCACAATGTGAGAAGGTCTACAGACCGGAACAACTTTTGCCATTGGCTCAATCAAAGAAATAGATAAATTTATATCTTCCCAAATATATCTCCCACTTGATGTTGTGGTTTTTCCTTCTGTTAAACTTCATTCAGGCCTGTTTTATAGACAATGTTTCCAAATTCATCCCCTTTCTTTTAATCCCATCAGAAAGATATTGACCGCGACCAAAGGTGGTCATAGCCAATTGGTGGGCAGGGATATTCTTTTCCTCCTTCTTTAATTAAGAAAACCCCTCTCCCTTTTTCACAGATGCCAATCTCACTAATCTTTAACCCCTGGATTGTTTTCGGCATCTCCTTTTGCGTGGTGAAGAGAAGTTCAAAATCCTCACCAGAAGAGAGGACAAATCTTTCTATCGCCCAGTGCCTCTTTCGGCAAAGTTTTATTGTCTCGGGGTGAATTGGTAATTTATCCCAGAAGATTTTTATTTTAACCCCACTCTCCCGGGCAAGATGATTGACATCGGTAGCCAGGCCATCAGAGGTATCAATTAAAGAGTTTAGGCGAGTGCGCAATTGCCACGCCTCTTTAATGCGGGGCAGGGGTCTTAGGTGTCTTGCTCGGGAATTTCGGTATCCAGATTTAATATTCATGGTCTTGCGGCCGGTTTCCGCCAGCCCGAGATAACCGGTGACGAAGACCCGGTCCTTTGGTCGGGCGCCACTTCTCAGAACCGGTTTATCGGTCTTGCCCAAGGCCGATAGGGTAATCCCTAATCTCTTAGATGATACAATATCACCGCCACCAATCTCACAATTATACCTCCGGCAAATATTTTCTATTCCCTGATATAAGGAGAGAAGTTCTTTGGTGGTCATCTCTTTTGGCAGGTAGAGCGCGGCAAGGATTAAGATTGGCTTACCAGCCATTGCCGCGATGTCGGAAAGGGTGGCACAGGCAATTCTTTCCCCAAGGGTTTGGTAATCAAAATATTTTAAGTCAAAGTGCACCCCTTCTAAGAAGGAATCGGTGGTCAAGATTGTGCCGTCTTTTAAGAGACAGGCATCATCGCCAATGCCGAGCCGTATCTCTGAACAACGCCTTTGGATATTCTTCATAATTAATCTGATTGCCTTCGTCTCCCCGAGATATTTGAGATACATAACTCTTAGGATTGGGTGGTTAAATTGGGAGATAAAACTTCTCTTAATAGATTTAAGGCTTTATTCATCCGGCGGAGGTTTTTTTTACTAATAGTCCAGACCGATACCCCGGAGGGATGAGGGAGTGGGATGATAACCCGTCTTTTCCCATAGATATTTCTGGTCAACTTTTCCCCAATCACATCTCCCAACTTTCTTTTACCGATGGTATATTCTATCGCCAGAGCACCGACCGGAATAATTATCTTCGGGTCTAACTTTATTATCTCTTCTTTAAGATAAGGGAGACAATTTTTAATCATTTCTCTTGACGGTTTCAAATCACCAAACTGTCCTTTTCCGGGAAAGCACTTTACTACCTGGGTGATATAGACAATTTTACGGAAGTCTTCTTCTTCTATCCCCTTCCCGGCCAACCACTTAAATAACCTTCTCCCGGCTTGGCCGATAAAGGGGATTCCTTTTTTAGTCTCAAGGCTTCCTGGTGCTTGACCGATAAGTAAGACCCGGGCCTTTTGAATTGGTGAAAATACCGGATAACTCTCCTGAGGACGGGGGCATTTTGAACAGCGCCGGATTTGGGCGATGAAGTCATTCCAGTCTCTACTCATCTTTGTCTGCCCGGGAAATAAAAAGGCGGGAGAAAAGATTCTCCCGCCTTCTCTTCTTATATTTAAGGCATTCGCCTTTTACCTTATTAGAGTGAATTTTCTTACCCTTTCGTAATTGCCCGCGGTGAATTTATAGAAATAGATGCCCCTAGGTAAATGATAGTCTTTTTCATCAGCCGAGAAAGAGACGGAATAGATACCGGGTTTCTGCTTTGGGAAGAAGAAACTGTTCACAATCTGACCACAGGTGTTATAAATTCTGAGGCAAACATCGGCTTCCTTCGCTAAGGAATAGAAGATTTTTGTCTCTCGGGAAAAGGGATTGGGTCGGGCCGGTAGGAGTTCGGTTCTTAAAGGAAAAGATTTGGAGGATACCTCTTTGATACTGACGGTTGGGGTATCAATCTGCCAGAAGCCGATGGTCGCGTTGAAGTTTGTGCCGGTGATTGAGCCAACCGCGGTCTGGGCAACGGAAACTGAAGCGGATAAATTACCGGCGGTGGTTGTTGCCCCGCCAGCACTTATTAGATTCCAGTCACAGCGATACTGGGCAGAGGAGAAGGTGATAGTTAATAGCAAACCGGTAATCGCAAATAGGGGATGGTGTAATCGCATAAAACCTCCTTATATCCCTTGGTTATTTCTTTACACCAGTAGTTAGATTCTCTTCGGTGGTTTTGGTTGGTTCGCTTCTTGGTGCGGTGGGCATTACCGGATTTACCGGTTTCGGGGCATTCTTACCGGTTATATTCTCCCAATTGGCTTTCGCCGCCTCGGATGTCTTCGGTTCCTTTAAGGTGCCGAAAGCCACCCAGTCAAATGTGATGTCGGTATTCTCTCCCCAAGAAGGGATTCTCTTTAAGGCAACGGTAAAACCATTGCTCTTCGTCTCGCTGGTATAGAGCAATCCGGTTGGTTCACCCTTTGGGGTTAGGCTGATGCGCACCGGCACATCGGTGCGGATATTATTGGCGAATATCTCTGGATAAGTGATTTCTGCTTTACCGTTGACGAGACGGGCGGTCCCATAGGCGATAATCGTCAAATCCGGACTGGCGATGCAGGGCGCAGACTTTCCATCCTCAAGTTCAAATGCCCAGCCACCAGTAGCAATTCCCTTGCCATAGGCGTAGATTGCGGTATCGGTTGAGACATTATTATAGGCGTGGGCAATAATACCCTCCGCACCGGCGGTCCCGGCAAAAAATTCTCCACCTACACCATTCCCTTTGGCATAGATTCCCCAGGTCTGCGAGCCATATGCCACAGCGAATCCAGCCTGCTGGGCGCTATCAACCCAGACACCATTCCAGCAGGGATAGCCGGCAAGGAATGAAGAAGTTCCAGGGGATTTTTTAACCCAGACGCCATGGTACTGTCCAGCACTATCAATTATGATTGCCGTGCTATCAGTTCGGCGGATGCGGATACCGTTAAAACCGGCACTGTTTATAAAAACTCCGTGACGCCCCGCCCGATTCCAGATACCAAGTCCATCGCGACCGACACTAACTAAGGCAACACCATCAGCCTTGGCATAGTCAATACCGACGCCATTGAAGTCGGCATAACGGGCGTAATAGGCGGTGCTTCCGGTTTTTGCCGAGTCAACCGTTGAGCCAATAAGGGCGGTTTTGATAAATAAACCATTTCCGTTTCCATCATTTCGGAGATAGAGGATTGGAGCGGTGGTTGAGGCATAGAGTGAGCAGGGCTTGGCAATTTCACCACCGCTAATTGGTGGGGTGATTGGTCTAGTTATTGGGGCACTTGCCGCATAGTTGGCACTGTCGGCCTTTCTTGATAGATAAGAATAAGCCGAACTGACAATCCTTACTCTTGGTGACATTGGGGGATTGGGATTGACCTGCATCTCCAAGTAGCAGTCACCGCCTGAAGGGATATAAGGGATTGGGTTTGTAGAACCTAAGAGGCAACTGAATAGACCGGCACGGGTCTGAACCAATTGGGTCTCATTCCAGAAGTCAGTCCCGCCGGCGGATACGGTAAAGAGACGGAAGGTTACCGAATAAATAGAATCTCTAACCGGAGCGCCAGCGGTGGTGGTTAATTTACCTTGGTAGTTGAGTATCCGGGGGATGGCAATTTGGTCTAATCCTTGGGGGTCAGGGGTTAAGGATTGGAGATTGGTAGATTTTACATACGCCTCTTCTGAGGCAAAAACTAATCCACTGAATACTAAAAATAAAAATGAGGCTAAGTATTTAGCCATAAATCCTCCTTTTTATTAATGCTAATTATAAAAGAATTTTACTTATTTGTCAAGATACGATTTTTAAAAATCATTGGGTAGTGTCCCGATATTTGTAGAAATTCTGTTCTTCTCATTACATAGAAGCATTACGGCTCTGTCAATGCCAACAAATTCATCTCTTTATAACCGCTTATTCACCTCATCTTTACTGACCAGTAACAAATAACCCGAAAAGAATCACTAAAACCGCATCCTCCAAAGGAAATGAACTCTATTTCTTTATCCGCCTCCGAAATTCCCCATAGACCCTCTCAATCACATTTGTGCTTCTCAAACTCCCATCCTATCGGGTATTTTGCCGTTGAGGTATAAACTTATTATCCCGTCATCTAAACAATAAATTATCTGATTTGGTGGTGAGAAGGTTAAGGAAATTAAAATTCCGGGAAACACTTTGCGCGGATTTTTACTCTATATTTAGATATGGGAAAAAGGCTAATTTTATTAAGTATAGTTAAATCAATAACTTATATTTTAGGCATTAATCCCTTCGGTATTTTATCTAATAAGGAGGTAAAAATGAGAGGATAAATAACCAATTAAAAAGACCTAACCGCTTTTATCTGCGACCAATCCACCCGGCATAGGAGGGGATTTTTCTTTTTGGAAGGGGGAGTGCTACAGGGGGTGCTATTCGGGATGGTATTAAATGCCCTATTTTCTACCCTATTCTCTTGCCTATTCGGGATTCTATTCTCTTACCTATTGGTAATCCTATTCTCTTGCCTATTGAGAGTTCTATTCTCCTTCCTATTGGGGGTTCTATCCTCTGTCCTATTGGGGATCCTATTCTGTGTTCTATCCTCTATCCTATTCTCAATCCTATTCTTGATGCTATTCTTTTTCCTATCCTAAGCGCTATTTTAATATCTCCCCCAAAGGCTTGACTTCTTAAAAAATTTAGGTATGATAAGGTGTGAAAAAATATGGGCGATTAGCTCAGCCTTGGTTAGAGCGCTTGCTTGACATGCAAGAGGTCACCCGTTCAAGTCGGGTATCGCCCACTCTTTTTCTCTCAGTGCTTATTTTTACCCACTATGCCTGATACTTTGTCTCAATTATGGCAGATCCAACAATTAGATAATGAAATAACCTTCCTTACCCAAAAGGAGAAGGATATACCAAAAAAGATTGAAGGATTGAAACTTACTCATCAGGAGATGATTAAGAAAAGCGAATTGGAGAAAAAGGAGTTGTTAAACTTAAAAAAGAGATATAAAGAGCAGGAATTAGACTTAAAGAGTTGTGAGGAAAAAATTTCTCAATATTCGGTTCAACTCTATTCGGCAAAAAATAATGAGCAGTATAAAGCCTTCCTGAAAGAGATTGAACTCCAGAAGCGATTGAAAACGGAGATTGAGGAGGCGATGCTTTTTAGTTTAGAGATGATTGAAGAGAAGGAAAAACTAACCCAACGTCAGGAGAAAGAGTTGAAGGCATTAGAGGAGGTTACTAATGCCAAGATTGCCTCACTAAAAAAAGAAGAGGCGGATATTAAAAAGATTCGGCAGGAAAAGGAAAAGGAACGGGAGCAATTTATCCAAGGTGTTGATAAGGAGGCGGTGGCGATTTATGAAAAGATAAGAAGTAAAAAGGATGGGGTGGCGGTTTCGGAGGTGGTTAAGGAGCGGTGTTCGGTCTGTTTCAATCCGGTCCCACCCCAGCGCATCTTAGAGATAAAGCGACGCTTAAACCTCTACTTCTGCGATTACTGCGGCCGCATCCTTTATATTTCGGAATGATAAGTCCTAAGTTCTTATTGATGCGCCTCGCTACTCTCTGCGGGACATTTCTGCCTCCCTGGGCGGTTCGGTTAATTGCCACCACCCTCTCTTTTTTTGCCTTCCTTTTATTGAAGACCCAACGGCGACATCTAGCGCGCAACCTCTCTTATATCACTACTCGTTCCGATACGAAAAGGTTGGTATTAAAGACCTTCCAGAATTTTGGGATAAGCCTAGCCCACTTTTTAGTGAGCCCGACCTTACGGGAGAGAATATTAACCTATTGTGAATTTAATATCTCCTCCCTAATTGCGGCCACGAAGCAAGGTAGGGCAGTTATCCTTTTAACCGCCCATCTCGGAAATTGGGAACTGGCCGGACTGGCACTCGGGAAGTTAGGGCTACCTCTGGCGGTTATCGCCGAACCACTCGGTGGCGGATTATTTAAAACTTATAACTACTATCGCCATTATTTTGGGATAGAAGTAATCCCTTATAACCAACCCCGAAAGTTATTAGAGGCAATCGCCCGAAAACGGATTATCGTCTTTCTGGCCGACCGCAGTCTCTCGGGAAAGGGGATTGCCTGTCCCTTTTTTGGCCGAAGGCGCATCTTCCCCAGAGGTCCAGCCTATTTCGGATTAAAATACCGACTGCCCATTATCCCAGGATATATCGTTTTGAAAAAGAGCGGGCGGAGATTTTATTGGATAAATACCGGAGATGAGATTAAGATTTCGTCGACCGGAGACTTAAAGAAGGATGTTGAGGAATTGACCCACTTGATTGCCCGCTTGATAGAAAATTGGGTAAGAGAATATCCAACTCAGTGGTTCGTCTTTGATGCCCAATGGCTGGAGTAAAGATGGTGGAGATAAAGATAAAGCGATTACTTAAAGTCCCTATACCTAAGCGAAAGACCAAGGACTCGGTTGGGGTTGATTTGGCGGCTGCGGAAGATAAGGTGATTTTAGCGAAGTCGTTCGGTGTAGTCAGAACCGGGATTGCCCTCCAATTGCCGCGCGGGGTTGAGGCACAAATTAGACCACGGAGTGGGCTGGCGGCTAAGTTCGGCATCGGTATCTTAAATGCACCAGGGACGATTGATTCCGATTACCGGGGTGAGATTAAGGTTATCCTCTTTAATCTGGGAGAAAAAAACTATTCAATAAAGAAGGGGGACCGGATTGCCCAGATGGTCTTTTCTGCGATTATGCCGGTGGTCTTAAAGGAGGTAAAAAGACTCTCCCGCACAAAACGAGGAAAAGGCGGGTTCGGTTCAACTGGCCGATGAAAGAGATTTGGTTAATCTATAGTTCAAACAAGGGGGGTCATAAATATCCAGCCGAAGCACTGGCGACATATCTTAAAAAACACTGCCCCCAATTCCGGGTTAGTGTTATAAATCTTTTTACCCTGTCTTCCTTTCTTGCCTTTTTTGACGTGATTGGTCAATTCGGTGATTTAAAACTTCGCTCCCTCTGGCGGGCAACTGCTAAGCAATTCTTAAACCCTTCAAGCCCTTTCACCCGCCTCTATCGCGAGAGTTTGAAATTGGGGATTGGGCTCTCCGGTGTTAAAGACTTCCTCCGCCACAAGCCTATCCCGCAGCTTATAATCTCTTTTCAACCAGAACTTAATGCCTGTGCCCAATTTTTTAAGCGATGGTTTCGTGTTAAATTTTATAGTGTAGTAATTGACCTCCTCATTAACGACCTCTGGGTTCAAAAGGGGATAGACCGATATTATGTTCCTAATGCCTATGCCCAGAAAGAATTAATAAGGTGGGGAGTCTCTAAAGAAAAAATTGTCATTTCTGGTCTCCCTTTACGTGAAGGATTCCGCGGGTTAAAGGAAGAAATGGTGCCCGAAATTAAAAAGAAATGGCATCTTCCAAAGGATATACCCTGCATCCTGGTGATGGGTGGCCTATTGGGTAAGATGGTAAATTTTCGCGCGGTAATTGACTCGATCCGCAACGGGTTAGCGAAGCGGTGCGATAGGCAAGAGCGGGACGAATTCCACAAGGCTAACAACTCATTGTGTCTAATTTTGATTTATGGGAAAGATAGGAAAGAAAGAGAGGTATGTGAAAGTTTGGCCCGAGATTCTTCCCTGGCTCTTTACTCTTTCGGTCTGGTAGAAGATATCCATGAGTTGATGATGGCCTCAGATATTATTATTACCAAACCAAGTTCTGGGACGATAAGTGAGGCCTGTGCCTTGGGCAAACCGCTCCTTTTACTCTACCCAACCGGTGGGGCATACCAGGATATAAGGTTTGCTTCTCTCCTCCATTCACTTGGGGCTGGGGAAGTAATAACCAAGACCGAGGAATTGGGCAAGAGGGTCAAGGAAATAATAAATAACCAAGAGAAGATTAATAAGTTAAAAACAAATAGCCGGGCTTTTGGCGAGCGCAATCTTTTCGCTAATGAAATTATCGCCTCTTCCCTAATCGCTGATTACCAGGCAAAAAGATTTTAGAAATAGAAATTCGTTGCCAAACAGACACAAGGAAAGGTTTTCTTTACCCCTTCCTTAAACCGGTAATTGAAAATCCAACTCCAACCAAAATCGGCTCGGATTAAAAAGACAGGCATTCGAAAAAAGGCGGTGCCAAAAAGAAGCGAGAACTCTTTTCTTGGTTTCTCGCCCTCCTTTACCCAAAGGAAGCAATTTCTGGGCGGGACTTCCGCATCAAAACTCAAAAAAGTCCTCCCGCGGCGCGCATAACTTAAAGAGAGATGAAAATCAAATCTCTCACTTAAATGATAAAGGAGGCGGTAATAAACCTCATCAAAATCCGGCCCCTTGGGATGCCCGATTGGATAACCCATATAGAGATAATAGTTTTTCCTTTCGGTGTGGAAATAGGTGCAGGCATTCACCCGAGTATATTGGATTACCGAATAGGAGCGGGGGATAATAAAGTCGGCCATTTTGAGACCAAAAATAAAACCAAAGGGACCAGAATTTATTAAATCCCTAATAAAACCCGGGCGGGTCAGGGTATCAATGAAACCAATGTCATCAAGGAGGACTTCACCGTAAATACATCTCTTGGGAAAGAAATAGGCAAAGTCACACTGCCAGTAGAGGTCATCATTAAAATAAGGCAGACCCAATCGTTTATTACCGTAGTGATAGTTATACTCACTTAAACGATAGATACTAAACGGATTGAGATAGGCCACTCCCTGGAAGAGCTCCTGGCGGCAGAAGAGGACCGCTTCGCTTAATCCCAAAAGAAGCCGGTCAGAAAAAAGAGAGAAGTCTAAGCGGTGAGCAGAAAGAAACCGACTGGTATCAAGGCGATAAGGGTCAAGCGCCGTGGCAAAAAAACTACCCTTTATCCCCTTGTATTCTAAGGTAGCAAAGAGGAGGTTAAACGGTGGGGCGCTCCCAGAGAGAAGTAGGGAATGACCCCAGCGGAATGCCTCCCGACCAAGAAGCAGAGAAAAAGAATTCTTACTTATTTGGCCATAGCCCCGCCGGTAATCAATGCCATAGATACTATCCCAAGAGAGCCCAGGATATTCCGGAGAGACCCCTACTTTACCGATACCTTCAAAGGAGAAGAGAAGGGAAGAGACCTTTCTTTTCATCCCCAAACTTTGGAGAGAACGAGATAGGGTATCTTTAAGGAAGGAAACCTCCCCATAAGATTTTTTATTAAGGTAAGAGAGGATACGTTTTGCCAAAATCCCTTCCACTGGTGAATAATTCTTCAAATCCGACTCAGGGGGCATCGCAATATCCTTCTCTTCATAAGGCTGTATGTTGGCAAAGAAAGGTTTAATCCTTCCCCGAATCCGCATCTCTAAAATCGCCTCATTCACCCAACTTTCCCGTGGGATAAAAAAAGTAAAAAAGCATATTGGCATTAAATACATACCCAAATATAACAAAACAGGGGAATAAGTCAAGTTGACTTTTAATATTTTATTCTTATAATCAAAAAGAAGATGGGCAAGAAGAAGGTATGGATAGTTTATAATTCTCGTAAGGGTGGTCATACTTATCCGGCTCGCGCCTTATTCCACTACCTAAAAGAGAATTATCAAGAATCTTTTGCCCCCAGAGTCTTTAACTTCCTGGACTTTTCCAAAGGCATCTCTTTTCTTGACCGAATGAGCCGGTGGGGCGACCTTCATCTACCAAGAATCTGGCGGGGAGGCTATGAAAATCTTAAAAATTCCTCGCCGCTTTTCCTTTCAGCATTTAAGTGGGTAGAAAGCTATCTCTTCTCTCTGGAGGGTAGTCTTAATAAACTTTTCCGAAGTGAGAAACCCGACATTATCGTCTCTTTCCAACCGGAGATAAATGTCTTGGCGCCGCTCTTAAAAAGAAAGGCCTTTTGCCCAATCCAGACGGTAATCATTGATTTAGCAATTCATGGGTTGTGGGTGAATCGGGCGATTGACCACTATTATGTCTTCAATGAAGGGGTATCCTCTGAACTACAAGATTATGATGTGACGCGGGCAAAGATTACAATCTCGGGTATCCCCCTCCGAGAGGACTTTAAGAGAGTGCTAAAGATGGACCGGACGCTAATAAAAGAAAAACTCTCAATGAAGAGTGACCTGCCGACAGTTCTTGTCTTAGGAGGGCTTTTAGGCCAGATGGTTGATTTCCCAAAAGTTCTCTCTTCTATCGCCCAAGCAAAAGTTTGCTGTCAGTTATTGGTCATTTGTGGGAAAAACGAAGTGGCTCGGCAAAAGATGGCAAAGATGAAGGAAAAGTTAAATTTACCGGTATATACTTATGGAACAGTGGCGAATATTGCGGAGATGATGTGGGCATCGGATTTAATCGTCTCAAAGCCTGGTTCGGTAACAATCGCCGAGGCACTGGCCCTTGGTAAGCCAATGATCGTTCTTACCCCAAAGGCCGGAAGTGCTCAGGAATTGCGCTTTGCCGAGTTTTTAGAAAGAAACCGGGCCGGGAAATGGGTAGCCGATGCTCGGGATGTGGGAAAGACAATAAGGGAGATTTTTACTACCCCCTCTCTTTATAGCGAGATAGAAAGGAATGCAAAAAGAATCGGCCGGCATAGCCTAACCGCAAATGAGACGATTGTTAGGAATATAATTAATCCGTAGAGCGTAAATGAAAAGGGGGGTAGCACTAATAACTGGTTCCTGTGGCCTAATCGGAAGTGAATCCGTATCCTTCTTTATTGAAAAGGGGTTTAAAGTAGTTGGCATTGATAATGATATGCGGGCTTATTTCTTTGGCAAGGAGGCAACAACATCTTGGAATAAAAAGCGGTTGCAGAAAAAATATCCCAAAGACTATATCCACTACGACCTTGATATAAGAGATTTCACCGGACTCGTAAACATTTTTAAGATATATAAACCCGACCTAATAATTCATACCGCCGCCCAGCCTTCGCACGATTGGGCGGCAAAAGAACCCTTTACCGATTTTGCTGTGAACGCCAACGGCACCCTTAACCTCTTAGAGGCCACCCGGCAAATTTGCCCGGAGGCGGTCTTTATCTTTACCTCCACCAATAAGGTCTACGGCGACCGGCCCAATCAGTTGCCCCTAATTGAAAAAGAAACCAGATATGAATTGCCCGAAGGTCATCCTTATTATGAGGGTATTGATGAAACGATGAGTATTGACTTTTGTCTCCATTCACTATTTGGTGCCTCTAAGGTAGCGGCTGATATTTTAGTTCAGGAGTACGGTCGGTATTTCGGAATGAAGACGGTCTGCCTGAGAGGTGGTTGTTTAACTGGACCGGCCCATTCCGGGACTCGCCTTCACGGATTTCTCTCCTACCTCGTCCGGTGCGCAATTACTGGCATACCCTATCATATCTATGGTTATAAAGGAAAACAGGTGCGGGATAATATCCATTCTTATGATTTTGTTAATACCTTTTGGCACTTTTTCTTAAACCCCAAGAAGGGTGAGGTTTATAATATGGGTGGCTCACGCTTCAGCAACTGTTCAATATTAGAGGCAATAAGCCTAATTGAGGAAATCACCAATAAAGAAGTGAAATATATCTATGAAGATAAACATCGCATCGGCGACCATATCTGGTATATCAGTTGTGTGGAAAAATTTAAAAAAGATTATCCGGATTGGAATTATACGCGTAGCCTTCGGTCAATGATTGAAGAAATATTCTTTTTCCAGAGTGAGTTGCCTCTTGATGAATTAATGCAAACCTGAATCAAACAGTTATGAACCCTTATGATGAAAGATACTTTAAGAATATAGAGAAGGGATATTTCCCTGGTGGATTCGTTCGCGATAAGACAATAGAATTCCACATAAGAAGGACCCTTGCCCCGGGAGCGCGGATTTTAGAAATCGGCTGCGGCACCGGGAATCTTTTAAGAAGGTTAGAAGATAACTTCTCCGTCTATGGGATAGACATCTCGTCCTACGCCGGCGCAATTGCCAACCAAAGATTGAAAAAGGGAAAAGTATTGGTTGGCAACATAGAAAAAGAACCATTAAATTTCCCTGATAAATTTGACGGAGTGGTGATGATAAATGTCTTAGAGCATCTCTTAGCACCCGTTAAGGTTTTGAAAAAGGTAAACGCCGTCTCTAAGAAGCACTCGAAACTCTTCTTACAGTTGCCAGTAATTAGCAATTTCGCAAGTAAGTTCTTGAATAAGATTTTTTATGGCGAAGACCCAACCCATATTTATGTCCCAACTGTGAAAGAATTGCGGGGTTGGGCAATGGATGCCGGCTATTCCTGCCTCTATGAAGCGTGTGGAACATTCCTCATTCTACCCCTTTTGGGAAGTATCCTTTTGAATTTCTTCCCTAGTTATTTTGGGGTTTATGAAAAATACGCCGATTTAACCCTACCCTGAAATATCCAGATTATTATCTAATTGCCTGTTTTAGTTCTCCCCTTTAATCCCAAAGAAGAAACTCCTTCCCGGACGCGGATAGTCCTGGTCAGAAATCGTATTACCAAAGACCTCCGCATAAGAAGCATCAAAGATATTTTCTATCCTAAAGGAGAAGAAAACCTTCCCCCAAACCCTTCTCTCCATTCTCATTCCTAACAGGAAATAACCGGGCAGTTTCTTCTCTTTCATATAAACCTTCGGAAAACTATCATAAGCGGTATAATAATTGACCTTATCTCCGATGAAGTCCCCTTCTAATGAGAGGCGCGTATTAGCATCTTTAAAGATTAAAGAGGGCAAGACCTTCCATTGCGGCAAGAATGCGGACCGGCGCCGGACTTCCATAAAGGAATCAGGGGAAAAGACCATCTCCTTCCGAATCTGGGTTGCCTTCTTCCAATCACCAGAAAGAGAAAAGAGCATCTTTTTTAAGATGGGCAATTCTATCCGCCACTCTATTCCCATTACCTCCTGTCGGTCAACATTACTCGGTCGCCATAAACCGGCGGTATCCGGAAACCAGGCGATTAGATTCTTGGTCTGTCGGGAAAAGAGGGTAAAGGAAAAAATCTTCGTATCAAAGCCGATTTGATTTGTCCACCCCTCTTCTGGTTTCAGGTTAGGATTTCCGGCTCTGGGCCAATATAAATCATTAAAGGTTGGGGCACGAAATGCCTTCCCAGTATGGAAACGGAACTTGCCAAAAAGCACTGGATAGGTAATGCCAAAACCGGGACTCAAAAAACCACCAAAGTCTGACCAGTCATAACGGAGGGATGGGAAAAAAGACGGTCGGGAAAGGAAATTCCCCTCTAAAAAAAGACCAAATTTCTCACCCCTGGGTTCATATACCGTATCTTTATAAGCGAAGGAAGAAAAGTCATAGAAATAGGAGTGGGTGAAAGAATAGTCCCAGCGATAATCAAGGCCAAATGAGATGCGGAGCGGGATATCTTCTACGGCAAAGAGAGAGACTATATTACCACCAACCGTCCTTATCTTATAGGTGTCTTCGTAAACTGCGGTATTACGGGAGTCTTGGTCAACCCATCGGTAATGGGTGATGTTATTATGGAGAAATGGCCTCGCCTTAATCTCTATATTTCCGGTAATCGGGGATGTGATTTCCCAATGGAAAAGGTATCCTCTATCCTTTTGGCGGTCATAGAGAGACGAGGCAGTAGCGTCACCATAGGTTGGAATTATTTCTTTTGGTGGTTTTGGTCCAGGAAGTCCGAGTTCTTTCTCTTCATAGGTAAAATTCATCTTAAGGAGATTGGAGTAGTCGGTTGCTAAACTTATGCCTCTGGTCAAGGCATCCTCATTTGACCTCATACCCTTTGTCTTCTCCTGATGAAGGGAAAGGAGAAACCCGTATCGGTCTTTAAGATTGAGACCGGAAACGAGGGATAGATTTTTCGTCTGGAAAGAACCGTAGAGGAAACTTAAGGAGTGGCTTAATCTTTGGGGCTTAAAAACAAGGGGCGATTTGGTGATAAAGTTTAGGACCCCGCCTAAGGCATTTGCCCCATAAATACTGGAAGATGCGCCCTTCACCACCTCAATTCTCTCTATGTTATGAGTGGGAATTAAACCAAGGTCGCAAATGCCGGTGGTTGGTGAGTAA
>Ga0129301_1001037_pt1 | contig 14391 bp, 16 predicted proteins | sample ConPoolayeHmetaG_FD_94489 | JGI IMG/M metagenome (GOLD analysis project Ga0129301, IMG submission 94489) | Hot spring microbial mat communities from California, USA to study Microbial Dark Matter (Phase II) - Cone Pool mat layer H metaG ...
GCGTTGCGCGGCAGGTACTCGACGAGGATGTTGTTCTTCTCCCTTGTGGGAGGGACGCGGAAGGACACGGAACCGGCGCGGTAGTCGGTGCTAAAGTCCCTTCCCTCAACGAGAAGCGTCCCGGGGGGATACTGAACCTTAACGCTCCTCGGGAGGGGCTTCTCCTTGAGCTTGAAGAAGGTCTGGGTCCCAGTTCCGCTGAACCTTTCCGCTGCTCCGGGTTGACGTTCCTCGACTTCCTCTGCCAGGCCGGAGCTCTCGAACTCAAAGCCGGCATTGGAGATGGCTAGGCCGGGCAGCTTTGAGGGCGTCGCTCCCAAGGTCATCGCGCCCTTGGGCAGCTCGACGAGCGCTGCTTCGAGGACCCTTATGATTTCCTCCTCGAATTCCCTGAGCAATCCGGTCCCCCGTCTATGCCTTCGACGGCGTTATCCTGGATTTCATGTGTATGACGTTTCCGATCCTTGGCGTGCACTCGGGATCCGTGTTCCTGAAGGTTATGGTCAGCACTTCCTTCTGTGGGTTGGGGTTCACGATCCTGTATCTGTACCACACGTACTCATTAGGTGCCAAGAGGTATTCCACGTAGGGGTTGCTTGCCCCCTTGGGCCTCAGCTTGGAACGATCGTGGACGAACAGTTCGCCCACCGCGTGCTGGGTTCCGTCCGCGTAATCGAGCACGACTTGCAAGGCCTTCTTATCCCCATTCTCCGCCCCGGCCCAGTAATCGATGGAATCAACGTACGAGACTATTCCGAATCTGCAGATCTCGCCGGTCTTCCCCTTCTCGAGGAGCCATTGCTTTGTCAGCAGCCCGACGGTTGGCGCCTCGTAGCTTGCGCTCTCTCCTGGCATGACTTGGTTGAGTTCATATGAGGTGCCCACTGGGCTGGCGATGTTGAGCAAGGTCGTGGTCTCCTGCAAGCTGTCGACGTAGTCCCTGAGGGCCTTCAGGTTGCGCTCCAGTTCCTGCAGGTCTGATTTCAGAGTTTCCTGCATCTTGTTCCAGTCTTCCGACCTAATCACGTCGCCCGGTTTCTTTACGATCGGTTCAAATTCCACCATCTACACACTACCCCACGGTTCTGACCGCCGCGCTCACGCCGGCGGCTTTCATAGAGTTCACGATTCCCTCCAAGTAAGCCTTGGACAATCCGGAGTCCCTGAGCAGGTCCGACCTAACCTGGACCTCGAAGGCTGCCGGCTTCAGCCTCGTCCACTCGAAACGTATCCTCACAGGAGGCACCCCGACGGCGAAGGTGTGCTCGTCGAACTTGGAGCTATCGAATACGCCCACCATGGCTCCGAGCGACTCCGTGTACTCCCAGGTTGAGCCCTTACGTAGAATGGGAGGCACCTTCACCTTGTCTGGGGAGATCCGCCTCGAGACGTCCTTACCGTCCAGGGTCGCCTTGCCATCCTCTAGGACGAGCTTCCTCCCGCTCCCTAGCTTGCCGCTCAGGCTCACGTACCCTTTGGTGTCTAGGTTCGAAAGCTTCGGGTCGCTCACCTCCCCGCCCTCCTCCACGCTGAGCGTTATGGTCGGACGGACGTCGGATATGCTTCTGCTTCTGAGCGTCCAGGTCTCTCCCGCCCTGACTACGAACTCTGCCGAACATGGGGCGGGGGGGTTCTCGACTATCCTCACGTCCTGGTCGTCCTTCGCTCCCAACACGGCCCTGACCGCAGCCAGTATGGAGGAAAGGGTGCCTCCGCCCTTGTACTCCTCCAACGCCCTCTTCAAGCGTGCCTTGAGCTGCGGATCTTCCTCGCCTGCAAGTCGCCTGACTCCCACGAGGGCCGCTAGCCTATCTAGGTCCTGCCCGGTCGCGGCATCCACCCAGTGCGCCTTCATGACATCCGTGAGCCTGTCCTCAGCTTCGTCAAGCTGCGCGCTAACAGCCTTCAGGATTGCCGAGATGAGGGTGTTCTCTTCCCAGTGCCGATAGAACCGCGGAAGCCTGCTGCCGATGCGATCCGCCCGGCTCAATCCATCACTCCCTCAACTCGAAGCTGACGGTTATGTTCCTAGGTTCCGCCCTCTCCTCGCTGCCTATCCTGATGTTCTCCCTCTGGCTCTCAACGACCTCCTTCTCGCGGTGCGCCTTGATCACTACGTTGGTAACGTCGAGGACCTCCTGGGCCTTGAGGGCGGCATCGATGACCCTAGAGAAAAGCACGCTCTGGCCTATCCCTAGCGATGATATGTACGTCCTGATCAGCCTCTCGGCCTCCGCGGTTATCGGCAGCGCCTCCGCCGTCTTGGGAATTGTCAGGATGCATGAGACGTCCACGTAGACGGTCCGCGGCCTTGAGAACTGAACCTTCACGCCTGCCGCGCGGGTCTCCTCTATCACCCGCAGGATCTCTTCCGGGTCTCCTCCATCCACGACGACCTCGACGACGCCCTCGACCGAGTCGGGCATATCCCGGATCATGAGGGATCTGACGCCCTCCACCGCGCGGATGGCGGACTCCAAGGATGAGACGGTCGCCCTACCTGCGAACTCCAAGGCATGTTTGGCCCTTTCCCTCAGCTCCTCGTCGGACTCGGCTTCCACGCCGTTCGTTATGTCCGCCTTGTTTATGACGTACTCGACGCCGGGAACCGGCTGTGGCATCACCGTGATCGTCCCCGCCAGAACGTTTCCCCACCGCCCGGGCCGGTCGCAAATCACGGGGACGTCGGCTTCCCACCTTCCCTCCTGTGCGGGGCGGAGGAACGCCTCCTCGGTCGTGGTGAAGGAGCGCGTTTCCTCTGGGACTGCCGAGAAGGTCGCAACGCTCGTTCCCCTCGGCACGCGTACCTCCTGGTAGCTAACGTAGTTGACCCGGAAGACCGTCCTCAGGTCGGGCCTCTTGCCGCTCGGCAGCCACCTGAGGGTGCTGCCCGCGAGGTCGTAGTCGATGCCCCTCTCGAACACGTTCGGAGATCCGTCGAGCGTTCCCTCCACCTTGGTGATGTCCTTGACGGGCGGCTTCTTGAGCGCGTACTCGGCAGATCCATCGTAGAGGTGGACCTCCCCCGCGATGCTTGCCTTCTCCGGCTCGACGTTGCGGCCAAAGGTGACGTACCCGCTGGACGGCTGCGGCGGCTTTCTCCTCACGCCTAGCAGCGCCACGACCATGTCGAGGGCCTCGCCGGTTGCCGTGTCCACGAATCCGGAGAGGTATGCTTGGTCCATCTGTGCGTACAGGTATTCTATCTCCCTGCTGATCGCCTCTACAAGCGTTCTGAGCACGCTGCCGGGGTTTACGTCGGTTAGCCCGCCCGGCCTCGTGAAGCTGTATCTGACTTCGAATTTGGTGCCTTCATCCGGGTGGTCTGCCCCAAGCCATTCGACCGAGTTGCCAGACGGTCTGTAGTCGACGCCCTGGACAAATGCCTTCCGCACCCCCCTGTGGAGTCCCTTCACCTCGGCGATCGCCTCAACGGGCCTGTTCGAGAGGGCGTAAGACGTCCTGCCGCTCACGTAGGTGTGCTCCTCCGTCACCTCGCCCCCGGTGATCTGGAGCAGGATGTCCCTTGCGATCTGCCTGTACTCCTTTCTCCTAGGCAACAACTACTCCACCTCCAGACGGAGAGGATAGACGACCGTCAACGGCCTCTGACTGCCGATCGGCACCACGCTGATATCGATGTCCACGCGGCTTGGGTCTTGAGGGTTGGCTGTTACCCTGATTCCCCTGATCTCCGCGATTCTGGGTTCTTCGGACAGACATCGCTCCACGAGGTTCCTGATCATCACCCTCGTCCTTTCATTGTTGGGTTCCCCGATCACCTGGTAGAGACCTGAGCCGTAGTCCGCATGGCCCGTGTCGGTTAGTTCGCCCTGATCGGTCGCAAGCCTGTGGATTATTGCCTGCGCCAGGTTTTCTTCGCTAGCGATCGTGTCAAGATCCCCTTCAGCCGTGGCCAGGTCGGCGCCGGCACGCTCGAACTTCAGCCTCAGGTCCCTTCCCAATCCTTCTTCGCTCATGGGCTTCCTCCCTAGTTGATGCTAACCACGCTCCCCCGTATGATCAAGGGTCCGTCGCAGGTGTAGCTGGCTGCCTGCTTTGCCTTTGCCGTCAGGGCCATCTGGGATTCGATGTTGAGCATCATCTGGGCCTTGATCTCCGCGTTCTGGTCCGATTCGATCTTCACGTCGGAAGAGTGGATCTTCATCTCGGTTCCCGATTCGAGTTCCAAGGCCTTTCTGCTGTTTATCTCGATGCTTGACGCCGCAAGCGTTATCTTCCCCTTCGATCTCAGCGAGGCATCCCCTCCCGCCTTAACGGTCACCTTCCCTTTGGCCTCCACCACGACATCTCCATCCTTCTGGATCCTCACCGTTGTTTCTCCAGCATTGAGGCTGACATCTTCGTCCGTGATGGTCAGGTACATGCCGTCAGGAAACTCGAGATAGATCCTGCGCACATCGGGGTTCTTAGCATGGGGTGCGACGTATACGATCTCCTCTCCACGGTTCACGGGCGGTCTGTCCTCGTCGTTGTACAATCTGCCAACCACGATGGGCTGGTTGATGTCGCCGGCCACGAAGACCAGGAGCACCAGATCCCCCACCCGTGGAATGCCGGCGAGGCCGATCACCTGGGTGGCGATCTGAACCTTCCTCAGCTCGACATCGAGCCTCTTGAGGCGCACATCGCACTGGTAGTTATCCTTGTCGTCCCTGTCCGAGTGAGGATAGATGTTCGTCACCACGCCGAGCTCGGGCATGCGAAGCTTCCTCAACTCCTCATGGGCGATCCCCTTGACCGCCTCGACGATGTCCATGTTCATCCTCCTGCCTTCCTTCGCCCGCGAATCGTCGTGGTGAACCCGGTGGTCTTGCTCAGGTGGTGTTCCACGCAGATGATCTGCGATTCACCATTCATTGAACGGGCTGGTGCGTTGTTGATTTGGATAGCGTCTCCCACCCGGATCTCGGGCCTTCCCACAGCCTCGATCGCGGTCGCCGAGGCATAGCGCATCCTTTCGAATATGGCCCTCGCGACCTGTTCGGCCGTCCGGCGATCCTTGACGGCTGCCACGCTCACGCTCACGACCTGTGCTGCCCCGGCCTCTCCCCTGACGTCCTGCTTGGTTAGCCACGAATCGGTCTCAGACCCTTTGAAGCTCGCAGGGCTCTCACCGCTCACCCTCGCGCCGGCGTAGGCCACCTCCATGTCCGACGCCGAGAGCGCGATTATGTCCTTCCCGTACTCCAAGGTGTGGGTTCGATCGGCCGCCCATGCCTTGAAGATGAGTTGGCCGTTCTCGTCAGCGTAGGTGTCGAAGTTGCACAGGGTAGCGAGTCTGAGGATGTGCTGGTATGCACTCGCTCCATCATCGATCACGTAGGCGGGCAGATGGATTCCGTCGGATGCTTGCTTGACCTTTACGCCTCCCTCTTCGGCCAGGTTTCTGACTATCTTGCCAGCGGTCTGGTTGGAATAGGCTCTGTTCAACCTGAGGCGCAAGAGGGCCGCGCTTGGATCAAGCGCAGTGATCCTGAGGTGGTCGATCCGATGGTCGATGGCGTCGATGAAACCCGTGAAGACGAGCTTGGGACTGCCATCGTAGCCCAAGCTGACCTTCACCTCATCCCCGGTTGCGAAATCGTGCATTTCGTTGGATGCAAGTCGGATCTCCGAGCTATCCACGGGCAATCCCATGCCCTTGGTCGTCACTATCTCCAAAACGCTGTCCTCATCGCCGGAGCTGAAGGTCTTTGAACCGATCTGGACTGAATAGCTTGGGCGAAGCATTTGGCTAGCCTCCAGCGGTCTTTAGATCTGAGTAGATACGGTGAATCTTGCGCTGAACCTCGCTCTTGGCGAGCCCGTCCTGGCGGGGCGGCTCGGTCTCCCCAGGTCCCTTCGGGGGCCTATGCTCCCTCAGGACGAGCGAGTACCGGCTGCCAGAGGGGGCTACGTTGTCGAAGGTCGTCGAGAAACTCTCTATGACGACCTCGGTGATGTCGGTAAGGGGCTCGATATCCGAGGAGAAAGCGACGGGCTTTCCCAGCTCGAACTTGGATCTGAGGGCGTTCAGGGTATCTCTGGTGCCGGGCCCCACCAGCTCGCCCTGAAAGCTAATCTGAAGCGGGTCCCTGCCGAGATCTTGGAAGACGTTGCTCCTTGATCCTGGGATCTTGAGTTCAACTATCCGTCTTCTGCCCGAAACCGAGAGGCTTACGATCGTGCGCAACTCCTTGATGACTCCGTCCTGGTCAACCCTCTTGGTCAACTCGACATCGTCAAGCTTCATCCACATCTAGAAAGCCTCCTGAAGACGGGTGGTGCCATAATGGCGCCGGATCTGGTCGGAAAGGATCCTCGATATCTTTCTTTCGAGGTCCCTGAGGTCCTCTTCCTGAGCTTCGCCGGACAGCAGCGTAACGTTCAGCGTCCTCGGGCTTTCCGGCGTCACCGTGCGTAGGCTCGGCCGGATCACGGGCGTCCCTAGCTTCCAGCTGCGCGTTCCAAGCGAAGGCTCCGGAGCGCCCACCACTGCGGTCTGACGTAACGCGGTCGCGCCCAAGGGACCGTAAGTCGGTCTGTAGCCGAGCGAGCCAATCACCCACGAGGGCTGTGATAGAAGGGCGCTGGCCCCAACCGAGCGCAGAGCCTGTCGGACGCTTTCGATCGCCTGCGCCCCGATCATCGCCATGGAGGATGCAGCATATGCCTGTTCGAGTGAGGGTGCCGTCACCGAGCTGTAGGTTGCAAGCGTCGCCATGGGCAAAATCTCGGCCAATGGTGTGTAGGTTGCAAGCGTCGCCATGGGCAAAATCTCGGCCAATCGTGCCCGCGCCAAAATTTCCCGGATGGGAAACAGGGACACCTCCAGCGCGCTGGCAAGGGTGCAGGGTTCGCTGCCCACGGTCCGCGACAGGTAACGGAGGATTTCGGCCGTGCCACCCTCGATGTGGGCTATTGCCGAGAGCGCCGAGACCTGTATGCCCTCATGGCGCATCGGGCTTCCACGGGGGCCGGGCGCCGCGTCCAAGTGCGCCAGTTTCTTCCCATCCGGCGCCGACTGAAGGGCGCTTGTAAGCGGAGGCTGTGCAGGCTCTGGCGTGGGGGCGCCCATCCGGGTTGCACCTAGGTCCGCAGGAGAGCCGGGCCGCAAGGCTCCTTTCCCTCCACGGGGGATTCCTACGGATGCGGACTCGGCTGGGGTCAGTTCGTGCGGGGGGATAGGTCTTGGCCCCAGCCTGCGCAGGGGTGCCACGTCACTCGTTCTCCCTCGTACGTGGCCCCTCCGCGTTTGCGGAGCTGCATGGCGGCCTTCGAATGGACTTGCCGCCTCTGACACATATCGCGCTGCCCGGGCGACGGGCAGAGCAAGGGGCGCAGCAGCGGCCACGGCTGGCAGGAAGAGGGGCCGGGCGATTCGGATCGCGGGCCCCGATGGCTTCGAGCCGGTCGGAACGGCCCGCTTCCTCGGGGCGTCCGCCTGTGTTGGGCCTAGGCCGCGACCTTCTCCAAGCGTGGGACCAGGCGGCTCGGTAGCGATCTCCCTGGGGACGGCAACGGGCAGAGGGGGAATGAGAAATTTTGGAGCCCTGGCATGTGTCCTTCGAGCCACGTCAGCCGCCAGCTTCCTCGTGGCAGAAATGCGTACCAGGAAAGACGGACCGTATCTGGGAAGTTCGTCCTCAGCCTCGGGCTCCTGTGTTCGGCCCGCCCTTCCTAACCAAGCGGGTAGCAGAGGGATGGGCGAGAACATCGGCAGGGAGATCCGAGCGAAGAATCCTCGGATTCGCAATATGCTGCTTATCGCCCCGGCCAGGGAGCTGAATGCCTTGGAAATGAGAGCTGAGAGGGACCAAAGGAACCTGACCGGTTCCGCGATTCTCCGCCAAAGCCCGCGAGCGTAGTCCTGGCTGCGTGCCGCCACGCCAAGGACCCTTGCCGGGAGGCTGTCCGCCATGCTCTCACCCAACCTTCTCCTCTTCGTCTTCTGTCACGACGATTCTCGTCACGCCCTCCGCGGTGGGTGCCATTGCCCTCGCTTGCTCAGCCCGATATGACAACGCACCGGTGAGAAAGAGGATCTGATCCCTCGTCAGGTCGGCCGGATGGTTCGCGAGCTTATATCCGCAGTCCAAGCACAGAGCAGCTAGCTCTATTCCCTCGGGACTCCTCACGAACTTCTCGATTTCAAGTTTTTTTTTCGCGCTGTGGCGTCGGTGACGCCGCTGAGTTCGAGGACTTGCATGCCGATGAACTCCGGCACCCCGAACTTCATGCTCGCCACTTCCTCGAGCGATAGCTTCGGATCCTCAAGGCCCATCGCTGCAGCCATCCTTAAGGCCTCTAGGTTCTTCTTTATGTCGACCTGGCTCAGGTCTGGAGTTCCATCCTCCTTCAGCGGAACGTTGCCTATGACCGCAAATATCGAAGATAGCTCACCGTCGGTGAGGGGGCGTATCACGACCTCTGCCCCGCCGTATTCCTTCAACGTGAGGGTAGCCCTGATCTTCGAACCCTCGAGGATGGCCTGCTTGGTCAACCTAGCCATGCTCACTGCTCCCTGAGCCGCGTGCCGGTGAACGTATAGTCGCTGATGCCGACGCCATTTGCGTCCATGGAGAACACCTTGCCCTCCAGGTAACACTCATCAAACGAAAGCGTCTTGATCGACTTTCCTCCTTTCTTGAGTTCCACCACGAGTTGGAACGGCTTTACCTCCGCGACCCCGGTTATGAGCATGGTGTCGAACTTCGGATAGGTCGACCTGACCCTCAGCGTCCCTTCAACGTACATGGGCCCGTAGTCCACGCCCACACGCTCGTCGATGCCGATGTTATGGACGTTTTGCCGATTCCTGACGATCTTGTACTCTATCGCCTGGAGACCGGGTATGATGTCTCCATCCACCTTCACGTTGCTCACGTTCGCCGATATGATAACGGGATCCGCCATCTCCAATCACCTCCCCTAGGCTTGGACGGTTATGGTCGCGTACACGTAGTCCATCGCCCGGACCGGCCTGACGGCGATGTCGACCCTCACTATTCCCTGCGCGAAGTCCAGCTCGGACGAGTAGACGTCAACCAGGAACGGCGGCTCCTTGCCGTCGACGCTTGGCACGATGGACTGCTCGCGCTCCATCGTGAGGAAGAACTCGATCAGCTTCTCCCTCAGGGCGGTCCGCCCGCCCGGCGTATTGAGTGTGCCGATGAAGTTCTCGCACACGTTCTTCGCCCCCCTGACGGCGTGGTCCGCGATCCTAGTTACGCTTATCTGCTCCTTGCTCGTCGAGATCCCCTTCTCCACGATTATGCCCCTGCCTTTTCTCGCCTCGAGGGCAAGGATGCCGGCCTTCAACAGTTCCATCAGCTGGGCGGGGGTGTATCGAGTCTCAAGGTCGGCGATGCCGGTTATCGCCTTGAAGGTTGGCGATTCGTAGTAGTTTAGTTTGCTGACCAAGCCCGCGACCGCGCCTGAGACGCCGTAGGGCGCAACAAGCACGAACCTGTCGGACGCCAGGGTGGATGTCCTCTTGACGATCTCCTCGACGGGCTCTCCAGGCCCCACCGTCCCGATCCCGATCCTGTTTTTGGCGTCCTTGCTCATGTTCTGGCAGTGGGCGTCCACGAGGGCGTGAACCTTGGGATCCCAAGAATCGCACGCGGAAACCATGTCCACGTCCTCCTCGATCTCAAGCATCTCCAAGGCAGACTCGTAGTCCTTCATCTTCGGCTGCGCCGTGGTGCCGCCGGCCAACGATACCTCGCCCAGGGAGGGCATCAGGGTCTTGGGGGGCTTCGACGGCTTGGTGAGGTCCTTTGCAGAGACGAGGGTGGAGTTCGCATTCAGGACCTTGACCGCATACAGGTCGCTTCCCGGGTCCATGACGAGGTTGTCCCAAACCTCAAAGACCACCCCGTTGGTCACCTGGAACATGAAGGTATCCTTGCTGGAGCCTTTCAGGACGCTCAGCCTGATCTTGTTTCCGACCTCGCCGGGGGCCTTGGATTGCAACCCAAGCAGGTTCTCGTTGTTATCGTTCTTCAGGGTTGCCGAGGCCGCCTGACCGCCCTCAGCCTCGATTCTCGTCGCGTACACCTCAAAGACGCCGTTCAGGAAGCAAAGTCTCGCGTCCTTCACCAACGAGTAGGTCGGATCAGCTCCGAACTTCTCGGTCAGCTCTCGGTAGCTCGTTACAGGGATCGGCTTGAGCACCGGTCCCTTCTCGGCCGTCCCTATCAGCCCCACCACGCCTGAGGGATGGAGCTGTTGCGGCACGATCTCTTTGATTACTTGGATCTCCACGCCAGGCAGAATCCTCGCCAAGGCCAACTCCCTCGAGCGAAGGCGTCCCTATCTTCCATTTAAAGTTTGCCCGGACGATTAGCAATCCAGGATAAACTGTTCGCGGCATTCGCCAAAGTGAGTCTCGTTCTTGCAAAATTTCGCAGCCGGACGCAATCGCGATACCATGCGCTGAGGCCTGACCGCGCAGCGGGTCTCGACTCGGCTTAAGCGACCGGCTGGCTCGGGGACCGGGATAGTCTGCTCGCGCGTGATACAGTGAGTCATAGTAACTCAATAAGATTTATTAGAGAGCTAGCGCTGGGATGGGCCCACCATTGGCAGGAGGGTGCGAGAATGGGTGAAGAAGCTTCGAAGCCGTCTGCTAGGACCGTAGGTATTCCGGTTCTAGTCCTAGCGGTCGTGATCGTCGCTGTGATTGCAGCTTTGGCGGTCTATGTCGCGGTCAAACCCGGAGAGGAGAAGGCCGAGAAGGGACCAATCAAGATAGGGGCCATAATGTGTTTGTCCGGGGAGCTCGGCCCCGTTGGGCCTGGCCTTGTGGAGGGAATAGAGCTTGCCGTCTGGGAGGTTAACCAGAAAGGCGGGATCCAGGGCAGGCAGATTGAGCTGATAGTGGAGGACGAGGAGACCACGCCGACGAAAGCCGTCGAGGTTGGCAGCAAGCTGATCGACATCGATGGGGTGAAGGTCATCATCGGCCCCATGATCTCGCCAAGCGTGCTATCCTTGGCGAACAAGTCCAGCGCCTCCAAGGTTGTGCTGATAAGCCCATCCGCCACAGCCCCGAGCGTCACCGACGCGGGCGAGTGGGTATTCAGGGTTTGTCCGACGGACTTGGTGCAAGCCAAGGCCTTGGCTGACCTCGCGAAATTCAAGGGATACACCAGGGTCGCAACCCTAGTCGTCAACAACGACTATGGCGTTGGCCTGGAGGAGGGCTTCAGCAAGAACTTCGAAGGCGAGGTTGTGGCAAAGGTCAGGTTTGAGTCCGGGAAGGCAGACTACAGGACGGAGTTGGACACGATAAAGGCCAAGCAGCCGGACGCGGTCATGCTGGTCGCGTACCCGGAGAGCGGAACCGTTATCCTCAAACAAGCCGCCGAACTCAAGATGGGCTTCCAGTGGCTCGCTGCTGAGGGCATAGCTGATGCGGTGATGCTTCAGAGGCCTGAGATAATCCCCGAGTTGGAGAAGACGCTTTTCACCAAGCCCAGGAGCGTCAAGGAGACGGTTGCCTACAGGCATTTCTTGGAGCTGTTCAAGCAGAAGTACCCGGGGAAGGAACCGGGCATCTATGCAGACTACGCCTACGATGCAACAAGGATGGCGATCATGGCCATAGCATACGGAGGGAACGATGGCGAAGGCATCAAGAATGCCCTGTACCTTGTGGGCGACCACTACAAGGGAGCAAGCGGGGACAAGACCTTTGATGTCAACGGCGATGTCAGTGCCGACTTCGACATCCTGGCGGTGAGGAACAACCAGATGGTGTCGGTTGGAAGCTGGATCCAGGGCGTCGTGACCCTGACGTAGGAGTCCCACGTCACCAATCTGCGCGTAGGTAGCGGACCGTAGCCAGTGCATTTCGGGCAGATCCGCGGGTAGATTCGGATCAGCGAAAGCCTAGGTGTTAGAACCAGCCTGAGTGCGCCCAGCTACCGCGAAGGGAGGTGCTAGGATCGCTAAGGTAGCGTTGCCAGGAGACGAGCGAGGACCGGAGGTCGGCATATCGCTGCTTGCGGACGACTGTGCGAGCTACAACTCGGTTGGGATCTTAGCCGAACACGGACTTTCGGCCCTCGTCGAATTCGGAGGGCAGCGCGTGCTCTTCGACACCGGCCAGTCATGGGTCTACGCAAGGAATGCCAAGGCCATGAAGGTCGACTTGAACTCCGTCTCAATGCTTGTGATCAGCCATGGGCACTACGACCATACGGGAGGTCTGCCGCGCTTCCTTAGAATTGGCAAGGAGAATCGCGTCTTGGTGGCCCACCCGGATGCGTTCGAGACGAAGGTCACCAAGAACGGGAGGAAGGTCGGCTGCCCGATTCCGCTCGAGGTCGTGGCGAGGAGCTTTCGCGTACGCCTCATGGAGAGAACCCGACGGATTGCGAAGGGCGTTTACTTCCTGACGGGCTTGGATAGGAGGCATGAGGATCCGGGCACGGTCGTCTTTCATCTTAGGAACGGAAGGCGTGAGCCGGATCCTGTCCTCGATGACTCGTCCCTTGTCCTCAAGACGGAGAAGGGCTTGGTCATCGTCTGCGGATGCGCCCATGCGGGGATGCTAAACATAGTGAACGAGGCAACGGAGCTACTTGCTGACGACATCTACGCTCTTGCCGGAGGATTCCACCTCCTGCACGCCTCGGACGGAAGGATCAGGGCCCTCCTAGAAAGGCTGAGGGAGCTCAAGGTTCAAAAGATCTACCCGTGCCACTGCACGGGGCTACGTGCAACGTTTCGAATGCAGACTGGCCTCGGGGCGGAGAAGGTTGGCTGCGGGGATCGGATTCGAATCTAGGCATTGAGCTCCCGGCCCAGATACAGCCTGCCTATGCGTTCGTGATCCAGTATCTCCTTGCCCGTCCCCTCGTAGGCCTTGGTGCCCATCACCATGACGTATGCCCTGTCGCATATGGCAAGCGACTTCTTGGCATTCTGTTCCACGAGCAAGATGGATGTCCCGTTGTCCCTGATCTCTTGGATCTTGGCCATTATGTGCGAAACAAGGGCGGGGGAAAGGCCCGCCGTGGGTTCGTCCAGGAGGAGCAGCTTGGGATCCGTCATCAGCCCGCGAGCGACTGCGACGGCCTGGCGCTCGCCTCCGCTGAGGTTGATGGCCTTGGTGTCCTTCTTATCCTTGAGAAGCGGGAATATCTCAAAGACCCTCTGTATGCGGTCATCGCACTCCTTTAGGGTATAGGCGCCCATCTCCAGGTTCTCCATAACTGTCAGGCTCGGAAAAACGTTGTCCAGCTGAGGAACGTAGTTTATCCCCTGCCTGACGATCCTGTGTGGGCTGAGGCCCGAGATCTTCTTGCCCTCGAGCAGCACCTCGCCCTTCGTCGGCTGTATAAGGCCGAAGATGGTCTTCATCAAGGTGCTCTTGCCTGACCCGTTGGGGCCGATGATTACGACTATCTCGTCCCTCTCGACGGCGAGGTCCATCCCTCGCACGATGGTCATCTTGCCGTATCCCGATGACAGGTCCGTGACCTGCAGCACGAGCTAGCCTCCGAGGTAGGCCTCGATCACCTTGGGGTTGTTCTGGATCTCAGCCGGGGTCCCCTTGGCAACGACCTCGCCCTTGCTCAACACGTAGATCGTCTCGCAGAAGTCCATGACTATGTCCATATTATGCTCAACGACTAGAAAACTCATTCCTCCGTTCCTGAGCTCCACGATCTTCTGGAATATCTTCCTTGCCAAGGTCGGGTTCACGCCGGCTACTGGTTCGTCCAAGAGGATCATGAGGGGCTCGACCATGAGCGACCGGCCAAGTTCCAGAAGCTTTTGTTGGCCGCCCGAGAGATTCCCAGCATACTCGTTCCTCAGGTGGTCGATCTCTAGAAACCGCAGGAGCTCGAGGGCCCTCCTCACGAGTTCTTTCTCTTCGGCAAGCACTCTTGGCCAGCGGGTAAACACCTTGAACAGGGCCTCCCCAGACTGGCCCCGTGGGGCAACCAGCATGTTCTCGAGGACCGTCATCCTTCGGAAGACTCGCACGATCTGGAAGGTCCGGACGAGTCGTCTGGCGGCGATCTCGTGTGGCCTGAGATCGGAGATATCCTCGTCTCTGAAGATCACCCTGCCCCCATCCGAGCCGTACTCGCCAGTCACCACGTTTATGAGTGTGGTCTTGCCCGAGCCGTTCGGCCCAATGAGGCCGACGATGGTTGACGGCTCCGCCTCAAGCGATACCCTATCAAGGGCCCGAAGACCGCCGAAGCTCTTGCTAACGCCCTCAACCTTCAGGATGCTCAACCAGCCGTCACCTTCGCCTTCCGCTCCCCCAAGACACCCTCGGGCCGATACATCAGGAAGATGATCATGAGCAGACCGATCACGGCCCAACGTAGGTTGGCCTGAGCCCCGGGCGAGATGTTCACC
>Ga0129301_1001038_pt1 | contig 14389 bp, 14 predicted proteins | sample ConPoolayeHmetaG_FD_94489 | JGI IMG/M metagenome (GOLD analysis project Ga0129301, IMG submission 94489) | Hot spring microbial mat communities from California, USA to study Microbial Dark Matter (Phase II) - Cone Pool mat layer H metaG ...
AACCTATCTTGCCCAGCTAATGGAGAATAAGGGTATAATCTTCTCTTTGGACTATTCAAATCGCAGGATGAAAGTTTGGAAGAAAGAGGTGAAGCGCATGGGAGCCACAATTGAGATTCCGATAGTTGCCGATGCCCGCAATCTGCCACCTTTGACTGTAGAAGCAGACATGGTAGTATTAGACCCTCCATGCACAAGTACTGGCGTCTTTGGAAGGTTGCCGTCTGCAAAGTGGAGGCTGTCGGAGCGTTCAATTGATAAAATGGCAAAGATTCAGTGGCAAATGCTAAACAGCCTCGCAAAAAACGTCAAACCCAAAGGAAAGCTGGTCTACTCTACCTGTAGCATTACGGTTGAAGAGAATGAGCTGTTGATTGAACGATTCCTTAAATGGCATCCAGACTTTACATTAGCTGAAACATCTCCCAAAATAGGCGCACCAGGATTAAGAGGACTGGAAAAATGCAGAAGACTATATCCGCACATTAACCATTGCAACGGCTTCTTCATCGCCACACTACACAGAACATAATCTCTTAAACACCACGCGACATCAATCCGAGAACGGATTCAACACATCAAAGACACCAAAAATTCAAAGTATATATAAGGGGGCTAGACACTCGCAGAGGACGAATTCCAGCCTATATATAAGGGAGGGGTTAGTCTCCGAGAGCAACAGCTCTAACAAACAATGTCAAAAGGCTCATCAAATTGATTTTCTATCGCAAATTACCTCTTTCTCTCAGCTACGTCCTTCCGAGAACGTTCCAAAAAACACAAAGCTTCAAAAATTATTTTCGCAGCTTGCACCGCCGAAACTCCAAAATCATAATTTGGTGCAACCTCAACAACATCAAATCCCACAACATTTCTACTGCAAATCTCGCACAAGATATCGCCCAACACATGTGGCTCAAGCCCTTCCGGCTCTGGATTCTGCACAGCTGGAGCGTATGCAGGGTCCAGAACATCCATGTCAACTGATACATAGACATGCTTGTATTTGGCAAGTTTTTCCTTCAACTTTTTAGCAGTTTTTTCCGTTCCCTCTTTTCTTATTTGATGTGTTGTGAAAAATTCAATTCCAGCCTTTTTCGCATAGGCAAGCTCTTCTTTGCAAACCGCTCGCGTGCCAACTTCCATGATTTTGGCTGGTTTAAGTTCTTCATTTGCTCTACGCATAAAAGTCGTATGCGAGAGCCTCAAACCCATAAACTCGTTGCGAAGGTCAAGATGAGCGTCAAAACTAACAACAGCCATTTGAGAAGCCTTTCTTGCAAACCCTTTAACGGCACCTAGAGTTACAGTGTGCTCTCCTCCGATAATCACTGGTGTTTTTCTGGCACCTACAATATCCTCGATTACAAGTACGGTTTTCTCCAATGTCTTTCCAGCGTCAGCAGAAACGTGTAAATCGCCCAAATCATGAAGCTTCAAATCCTCAACATCCACGCCCGCGCGAAAACTAAAAGTCTCTATATTTAGCGACGCTTGACGAATCGCATTCGGACCAAATCTCGCCCCAGTACGATATGTACTCGTAACGTCAAAAGGAACACCTAAAATCACATAATCAGCCTCTGCAAAAGGCTTTTGGAGACCACTGAAAACATTCGACTGAGAAACGAAGAGATCACGATGACTCATTTCTACTCATCCTTCCTTTAATGTGTGCATATTCATGCCTCAGTTCTAAACCTTTTCGTTGTCCTAACCCTAAAACACTTGATTAATTCAAAAAACGATGCCTTTCCTAATTTTATAGAAGTATGAGCACGCCTAAAAAAGCGGTTATAATGCAAAATCAATAGATGATGATGTAGCCACCATAAGCAGGCAAATCAAAAACGGCAGACAAAGTTGAAGTATAATTCACTTTTATATTTGGAATGCAAAAATCTCTGTTTGGTGCAAACCAATGAGTGAGAAAACCGAAGTTTATGAATGGAAAGCTAAGGATGTCGATGATGCTGTGAAGCAATTGTGGTTAGCCTTAGCCCGTGAAATGTTCGAAATTGAACATTTTATTTTACCTTCGGAAGCCAACGCTAATAAATGGCTTGAGTTTGTTCGTGAAGGCTTAGCCAGTGGAAAAAACCTTTTATTCGTCGCAAAAAGCAAAGACAAAATTGTTGGGTTTGCCTTGGCTGGTGTTCCTCGAGAGCCTTCCCTCGATGTGGCTGAATTTGTTGGCTCATTAAACGATGTTTACGTGCTACCTGAATTTCGCAGAAAGGGCATAGGCAAAAAACTCTCTAATCATTGCTTAAAGAAAATGAAAGACATGGGCGTAAAAACTGTTAGGCTTACGGTGCTTTCAGAGAACAAAGCTGCTGTGAGGCTGTATGAGCAGCTTGGTTTCAAAGTGTATAGATATGGGATGCTGAAGCCTTTCGAACATTAAATTTATTAGCAATGTCGCTAATTGCATTAAAGTCAAAGGCGGTTATCTGATGGACCTTAAGTCTATGCTTAAAATTGAAAACAGAGGAATGTTTGCATCCTTTGCCTTTTACGGAGTCGTTGGGATAATCTGTTTCATAATTTTAGGAATCATTGACCCTCGTCTTATCCACATAGGCATCATAGGCATACTGAACCTAATAGCTGCTTATGGACTTTTTAAGAGGAGATTTTGGGCGTTCTGGGTCGTAATTGCATTATTTTTTATCGCCACAATATTTTCAGCAATCATGCTTTACTACTCCATACTAGAAAGCGATTTACTCTTCAGCATAAGCATGACCGCATACCTTGTTTTAACATGGATTTTCACGGCATATACCTCAACAAAACGAAACACGCTAGAAAGCTAGTCATATTTTCTTGAAAAGTCTAACAGTAACTCTTTCCTCAGCGTCTATGAATTGCTGATTTTCGGCGATTTCAACAAAACCGTCAGCTTTTGCCATAGTCGTTATGGCGCCAGAAAGCCCCGTTGGAACAGGCTCGGCTACAAGCCTATTTGTCTTGTCACGTTTCAGCTTAACCATAATAAACGTGCGCCTTCCCTTTGCAGGAAACATCCTCGCAGTAGCAACAGCTTCAACCTCAAAATCATCTCTCGCCTCTACCCCAGCCATACGCTGTATTATTGGACGCACAAGCAAATGAAACACCAACAGCGAAGAAGTTGGATGACCCGGAAGCGAAAAAACAAACTTCCCATCAACCAAAGCCACAACCGTAGGCTTTCCAGGTTAATCGCAATTCCGCAAACAATAACGCCTGGCTTTCCCAGCGAATCCAAAGCCTTAGGCACAACATCTTTTGGACCCACAGAAACACCGCCAGAAGACACGACCATGTCCGCAGAAGCAAGCGCATGTTTAAACGCTTTTGTCAAGTCAACCAAATTATCAGGAAAAACGCCCAGATAGACGGGTTTTCCGCCACTTTCCCGAACCGCAACGCTTAAGCTGTAAGCGTTTATATCATAAATCTTTCCAGGTAACAGTTTCTTGCCCGGTTCGGTTATTTCTGGACCTGTTGAAAGAACTGCTATTTGTGGGATCTTGAAGACTTTCGTCTTTGCCAAACCTACCGCAGCAAGCGCGCCAATCTCACGCGAACCTAACACTTGTCTTGCATGTAAAATAGTGTCGCCTTTCTCGATGTCTGCTCCTGCCTTCATGACATTCTCATCTTTTGTCACGGCGTTGTAAACATAAAGATAATCATCTTTTCGCTCTGTGTCTTCAAACATGACAACCGCGTCTGCACCCTCTGGTATTGGAGCGCCTGTGACGATTTCAGCGGCTAAACCTTCCTTAACCACGATTTCTGTAGGCTCTCCAACGTTAACCGTTCCATAAACCTTCAATTTGATAGGTTTATTTTCTTCTGCGCCAAACGTGTCCTTTGCCTTTACGGCGTATCCGTCAACTGTCGAGCGGTTAAAAGGTGGGATATCTAATGAGGCGGTGGCATCATGTGCGAGAACGCGGTCTAAAGCGTCTAAAAGCGGTATCTCTTCGACGCCTATAGGTTTAGGTTTGAAATGCTGATCAATTGTTCTTCTTGCCTCATTAAGCGTCAATAACCGTCTGAACATTTTCAAATCGTCTCCTACAAGTTATCAAACAGATAGACTGAAACAGTCTCGCCCTTTTCTAAGCCTTCACGATTTTCTGGAACAACAACATAGCCATTCGCCTTCGTCATCGTCGAAACAACGCCAGAACCACGAGTGCTTACGGGCTCTGCCAAAAACTCTTCATCTCGCTTAAATACATGGACACGAACAAACGTTCTCCTTCCTAAAGCCGTAGTAACCCTCTTCGTCATTTTAGCCCAGATCACAGGTCTCACTTCCTCTTTCTCCATCCCAAGAAGCCTACATATCAACGGTCTAGCAAACACTTCAAACCCAATCATCGCCGCCACAGGATTGCCAGAAAGTATGATTATAGGCTTTCCGTTTACTACTGCAAGGGCGGTGGGCATGGCGGGACGCATAGAAACTCCATGAACTATCACGCCTGGCTTTCCAATTTTGTTAACTGCTTCTGGAACAAGGTCCGAGGCTCCCACGCTTGTGCCGCCTGTGGTTATCACAGCATCAGCAATATCGAGTCCATATCTTATTCTTTCTATTATCTCGCTGATATCATCCTTTGCAATACCCAAATCAGCGGTTTCAGCGCCTAATTCGCAACAAAGGGTTGAAAAAATTAGCCTGTTCACCTCAAAAACTTGACCCACCCGAGGTTTGCCGCCTATTTCCACGAGTTCGTTGCCCGTAGCCAAAATGCCAATTTTAGGCTTCTCAAAAACTTTAACCTTATCAACCCCGAAAGCAGATATTAAACCCAAATGCTGTGGCTTCAAACGTGTTCCGACTTTCGCAACGATTTCACCCTTTTGGATATCTTCACCTCTTTTTGAAACATTTTCACCCGGCGTTACAGGAACCCAAATCTCAATTTTACTACCAGTTTGCTTAGTGTTTTCAAGCATAACAATCGCATCTGCGTCTTTAGGTATTGGATTTCCAGTCCAAACCTGCTTCGCTTGTTTGCTACCTACATTGTCTCCTTCAGTAAGCTTCAGAATCTTCGGGTTGAACTGCGACGTTTGTGAGGTATCTACAGCTCTTACCGCATATCCGTCGACGGCTGACCTATCAAATCTCGGCAAATCTTCATTAGCAATAAAGTCCTCTGCGAGAATACGGTTGAGGGCTGAATGTAGAGGAATGTTTTCTGACATTGGCTTCTTGGCCTGTAGCGCATTCAAGAAAATCCTTAGTGCTTCATCTACTGACGTTAGTTTTTGAAATCCCTTTAGCCGCACCAAAGTCTTTACCCATAAACAGCACTGCAGATTTCATAAAAAAACATATCGCACAAAAGCCCTCATTTAGCTCTCAAAGCATTTCGCACAATATTGCGCATCTTCATCGCATCAATGTCCAAAATTGGACTTTCGCTAATGATGACTGGGTTTAAGCCGTATTCTACAATGACTTTGGCCAGTATCTTGAAATCTGGACCGTAATTCCTTTCATCCAGCATATGGTGGCGTTTTTCGCCCTTGCTTGAAAATTCGATTTTTGTGAAGTGACAATGCATGCTTTTGGCTGCTTTAGTTCCAAGTCGATTTTCAATCTCATCGACCACGTTGCGGAAATCATCAACAGATTTAAAGCAACCTTCATTTCTTGCGTGCAGATGCGCCCAATCAATAACTGGCTTTGTCTGTTCAACCTCTTCACATATGCTTAAAACTTCATTCAAACTTCCAAACTGAGCAGCTTTGCCCATTGTTTCTGGACCAATCATAACATTTTGGATTCTCAATGTTCTTAATGTTTCAACAATTTCCTTCAAGGCTTTTCGGCAACAGGCATAGGCTTTCTTTTTCGTGTTCTCTCCATAAAATCCGGGATGAAAAACCACAATACGCGCGTTCATCCAATCTGCGGCGATTGTGCATGCGATTAAGCGCTTTTTGCTTGCTTCTACTATCGTCTTTTTGCCGCAGAGATTTATGAAGTAAGAACCATGAAGACTAACCCAAACATCGTTTCTTTTAGCTTCTAATCCAAGTTTTTCAGCGTCTTCCATCTTGATTTGCGGTTTTGCGCCCCAGCGAACTGCTTGATATTCAAAAGCGTCAAGCCCTTCCTCGCGCAAAAGTTTAGGAACACCTGCCAATTCTGCCCCTAATATTCTGAATATTGGAGGAACACCTGCTGGACCGAATCTGGGTCTATCAGCCATCAAATTCCCTTTAGCTTCTACGTTTTCTATATCGAATACTCTTTCGTGCGAATTCGCCATAGAATAGCACAGCGAAAGCAGAAATCCAAACAGCGAGATTTTGGAAGAAAAGATACTTTCCAGCGTTATCCAGTTGAGCTAAGGGCGCAATAAGCGAGCCAAAAGCTAAGGCGGTTGCTTCGAAGCCCGGTGCAATCGATAATAATGCGTTGTTTATTGGAGAGAAGATGTTGCCTATGGGAGATAGAGCTTCAGAGGTGCCTTTTACAAAGTCAAGGAGTGCGGGATTGTTTTGGTAAGTAGCAGTTATTGTTTGATAAATCAGCTTGGGAAATGCAATTAGAGAAATTACAAAGATTAGAGTTGCAAATGCTAAGAGCACTGTGAATGCGCTTTTTGTCGTTGCTCTTGTAAAGTGTACTCTCTGCCACAAATTGGCAATACTGCCGAACTTTAGGAAAGATTTTTTCGAGCTTTGTTGTTTCGTCTTTCTGGAGGCAACTACTATTTTTCCCTTTCCGAACTCTTGCTGCTTCACAGCCGTATGTTTTGTTAAATACGTCCAACATGACAAGAGCGCAATTATCACGAATATTGGTATCAAATGAAACAGTGGGCTGATGATCCCAAACAGCTTATTTTCTGGGCTTTCCTGAACTCCGAGATTCATCGCATATACAACAATAACATACTCAACCAAAATTGCCGCAATCAAGAACGAAATCATCGCGGCTAATCCTTTCAATGTCTTCCAACGAATCATTAGCCGTTTAGGAGGTTGTCCACTTGTCAACTAAGCCACCTTTCATGTGAATGTTGCATTGTGGAATATAGGGGTTCTGACTAAAAAGTGTGACTGTGAATGGTGCGTATTGATTTCGACTCTGAATTATCAAGACTTAAACCCTTTATTCTTATTCGTCAAGTAAATTTTGACTTAGCAGGGTTGCATAAGATTATGGACGATTTTACCCCTAAGCGAGCATTCACGCTACTTGACATGAAATCGCATGAGAACATCTACGAATTCTGCATAATCTTAAAAGATGTTCATGGTGCAGTGTCACGAACAGCGAAAGTTCTTTCAGAAGCTCATGTTAATCTTCGAACCTCCATTCTTTTTGATGCAGTCGAAAAAGACGGCACGGGCTATTGGACTTCATTTGTAGACATGTCAAAAGCCGTTGTTGACATTGCACAAATGGAAAAGAAACTCCGCGAATTAGACGTTGTTACGGATGTTAAGATCGTGAAGCCTGAGCCATTAGCTTATGATGTTATACATTTTCCGATAGTGCACTGCAGATCAGCAGCAACAGTTATGCCTATTGAGCTCTTCGGCAGCCTATTTGACGAGATAGAGAGCATATTGACGCCCTCTGGGTTTGCCTCCGTTTTCTATAATGCTGGAAAGAAGAGTGGCGCTTACATAGCTGGATTATTTACGAAAAGATATGGATTAACGGGAAGGTCTCTCATAGCTGCCCTTTCTCAAGCCACAAGAGCAATAGGATGGGGTCACATAGAAGAATTTGAGATAAATGAGAAGGAGCTTGGTGGAAAAATAAAAGTGCGAATGTGCTTTGAAGCTCTCTTAAGAGGTAACAAAAAAGAAAAGGCTTGTCACTGGACGCGCGGTTTTATCGCAGGGTATTTAGGAGCAGTCTTTGGCAAATCGTTAGATTCTGTTGAGTCTAAATGTATGGCTGCGGGAGATGGAATGTGCGAGTTTGAAGTTATGCAAAGTTAGGTGAAGCATCATGCAACCACTTTTGTTATCAAATCAATTGAAATTCAGACACATGCTTTGGGCACTTAACCATTGGCTTCAAAGTTTTCTGAAAGGAATGTGCCCGTTTTATGCAAAAATCGCCGCACTTTTGAAAAAAATTAAATATTGTAACATAACGCATAAGATAAGTTATATGAAAAGAACTGTTTAGTCTGGGAAGAGAATGCTGAAGACGGATAAAACTGCTCGATTGGAGCTCTACAAAGAGCGTAGTACGCAGATTTTTCTAAGCAAATTTCTAAACAGCGAAATAAGTGAGCTTGTGCCAGTTTTTGATTCCAAGCTTGGTTATCACTATCCGCTAGTTGAGGCGATTGTCGGCGATGCTTCGAGCGCTGAAGAGTTTCTGAACAGATTGTATGAAGCGGGCGTGCTTGAGAAGAAGCTTTACGACAAAGTGGTTTATTGCCCAAAATGTGATTCTCCGAATATTTCTATTCACCACAGTTGCCCGTACTGCAAGTCTTTTGACATTCAAAGAAGCGCTCTTATCGAGCATGTTAAATGTGGGTATATGGATGTGGAAGAAAACTTCAAGAAGGGAAACAGGTTTATCTGTCCAAAATGCCGTGAAGAGCTGAAGAAGGCTGATGTGGATTATAGAAGGGCTGGGATGTGGTGCACCTGCAAGGATTGCGGCAAAAACTTTGACATACCAACTGTGATGCATTTCTGCAGAGACGACCACACAAGCTTCACGTTTGAAGAGTCGGTGATTAAGGATGTATATGCTTACACGCTTAGAGAAGAAGCGAAGGAAGAGGCTGGAATAAGCTGGATATTAATCGCTCCAATAAGAGACTTTCTCGTAGAAAACGGTTTCAAGGTTGAAACTCCCGCCTTTTTGAAGGGCAAGTCTGGGGCAAATCACATGTTTGACATGGTAGCGTATAATGGAGAAAACGCGCAAAGAGTTACAGTTATAGATTTGGCAACCCCTAGTGGGGACGTTGTTTCTGAACAGCCAGTAATCGCGTTGTTTGCTAAGATATTTGATGTGTCGCCTGAAAACGCCTTTTTAATTGCGATTCCGCAGATGAGCGAAAATGGAAAGAAAATGGCTGAATTATATAACATTAAAGTCATAGAAGCAAGAAATCAGAAGGAAATTATAAGGGCATTAAAGGAAAAAATTGTTAAAAAGTGAAAGGTTTTAATCTGAAGAAAAAATGGCTATGTTGCCTCTTTCTGAAACAGCTTTAACTATCAGATTGCCTTGTGGTAGAAGAATGTCTACACGAATGTAAGTTGCTTCCTCTCCAGCGTTTAGGAAAAGGTTGGCATCATAACGTTGATGATTTGTAGAATTGATAATCCATAAGGAAACTATGTGCACGGTTATTGAACTAAGATTTTTAAAACTAAAAAGTGCACCGTCAATTATTGCTCTTACACCGAAGAAATCTAATTCAACAATCGTTTGGGTGGCGTTTAATCCTTCATCAGCAAATTGTATTCGCAATGTGCCGTCATCTCTTACGTAGCTTCTCCAATTGTCCGTTATGCTGATGACATATTCGTTCCATTGGTTTTGTGTGGGCTGATTCCCTTCAGTATTGTTAAAGCCAGAGCTGCCGAAGGCTGATGCCGTCCAATTATATGCTTTTAGGAACCATTTTTCGTTTTCTTCAGTGACATTGTATCTTATGAATACTTCTATTCCACGTATATAGTTCAGCGGGTATGTTGACAGGTCTATTTCGAAATTGTTGCTGATGTTCAGTCGGTAGATGTCGGATGTTGTTGCCCTATATTCTATCCAATCAGCCTTTAGCTCAAATTGTGTTTCAGTAGCTTTTTCGCCTTTGATTTTTATTCTCCAGCTTCCATCTGCATGTCTATAGTTTGTTGAATTAGTCGTTATTGTCTGGTTTTCTGTTACATCACTTGAGCCTATAGTATCTTCCATGTATCCATCTCCGCTGGTTGAATATTGGTCTGCTTGATAATCGTATAGTTGGAATGTTGCCGAGACGTTTGTTGTTGTGAAAGAAGAATCTATAGTCCAGTCCAACTGTGTCCACTTCTGAGTGTTCGAGTTGCCGAGAAATTCAGCTTCAACAGTCTGTGTTAAAGTTGGCATCTTGCAGGAAATCAACCTAGCGGTTTTGACCCTTGCCGATGTGCTTTCGCCCATCCATCTTATCCTGTCAGTTTTGTCTCCCACAGTTAGCGTTTCCATGTTCATGAAAAATGCAGATTCGTAGGTTGTAGTAGCACGATGCTCAATTAATGGCGATTGTCTCGATGTAGAGTCTGTTTGAAAGTCTAATCCAATAGAATTTGATGTGGAGCCTGACATATATGCAATTGAGCCAATTATCAGATGGCTTCCTTCCTCTGCAGGGTAAGTGTTTGTGACCTTATCGTACCATGTGTTGCTGGCAGGTGCAGCGGATTCAGCCTCGTTTTCAGCATAATGATTATAATCAAATTGGTCTAACCTGATGGCAACTATGTGCGCGTAGTTTATCCCAGCGATCGCAGGCACGCCAGAGGAGCAGTATTGAATTTTGAAACTGTGAGAAGTCGCGTTAAGGATTACTTTTCGCATTACTCCAAAAGTGTAATAGTTTGCTGTTGTTCCTGAGCCTGGTCTTCCGATTGTATCCACATGAACTGTAGTGTCATCTTGAATCAGTCGAACATTGGTATCACGGGCTGTGCTTGACCCTCTGTAATTTGCGGTCGCAATTATCAAGTATTCTCCTTCTGCTGGCGGAGTGAAAGTTAGAATAACTTTGTCTTCCCAATCTGTGCTTCCCGTTGTGGAAAGTTCTTCACTTTCAGCATATTCAGATTGCAAGCTTGTGACGATTAGTCTAGCGTTTCTAATATAGGCTGATGCAGCAGCATTGCTCGTGCAAAATTCAATTTTAATAGAATAACTTGTATTCGCGTTTAGGGTTAGGCGTTTTAGCCCACAGAAAGGATACCAGTCTGTCGTGTCTTTAACCCTGTACAACAGCTCTTGGTGAATTGTCGAATTTATTGTAAGTCTTGCCCTGGTTTGGTGGCTGGTGCTTGAGCCTTGAACTTCTGCTGTAGCGATTATTATGAACTCTGCAGTTATCTGTGGCGTAAAGATTATTGAAACTTTTTCCTGATAAGAAGTGCTCGTGGTTAAAGTAGCACCGAGACTTTCTTGATATTTAATTTCATAATTTGGGTAGCTTCTAAAAACCATATAAGAGTTATCATCAGATGCCAAATAAAGGATGTTGCCTGAAACATATTTTGTTGAGCCTAACGGAACATAGTCATAGGGGTTGAAGATTAAAGTTTTCTCTTCTCTAAATGTTTCATAAGAACCGCCTAGAACCTTCGTGTCAACATAACTGCCACTCAGCCTGCTGCCCGCACTTATCATGTATTCGCTGTTTGCAGTAAACCAAGCTGAACGTGTAATTCGCGTTACGTCTGTAATTCGAAAGTTTTCTTGCATTCTTTCAAGGTCGAACTGGTTCATCTGATAACTCCATAAAACAACATTTGAAACGATAACCACCAGCAGAATAAGGCTTAGCATTATGACTATCACGTTGCTTACGCCATGTTTTGCACGAACGAACCGCTTAAGGAGCTTTATAGGAGCCTGCAACATGATTCCCTCTACTTGTTACAATGTCTACGTAGTAAACTTCTCCAGAAATCCAATCTAAACTGGAAATGTTTAGCCACCCATGGGCGCCTATCTCTAGGCGAGGTTGAAACGTAAATGTTTGGCTTATATGATTGATGTAGACTGCTTGTATGTAAACGGCTACTTTTCCGATATTGCGGACGTAAATTGAAATGCTCTGAGGAGCGTTAAACCATAAATTCTCAACGATTACACGTTCGCTCATGTTCTCTCGGAGATTAGTTGTTATCACGTAGGTGGCAGTTGTTGCAATCGCCATAGCTGAAACAGCCACAACTGTAAGCAGCAAATTGCTCAGCACGGGAGTTATGGCGCGTTTGTCGCGGAGTAATCTGTTAAGCGCTTTTGCCATAGAATATCCACCTCATAAGAAAAGCTTCAGCGTCATGTAGCCACAGACCATCATGATTAGGCTATACTTCAACCCAGCGCTTATCGTTCCCTCCCCCATCTTTCCAGCAACCAACCCTCCAAAAAAGGCCTGAATCGTGGTCATGTGGAAGAATATTTGACGCATTTCCAGTGACGACACAACTGCTGTTCCAAGCACTGGAAGGCCTTCTATGCTGACAAAGAAGGATTTGAAGAGCAGAATGATTGTAAAGAGGAACACGAAGAATGCCACGTAGATTATTGCTATGTACGGTCGTGTTTGGCTGCGTCTTTCTTTGTCAAGTATGAGCGTTGACTGGACAAACTTTCCAAGTGGGTCGAAGACTCTTTCCACGTGTCCTCCAGAACGACTTGCTTCAATTATAAGCGGCACTGTTCTTTGCACAAGCACCGTGTTGACATGTCTTCCCATAGCAAGAAGCGCCTCCTCAAAAGTCCTGCCCCAAGAAATCTGGGCAGTCATCTTCCTCAATTCAGCCGTTAACGGACCATAATTTCTCTTAGATGCTTCCTCCAAAGCCTGCGGAAGAGTCATGCCAGTTTCTTGGGCTTGGACTATGCTACGGAAAAGGTCAGGCAGACGCTCATCTATGGCTCTTCTCCATTTATATTCAATATACCCTAGAATCGCTGGTGGCGTTATAGCAGCTATAACGGCAAAAAACATTAACTCGTCAAACGGTATTGTGCCCCAAAACATAATAAATGCAAACAGGACTATGGCAACGGCTAGAGAAACCGAGACACTCCACCCGATTTTTTTGATTTTATTCTCTATCTTCGGCATTTTTCACTACCATTTAGGCGAAACAGCATCCAAGATTATCAGAAACATCAACGAACCCAAAGGTATCCCAATGTAAGTGAGTATCTTTAGCAGAAGGTCTGGGCTAAGTGCGCCTAAACTGCCTCCGCCCATCATCGCCATGACGGCAAGCATTATAACAATAAGCAAAGGACCCGTCACGAGCAGAGCTACGTAAAACTCCGAAAGCATAGACAACGTGTCTGAGAATTTGCGTAGGCTTATTCTCTTCAGCTTCATGTACTGCTTAGATTTTTCCCGCAAATAGACAGCCAAATTGCCGCCTGAATGTATAGTGGAAATAAAGCCTTCTAACATTTCGCGGAATCTCTCTGAAGGCGTGCGTCTAGACGTTTCTTCCAAAGCGGATATTATGTCTAAGCCAAAAAGACTCACGTTTCTAGTTACGTCCTTAGCTTCTGATGTAACGGTTAATGGGGCACTGAGGTTCGAGAGCGAGTAGAAAATCTTTTCTGGAGAGACACCTGCGCTTGTAAGAATTGCCATATAACCAGTTGTAAAAGGCAACTCGTCCTCCAATTCCCTTTTAAATTTATCTGCACGATAAATGGGGTAAACGTAAAAGCCCATAATCGAGAAAGCCCAAACAAACAGACTCCCTCCAACACCGAACATAATTGCGGACAACAGCGGTATTCTGAAAGCGAAAAACAACAGTAGAGGAATGAAAGCCAAGGCAATGAAAGAGGCTAGAATTGCCGCGAATAGTGTTAAGCTGACGTAAGCTTTGAATGTAACTTTCATCCCTGATTTTTGAAGATTTGAATCCAAGTCTCTGAAAATTGGGAGAATGCGCTCGGTTTTATCGCCAATAAGGTGATAAGCTAGGGAATGAGGGCTTGTAATCGTAAATCCGATTTTTTCCTGTGATATTCCAGATTTTACGCCTACGAGTTTTTTGGGATGCCCCTTAATCATTGCTTTAATGTGTTTGAGAATTCTCTTGATTCTCTCGATAGCCCTGTTTTCTCTCATTTTAATCCAACTCTGGCTTTTTGGAAGACTCTGTTGGCGTTGCCGTAGTATTCTCGGATGATGTTTGCTACGTCAGTGTAACGTCTAATGCCTTTGCGAACCATCCATTCTAGAACAATTTTTCTGCGTTTCAATTCTTGCCTAACATCTTCTTCGTCAATATCCATTTTCTTCATGTGTCGCTCAAGGATTGTGCTGTGACCTGAAAAGACAAACTTGTCCTCTTTAGGATTCCAGCGGAAAACGTCTTCGGTGAGAATGTTTTTTTTCTTATGGTCTAACCCAGCAACTTCCGCAGTTATTCCAATTCTTCTTGCTGGTTTTTCTTCGATTTCCGTCCTATTCATGACCATTATAACGTTTGTCATAGCTATGAGGGGCTTTGGAATGTTCATTGGTTCGGATTCCAGACGGTTGATTGTTGCTTCAACCGATTCTGCATGTATCGTGCTCAAGCCGAGATGCCCAGTTGCCATAGCTTGAAAGAGTGTGTAGGCTTCTTCTCCTCGAACCTCGCCCACAATAATGTAGTC
>Ga0129301_1001039_pt1 | contig 14386 bp, 16 predicted proteins | sample ConPoolayeHmetaG_FD_94489 | JGI IMG/M metagenome (GOLD analysis project Ga0129301, IMG submission 94489) | Hot spring microbial mat communities from California, USA to study Microbial Dark Matter (Phase II) - Cone Pool mat layer H metaG ...
ACCCTCTAATCCTAGAGCGATTCCTCTCAAAACGTGATGAAATAAGTCATACTTTAAGTCATGAAAAGGAGATAAGTCAGTTTGAGAAGTTAAGACCAAAGTTCCTAGATATTGATATCCCCATATTCTTAGATTAAATATATATTAAGGTCCTAAAGCGATGTAACAACACGTTGTATGCAAAGAAACACCTCCTCTGGCTAAGTTAACCTGTCCATTACCTTTTTAAACCACCTTGCTGAAGATGGTGGGCAGGAGTTGGTCATGGAAAGCCAATATCTTTAGAGGATGGTGGCCATGGAACGCCAATTTTGCTAGGCGAGAAGATAGTTCTCGCAAGACTTTTGCTTAAAGCGTTTAATGAAAACCAGTTACTTATTTTGTCTTCAATTAAAAGGAACAGTAAGTCTACAGCGACATCTTTTCTCAAGGAGTTATCTGAAGCTTCAGGGATTCCTCTTTCAACCTTGAAGCTTAACGCGAAGATTCTAAAAGAGCTAGACCTTGTAACCTATGGTTCACAGCATGATCCAAGACCGATCAAGCTCACTGAAACCGGCAGGCTGCTGTCGAATATGCTTGTCTCATATAAGAGTGCCTTAGAGGGCCGGACTCGAGTAAGAGAAATTTCTAAAGGAACTAAGATCAACGTCCTAAAGCAGGGAATATCTTCCCAATCGAGCCATCTTCCGTCTTCTCTTTCTGCAACCGACCTGATAGCTTCAATCTTCGAGGCCTTCTCCCCTAACCTAGGAAACAGTGAGAATTCATTCGTCTTGAGCAAGGGACATGCCGCGCCTGCCCTATATGCAACATTAGCTGAGAAAAAGGTAATAGACGAGAATGAGCTACTTTCGCTAGGCGTTTGCGGTTCAAGGCTTCAAAGCCACCCAGAAAAGAGGTACATGCCGGAAGTCCTCGTTTCAACAGGGTCCTTAGGCCAAGGTCTATCGATAGGCGTAGGGATAGCCTTGGGAAAGAAGATCAAGAAGAAGAAGGGTAAAGTAATAGTGCTCCTCGGAGATGGCGAGCTCAACGAGGGACAAGTGTGGGAGGCTGTCATGAGCGGTGCTCATCATAGGTTAGATAACTTGATCGCCATCGTTGACAGAAACCTCCGCCAGTTGAACGGAAGCACGGAGGAGATAAAGCGACTGGAGCCTCTAGACGAGAAATGGAGGTCTTTCGGGTGGGAGGCAATCGTTGTAAACGGCCAAGACACAGAAGAAGTCGTTTCAACATTAGAATACATTAAACACAGCCAAACCAAGCCAGTAGTCGTAATAGCCCTAACTCAAAGGAACGGTGGCATAAGATCGCTGAAGAAGGATCTCTTCCATTACGTTCCAACAGCTGAAGAGTACGAGAAAGCGGTGATGGATATAAATGGAGTTTAGAGTTGAAAGCTACAGAAACGCCTTCGGACAAAAGCTGGTCGAGCTTGGAGAAAAGAACAGATACGTCATAGTGCTTGATGCGGACGTAGGAGATTCAACGAAAACAGCACTGTTTAGAGAAAGGTTCCCAACCAGATTTGTTAACGTGGGAATAAGCGAACAAGACATGATAGGCATTGCAGCTGGCCTTTCTATAGAAGGGTTCATTCCTATAGCAACAACTTTCTCTATGTTCGTTCTGAAGGCATGGGAACAGATAAGGAACACGATCGCAAGGGACAACATGAATGTCAAGATAGTAGCGTCTCATGGCGGATTAAGTGATTTCGCGGACGGCTCATCCCATCAATGTCTAGAAGATATCGCGTTGATGAGAACCATACCCGGCATGAAAGTAGTAGTTCCCACAGACGCTCAGTCCACAAGGGGGCTCTTCGAGCAAGCTGTGAAAAACAAGAGTCCAGTATATTTCAGGATCGGACGAGACTACTGTCTAAGAATATACGAAAACGAAGACCAAGTCATCCTTGGAAAGGCAAACGTCCTCAGAGAGGGAGATGACCTCACTCTAGTAGCATGTGGTCTAATGGTTCCATTCGCCCTGACCGCCCACGAGAAACTGTTAAAGAAGGGAGTTAAGGCCACGGTAGTGGACGCCCACACCATAAAGCCACTTGACCCAAGCCTCATACGAACATGTAGAAGATCGGGCAAGGTTGTGACCATCGAAGAACATAATATTGTAGGCGGCCTAGGATCAGCCATATGTGAAACCCTTTCCGAATACGGTGTGAAGGTGAAAAGAATCGGTGTGAACGATAAATTTGGAGAATCATCAGAAGACTATCGAAAGCTACTTAAAAAATTCGCATTAGACGAAGACAGCATATTCGAGCAGATCAACTCATTTGTAGGTTGAAAAAGATGAACTTGAAACTAGTCCACGAAAAGAGAAGAAGAGAACTCAAGATTGGAGGCGCAAGAATTGGAAGAGACTTCCTAATAGTGGCCGGACCATGCGCAGTCGAATCCAAAGAACAACTATCCACCACCGCCAAATTCCTGAAGGCTAACGGCACCCACATGCTCCGGGCGATGATCTTCAAACCAAGAAGCTCCCCTTACTCCTTTCAAGGCCTGGGAATCGAAGGGCTGAAGATTGTAGAAGAGGTCAAGGCAGAATCCAACATGCCAGTCGTCATCGAAGTACTCGACCCACGTCACATAGAGGAAGTCTGCACAGTAGCAGACGCGATACAGTTGGGAGCGAGAAACATGCAGAACTACACCCTGCTGAAAGAAGTAGGCCGAACGACAAAGCCTGTCATACTAAAAAGGGGACTGAGTGCAACCATAGAAGAATGGCTTAGTGCAGCCGAGTATGTGATGAACGAGGGAAACATGGACGTTATCTTATGTGAGAGAGGCATAAGGACCTTTGCTACCGAGACCAGGTTCACGTTGGACCTCGCATCAGTCCCAATCGTCAAGAAGCTTTCAACCTTGCCGATCATAGTCGACCCATCACACGCCGCAGGCACATCCGAGCTGGTGACGCCACTAGCCAAGGCCGCAAAAGCCATAGGCTCAGATGGATTGACCGTCGAAGTCCATCCTGACCCACAGCGTGCGTTAAGCGACAGCAGACAGCAGCTGAACTTTGAAATGTTTAGACAACTTATGGCAGAATTGAACGAGTTGAGACGATGATAGAAAGCAGGTTCAGCAAGATAGTGATAGGAAGACGAATCTTAGAGAAAATGGGACCTGAGATAAGATTCATGGCGCCTTCAAAGATCTGCATCATAACCAGCAAGACGATCGCAGAAGTCTGGCTCCAGAAAGTAGTCGAAGCCATCGACTGGATCGATGGTGTGGAAACGATCGAAATCGGGGACGGAGAAAGGTTCAAGAGTATAGCTACTGCGACACTTATTTGGAAAAGACTTATCGAAAAAGAGTTTACAAGGAAATCGTTGCTGGTGGCCTTGGGAGGCGGTGTAGTGGGAGATCTAACAGGCTTTGTCGCGTCCACATATATGAGGGGTGTATACTTTATTCAAGTGCCGACAACATTGCTGGCTCAGGTTGACGCAGGCGTAGGGGGAAAGACAGGTATAAACTTGAAAGGAAAGAACACTGTTGGGACATTCTATCAGCCCAAGTTAATATTGATCGACACACAGTTTCTCGACACGCTACCTAACCTAGAATACTTGAATGGTCTTGCGGAGGTCGTAAAATATGGTATGATATTCGACGCCGACTTTTTCAGATTACTCGAAGAGAATGTAGAATTGATTAAGGCAAGAGATCAGAACTTACTGCAGCAGGTCGTAAAAAGATGTGTGGAAATGAAAGTCTCAGTGGTTGAAAGCGATGAAAAAGAGGCTGGCCTTCGAATGATCCTAAACTTCGGCCACACCTTCGGACACAGCATAGAAAAGTTGACAAATTATAGAATAAGACACGGATTCGCTGTGTCGATAGGAATGATGATGGCTTGTAAAGTAGCATCTAAAATAACAGGCTTCAACCAGACGGAACGTCTAGAGAGGCTCCTGAAAAGTTTAGGCCTGCCCACTTCTACAAAACTCGATATAGGATCTATAGTTCAAGAAACTTCAAAGGACAAGAAGGCCTGGTACGGCAAGACGGTTCTAATATTACCAGAAATGATAGGAAAGGTGATCGTCAGAGAAGTAGAACAACAAGACCTCCTCAGAATTCTCAGAGGTTGATTTAATGCAGAAGCCCAAACTCTGTGCGGTAATTTCAAGATACGACATAGAGTGTGTGAAGACTTCAAACAACGCGGATCTGATTGAAGTCAGAATTGATATGATAGGGAACAGCTGGCAGTCTCTGCCTAAAATGTTGAAAAGGCCGTGGATAGCATGCAACAGATCGAGAAGCGAGGGAGGCTTCTGGAATGGAGACGAAAGCGAACGTGTAAGAGAACTCCTGAAAGCATTAGATTTGGGGGCGTCCTACATCGACATAGAGCTGAAATCAGCACATGTAAAGAATGTAGTCCACCACACGAAAAGAGCTGACAGGAAGGCCATCATCTCCCACCATGACACCGTTGGAACTCCAAACATCTCAGAACTCGAAAAGATCGTCGATAAGGAGATACGCTTGGGGGCAGACATATGCAAATTGGTCACGACAGCCACAAGGTTTGAGGACAACCTGACCGTCCTACAACTAGTTCATGAATACTCGAGTTCAACACGTATTGTCGCATTCTGCATGGGAGAAAAGGGCAGTGTCAGCAGGATACTTTCCCCTCTGATCGGAGGAGAACTGGTCTACGTTTCCACCAGGGTTGGACTTGAATCTGCCAGTGGGCAGATCGAATTCGAAAGCCTCAAGACCCTCTACCAGATGCTTGAATCAAGGACAGAAAGGCAGATGGCAAGTGACAGAGTATGACCTTGAACAGGACACGAGTCTGCTGTGTAATAGGTGACCCAATTGAGCACACGCTTTCGCCCTTGATCCATAACATGGCATACCGAGATCTTGGTCTCGACTATGTATACGTAGCATTCAAGGTCAAGAAGGAAGTGCTCGAGAAGGCCATCGATGGCATGAGGGCGCTTGACATACATGGCATGAATGTTACAATCCCACACAAGGTCAAGGTAATAGAATATCTCGATGCTGTTGATAAGATAGCGCAGGACATAGGAGCTGTCAACACAATAGTGAACAACAACGGAAGGCTTACAGGATACAACACCGACTCTGATGCCGCAATAAGAGCCCTATCTGACAGCAACATAGTCTTGAGAGACAAGACAGTCGTCATCTTAGGAGCAGGTGGCGTAGCGAGGGCAATCGCCTTCGCCATAGCAAAAGAGAAACCATACCACATAGCGATCTTGAACAGGACAAAAGAGAGGGCCAGAAAGTTGGCTGGACATGTTCAAAAAAAGACTGGGATATTGGCCACAGCCAATGGCCTTGATCAACAGTCGCTGACGACAGAGTTGGAAAGTGCAGATCTTGTTGTAAACTGCACACCAATAGGGATGGCACCTTACGTTGATCAATCCCCAATCCCAAAGAGGCTCCTTAGAAGGAAAATGGCGGTCATGGACGCCGTATATAATCCTCTTGAGACCAGACTACTAAAGGATGCGAAAGATGTCTCTTCAACTACAGTACCTGGAATAGATATGTTTATCCATCAGGCCGCGTCAGCATTCGAAATGTGGACAGGCCACAGGGCGCCCTTCAACGTTATGAAAAAAGCCGCGATTCAAGCATTGGAGGGTAAGACCATATGAAGACAAACATTGTTCTCATAGGCTTCATGGCCACAGGAAAGACCACTGTAGCCAAGGCAATCGCACAGAAGCTAGGAAAAAAGTACGTGAGCACAGACGACATGGTCGCCGAGAGATCGAAGAAGACGATAACTCAGATCTTTAAGGAGGAAGGCGAAAGAGAATTCAGAAGACTGGAGATGGAGGCGATAGAAAAGGCCTCCAGAATGAGGAATGCGGTGATCGACTGCGGTGGAGGCGCAGTATTAAACAGGATAAACATAGAAAGACTCAAGCAAGGTGGCGTTATCATCCTGCTTAAGGCGTCCCCGAAAGTTGTCCTCGAAAGAAACTTAAGAGATGACGGAAAGAGGCCTCTTCTAGAAGTTAAAGATCAAGCCAGCGTCATCCGGGAACTACTCGCCAGCAGGACACCTCTGTACCAGAATTCAGCAGACTACGAGGTCGACACAACCAATCTAACCGTTGAAGAAGTTGTAGCCAAGGTAGTTGAAATCTTCCAGAACACCGGTGATAGAAGTGCTGGCAGTTGTTAAAAGGAGCATCATAGAAGGGTTCTTTAGGGTTCCACCATCAAAGAGCATAACACATAGAGCCCTTGTCTGCGCAGGGCTCGCTAAAGGCAGGAGCATAATATCATCTCCTCTGATATGTGATGATACCCTAGCCACCATAGAAGCTTTGAGGAGGTTAGGTGTCAAGATAAGGCTGACAGGAGACAAGATAGTTGTAGACGGCGGTAAACTGAAGCCACCAAAAAGGGAGATATTCTGCAGGTCGTCTGGCACAACCCTACGGTTCATGACAGCCTTATGTTCTCTGGTTGGAGACGAATGCAGACTGACCGGAAACAAAAGCCTAATGGGGCGTCCAATGGAACCCCTGCTTGAAGCGCTCAGGCAACTTGGTGTAGAGTGTAGAATAGAGGGGCTGACGATTTCTGTCAGAGGAAAGCCTAGGGGTGGAGAAGTAAATGTGAGAGGTGATATCAGCTCCCAGTTCATATCCGCCTTACTCCTGATTTCCCCTCAAATCGAACGAGAAACTGTCATCAGCTCACAGACCAAAATCCACTCACAACCTTACATTTCGTTGACCATGGATGTGCAGTCCAAGTTCGGCGCAGAAGTCAAGAGAGTCGGCGAAGCAAGCTTCAAAGTCCTTCCGAGACAGTACACACCAGCAACCTTTGAGGTGGAAGGTGACTGGAGTTCCGCATCCTATATTCTGACGGCCGCCGCCCTCGCAGGCAAGGTCGTCGTAGAAGGCCTAAACCCAGGAAGCCTGCAAGCAGACATGGTCATAGTCAACCTACTAGAGGAGATGGGTGCAACAGTCAAAAGAGAAGGGGAATCGATGACAGTCGTGAAGTCGCCTCTTAAACCGATAGAGTTTGACGTATCAGACTGCCCAGACCTATTTCCTGCACTTTCAATATTGTGTTCACAAGCCGATGGCTCAAGCCTAATAACCGGCATTGAAAGACTAGTTTTAAAAGAATCAAATAGGGTCGAAGCTATGGAAACATGCCTAAAGAAGATGAAAATAAAGGTCGAGAGAGAAAAAGATGCCATCAGAATAGTCGGCTCAAAGGCCTATGGCTCAAAAATATATCCATACAATGACCACAGAATAGCGATGGCCTGTTCCATACTAGGTTTAATAGCAGAGGGGCAGACGACCATAGAGAATGCAGAATGCGTCAGCAAATCCTTCCCTGAATTCTGGAATGTGATGAAAAGCCTGAAGGCGGACGTCAAGGTGACCAGATGAGCGCCAACACAATAGGCGTAATGTATAAGGTTACAAGCTTTGGAGAAAGCCACGGCAGATGTGTCGGTGCCATAATAGACGGTTGCCCAGCCGGCCTCAAAGTTTCAGAGGAGACCATCCAAAGAGAGCTGGAAAGGAGAAGAACACACCAAAGCAGCTTTTCAACCCAAAGAGAAGAGGAAGACAAAGTGGAAATCGTCTCAGGAGTGTTCAACGGATTCACAACAGGCGCACCAATATGTATGGTGATATGGAACAAAGACATGGACTCCAGCCCATATGAGAAGATAAGGACGAAGCCGAGACCCGGCCACGCCGATTTCACATCGTATCTAAAATATGGAGGCTTCAACGACTACAGGGGTGGAGGCAGATTCTCTGGCAGAATCACCGCCGGATATGTGATGGCTGGTGCGCTGGCAAAAATGCTGCTGACCCTACTGGACATCGAAATACTTGCCCATACGATTGAGATCGCAGGCGTTAAAGCCACACCGAAGACTGTAACAGAGATCAGAAAAAATGTTAAGACAAATCCTGTCGGATGCGCTGACCTCAAAGCGGCAAGGGAGATGTTGAAGGCTATCGACAAAGCCAGAGATGAAGGGGACAGTGTAGGAGGAATAGTGGAAGGCATTGCACTTAACGTACCAGCAGGCCTAGGAGAACCAGTATTTGACACACTGGAGGGAGATATAGCCAAGGCACTGTTTGCGATACCGGCAGTGAAAGGTGTCGAATTCGGATGTGGATTCGAGTCGGCAAGGATGAAGGGCTCAAAGAACAATGACATTTTCGTAGTCAAGGAAGGGAAGGTGTTGACCGAAACCAACAATTGCGGTGGAATCCTGGGGGGTATCAGCAACGGCATGCCCATAATCTGCAGGGCAGCTATCAAGCCCACACCTTCCATCTCAAAGATCCAGCAGACCATCGACCTTGACACAATGAAGCCTGCAAACCTTAAAGTTGAAGGAAGACATGATTCATGTATTGTGCCGCGCGCCTTACCTGTTTTGGAAAGCATGATCGCGATCGTCCTCGTTGACCATGCCATAAGAGCAGGGCTCATACCTAAAACCCTAAAGGGTGTTAGACACGGCCTATAAGAGAGAAGTTGAAACCGTCAGAAAGCCGTCAGTCCACTTTATCGTCTTCAAACCATAAGACTTAAAAGGATTAGCGAGAACCAATCAGATAGGAAACTATAATGTCGATACAGCCCTTCGACGAAACCGAAGCCACCAAGACCGCTGACGAAATCGTAGGCAAAGTTCAGTATGTGAACCGTATAAGTGAGCAAGCGTACAAGTCAATTCAAGAAGCGCTCAAAAAATCTCTTGAAAAGTCTCGGGTCGTCGTTCCAGTCGCAGACCCCTCCCGCGTCATCCTTAGGGCAACAACGGTCCAAATGCTACTTGACGGCTTAAGAGAACATGTTGGCCCAAGTTCTTACCCAACACTCATACGAAAATGGGGTGAAGAGATAGGAACAAGCTTCGGCCACATTCTGATCGAGACGTTCAAACAAAAGAAGAGGCTTCCAAAGACCTACAAGACAATACTTGTCGTCTGGGCCATCTTTGACAGCTCCGCCAGGTGGGGGGACATAAAAGTCAACCAATTCAACGAGACCAAAGGGACTGCAGAAGTCAAGATAACCAGAAACTTCCTCACAACCGGATACGAATACGACATACATAGACACTGCCCCTTCTTCGAAGGATACATACAGGGTGTAACCACGCAGGCGTTCATGGAATGGGCAAGATGGTTCAACAGCGTATACTCCACCTCTGTGAAACCTCTTCTATGTGAGTCTATTGCAGAACTGCAACATGAAGAAAGCTGTATATTTCGAATAAAATTTAAGGCTGAGGAGCTGAAGACAGCCTGCGACAGGCTTGTAGAATCATTCAAAGCACACGATAACAGAAAATGGGAGGAATCCTTGAGACTCTCCCGTGAGGGCCTAGAGACCGCCTTAAAGGATAAAGTGGGCTTTACGGGAAAAAGATTTGACTTCATCAAAGCCCTAAAAACATTCTCTGAAGCAGCTAAGACGTTAGCGAACCAAGACCAAGCTGTCGAGTTCTATAGCCTCGCAAGCAAAGCGATAGACCATAAGCTGGAAAGGAAGATTTCGAGCGAAGATTCATATAGGATAGCAGTTTTCACCAGAAGATTCATTACCGAATTGGAAAAAACACCTCTAACAAGAGAGCATAAGGCTCAGCTAAAGACTTTGATCAAAACCACATAGATCCTAAAGGTCAACGTGTAGAATTCTTGGCATATGCAACGATATAGTTCTAAATCACGAGTTAGAACAGACGTTTGGAAACATACGCATAGGCGTTTCTCTTCAACCCTTTGCCAAACAAAGAAAACCAATATAACGCTGAGGGCCTAATGGGAAGGAAGATGGAAAAAAAGATCTCTGAAGAAATTTTATTGCTGAGGAAAAAGATAGACACTATTGATGGGGAGATCATGAACCTACTATCAGAAAGGGTGCTTGTGTCTAAGAAAATTGGAAAAATAAAAAGAACGCATGGCAAACCTATTGTGGATATAAGTAGAGAGAACGAAATCTATGATAGGATTATGGATTTAGCTGAAAAGTTAGGGATAAGCCCAGAAGACAGCAAAAACGTTTACCAAGAGATAATAAAAATGTGCAGAAACGCTCAAAAAACCTAACAAAGGAGTTGATCAAGAATCAAGCAGAGACATCGAAGGCCTTTCTCAACCTTTCCATCTCAACTATGAATCTGTTCTTATCTCTACTCTTAACTAGCTTAAGCCACCTTCTAACATTGTGCTCGAACAACGATTCAACAACCTCACTACTTGGGAGATTCATCTGGATCTCGGCATAGAGGGCTGGATCAGAGTGAAGGACATTTTCTGCGAGTTGGAAGAGAAGTTTGAAGCTGCTTCCACCAACCTCCTTCAACTCCTTTAAGCTTAAATTCAACCATGTGTCACTCACTGCAATCCCTATAAAGTGAGAAAGCCCTAAGACAGCGCCCATAAGTTTATCGTGTTTTCTTGGTGACATTATACTGACATTAAAACCTCTTTCTTCAAGCCATTCTTTAAAGTCGAAGGCGAACTTTCTTTCCCTTTCCCTGGTTGGAGTTAGAACAAAGTTTTGATGGTAGTCCTTAGCCGAAGGCCCGAAAACAGGATGCGTCCCAAGGGTGATACATCTTCGGATATGTTTGTGCATCAGCTTTACTGGGATCTCCTTCAGAGAAGATATATCGATAACTACTTGTTTAGGGTTCAACCACGGGCCTATTTCTGCGACCACAGACTCAAATGTTTGAGGGGGCACGGAGATGACCACCATATCGACGTCCTTTATCGCTTCAATATTGCCTTGCGCTATCTTTACAGAGGGCAGGTCTCTCTTAAGTTGATCCAGTTTATCCCTCGTCCTTCCAGAGACTGTCACATCAAAGCCTTCTTTAATAAAGAATTCAGAGAACCAGCGCCCCATTCGCCCAGCACCACCTATTATTGACACCGTCTTGACGTTCATTTCACTTCGCCTTCGGGTAGGAACCTAAAACCTTCAAAAAGGTTGAATTTTCCCTCAGGTCTTTTAAGGCCTCTTTCACATCCCTCTCATCCCTATGTCCTTCGAAGTCTAAGTAAAAGTTATACTCCCACGGTTTACCTAATATTGGTCGAGATTCTATTTTAGATAAGTTTATGTTCCTTTTAGCGAAAGGTTCAAGCGCTTTATAGAGTGCACTCGGAATATGCTTGGTTGAGAAGATTATTGAAGTCTTATCACTGCCAGTTCTTTTCGAGTCTTCAGTGGAGATTATCAAAAAACGCGTATAGTTGTTAGGGTCTGTTTCGATGTTTCGAGCAATGATGTTCATCTCATAAACCCTTGCTGCCCTCTCACTTGCGATCGCCGCGGCGTTTGGCAACCTCTTTTCCTTTATCATCTTAACACTGCCAGCAGTATCATAGGCTGCGATTACGGTGAACCTAAATTTCTCCAAAAAGGCTCTACACTGGCCTAAAGCTTGGGGATGTGAGTAGACCTCCTTTATAGAACTCATCTCCTTCTCATTGGATATTAAACAGTGTGAGACCTTTAATATCGATTCCCCGCAGATTTTAAGGTTTGATTGTAGCAATAAGTCGTATGTCTGGAAAACACTACCTTCGATAGAGTTTTCAACGGGAACGATACCGTATTTCACACTTCCTCCCTCTACACTTTTAAAGACATCTGCCAAGGTTCTATGCGGTATCGTCTCAACATCGTTACCAAAGAACTCAAGAGCGGCTTCCTCGCTATATGCTCCTACCTCTCCTTGGAAAGCCACCCTCAATCTATTCTCCACCATCTTACCCACTATCGTCGCCTACTTCTACCATCTTTGAATATAAAGCCATTATTTCTCTGGTCTTAAAGCAAAACGAGTAACACAACAACACGTTATATATTATGCCATAGACGGGTCGAATAAAGAAAACACTAGACACTGTCTCATAAGATAAACAAGAATGTGAACTGTATAGTTAGCACAACACCAACTAGCATCATTACAACAACCTCCAAAATGGACTTTAGAAGTCTGCTCTTTATTTTCCGATCGATTAGAAGACCTAGCCCTGAAGCCGAATGCAAAACCATCAGCAGGCCAACTATATAGTTTAGCCAGAGGTTTGTGTGTATGGATAGACTTTGTAAGTAATCCAACAGTCCAAACGTTAAGAGCTTAACAGATTCGGTGTCTACTAGCCCTACTCCCGTAAGGAAGGAGATATAGAGACCTATAAGTAGGGGAATTGACGTGTATTCAACGATCAAGCTGTAAATCTTCACTCTATTCAAGCGACCTCACCTTCCTGAAATGCTCAGCTAAGTCTTCTTCAGTTATCCGATAGGGTTCTTTGGGGACGCCTACTGGGATGACGTATAATGGTTGTTCATTTTCTTCTACACCCATGGTGTCTTTGACCTGCTCATCATGGAAAGCACCGATAACGACAGCACCCAAATTCAAGGCAGTAGCCATCAAGTAGATGTTCTGCCCCACATGCCCGTCTTCCATGTGAACGTATTTCTCACCTCTTTGCCCATACACCTTCATAGTCCTCTCGTAGACAGCAAACACCACCAAAGACACAGGCGCCTTTCTAACCCACTCTTGGTTTAAGGACGCTTTAGCCAGGTCTTCTCTAACATCACCTGACTTGATCAACTTAATGCTATGGTCAAAGCAATAGTACTTATATGATCCACTTGGCAAGTACTCAGCCCCATTTACAAGCACGCCTTTTTCTGGAACAGAGACGTAGACTTCTACGGGGTAGGTTCCTCCAGCACTTGGAGCAGACCTAAAACCGTATTTGAATTCAGTAAGCCCTTGCGCGGCCCATAACAACATTGAGAGATTCTCAATAGTTATAGGCTCATCCTTATACTCCCTTATTGACCTTCTCCATGCTATAGCTTCTTCTAACATAACACCACTTGCAAACCTGGGTAATGGTAGGAAAATCCCTTTCTCAGAAGGCGTGGCCCCATTCCGTGTGATACTGCTCGTCCGATTGGATTGAAGTCTTTCTAAGCCAAGCCAAGTAGCTAATGCTCCGCCAACAATAACAATACCTCCAATCAGCTTTAGAAGCTTCCTCCTCTTGGCATCATGCTTCTGATTTGACATAAACTAAAGAGTTATCTAAACTTAAATATAAACTATTTAAGATTGAAGTATAAACTTATGAGCCCTACTTTTATAAAGGGAGTCAGTAGAAGGACGGTTAGGATTATATGAGAATAGACAAAATAGAGGTCTACCATGTGGCAATGCCGCTGATCTACCCGTGGCGTACAGCATACGGTGAAGACGCTGAGATACATTCTGTTCTAGTTAAAATGGTTTCTGGAGATGAATACGCATGGTCAGAGACATCTCCCCTCAACGCGCCTTGCTATTCGCCTGAGTGGGCAGGAGGTGTATTCATGTTGATAAAGGACTACTTGGCACCGAAGATTGTTAGAAAAGAATTATCAGATGCAGAGGAACTACTTCTTCAGCTGCAACACTTCAAGGGTAACCCCTTTGCCAAAGCAGGAGTCGAGTCAGCTTGGTGGGTTTTAAATGCCAAAATTCAAAGAAAGCCTCTGCATAAAATTCTAGGAGGTAGGACTGAGCCAGTTGAAGTAGGGGATGACTTCGGAGTTCAAGATAGCGTAGACATGCTGCTAAAAAAGATTGAGAAAGCAGTGGAAGAAGGGTTCCCAAGAGTTAAGCTGAAGTTCAAAAGAGGATGGGACGTCAACATTTTGGGTGCGGTGAGAGACACGTTTCCAAACTTTCCTTTTCACATCGATTGCAACGCTGGCTTTTCACTTAAGGACTTGGATCTGTTCAAGAAAGTCGATAGATACGAACTTGAGATGATTGAACAACCGCTCCATCATAACGACTTGCTGGATCATTCTAAACTGCAAAAGCAGATAGAAACACCAATCTGCCTAGACGAGAGTATTACAGGCGTAAAGGCGGCTGAACAAGCCATTGAACTTGGAAGCTGTCGCTACGTCAACATAAAGGTTGGCAGGGTAGGTGGACTATATAATGCTTTGAAGGTTCATGACTTATGCCGAGATGCGGGTATACGATGTTGGGTAGGTGGCATGCTTGAGTCGTCAATAGGCCAAGGTATTTCTATTGAACTGGCTACTCTCGATAACATCAAATACCCTTCTGACATATTTCCTTCAAGTAAATTCTATACTGATGATTTGGGCTACCCAGACATCAAGCTTCAGGATAAGGGGAAGATAGATGTATCGAAGGTACCAGGTATACCTTACGAGCCAAAAAAACAGATGCTGGCGAAGGTAACAGTAGAAAGAGCGATGATATCATAGGC
>Ga0129301_1001041_pt1 | contig 14365 bp, 14 predicted proteins | sample ConPoolayeHmetaG_FD_94489 | JGI IMG/M metagenome (GOLD analysis project Ga0129301, IMG submission 94489) | Hot spring microbial mat communities from California, USA to study Microbial Dark Matter (Phase II) - Cone Pool mat layer H metaG ...
AATTCTACCCTAGTGCGATTGAGGCAAGGTTGTTAAGGGGATTCGCGGCAGGGAGGTTATGACTTTCAATTCTACCCTAGTGCGATTGAGGCTTGAAACAGTGTCAGGAGTTGAGGCCGGGCCTATCTACTTTCAATTCTACCCTAGTGCGATTGAGGCAGGGCCCTCCGGCCCACCCCCAATAGTGATGACCTTCTTTCAATTCTACCCTAGTGCGATTGAGGCGCGATTGAGGCATGGAGGCGACAACCTGCCCTGGATCAAAGGCTTTCAATTCTACCCTAGTGCGATTGAGGCGGTAAGGGCATAGGCAAGATCAAGCACGCATGGACCTTTCAATTCTACCCTAGTGCGATTGAGGCAGTTAGTGCTGGACTATGACGGTCGCAGGTGTCAGAACCTTTCAATTCTACCCTAGTGCGATTGAGGCCCGGGCCCAGTTTGCACCTGGTAGCCGGGGTGTCTAGACTTTCAATTCTACCCTAGTGCGATTGAGGCTCTACGCAAGGATCAGGCCTGTGCCTTTCCGCATGTGGCTTTCAATTCTACCCTAGTGCGATTGAGGCCGGTAACCTGACCAAGCTGAGGACTGAAGATGAGTCTTTCAATTCTACCCTAGTGCGATTGAGGCCTAGGATCCTGCATCAGCGAAACCATCCATTCAGGCTTTCAATTCTACCCTAGTGCGATTGAGGCGCTGTTCGGGGTTGTCAGCAAGGCAGTTAAGGGTGTCTTTCAATTCTACCCTAGTGCGATTGAGGCCCGGATCGAGTGTATTGGGATGATCTGGAGGTAACTTACTTTCAATTCTACCCTAGTGCGATTGAGGCATGTAAACACCTCACTCTAAATCGTCGTCGCCTTCAACTCTTTCAATTCTACCCTAGTGCGATTGAGGCCGGTGGGTCGCTATACTACCAGGCCGGGTCAGACACCCGTTATCTCTTTCAATTCTACCCTAGTGCGATTGAGGCGGCCTCCACCACGTTTTCGACAGCGCCCCCAACACTGATCTTTCAATTCTACCCTAGTGCGATTGAGGCAGGCTGTTTTCTTCTCTCTCTAGCAAATACGCGACTTGGGAAGCCTCCTTTTTTTGCCGTCCTCCCGTCGACCTCCGGTCCGGAATCGGTGCTCCCACGGTCGACAACTTTCATATGATATGTTTTTCCTCCGCTTTTATAAGGCCTAGGTGTTCACGGGCCATTCTCTTGCGCTCCGGAACAGAGTAGATGAGCACGGAATCCTCATCCACATCGATGATGGACATCAGCCGACTCTTGATCTCTCTTACTTGCGATGGGGTAACCTCTCCTTCGAAGGCCGAGTTCTGAACCCAGGTCATATACTGGGCAAGAAGTCCCCTTACCCTATCGAGCCTCTTCGTAGAAACGTCGTAGACAAAGACACAGTACATGATGTGCACCGCCCAAAGCCGGACCGACGGCGCGGTACCGCATGTTGCGACGAGCTACCATCGACTTCGGAAGGCAGAATACTGCTGCTCACCTACCATGTGCTTGATCAGCTTGTAGCACTCCACTCTGATCAACTGCCTGTAGCTTATGCTCCTGTTCAGCTTCTCATGCCGAAACGTTGCCTTGAGCTTGGCATCGTACTCCTCAAGGAACTTTCTCTTGCCCTCATCGTTGAGGTAGCACGCGCCTGCCCTCCTCGAGAATGAGCTTGTCTTGAGCACCTTCCTGTTGACCAGTGTGAATATACATCTGTCAACAAGGATCGGCTTGAACACGTCGCTCAGATCTAAGCTCAGCGAGAACCTTCGCTCGCCTGGCTCGTGGAGGTAGCTGATGGTCGGCTCCAGCTGGGTGTTGTATAACTCGGTTAGAACCGTTGTGTAGAGCAAGGAGTTGCCGAATGAAACCAGACAGTTGATCTCATCCAGCGGGGGTCTGCGACTCCTCTTTTCTAGGCTGAATTGCGGCCCCAGAATATCCCCGAACGAGCTATAGTAAATGCGTCTCACTTGGCCCTCCTGCGCTCTGACTCCGTCGATCGATTGCAGATCTGGAAAAGCCTCCAGAGCCTCCTGGATCTGTTCGACTTGGAGGTCTAGGTTCTTGCCTCTCTTCGCATAGTAGGCTAGGTTCGCCTTCATGTTCTCTGCTGATCCTAGAGCGAACTCCTTCGCTAGGAAAAGCCGCTTTCCAGGGTCGAGGTAGTGTTCCGCCTGCCTGACCTTTAGGTACCCTGAGTTCAGGTACTCCCGGGGATAGTATGACCCGGAATAGTAGCCGTAATAGTTGTAGAAGTGTACCGGGACGTGTTTCTGGGATAGGAACAGGAGGAGCTTCTTGTTCAGATCCACCTCGCCCATCACGTGTATTGCGTTTATCTGGTTGATGGGCAGCTTTATGGTCTCGGTGGAGGATTGGAACCGGACCGTGTTCTGCCTTCTCATGAGTCTCCCGCTTTCAACGATGTAGTAATCCTGCCTCAACCCTAGCACCAGCATAGGTCTCTATAGCTGCAGAGACCGCATTTCTTTGATCGTTTGGCCTTGGGAGGGACTTCAGCTTTCTTGATCTGGATTATCCTTTCGAGCAGTTTTTGCAACCTGGCCCGGTTCTGCTGCGTTAGCCGCACCCTCACCCTTCTTCGAATGAGCGGGTACTCGATCACCCCTTCAGATTCAATGCCTCTGGCTGACAAGAGGTACAGGTAGTACAGGAGCTGCATCACGTGGGCGTACTCCATTTTGCGGGAGAGTTTGACCTCGTAAACCAGGCCGGCCGAATCCCTGTAGTCCGGGAGACCCTCGCCGATGGGTTCCGGGTACCGAGACCTCTTCCTGTAGGACTGTTCGTGGATGATCCTCCCCTCCCTAACTCTATCGGAGGTGTGCTCCATCTCGATGTTGTGGGAGAAGAACCAGAGCTTCCTAGGACATATGCAGCAATAGTTCACCTCGCTTCCTGAGACTGCGGCCAGCGTAGCCCACGGTCCGGCCAACTGCTCCAAGAGCACCGCTCCCACTAGGTTGATTCGGCTCGGCAGATCTCTGGGCTTTCCACCCCGAATTCCCAAGTGTATGGGATATCGAGATAAATGAACTTCCCACCGCCGTCCGTTTGGAGCTTGGTTTTCGCAAGGTATGCGGGGACGCGGACCATGTATTGGATGGCTTTTGCGATCTCTCGGCGTTCAAGTTTCTGGACCTCCTCCCTGAACTTTGTAGGTATGACCTCTATTGAGGCAAGCTTCTCGTTCCTCGTCCTAGCGAGCAGACGCAATGCCTTCTCCGTGTCTGTGAGCCTGAGCGTCTGGATCTGGCCGAGCTCCCCCCGGACAAGGTTGATGTTTTTCTCCACCTGGTCCATCTCTTTCATCAGAGCTGTAAGTGCTCCATCGTAAGGGTACTGCTCCTCCACCAACGCGCGAAGCCGTTCCTCGTCTGGGCAGGCCGGGCATCCCTTCAGAATGTCGACTGCGGCCTCCAGTTTCTCCTTGCCATATACGTTCTCAGAGTTCTCGCCGGGTCGGTATATCTTGACGTCTGCCCTGCCCTTTCTGCCTTTCCTGTTGACCCGGCCCATCCTCTGTACCAACGCATCCAGCGGTGCAGCCTCGGTGTAGAGGACGTCGTAATCGATGTCTAGGCTAACCTCCACGACCTGTGTTGCGACGACGACAAAGCCCTCGGTCTGCGCCCTTTCTCCGTCGGTGATCGCCTTCTCTTTGGATGCTCTGTCTCTGACGATGAACTGGCTGTGGTAAAGAACCATCTTTTCTTTCGGGATGCCCGAGCGTAGGAGTCGGGTATACATGTCCTTGGATTCCTGCACCGTGTTCACCACAACCAAGACCTTCTTCTTGACGGAGAAATCCCGGACTATCTCAGCCACTGCGTCCTGTATGCACATCTCTGTGTATGTGATCCTGTGTCTGGCAAGATGGTCGGTTGAGGGATCCTCCACGACCCTGGAGACGGGCACAGTTTGCTTGATCGCATCCCTGAGGAATCTCGGCAGCGTGGCGCTCATGAAGGCGACTTTTGCACCCTTCTGGACAAGCTCGTCTGCCACCTCGAGTATGAGTGAGGTTGTGTATGTGTCGTAGGCATGGATCTCGTCCATTACTATGGCTGAGCTTGTAGCGGCGGTGTAGGCCATCTCCCATTTGCGGGAGTTCAGGGCGGAAAGCAACATCTGGTCAACGGTTGCAACCGTTATTGGCATCATGAAGGTAGAGGAAAGGAGCCGCCTGTCAAGGAGCTGCTTTGGATCCCAGGAGACCTCTTCGCCTATCGGGAGGGCTGCACACCCATGGGAGAGCCCTACCCACTCCCCGTACCTCTCCCGGAAGCGCCTGTAGATGGCGTTGCATGTAACCCTTGTGGGCAGAAGGTAGAGGAGTCTGGTTCCGTTGGGGCAGTTTCTCTCGGCCCAGAGGATGGCGGCCTCCGTCTTGCCCTGTCCTGTCGGAGCCCGCAGGACCATGTTGCCCTCCACGCGTGAGGCGTCTTCCTGGAATCTATGCCAACCCGTGAAGCCCTGGATGCGCTTCTTGGTCCTTTCTTCCAGTTGGTTCTCGGCGTATCTGTATCCGTAAAGCTCTCCGCTTGAGATCCAGTCGCAGTAGTGTACCGCTGCGAGGATGAGGGAGAACAAATCCCTTACTACACGGCTGACCTGCCCCGGCATGTCGAGGAAGGGCGCTAGTATGCTTTTTCTCATCTGCTGGAAAGGTCCGAACCGTGGCTTCCGCAGCTGGATTGATAGAGGCTCGCCCAGCACCCTCGTATGGGCATCTCCAAGCTGGTTGAAAAGATCGAACACCTCTTCGCAGTAGTCCTCACGCCTAGTTTCTGGTCTGTACTCGGAGAAGAGGTCGACATGGAACGCGGAGTGGCTGGCGAGAATGCAGAGAGCGCCTATTGGCAAGTGGCGTGAGGATACCTCGATGTCGGGTATGGCCAGTCCGAATGGCACGCCGAAAACGGAGTGGGAGGGGCCACGCCTTCCCATCCTCGCTCCGCTGGCTTCCAGTTTGGCTGCCTCCGCCATGTACTCTTGGAACTCCCTGTGTGCCTTTCCAGCATCGTGCAGATAGACGGTTGAGAAGATCGTCGACTCAAGCTCCTTGACTCCTATGTTGAGCGCGCCGGCTATCGTTTGCACCCGCCTGCGCTGCCACTCCAAGAACCTGGGGAGGTTCCTCACGGCCTCGTATGTGTGTTCATGAAGGGTCTTGCCGGTTGTTTTGGCTAGGACAACCAGTTGGATCACCCGCCGAAGGGTTGAAGAGTTGGGCTAGAAAGTAAAAAAGGAGAGCTCCCCGTCCGTCCAGCCCTTGTTCTCCGGCAGCATCAATCCAAGGTCGTAGACATGGGTCTGTTTTGCATACGTTACGGCTCTCCGAACCCTCTTGGAGTACGAGAAGCTGGTTGCGACGTTGAAGACCTGGGGGAGAGTTCCTGCCATGCCGGGCTTGATCTCTTGGAGTTGGTGTCTGGCCTGCCTGTAGTCAAAGGGCACAACCGTCCAGGTGTAGTAGGTGTCGTCAGCAGCTTCCTCTAGTTGGACCTCCTCGACCTTCTCAGCGATAACGAGTTCGTCGCTTCTTCCGAGGGTTAAGGGATAAGCAGGGTCGCGCAGGGCGCGCTGAATCTCGGTGAGTCGAGTGGGCTCCTCCGATGCGATGTAGATCGTGTAGCTTGCGTCGTGGACGATTTGCCTGATTACGACAGCCGACTCCGCTGCGCCGCCGGCCTTGAGCTTCGCTATCCTCCAAAGGTCGCTGCTCACCCCACCATGACGGTCAAGGCGTATCCCGACTTGGAGTTTCGCGAGCGATTCCAGCTCCTCTTCCTCGAGGCCGAGCGCTGCGCCTATCATGCCGAGCAGGGTCGTCTTGGGTGGGTAGAGGTATGTGGACTGGTACCTCATCTCGCCCGGGACTCTGAAGGAGTTAAAGATCCCCGTCACGCTTGCCCGAAGAGCCTTCAGCCTCCACCCCTCCGAGAGCTAGGTCACGACTGCAGGTTAGAACTCGGCTTTCGATAGGTCGTGCTCTATCTCGTCCAACGCGTCTGAGACGGTCTGTACCTTGACTGCTTCCTCCCTGAAGGACAGCCTTGCTAACCCGTCCTCGTTTGCTAGGAATCCTTTCCTTACTCCGAGTATTAGTCTCAGGACGTTTTCCTCGTATTCCTTCAGTATTTGTTGAAGCCTCTCCACATCGAGTTGGTTTCCGCCACCCCTGTAGGTGGTTGTCAGGTTGTTGAGGAATATTGGCACCTTTTTGTCCATACGGGCGTAGATGAGGAACTGTGGTGTGATGTCGACAAGCAGGCGTGTGCGCCTCCCGCCGCCCCACAGGTATTTCAGCGCCTTGAAAGGTAGGGTTGCCCTCTCCCTCCTCTCGTCAGGGCTCAGTTCTCCCGCCTTCTCCTTCCCGGAGATCTCATACTCCTTCCAGCGCCCTACCCTGTCGAGTTCCAGAAGCCATGTCGTCCTGTAGACGTTGCTCGTTATCTCTGTCTCATACATGCTGGGGAACTTGTCGGCGGCCTCCGTCTTGGTCAGTGTTCCTAGATCTCGATCCCCGGTGTAGGGGTATTGGCCGACGGCTGGCGCGACCCTCAAAGGCGACTCCCTTTTCTTGGTCTCTTCCTTGGTGGCCCGCATGAAGCCGAAGATGTCGTCGTCGATCCACTTTTTCGGGTTTCCCTCGGTGAGGATGGGGGCCTTCGGGTCCTGCGTTTCCTTCAAGGGCGAGAACCTGTCCTTGGCCTCTTCCATGTCCCTCATGGTGTCTCGCAAGTATCTTCGGAGGGCCTGACCCGATATGTAGGGGTATGTCTTGCCGTCTGGCTTCTCAACCTTCTTCATCACCGTCACTATGCCCTCCGTCCATCCCGCGTTCGGGTTCCCAATATCCACGCCGAGCAGCATCCCTATGACTGCCGCCTTGGATCTCCTCTCATTCTCCATACCGATCCCTTTCCTATCCTCCTGCCTTCTTCTCTCCCGGTCCGAGAGCCGTCTCGATGTATCTCAAGACGGCGTAGATGCCTATCAGGGATCTGTAGGTCTTCCAGTTCGACTCGTTGATCCCCGACAGGATCTCGTCAATGTTTCGCCTTCCTGGCTTGGGTTCCAGTTCGTCTGCATGTCTGATCATAACGCGTTGGAATCCGTCCAGCAGGTCGTCCAGGTTTCTGCTGCTTCTCAGCATGTATATGGGGTCCTTGTCGCCTCTTCTGGCAGAGAGGTTCCCCAATATGTCTCCTAACGTTCTACAGCTTTCCAATATCCTCCAATCCATCCCTATCACCTTCTTCTCGTAATGATCTAGGAATATCCTGATGCTCAGCGCGCCGAAGGCGGACACCGAGCCTTGCTCGGTCAGGATGGCCTTGTATAGGTAGTTCTCCACGACGTCGGCTACCTGTCGCCTATTGATGATCCTGCGGGCCGCCTCCTCCCTGGGGGCGGTGTCCTGCTGGGCGGCGAAGAAAAGCTGGTTCAGGCTATCCTGGAGGGAGAAGTGCTCCTTCCTCGCCGCCGTCCTGTCCGTCCATAGGGTCGCCTCTATCACTTGAAAGAGGCTTGCCGGGTTCGGGATTACTTCGTGCCTTGTTATGAGCACGGTTCGGCTCCCTTTCTCGTGCTCCGCGGTTAGGATGTGGAAGCGTGAGGCGGCGGCTGCCTCCAGTATCTCGGCTCTCTTTCCCTTCTCCTTGTAGGCCGTGATGAGGAAGCTGAGGAAGGTTTCCATCGGGTGCTGGGTGTAGGCTAGTGCCGGTTCGAAGTTGCCCGCGGGCTGACCCCGGACAAATAGGTCGCCGAAAGGGATAAGGCTCCTTGCTAGGGCCACCAGATCTTGGGCCTCCATTACCAACATGTTTAGGGTTGTGAAGTTGCGGCCGATGCTGTAGAGAACCTTTAGGGGGGCGAAATGGGAGGCAAAGTAGCAGCTTGGGCAGATTCGGATTTTGCCTTTCAAGGATGAGTAGAATGTGGACATCTTGTCCGATGTTACTATGAGGGGGTACTCTGATGTTCCTGCCGGTCTTGTCTTGCCTTCGTAGCCGCAGTAGTCGCACACGTCATTGGACCACTTCGTGGAGGTTGTGATCTTCTCGAAGGGTAGCAGCGGGGCCGGGGGCTTGTGTTGTCGGTAGAGAAAGGATGCCAGTCCCGTCCATGCCTTCGTTCCTTTTTCGGTGTCTCTGAGAAGCTGCGCCTTCAAGTGCTCGTTGGCGTCTCTGAGGATTTCCAGCACACTTCCTTCTTCTCCGGATATCTTTAGCTTCTCCCCGTCGAGGGTTATTACCGATCCGTGTGTTCGGATCTCGCGTCCCTGCTCGGTCTCGGTCTCGTTGGACTTGTATATATGGCTGAGGTAGAGCCAGATGGAGGCTATGCCGAGGTCTATCCAGGGGTTGGCGGTTCTCCTGAAGACGTACTCTACGGGGTCAGCCACGCCCTGTCACCTCAACGGGAAGGCTTGGCGAAGCGCATGAGCCTCTAGCGACATTCATGAATCCGAATCCTAGTGAGTTCATTTCGCCGAATCCCGCGTCAACCCCGAACTTGACTATTTCTCTCTTCTCGCCATCTAGGTGCTTGAAGTGGAACTCCCAGAGCGTCCCTATGACTTTGACCTCCGAGCCGTTGATGAGGATGTGGTTGCAGACCTGCTTCCTGAATTGTATCTCTTCTAGGATGGTTGACTCGTCTTCTCTCCTCCCCCGGCCCTCCATCTCCGCCCCCGTCCTTCCGTAGTAATCTCTGTACTTCTTGTACAGGTTGTCTTCTATCTGCTTTCTGAAGGCTGCCAGTGGCAATGGGGGACGCCAGTAGAGGTACTCGTAGTCCTTGTCAGGTTTGATCCCGTAGGCGGTATATCTATCCTTAGGGATGCGGATCACGATCGGGGTACCCGTCTTGACGCACCCGCTCCTGCCGATGCGGGGACCTACGAGCTCCAGCCCGCGAACGGCCCACTCGGACTTGCCTATTCGGATCTGCCCGTCCGGATGCAGGCGTTTGGTTGCCGTCTTCATGGCGACAACCATGCCTGGGTCGGGGGATGCTATGATCAGACTTCTTCTTTCACCCACAGCGGCGTCTCTGGGAGGGTAGATGTTCGAGAAGGAGAAGAACTTGTAGCCTTGCGCGTCGTGAACGCCGACGTAGCCGGCGTGCTTGAGGAGGCGGTAGACAAACCCTTGGAGGCTGTGATGGTATCTCAGGTCATAGATATTATCTGTAATTGCCTCTAGTTCAAATACAAGCCTCACCGAGACAACCAGCAAATGGACACCGTTCGTTCTCAAAAAGATTTTGGCTCGCTGTCGAGTCTTCCAGCCCACTGTCCGCATTCCTGAAGGACATTGTCGTCGATGATGGCATATCTATCCGGGTCAGAAAAGTGCAGGATGGCCGATGCGATCGCAAGCCTGATCCCGCCTATCCTCCTTATCGCCAGAAGCCTGTCTTCAAGCGAATGAGCGCGAAGAGCTCTATCCAGTTCGACGAAGACACAGTTGCAGCTGGGAAGGGGGAGTGGTATCGTTGCCTTGAAGTTGTGGATCTTGATGAACTGTCTGTAGGTCACATGCCCTCTGAACATCAGGTCTTGGTAGGGGCCACCGACATACTCTGGTCTCCGATATGAGAAGACTCTGTAGAGGCGTTGCGCATCGCCGATGAACATGGATGCGGCCACGGAAGGGGATGTATACCGCCGCTTGAGGCGATCTGGCCCGCGCAGATCGACCCTTCCGCTAGACGAAGCACGCCGCCGGGTTTTTTGGGTGTCGAGGGCAGTACTTGTGGATGGTGGTTGTCTGCCAGGGATTATGGTCAGGAAGAAAGGCGACGGATCCAAGAAATGGGAGAAGGCAGAGCTGAGGAAACCGTCAACCGAGTCCGAGCTACAGTCACTACTGACCAGAGACCCTGACCTCATACCCTTCGATGACATCCAGGAACCCGTCGGTGAGCACAGGGTCGCCATCCGGCAACTTCCTCTGCCCAACGCGGGTCAACTTGATCTGATGATAGTGGACGAGAACGGCACGATGGCGATGGTGGAGGCAAAGCTTGCCAGGAGCCCTGATGCGAGGCGCAAGGTCCTGGCGCAGGTAGTGGACTACGCCTCGGATCTGTGGGGTATGAGCTACGAAGAGCTGGATGAGCTCGTGTCAAGGACGGGCGAGGGCAAGAGACTGTGTGATATTCTCCGAGATAAGCTGGGCGAGGCGCAATGGGACGAAACCGCCTTCAAGGAGTCCGTCGCCAACCGTCTGAAAGAAGGATCGTTAATTCTCCTGATCGCGGTTGACAGCGTCTCGGAGGACCTAGAACGGATCGTGGAGTACCTGAACAGATCACCGGGGATCAGGGTATATCCCCTCGAAGTGAGATACTACGAGAGCCAGGGCTACGAGGCGGTGGCTCCCAGAGTCGTCTCAATGGGCGTGCAGCCACCGCCGCCACCGCGGCTCCCCTGGGATTGGGAGCGGTTTGCGATGATGGCGAACGCAGAGGATGTGGATGTGCTCAGGGAACTTCGAGACTTCGCCCAAGAGAACAACTGCATCAGGTGGGGAATGGGAAAGAAGGTGCCCACCTTCGGCTTCTACGTCAATGTGGAGGGCAAGGAGTCCTTACTCTTCGGCGTTGAGGCTGCGGGTGTCGTCTATGTGGGGATCAAACAGTTCAGAGAGCGCATCGGGGCAGATAGGTTCGAGCGGATCATTAAGCAGCTCAGGGAGTTACCGTCGCTATCCCAGATAGATTCGGATATTCCTTGGAAGACCTTCAAGGTGAAGGAGCTCAGGGAAGCCGACAGGATGATGACCTTCAAGAACGCGGTACTTGCCATGAAGCAGGCCCTAGAGAGTCCAGCATAGCCTTGCTATGGCAAACTCAGCCCCAGTCCGAGACATTGTCGTTGGTGCATTCTGGGGAAGCTAGCTCCCCGCAGAGTTTGGTGTGCGCTTCAATTGGCAAGGATGCCGATCCGGCCTGTTCAACAAGAAGAGGGGATGGCTACAACACTTCGACACACGCGTCTCTGTGGGCATGGTAGCAGAACCGAGGGCCGATCTGGGCTGCGGTGCGTCACCCAGCGAGATCTCTTATTCGGGGCGACGGTCAGGGCTCCGGAGCAAATGACCTTCCCGATCTCATAGATGAGGAGCGATATTTGGGGGCTTGGCGCGCGAAGGATTAGTACAAGCTTCCTGAGGTCCTAGCGCTCAGCGGTGTGGTTTGGGGCGGCTACCCACTCAAATGTCAAGAGAACAAATAGCGGGAGAGCGGCTCGGAGATCTCTCTTGTCCTGGAGATTCCCCATGTCCGGGTCCGTGTAGTACTCGATCACGGAATCTCAAACCTCGTCTGCAGCCTTTATGCTGGCTGCGTGGAAAAGGAGCGGGTGGGTCGGCGTTGCCGGGTTTCGTGTCATAACTTCGAGGCGATGGCAGGAGATCGGGGTCCAGCTGTTCCGGAGGGAGCCAGAATGATATTCGAACCACTAGGCATTGGATGGGTTTTGGCTAGGTGGACATTCCCATCCGACTGTGTCCCAGTACATTGTGCGACTATCCGCATTATGTGATGTGAGTTACTCTCGATTCTAGCCAGTGTGTGTGATCTGACATTGGGACTATGCCCACAACGAAAGAGCTAGCCGAAGCTAGCGCCTCGCCGCTAGTGTTGACAAGATCAACGCGCTGATAGTGCATGCAACAGCCGCTCCGAAAGGTATCCCTGTCAGTAGCCTGAGCACATTTGTGCTTTCGTACGGGGTAAGAAGTTGCAGAAAACCATCTATTGCCACGGGGGATATCATCGCCGCAGAAATGCCTATCAGAAGCGCTTTCTTCTTTGTGTTTCTCATTCTTCTTGGGAGAAACTGCAGTGCTGTTTCAGCCAACTCAGCACTTGGGACGACAAACAGGGAGAGGGCGAATCCCATGCACATCCCGATGAATGTACCGGTGTCTCTGGCGCACACGGGCATTTGATTGCCGTTCGCGACAAATGAGCGGCTGCATTTCTGATGGCAGATGAAGTCACCGATGCAGTAGACTATGCCCGGGAAGCTGGGCATGTTTCTCCACAGGGGAAGATAGTCAATACTGTTGGCCTTGCCATCAAGACCCGCGACGAACCCCTTCTTGATCATGTAGGGCGAAACGATGATAGAAAAGGTGCAGAAAACTGCAACTGTGAGTAGAAGAAACGATGTTCTGTTTCTGTGCCTCATAGGAAGGTCCGTCCGGGACCTACGAAGCCCCGCACTGTGGACACTTGCCAAGAGTCTCAAGATATAGGCTTCCGCAATATCTGCATCGCACCATAACGACCTCCCTGATGATTTCCTTCTCCTTGATGATTTCCTTTTCACGGGTTGTAGCTGGAGGCGGTGGTTGAGGCTGAGTTGGCTCGCGCGCCTTCTGTCGTGCCTTCTGGTAGGCTGCCCATAATGCGAAAACTATTAACCCCAAGATACCGATGCAACACAGCCCACCCACAGCCTCATATTGCATCCTAACACGTCCCTGCCATTCGAGGCAATCTGGTTCCGCTGAAACGACTTGTAATCAGAGGCTTCCACCTCGACTTTTTGTCGGCTTGCCAACAAAGGCCCATCAACCAAACTCGATCAGGCTGTCATGGCACGGTATCGACCACGCACCAGAGCAAGGGCCTTCTCGAGACCCTGCTCATCGCGAATGTCCAAGGGCTTCAAGTTCCCCTCTTCGTTGAACGTTTCCACCTTCCAGTATCTGGTCCTTCTCGGGCTCCAGCAGAGCAGGATTCTCCCTATCTTCCTCATAGAAATGCACCCTTGTTTCCTGTCGAAGGCAATTCCGGGGTCGAGACCCTCCTGGATGAGCTGAGGTCATTGACGAACACAGTCCCTAAGCTCCGCTTCTTCGACCTCTTCTCCAACATGGGTCTGCAGATTGCCACCCCATGCGGATTGCCACTAGCTTCCTGATAAGGATTGTGTCCTTTTCCTTTTCGGCCGCGAATGCAGATTGGTTGGTTGTTGGTCTGGGGGTTACTGTAGTAACGTATCGTGATGGGTGGCACACTTGAAGGAGAACTCATAGTGTTCTCAGCCAACAAGATGCCCAAGACCGAACAGGTCAAGCTCAGCAAACGGCTCTACGGATACAGGGACCGATCACAACGATCCAAGTACCTCTACGACAGGGAAGGGCTGCTGAACAGGATACCCCACATAATCCCGCTCGGGAGAAAGGCCATCCTGGTCACCAGGGCGGAGGACGCCCAAACCATCATCCAGCTCCTACAGGAGTACGGTGCCCAGATCTATGCCCGGGCCATCAAACTGGACGAAGAGGACCTCAAGATCCTGTGCAGAGACCTGGAACATCCCCGGGGCCGGGATGGTGGGGAGAGCGGTTTGGATGAGGAGGCCCAGACCCAAGACGATCAGTAGCCTGTCCCCAGGGCTCCTGAGAGAGTCCATATCCAGCATCCTCCTCCAGCTCCAGGACAAGACCTACGATGATCCTCCGCCGTGTCCCAGGTGCGGGTCGGAGGATGGGAGGAGGCATGGTAAGAGGAAGCGTATCTACGCCACCATCATCGCCGAGAAAGGCTTCCAGAGGATCCGCGTCTGGATCAAGAGGTACAGGTGCAAAAGGTGCGGCAAGCATTATCGGTCCAGATCCCCCTTCTACCCGGGCTGTCTCTACGCCCGGCCGGTGGTGGACACCTGTCTCTACCTGGCCGCCCACAACCCTTTCTGCAGGGTTGAGGCCATACTGCAGAGCTGGGGGCTACAGATAGATAGGGACACGATCCGGAGCTATGTCCGCAGATTCGGCAGAAGGGCAAGAAACATGGCCGGGGTAAGGATCGACACCGCCTCTGTGGCTATAAACCTTGTCAGGCTCCTGTTCGACGCAGCGGATGTTGAGGAGCTCAAAACAAGGCTGCCCGGGGAGGTGTTCCAGGATGTGGGGGATGAGACCTATCCAGCCGTGAAGGGGGCCAAGAAAAGGCTGAGACAGGAGAATGCTGAAAGGGCTCTGAGAGGCGAGAAAGAGAGGCCTTACCCCGAGTCCCATACCCTTGCCTGCGTCTTTGAGGTGTTCCACAATTTCTTCGTATCCGTCATGGTCACCTCGACAGCCTTCAACACAATGCTTGCCGATGCTCTTAAGAGGCCTGCCAGGGGCTGTGTGGGGAGCGTGAGGGACGGCTCCAAGTGCTACAGAGACCCCCACATCGACTGCGTCAACCATAAGGCCAGGAGAATGATCGCCAGGGATGGGGCCTACAGAAGGCTCAAGAGAGAGGCAGAGAGCAGGGGCCAGATAGAGGAGTACTGCAAGATGTTCTAT
>Ga0129301_1001042_pt1 | contig 14355 bp, 12 predicted proteins | sample ConPoolayeHmetaG_FD_94489 | JGI IMG/M metagenome (GOLD analysis project Ga0129301, IMG submission 94489) | Hot spring microbial mat communities from California, USA to study Microbial Dark Matter (Phase II) - Cone Pool mat layer H metaG ...
ATGATTAAAGTAGGAATTAATGGATTTGGAAGAATAGGACGACTCATACTAAGAGCTTCTCTAGAAGATGTCGCGTTCAAAGAAAATTTTGAAGTCGTCGCAACTAACGATATAACCGATGCACCAACACTCGCACACCTATTGAAATACGATTCCAACTTCGGGAAGCTGAAGAACGAGATCAAATCAGAAGCAGACTCTATCGTCGTCGATGGGAAGAAGATAAAAGTCTTGAACATGAAGGATCCGGCGCAGCTACCATGGAAAGAGTTTGGAGTGGAATATGTGATCGAGTCAACGGGCCTATTCACCGACAGAGACAACGCTATGAAACATATTACAGCAGGGGCAAAGAAGGTTATAATAACAGCTCCAGCTAAGAACCCTGACCAGACATTCGTAATAGGCGTGAACGAGAAACTCTACGACCCTGCGAAGCACCACATCATATCAAACGCGTCATGCACAACAAACTGCCTAGCGCCTGTAGTGAAAGTCTTAGACGAAAAGTTTGGGATACAAAAGGGCTTCATGACAACCTGCCACGCGTATACAAACGACCAGAGAGTACTTGACTTACCGCACAAAGACCTTAGAAGGGCTAGAGCCGCTGCGATCAACATCATACCTACAACTACAGGTGCAGCAAGAGCCATAGGAGAAGTAATGCCTCACTTAAAAGGCAAACTCGATGGAATTGCACTAAGGGTTCCTGTGCCAGATTGTTCAGTGAACGACCTTGTCTGCACAGTCAGCAAAGAGGCTTCAAAGGACTCAGTAAACGCAGCGTTCAAGGAAGCGTCAGAAACCTATCTCAAAGGCATATTAGAGTTCACAATGGAGCCTATCGTATCGTCCGATGTGAAGGGAAACAGCCATTCTTCAATAGTTGATGGCCAGAGTACTATGGTAATGGAAGGGCACTTGGTCAAGACACTATCTTGGTACGACAACGAATGGGGCTATTCATGTAGGGTAGTTGACCTCCTTAAGTACATCGCAAAGAAGGATGGGGCGTACTAGTCTCTCATCTTTCCTTTTTTGTTCTTCAATGGACCATGACGGTGAATAGATATGTACAAGACGATGGATGATTTCGACTTCAATAATAAGACTGCTATAGTCAGAGTTGACTTCAATTCGACAGTAGACCCGACAACTAAAAGGCTGCTAGATGATGAGCGGATAAGGTTACATTCAATCACAATAAAGGAGCTTGCTGCGAAGGGCGCAAAGGTTGTAGTGCTCGCGCACCAAGGGAGGTTAGGTGATCCAGACTACACGACGTTAGAGCAACATGCGAAACGCCTTTCAGAAATCTTAAAGTCAAATGTGAAGTATGTTAACGACCTCCTGGGTGAAAAGGCTGTTAACGCGGTCAAGTCTCTAAAGCAAGGCGAAATATTAGTACTTGAGAATGTCAGAAGTTTGAGTGAGGAAACAGCCAAGAAGACCATCGAGGAACAATCAAAAACAAACCTAGTTAAAACACTCGCCCCCTTAGGCGATGTCTTTGTAATCGACGCGTTTGCAGCAGCACATAGAGCACATGCATCAGTAGTCGGATTTACAGTAGTGATGCCTACAGTCCTAGGTAGGATTATGGAGAAGGAGATCAACGCCTTAGAGAAGATACGTTCTGTAGAGAACAGGCCAATAGTTTACATCTTAGGTGGCTCTAAGGTGAAGGAGGGTATAGAGATCACCGAATACGTTCTCTCAAACGACCGAGCAGATCAAATACTAACAGGAGGGCTTGTAGCACAACTCTTCCTAACCGCTAAAGGACTAGACATCGGTGAGGCAAATAAGAGAACTTTAAGCGATAAAGGCCTTCTAGAACTAGTTCCAAAGGCAAAGACCATCCTAGAAAAGTATGATGGAAAGGTGCTTCTGCCAGTCGACTTCGCTGTTGACTCAAATGGCAAGAGGAAAGAGATACAGATGATAAACCTCCCAACTGAGTTCGAAATCTGCGATATTGGTGAGAAGACTATGGAGATGTACAAAAAGTCACTACAGAACGCGAAAGCTGTTTTGATGCACGGCCCAATGGGTGTATATGAGAAGGATGACTTCATTAAAGGAACGAAGGTCGTCTTCGAGGAGGCAATCAAGTCTAAGGCGTTCACTGTAGCTGGCGGGGGGCATACGATTGCTGCTTTAAGCCGACTTGGGCTCTACAAGAAGGTTTCATATGTAAGTTCAGGCGGCGGAGCGCTCTTAGAGTCGTTGATGGGCAAGAAGCTTCCCGCTTTAGAAGCTATTGAGAAGTATCAGAAGTAGTCGTCTCCGTTATTTCTTCTTCGCCTCTCCACTTCTTTGTTTTCATCATCTCTTTTAATTTGTTAAACCAGCCTCTTTTGAAGACCAGCACCAATATAGATGCTAAGACAACGAGTGGGATTACGGTCAAAGCTATATTTTCATATATTAGCTCTTCCTTCCAAAGCGCATAAATAGTAGTAGGCGAGTTCATCTTCAGTGTAATGATATGATCTAACGACTCTACGTCCCCTGCCCACCCAACGAAGCTATAGTATGAAAAGAAGTCCTTCTCTAGACGATCTGCTTCGATAGAGAAGACCACTTCTGTGCCCTCATTATACCAACCTGATGGATTTTCTGACGAATATTGAATAACAACTTTAGAGAGCGGGGATGTGACATTAAGATAGTATTGGGTGACATAGTTCGCGTGAACTGAGGCAGGACCGTTCATCGCTATCTGATTTATCGCAGTAGATGAAGAAATGTTACCTGACCAGTTCACAAACTTCTTCCTAACCCCTGCGCTTAATGGCACCTCCAAGTCTAGAACGCTGAAAGTTGCTTTCTCTGATGCGTTATACCACCCTGCTCCTGATACCACGCCAGCATCGGAGGAGACAGCTAAGTAATACTGAATACGAAAGGTCGCGTTAACCGTTCTTGCCTTATCCATAGTTATAGAGAGCGATCTTGTGTAAAATATGCCTGATTCGTCTCTCCAATAAGAGAAGACATACCTCTTATTTGAATCAAACGGTACGGTTTCAGGAGGTTCTAGTAAAACTTTGGCACCTTCATCAAACCACATGTCCTTTGATAGAGGAAGGAACTTGAATTCAGATATATTGATCGACGGTGGGCTAGTGAGTAGGTCGAGCTTGAATTGCCTTTTCCAAACGATTCCTTCCTTAATAGGGCTAACAACTTTTATAACCGCCTTCTTTGAAGTGCCTGTGTAAGACCCTGTCCCTGTGCCTTCCCATCCCACAAAAATAATCCTTGAAGTACTTGAATTGTATGAAGAGATGGCTAAAGGTGTGATCTCGACAGATGTGCCATATTCGTACCAACCATCAGATCCTGCTGGGCTCGTATCTATTAAAAAGTATTCAGGCGTCTCAAAGCTCACCTTATACGCTACAACATACTTTGCAGTTAGAAGGGTATCTGATTGGACCCTTATAGTTACCTTTGGCTGCGTCAGCCCACTGACCTCCCAAAGCTTAAACTGGTACCTACTTCCTTCATCAAATTCTTGAGCTTCCCCTACTGAAATCACCTGAGTACCTTCATATGTTGGCACGTTTGCATATCCAGTTGCGTTAGTGGAATACCTTGTCCCATTTACGGTTACTCTAATACCTGGAATGGGTTTACCATCCGTGGTCACAGCCCTCACAATAACCTTTAAAGGCTTTCTAACATCCAATTTTAAGGTAACATATGTTTCTCTAAAATCGTTATTTCCTTCCCAAACAGCTCTAATATCTAGTGTGCCTGTTATGTTCGCCTTCCAGAGGAACTTGAACTTTCCAAAGGCATCTGTCCTATTATTGCCTAACAGCTTCCAAGGAGTGGCCTGGTTATCTTTAGCGTAAATTTTAATGGTCTGATTTACTAACTGTGGATCAAGTTGGCCGGCAAGTGTCACATTTTTCCCAAAACCAACGACTTGCTGGTTCGCAGCAAGCGTTAAGGTCGCATATGGGCGTCTATCTAGCACTGCCAATGATGTCTTACTACATCCAACTACGAAAATAGGGTTTTCCCTAGCAATCTTAACTGCCACGTCTGATGACGTTGATGAAATTGTGTAGTTCCATAGAGAGACTTCATTAAACTTTGCCAAACCAATCTTCCCATCTGAAGACCACGCAACGTAATTTAGATCCTTATCCGACTCTATGTAAACTGGAGAACTAGAAATCTTGGCCTTGGTCAACTCGCCTGAAAGATACCGGTAAAAGATTATCGTGCCATTGCTTAATCCTGCAACAACCCTCTCGCCATCTGATGAAATCCCACAGGATACGCCTTGAGCAGCCCCCAACGACAAGCTTTGCATCGTGTTCAGATTGTCGGTCCTAAGAACGTAAAACATGTGGTCAAGAGTTGTTGCTGATAAAAAGAAACCAAACGAAGACATCTTCAAAGACGTTATTTGCGCACCGAAGTTCCTTTTAGCGATGACACTCCCCGACAGAGGGTTGATCAGTAATAGGGAGCCGTTGCTAAGCCCGCATACGAGTCTAAAGGACGAAGCATCCATATCTAATGCGTTCACGTCAGAGTTAAGAGCGATCACCCACTTGACAGAAACACCATCAGTTGTTCCCACATCGACCTTTACTAAATTAAAGGTGGTTGTTGAATAGATGATCATGAATTTCCCAGATGGATTTTCAGAAGGAATGTGAAGCGTCTTCACAGTAGAGTTCGCGTTAAAGATTAGACCGGTATGGCTTGTCAAGTTGTAAACGTGGACGTAAGACCCATTAACTATTGACACGACATATTTGCCATCTGGGTGGACAACGGTCCCATCTATTATATCGCCCCTTCTAGCTGGAAGATATGATAACAACTCTCTCCCACTTGAAGAATTTAATCCCACTACAATTGAACCATTATTGGTTACAACCATCTTCTGATCGTTCGTTATCGATACCCTGTACCTTTGAGGAGCGAATGAGGTGATTCCCTTACTCCAAAGGGCCTCATTCGAATAAGCGGCCACCTCAAGAAAGAATGGTATTATTAGAATAGAAAGCATCGCTGCTAATAAAAACACACTTCTTACTTTATTCATTGTTTCTAGTGGTAGGCAGCAACTTTTTTAAATGTTTTTAGCTTTTACATCTGGCGCTATAAAGTGTTTAGATATTTCAACCACGGCAAAAATTATTATCGCTGACATTGCCGCTAGGGTCCAGTCTTGGAGAGTTGGATATGTGACATCAAACGCTTCATGGGCAATTGGTACATAAAGTACAATAAGTTGCATCAAAAACGACCCTATAACTGCATACCAAAGGTACTTATTTGAGAATGGGGCTGCTTTAATGATTGGCTTATTTAGAGAGTGGCATGAGAGTGCTATTGCTAGTTCGCAGACAATAATGGTTGTTAAGATTTCTGTGCGTGCAGCAACCAAACCTTCATGTCCAAGAGTCCACATAAAGTTTGAGAGTAATATCATTGTTAAAACAGCGGGTAGGATCATGAAGTATATTAGAAACTCTCTCTTCTCCATTAAACTTGATTTAAGGGCTCTAGGTTTCCTCTTCATTATGTCTTTGTCCGGCGGATCAATTCCAAGTGCTAAAGCGGGTAGACCATCTGTCGTCAAATTTACCCATAGGAGTTGGATTGCCGTCAATGGTAAGGGAAGACCGACTAAGGTTGCGATCAGCATTATAGCTATTTCCGAAATGTTGCATTGAAGAAGGAATGTTAAATACTTCTTGATGTTATCGAATATTCGTCTTCCCTCACTAACGGCGTTCACTATTGTCGAAAAGTTATCGTCAGCAAGGATCATGTCTGATGTCTCCTTGGTCACCTCTGTCCCGGTTATTCCCATCGCTATGCCGATATCTGCCATCTTTAAGGCAGTGGCATCATTGATTCCATCGCCCGTCATGGCAACAACGTATCCTTTATTCTTCAACGCCTTAACGATCTTCATCTTGTGTTCAGGTGAAACTCTTGCATAAACTCTAACGTCCTCAACGATCCTATCGAACTCGGTGTCGGAAAGCACCTCAAGCTCTGTTCCTGTAAGAATCATACTATTCCCGTTTATTATCCCAAGCTCCTTTGCAACAGCAACAGCAGTAAGCTTGTGGTCGCCGGTGATCATAACGACCTTTATACCAGCTTCTCTGCATAGTCTCAATGCATCTTTTACCTCTTGACGTGGGGGGTCGATCATGCCGACAAGGCCTAGGAAAACGAAATCTTTTTCAAATTCTTCTTCGTTAAGCACGTCAGGAACGCTTAGTTCCTCCTTATAGGCCACAGCCAGGTTTCTAAATGCTTCTGAAGCCATCTTCTCGTTTATGGCTAGGATCTTCTGCCTTTCCTCTTTGCTCAGTTTAACCACTTTCCCGTTCTTTAAAATGTACCTACATCTTGCTAGTACGATTTCAGGTGCGCCCTTCATAGAGACGAACATCTTTCTTTCACCGGGAACGCTGTGGACCGTCGTCATCCTCTTTCTTTCAGATGTGAATGGAAGCTCGTCGACTCTCTCAAACCCCTTAAGTTCACCTTCTGTTATTCCTCCCTTAGCAGCTGCGACTAGGAGAGCACCCTCCGTGGTATCACCACTAACCTTCCATTTACCATTATCGGAAAACAGCTTTGAATCATTGCAGAGGGTTGAAGCTTTAAGAAGCAGATTTAGTGATTGTATCGTCTTAGGGTCCACCTGCTTCCCATCGAGTGAAAATTCGCCTTTTGGCTCATATCCTACACCACTGACTTCAATTAATAGATCTTCTACGTAAATCTTCTTTACAGTCATTTCCCCCTTAGTCATCGTGCCTGTCTTATCAGCGCATATGATTGAGGTACTTCCTAGAGTTTCAACTGCTGGAAGCCTTCGAACAATGGCTCTTCGCTTAGCCATCTCATACATTCCTATCGCAAGAGACCCAGTAACAACAGCAGGTAACGCTTCTGGAACAGCTGCTACCGCTAAGCTTACACCCCACAAAACCATTTCAACAGCTGGATAGCCTCTGAAAAGACCTAACAAAGCTACAAGTGCTGCCACAGCTAAGGCAAAGACGGTCAACCATTTCCCGATGGATTCTATTCTTCTTTCTAGAGGCGTGCTCGTTCTACGTTCTTCTTGAACTAACTTTGCTATCCTCCCGAATTCCGTGTCCATCCCAGTCGCTACAACAACACCTAAGCCTCTCCCATAAGTGACCACGGTACCGCTAAACGCCATATTGACCCTATCGGAAATGATAAAGTCGCCCTTCAAAGCTTCAGTACTTTTTTCAACAGGAGCAGACTCCCCAGTTAGGGGTGCTTCATCAACCTTCAGATTAAAAGCCTCGATCAGTCTAATATCAGCTGGGACGCGATCACCAGCACGTAAGACGACGATATCGCCTGGAACGATTTCTGTAGAGGAAACGACCATTTCTCTCCCCTCACGTATCACAGTCGCACTCGGCGCAGCGAGCTTCTTTAAAAGCTGAACAGCCTTTTCAGAACGATATTCTTGGTAGAACCCTAATCCAGCTGAAGCAACAACGATAGCGAAAATTACTACGGCATCTAACAACTCTCCAACCAGCAATGAGAGAGTTGTAGCCCCGATCAGAAGGATGATCAGTACGTTCTTGAACTGTTCTAAGAATATCTTCCAAGGGGGAGTTACCTTTTCCTTTCTGATTTCATTTTTCCCATACTTCACAAGCCTTTCTTTTACTTCACTCTCAGTGAGCCCTTCGTTTCTACTTCCAACATTTTTGAGAACGTCAACAACCTCAAGGTTATGCCATTTTAATTCACTTCGATCAGCCAACTCCCATCTTTAATGGTGAAAATTTATAAGCAATTAAATATTTCTAAAGTTCACAGCATAGAACAGAATAGTTACAGAGTTTGACAAAAGATTCATAAACACTTCCACATGTTCTAGGAGTATCTTGACTAAAAGAGAAAGAGAGCAGTTACTCGAATTAGCGACGAGAAGAAAGACGTCACGCATCTTTTTAAAGACGCCTATCAACCTAAATGACGTATATTACTGTCTAAAGGTGGCAATCCAAGCGCCCTCTGGAGCGAATAAGCAGCCATGGAGGTTCCTCTTAATCGACGAACCAGCAGAAAAGGACAAGATCCGCTCAGCATGTGAACAACAAGAGAAACGATTCCATGAGAAAGTAAAGCGAAACTTGAAGCGATGGTTTACAGCCAAGGGGATTGACTACAAAAAACCCTTCTTATCTGAAGCACCATTTCTCCTAGCTGTCTTTTCAGATCAAAGAATGCCTTACGCAACAGAGAGTACGTGGCTATCGATTGGGTACCTCTTACTAGCTTTAGAGGAGAAATCCATCTCTTCCCTGACTTATACGCCTTCCTATGCACAAGAGGTGAAGAAGGTATTTGAGGCCCCCAAGGAGTACAAGTTAGAGGCAATACTACCCATAGGTCTCTCAAATGACAGAAAACCGAAGGAGAAAAGGAGACCACTTAAACATTCGCTCTATCGTAACAGTTGGGGCGCCCACTGAAAGAACAGAAATCAGCACTTTTCAGTTCTAGACGTTGGCAACTGATAAACAATTGCATAAAAATTACATTTTTATAGGAGTTTAAGGAGAACAGTCAAAAGTATGGGTATTAACTATAAGAGGAAAGTCAGATATGCAGAACTCCTTTCGCCCTTAAAGGGCTACGAACTTGAGAGGCAGATCGTTGAACATAGGTTTGACCCATTAACACACAAGAGGACCGTAATAACCACTGGTAGATTTCATCTTATAAAAAAGCTCTTCGAATCAGATCCTAATGAGATACAAAGCGTTGTAGAAATGACAAAGCCAAACTGCCCATTTTGCCCTGAGAGACTTGAATCGACGATATCTAGGTTCCCAAGCAATTTAGTCAAAGAAGGAGTAATAAAGGCAGAGGACGCAGTTCTATTTCCAAGCCTCTTTTCACATATGGACTACAACGCGATTACCGTATTTGGGAAAGAGCACTATCTACAACTAAAGGAGCTCGCCCCCCTTAAAATACATAGAGCGTTTCAGCTAGGTCAGACCTTTCTAAAGAGATTATATAGTTTGAAAAAGAAGAAGATTTATGCTTCATTCATCAACAACTATTTTCCCCTATCAGGTTCTACCATAATACACCCCCATATGCAGGTGATCGCAAGTGATATACCATTTCAACTTTTAAGCGAACTGTTATCGAGTAGTCGAAGGTACTATCACAGGCGAAGGAGCAATTACTGGGTAGACCTAATCGAAAAGGAGAGGGCTTCTGAACGATTTATCAGCAAAGTAGACGATGTTGTTTGGTTGACGCCATTTGCACCTCATAACACCTACGAAGTTTGGGGCATACATGAGATCGCCTCTAACCTCTTAGAGATGGAGGACAAAGAATTCACGGGTTTTTCCAAAGGCCTTTCGAAGGTTCTTAGCTTCTACCAAGACGAGGGCTTATCATGCTTCAACATCCTACTATATTCAGGCCCACTAGGAGAAAGCTCAAGTGAATACTTCCGTCTAGGCCTGAGGATAATCGGCCGCTCCGGATATAGACGTCCATTCGTTAGCGACCTTTGGGGGCTTCAAAGCATAATGAACGAGGGAGAAGCTTATGATACACCAGAGAACATGGCTCTAAAATTGAAGAAGTATTTCCTTTAATCGAGTCTACGAATTCTACGTTATAGTGTGACCGTCTTCACATTCCACAGACTTGTACACCCCTGAATAAGCCTTCTTCCTACTCTCACACTTCCTGGGGCAGTTCTGGCAGGCGACATATTCTTGATTTGTTGCAAAAAAGATGCCTGAAACAGACTTTCTAGGGACCATCAAACAGCTAGGAGAAAGCGTTACTCCGATATTTTTCTGTGGTTCCAGAATCTGAAAGAGGACTTTCTGCTGGTCCAAGCTAAAAAGTTCTCCTGCCCCAATTCCTGGGCCGAAACTTGATACTTTGCACCCAAATTCTTTCTCGACCAGCGATTTCAAATACTGCCGCGCCTTTGAGAGGAAAAAATCAGCGATCCTCTCACATACAAACGATTCTATAAGGCTCTTCTTCGCCTTTTCTGACGCAAGCTTTTCTAGTTTACTTCCTATGGTGATGACGTATGGAGCGACTAACTGGCCTTTCTGCAGCCTGTCTGCAAGAATTTTACTTTTAAGTTTGAAGCCGCCATCAAACGTCACTTCATCACCGTCTATGCTAAGAACTTTAACAAACGTGTATACTGCTTTAGGCTCGATCAATTTCGAGCTTTCATCAATAAGCTGGAGTATGATATTATCATCAATTCTATTTAGTTTCTGTTCCTTAACAAATTCTGTCTTATCTAGGTGTATAAAGATGTTGTCAACGACTCTCATAACTACCTTGGTATCTTCAAATACATTTAAAAATGTAGGGGGCAAAACTCCGCTTTACCTTTATAACAAAAGTTTTTCCTAAATACTCTTAATTCACCTCTAATAAAACTGATAATAGCACAGGCTAGGAGAGTCTCGTACTATTCAACCCACGGGCTACTTTACGTATTTCTCTGGGGAAACTTCGAACTTTTGTTTACAACTGGATGAACAGAAGTAGTAAGTTTTACCTTTGTAGCTAGACTTCCACTTGGCTTTTTTCTCATCAACCCCCATGCCACATACTAAGTCTTTAGCCATACAATTCAAAAGACTTTTAAAAGATATTTATTCTTTTTTAATATAAACTAATAAAACTAGTGAAGTTAAACGAAACTATTATAAGCAATAGACCAAATCAAACCGATGATTGAAGATGCCTTCAAAAGGTGTTGAAAGCTCAAACACTGCATTGAAACCTGGAACACCCGCACCAAATTTTACGTTAAGAGCCGATCGCGATAAGAAAGTTAGTTTAAAAGAGTACCTTGGGCGCAAGGTTATACTTGTATTCTATCCCGCTGACTTTAGCCCCGTCTGTAGCGATCAACTTGCATTATATAACGAGTTATTATCAGAGTTTAGAAGATACAATGCCGAAGTCGTTGCGATATCCGTTGATAATGTTTGGAGCCACATAGCCTTTGCAAGTGATAGGAAGATATCTTTCCCATTACTCTCTGACTTCGAACCGAAGGGTGCAGTATCAAAGTTATATGGTGTCTATAAAGAGGAAAGGGGCTATAGCGAACGTGCACTCTTTATAATAGACGAAGAAGGAGTTATCCGTTGGAGTTATGTTTCTCCGACAAATGTTAATCCTGGCGCTGATGGAATATTAAATGCGCTTGAAGAACTTGAAAGTAGGAAGAAGTAGAAACGCATGCCACACCAAGGAAAAGACAGACTTGCCCTTCAAGTTGGAGATAGAGACCATACGCTTGGATCAAAAGACGCACCAATTACCCTTGTTGAGTATGGAGATTATGAATGCCCTTACTGCAAAGCCGCCCATGCCGTGTTAAAAAAGGTGCTCAAGGAATTAGGTGACAAAGTACTATTTGTCTTTCGTCATCTTCCAATATCCACAGTGCACCCTAACGCAAAGACAGCGGCAGAGGCAGCTGAAGCTGCAGCTTCCCAAGGAAAGTTCTGGGAGATGCATGACATCTTATTTGAAAATCAAGATTCTTTGGACATAGATAGCTTGAAAAGATACGCTACTGCTTTAAATATGGATATTCGACAGTTTGAGAAAGAGCTGTCAGGGCATGTTCATTCTCAAAAGGTTAGAGAAGACTTCATTAGTGGGGTGAGAAGCGGTGCTAACGGAACACCAACATTCTTTATTAATGGAAAAAGATATGATGGCCCTATAACAGTCGACGCGTTAATAAAAGCGCTAGAGGACGAATTAAAGAGGGTTTTAACGCATAAAGAATAACGTGTTGTTGACAATATTACTTGAGTCAAAAAAAGGTCTGCCTTTTTAAATAAGTTCATTCACTAATCCCATAGCGCCCGCTAATAGGATCTTGAAACATAGGTAGTTGAGGCGGATAGAAGGTAAAAATTATAAAAATAACGGCCAGGAAGGTTAACGCTATAACAGAAAATTTAGAGTAAATATTTGGAACTTCTTTCCAAGTAAGCAACTTGAAACTTGCGAATTGTCCAGCAACAACAGCTATAACAAAAATCAAAATGTCCAATCCGAGATTCTCTTCCAAAAAGGCTCTATATAAATAGAAAAGAAGAACGATAGCCAACGGCATAAGATAGATGCCAACAGCCTTAGAAAAGAAAAAGCTGCCAGCAATCTTCCTCAAATAACAATATTCTATAATTGCATAAAATAGGGCTGGCCAAAAAGCCAACTTCAAATGCTCCCAAACACTCTCATTAACCGCAGAAAAGGCACCGACTAAAGGATTGTTACCAAATAACTCGAAGGTGAAATGTAAGATGCTTCCCAAGATAACGATAAACACTATACCAATAAATTCAAGCTTTAAAATAAAACTCCTGTTAGACTTCATTAACATGTAAATTTAATAATGAACATGTAAATAAATCTTATCTACAGTCATGAAACAAAAGTTTTTATTGATCTGAACAATTGAACGAGATTCTTTCAACATAATTTACTGTGTTTCCACAAACTCTAAGCCTTTCAAAAGTTTATGTATCACAAGAAAAATATTTAATTGGTAAGGGTTACCATTTATATTAACAATTTATAAAGACTTAGAAACTTTTTATGTTGAAAGGTTAATATAGCGACATCCATCTAATTAAACTGTTTCCATTATGATAGTAAATCCTTTCCTTTCACTAGCAGGATTTGGTATGATCACTATAGGATTACTTGCTATGATATTATGGCGGAGGAGAAGCAAGGCAGAATGGAGATACTTCCTTCTAGGAGCAATTGTATGGGTAGCAGCAATATTTGTTAAAACCGTAATGGACCTTACAATAACAACTATACTAGTCGATTCCCTAAACGATTTTGGAATAACCATCTACTTGATAACAATTGGGATCTATGTTGGTTTAAGAACTGGGCTTTTAGAGTCAGGTTTCAGCTACTTTGCAGCATTAATAAGGCTCAGAAACATAGGTTGGAAAGAGGCCGTCGCATTTGGGATAGGTTTTGGAGGTGTAGAGGCGATCGTCTTAGGGCTACAGAACATTAGCTTACTTATATTCTATTTTAACCCCTCATTAGTTGAATTGCTACCTGAAGCTATACAAAAGGAGCTCAGCATGCAGACGATCGTCGTACTTGCCCCAATCATGGAGCGTGTTTTCGCGTTAACAGTCCATATCCTCGCTTCACTTCTAGCCATATACTCGGCTATAACAGGCAGACTCAAATACCTTGTTGCATCAATATTTTATAAGGCCTTGCTTGATGGAATTGTACCTGCTTTGCCGTACTTATTCGACGTCACAACTGTCCAAGGAATTTACCTGGCGGAAGCCCCAATCGCTGCAATAGGTATATTCGCGTTCCTTATTATAAGGTCTTTAGAAAGGAGCATAGGCGACTTTAAAGGGGATGATCAGCTAAAACTAGCTGGTTCTTCGTGAGTAGTTCCTACCTCGGGGAAAAACAGGGCGCATAAATTCACATAGTAAGGACCGTGTTCGAACCATCCGATTCTAATATATGCTAGGGTAAAGGCAGTATTCTTAAATCGTGCCTTTTGTTAGATTGTAAGGGTAGAGCTTTGCGATGTCAGAAGAGGAGGAGATCAAGTATAAACCGATTTCCATAATGGAACTATTAACGCAGATGCATAGCACGACCACCTTAATGATAGATTTAGCTTATTCAGCTGTGCTTTTTAACGACAAAGACTTAGCTGAAGAAGTTTCCGAGCTAGAAGAGAAGGTCGAAAATTTAAAGAGCACTCTCCTTATGAATACTGCGATCGCAATAAAAGACGCCGTTGACGCGGAGTCTATGATAGGAATCATGGAGGTTGGTGGAGCAGCTGACACGATTTCTCATGCAGCGGCGGATATTGCAGACATAGTTTCAATTGGTCTTGGAATCGACCCGAACATCCTTAAAGCCTTTGCGAAGACACAGGAGCGTCTAACTAGGGTCATAATTCAAGCTGAGTCGATCCTTGCAGGAAAAGCTTTGTCAGAACTAAAGCTAGAGACCAACATAGGCGTCAGCGTAATCGCTATAAGAAGGGGTAAAGAGTTAGTTCTGAACCCGAACCCGAACGAGAGACTTCTTAAAGGAGACACAGCCATAGCTCGAGGCAGCGACGTCGGTGTGGTAGAATTAGATAAGCTTGCGAAGGGGGAGCTTAAGGAGATCCCTAGACCTAAGATTGAAAATGGGGGTGTTCTAAATTGAGCCAAGAACAAGTTGTTGACATGATTGTTCAACTTAAGGACCTCTCTG
>Ga0129301_1001043_pt1 | contig 14338 bp, 14 predicted proteins | sample ConPoolayeHmetaG_FD_94489 | JGI IMG/M metagenome (GOLD analysis project Ga0129301, IMG submission 94489) | Hot spring microbial mat communities from California, USA to study Microbial Dark Matter (Phase II) - Cone Pool mat layer H metaG ...
AAATTGTAGAAATGAAGCTTGAAATACCACTCCTCAATTTCATCCCAACAGAAAGCTTTAGGCACAGCAAATAAGAAAAGCTCCAGCACACGTCTAAAAATGATCTCCAGAGCTTTGAAAGTCAACTCTTTGTTAGCCTCAACGACATCAGCAGGCGGATTAAGCCCATACTCCTCTTGAATCTCCCAAATCCTATTGAAAAGCTGCCTCTCAGCCTCACTGAAAGAGTCAAAATCAAGCCGAACAACATCAGACGAAACAGACTTCAGCCTCTCAGACAAAGCACCTAATCGCCTATCTAACTGCCAAGATTTCAAGGCACAAACACTCCCCGCTTAGCCTTCTCTTCCAACTCTTTCAAACGACACAACACTTCGGGCAAAACAGCAGTCTCATATAGCAAGGAATTAGCCTTCAACATTACGTTCAAAGCGCCAAGCTGAGCCAACTCATTAGAAGCCGTAAGCAACCGAACGCTTGCCTGTCTGTATATCTGCTCATAACGATTAACCACCTTCAACAAAACCGCCTCATGATTAACGACACTCTGTACAATAGGCTGCCAACTTCCTCTAGTCTCGAAATCGTTATACACAGTACGCTCTGAACAGCCAAGTTTCTGGCTCAATTCCTTCACTATTTCAGCTTGAGAAAAGCCCAAACCTTCGAGCTTCAGCAATTCCAAACGCCTAGAAACCACATCCACGCTCGTCCAATCCCCTAAATTTGCAACTTTTCTTCAATGCAATGACACTCCATTCTCCAACATCTGGAGAATCGAACACCCTATAGCAGCCCAGCCTGCTAACTACGTAGAAGACGCCTCAAACAGAAAAGACACCAAACTATAACATTGTCATCTTTCACTTTAAAACATTGCTTTCAAGCATTAATGAATCACTCTGTCCAAGATCCAATGGATAAAGTCTGACGAAGCCTATGATGGAGATTCTGCAACTTTCCGTTGCAATATCTCCATGTAATTTCTATGATCATAGATCCATGAATTATCCTTGAAAAATTCGCCTGAAAAAGTTTGTCGGTTCCTTATTCTCAAATCCTGTATAACATACTTGTAATCCCGAATAAGTTTCATTCTGGCTAGAGCAGATAAAGCATCAATGAATCTTCGGAACTCGTTCATTGGAAGGTAAACTTCCATGAGAAGAGTATTTTGTCCAACCATCTTACCCATGTTGATAAGAAAAGACTTGTCCAGAAGAGACCTTGCAAACTTGGCCAATGTTTCATGATTGAGAAAGGATATTATAAAGAAAACTCCAACTGACAGAGAATCCCCATATAGAAATGCGAAAATCTGGTAACTCTCAATGAGATTCCTTCCCATCAAGTGTTTCTTAAAATGAAACTGTGCCAGTTGACGGCTTATCCCTAACATTTTGGCTATTTCAGATAAGCTCGTAGTAGCATCTTTTTCCAACTTCATCAGCATACGAATATCAATCTCATCTGCAAGAATGGGATAAGACTTAGGCTCTATCAAAGTGTAGGGCAGATCGGTTGTCTGCGTTTGAACATCTTTTATCCAATCATCCCAGTGGAAAACCCATTTTTCTTTAAGATGGTCAAACCAATCGGATGTTATCCGCCCTCCTTGAAAACATGTGGACCAGTAGATATGGGCATTTTCCGCTACGTCTAGACGCCTCAGCTCATGAATAAACTCCTCAAATTCGTGACAGAATTCTGCTGGTAAGGCATAAAGTGCTAAGCAACCTTCACCCATTCCATAAGACCTGCAGACATAAAGCCAATACCCATTAACCTTTAAGCAGTCGAAAAGAAGTTGCTCCATGCCTGGTCTAGCTTCCACAATTGCAATGGCTTTCCTTAAACCAAGATTTGTGTGGTAGATATTTGCATGCATTCTCAAAAAAAATTGGGGATTTGACTGCATACGTTCTATTCGAAAATCCAATGCTGTTCGGGATAGCCCAACGATTCTCGCAACGTTTGAAAGGTTCCTCGGGCCAATCTCGCACATTGCATGCAATATTTTTATGTCAACAGCAGTTAGCATCTTACCCATTAGGCTCGCCTTAGCTAAGGTAATTCATATGTTTTCTATTTTTTAAGCCTTCTAGTAATCTCTTCATCCCGGCATGACAGGAGTGTCTATTGATTCCCCAAGAAGCTCATATTTGCCGTCATCTGCCTTCACGACGTCACAAGAAACGGAAGAACTATCGACTTTTTCAGCTATTTCATTGTTTGAAAGCCCGACCACGAAGGATATTGTAACCAGCAGTGCAAAAAAGACAAGAAAAATCATCGGGAAAGCTTTAGCTCTCACAAAACCACCTCCTTTTACATTTTATAAAATACACCACCTTTTGTAGTGAATAAGAAAACTTACGCATGAGCAACTATGACGCACAATTTTTACATTTGCCTACAGAGATGAAGAAGAAATAACCGAAAGTAAAATAAACATTAAAGGCTAGTTGCTATATTCAGAGTCGGATGTGGATGCTGTGGAAAAGAAAAAGAAAATTCAAGCCATCGGAACATTAACCCTCAACATCATGTCAGTAAATGACCACATGCTTGAGTGGCTAGATGCCATTGACTTCAATCTCCCAGCCCTCGCTAAAGGCATCGGAGTAGACCATGAACACAAAGTTAGAGCAATTATAACCATAGAGCTAGTCGAAGAACCCTGCATGATCTGCGGAAAACCAATAACAGGAGACAAAATATGCCAGAACTGCGGGAAACCAATATGCGATGAATGCGCCCAAACAGAGCAACAGGAACGATACTGCACAATATGCAGAATTCTGAAACAACCAGATCAATCGATCATGCCATAACTTCTAAGCACCGACTTCTTTTTTCACCCTACAAAAAACACAACAACAACCCAAAAAAGATGGGATTTGCGGGAGACATCGCCACTTAAGTATCCTAAAGCATTAGGTTTCAAAACCATTTTCCACTCTTTGCGTGCATGATCTTTTCTCGCGCTTAAATTTTGGAAAAACAAAAATGACGATTATTATAGCAGCCATTAAAAGGAATATTAGGATTAACCCAAAAAAACTTTGCACGAACAATACAACATGCCCAAGCCATGGAATACGAAAGACGACTTTGCCAATCAGAAGCCTATCAGAAATCATACCATTCCATGTAAAATTTTCCCGATAATCAGACCATACGTCACATTCAAACTCGTTTGGCATCGCTGGCCATACATTTGCCCCTTCTCCATCGCTTTTGGTTCTAAAATACGTTATGCCACTTCTTTCCTCCTTAGCTATGGCTCTAGTTATTACCAATGCATCAACATCCGCTAAATCAGTTTTCGGAGAATAGAATACCAAAATTTCACTGTTCGGATACGCAGTTGAAACATCTTTTGCATTGATGCCCTTAACTATTATTAAATCTCCAATATGCAGCGTGGCGGTGAACGGATGAGCTAATTCATTGCATTCGCCGCTGGAAGTGCACATATTGCTCTTTGAAACTGGCAATATTGGATACTCACTACTTAACGCCACCTTCAAGGCAAACCATGAACCTACAAGTCCTATAGCTGTTATCGTTAGTATTATGAGAATTTTCGACCGCCTTTTCATACATGCCCTTTTCGATAGAAATTGCATATTTCTGAATTAGCATCTACTTATATAAAGAACTGAGCCTTTGCTTGAGCTTTTCGCCCAAATGCCACTTCTTATTTAGCTCCCACAGGTCATATACAACAAGAACTAGTATGGAGGCTTGCAACCAAGAGAAAGTGGGAACACCTGTTCGAATGTTTCCATTTACCAAACAGTCAATCTGATATGTGAAGATACTAGGATAAAGGAACGCGCCGTTTATGTTGCTTTGAGGAGGTTTATAGGTTGCTTGATACTGCAAGTCAGTGTACATGCCTCGAATGGTCACATACTGTGGTGGTTCGGCTCCTATTTGCCAGAACGTAAAACTTCCAATGACGCTGAATAACGCAAAGCCTATTAGAAGCACATTAAAGATAATGAAGAATATTGTCCCGATGTTAATTTTTTCTGGTTTTTTTGGTTCCTCGACGGTTTTATCCTTCTCGGAGGAGAACACAAGAGAGAGTATGATGTTGATTATGATGATTATTATGAAGACGAAGTAGTAGAAGGTTCCATACGCGTTGAGAAGCAATGAAAAGTTTCCCACATACGGAACTCTTGCTATAACCTTTCCAATCAAAAAGGATTCGTGCCATGGAGAAAACTGGTCTTTGTCGCCTCCCACATTGTCGCCACGTGTCGTTATCCAGTAGCCGTTGCTTGTATTCTCTATCTTAACCGCTCTGTGAACAATGCGATAATCTGGTTTGCTAGGATCTCTGAAAACGACGATATCGCCCGTGTAATAATCCGCATTTATCTGGATTGCATTTACTCCTTGAACTATTATTACATCTCCAACATTCAGTGTTGGCAACATACTTGTGGAAACCACGGCTAAGGCTGGATATTCCGTGTTCAGAACTAGCTGTGAGCCATACCAAAGACCAAAAACCGCTCCAACCATCAGAGCAATCATAATAGCCGTTTGGATATACTCGTTTTTCCAGATTTTCTTAAGCGTTACAACTGCCAACATTATTCCTTCTTTTAAACGCAAAGTTCTTGTTGAGTTAGGCATTCGCACTATAAAACTTAGCGCTTTAAAAAAAAGAAAAATAGGGGAAGACAGGTAAGCTTAAGGTTTTACGCCTTCACTGTCTGCCTTGCGTTTCTAAATCTTCTTCTTGCTTAATACTTCTCTAAATGGTTTCTTGCACTTTGGACAGTCGAATAGTCCGATTTCAAGCTGCATTCTCTTTCCTGACTTGTCTGGTCGTCCTGCCATTGTCCACTTTTTCTTAGGCGTTGAAACGTTTGTTCCACATTTTGGACATTTAGCCATTAAATTTCCTCCGAATGTACTCGATATCCATGGTTTCATATGATGATAGATAAAAAACTTTCCATTGTTTTCGAATAGAAACGCTGGGATTAGACATGAGGTTTAAACATTTTTATGGAAAAAGGATGTAATGTTTTCGCAAAAACTTTGCGCTTAAAGCCTAAAAAACGAAACAGAAGCGCACGGAATGTGACATGGAAGGAAGATTTTACCTTGGTCATCAATGAATGTGTCAAGATTATTGCAAGAATCATGTCATTTCATGGTCTGAAGTGAGCGTTCTTGGCGCTTATGCCTATGTTTATCTGGCATTGTAGTGAGGATGTTGGTTAATGGTTCTTGTTTAATGACAAATTATGCTCAAATACTTTCGTATCTTATGATTGAAATTGAGTTAAAAATAGTGAAATCAACATCAGAAATTTCATGTTTAACTCTATGGATGCAAGGGCTTATTGCTCTATGTTTTTGGAGAACCATATGTATGTTTGTGCTTCCTTGAACCCCAATTTTTTGATGAAACGTATGCCGGGCAGATTGTTGCCTTCCACGTCTACCATGACGATGCGGGCGTTCTTGTCCTTGAACCGTTTTTCTAACTCTCTGTAAAGCCTTCGTCCAACACCGCTTCTCTGCTTCATTTTTTGGACTCCTGCCCATACAAAATAGCCGTAAGTCCATGGGCTGAAGGGACGTTTGAGGATTGTGCCGATTGCGAACCCCACGATTTTATTTGATTGTATGTTCTCGGCTACTATGCATAGTTCGGGGTCGCTGTGGAAGAGCGAGAGCAATTCGTCAACGTTCCATGTTCTGTAAGTGAATTGAAAGTTTGCTGGAGAGAAGACTTTTTCGCCTAAATGCCAGACTTCTGAAAGGTCTTCTACTGTCATCTGCCGAATCTCTACCTGCGTTTTTTTCCTTGTATGCTTGCTTCGTCTTCTTTGACCAGACAACCGTATCGCTCATCTTGTCTAACGTTTGAAATAGTCATATAAACCTATTTGGACCATGTTTCCAAAATGCTTTTACCTATGGGTTTGCGCTTATTCCTATCAGCATTGAGGAATAGGTAAACGTGAAAGATTCTGAAAATGCTTTTGACTTACTTGTTAAGCCCGTTCGAAGGCTTGTCGAGCAGAGAGGGTTCCCGAAACCGACAGAGCCTCAGGAGAAAACTATCCCTAAAATTCTTGAAGGCAAGAATGTGCTCCTTATCTCGCCAACGGCTACAGGCAAGACTGAGGCTGCTTTTCTGCCAGTTTTAAGTATGCTTCTTCAGGGTCAGCAGGGAACGCCGGGCATTAAGGTCTTGTATATTACCCCCTTGCGTGCCTTAAACAGGGACATGCTTGAGCGGCTTGAGTGGTGGTGCAACAATCTTGACATAAAACTGGCTGTAAGACATGGTGATACGGAAACCAAAGAGCGAGTGAGACAATCACGAAGCCCACCTGACATTTTGATAACAACACCGGAAACCTTGCAGGCGATATTGCCTGGCTGGATAATGCGTCAGCATCTGCAACAAGTGCGCTGGGTCATAATAGACGAAGTGCACGAGATGGCGGACAGCAAACGCGGAAGTCAGCTATCCTTGGCTTTGGAACGGCTTAGAGCCATGGTTGGCAAAAACTTCCAACTCATAGGCTTATCCGCCACGATTGGAAGCCCAGAAAAGGTGGCACAGTTCCTCGTAGGAAACAGAAGAAACTTTGAGATTGTTCATGTTCCAGTCGCCAGAAGAATGCATTTAAAAATAGTTTTTCCAAAACCTGATACTGACGACCTTAAACTTTCTTCGCAACTTTATACGCACCCAGAAGTAGCCGCTAGACTACGAATTATTCGAGATTATATTAGTAAGCATAAATCAGTGCTTCTGTTCACAAACACACGTGCAATATCAGAAGTCTTAGCAAGCAGATTCAAAGTCTGGGACATTAACTACCCAGTCTCGATACATCATGGCTCTTTGGCAAAACCATCACGAATAGCCGCAGAAAGAGGATTAAAAAACGGTGAATTGAAAGGGCTTGTTTGCACCAGCAGCCTCGAATTGGGAATAGATGTTGGCAGAATCGACTTGGTCATACAGTACATGAGTCCGAGACAGGCAACGAGACTCATACAGCGGGTCGGCAGAAGCGGTCACAGAATAGGACTGATAGCTGAAGGAATAATAATCGCAATGGATTCCGACGATACGCTCGAAGCTCTTGCAATAGCCAAAAAAGCCCTAAAAGAAGATTTGGAGCCAGTTGAAATTCCACCGAAACCCTACGACGTTCTATCCCATCAAATAGCAGGACTGCTGCTTAAAAATAGAAGGCTGGAGTTTGGCGAGATTTTGGCGTTATTCAGAAATGCCTATCCCTACAAGGACTTGACAATAGAGGATGTTGAGAAAATTCTCAGATATATGCATCAACGTTTTCCGCGTCTGGCATGGGTGTCATTTGAAGATAAGGTAGTTTTGAAACCGCGACAGACCAAGGCACTCTTCGAGTATTATTTTGAGAATTTATCCATGATACCTGAGGAAAAGCAGTTCCTCGTAGTTGACGAGTCCACCGATTCAGCCATAGGCGTTCTAGACGAGGCATTCATGGCTGAATATGGAAAGCCTGGAACAAAATTCATCATAAGAGGCAGTCCATGGCGGATAATGCACGTTTCTGATGAGAAGGTTCACGTTAGGCCTGTTGATGATCCTACGGGAGCTATACCCAGCTGGATAGGCGAGGAGATTCCTGTTCCCTTCGAAGTTGCGCAAGAAGTGGGCAAGATCAGAGGCTTTGCTGAAGAACACACAAAGAAAGGACTCAGCGAAGAAGAGATTGCTGCCAAATTAAGTGAGCAGTATCCTTCTGACAAGGACACAATCGTGCGCGCACTAGCTGAAACTATGGAGCAAATTAAAGCTGGTTTGCCAGTACCTACGGATAAGCGAATGCTCTTCGAAGATTGGGAAGAATTTGTCATAATTCACGCTAACTTCGGTTCTCTTACGAACAGAGCCTTAGCTCAGCTGTTGGGTCAATTGCTCTCAGAAAAAGTCGGATTCGGAGTTGTGGTTCAACATGACCCTTATCGAATTTTCGTGCAGACAATGGACAATGCTAACGCGAATCAGATAATCGCTTTGTTTGAAGAAAAGTGCGTAATGCCCGAACAAACAGTGACAGATATTCTAACGCAAGCAACTGTGAAGACGGGGTTGTTTAAGCGAAGAATAATTCATGTGGCACGACGTTTCGGAGCGCTGAAAAAGTGGGCTGACTTCAGCAACGTAAGCCTACAGCGACTGATAAAAAGCTTCGAAGGTACACCGATCTACGAGGAAGGCTTGAAGGAAGTTTTCACAAAGGATCTCGACTTGGAGAGGCTCACCCAAGTCTTAGGCAAGATTCGTGAACGTAAGATTCAACTACAGAAGGTCGAGACTGCTGGAAGTGCAACTCCTGTTGCCCGAGTCGGAATTGAACGTGTGAGCATGAAAACCGACTTGATTCCTCCAGAAAGAATGCGTGCTGTCCTAATAGAGTCTACGAAAGCGCGGTTGCTCGATGAAACGTGCAATTTTGTATGCACGAATTGTTGGAATTATATGGAGATGATGCGTGCAAAAGATTTGCCAGATAAACCAAAATGTCCAATATGCGGCTCTTCGGCGCTAGGATTGTTGAAAGTTGAGGAAGAACGAGCAACTCCGATTATTGAGAAAAAAGGAGAAAAACTCACCAAAAGCGAAGAAAAACTGCATAAACAAGCCTTGCAGACGGCTAAATTGATAGAAAAATATGGAAAAACAGCGGCATTAGCATTATGCGCCAGAAGGGTTCGGCCATCAGATGTGAAAGACGTTCTTGAGGAAGAGCCAAAAATAAATGACCGCTTCTACGAGCTTGTTCTTGACGCTGAACGCAAAGCTCTAAGCAAAAGATTCTGGTAATTTTTGAGACTTACAACAACTTTTAAATGATACCCAATCATATTGAGCGTAAGCATCCCCCTACTTATAAAAAAAGGAGAATAGCAATTTGGAGATAAGTCGTAAAAAACTTCGGGAAGAAGTTCTTGAAAGAGTCAAATATGTTAAAACATGCGTTCTGGCCAGAGAATTATGTCTTCTAGTTCGCACGAATAGAGCTGTCTTGGAACCCAAGGATGTGCGCGATATTTGCCTTCACATATCCAGTTTGTGCAGAGAAGAAGGGTGTGAAGAGCAAAGTGAATTGTGCCGCAAGGCTTCGGAAGCCATCGGTTCACCAGACGAGGAAAAATATCTTGAACTGTGCGCCCAAAGCTGCATGAAATGTGGAGAAGCTAGAAGACCGCAACCTAAGCAGTCCACGTATGTGGCTTAGGAATACAGAAAATCTTTAAGAGAGCTAGAGTATTTGATAAGTCAGCATTGCTAATGGCTCCAAATTAATGAGGCGCTCACAGATGTATATCGCACCTTACGTTCCAAGTCCGCCACAAGTAATACGTCAAATGCTGACTCTGGCACAATTAAGGCCTAGAGAGGTTTTCTTCGACTTAGGCGCAGGCGACGGCAGAGCCGTCATAATGGCTGCTAAAGATTTTGGAGCCAGAGCGGTTGGTGTTGAGCTTCGTGAAGACCTTGTTAAAAGGGCGCTTAGCACGGTTTATGAAGAGGGTCTGCAAGATAGAGTCACAATTGTGAACGGTGACATGTTCAATGTAGATCTGACTTCTGCCGACGTTATTTTCCTATATTTGACAACAAGTGCTAACGAAAAGGTCAAGCCCAAGCTTGAGGTTGAGCTGAAACATGGAGTTCGCATTGTTTCGCATGATTATGAGATCATCGGATGGAAACCTGCGAAGGTTGAGAATTTCTGTGAAAATCCGACCTTAGGATATCCTTCTCACACAATTTACTTGTACAAAAAAGTTTAGGCTTAATAGCCCAGTTAGAAGAATGACGCTTTAGGATTTTATTGACAATACGGTTAGAGTTTGCAGAAATCGCCATAAGGCATTGTGTTGGACAGTATAAACAACTGTAGATTTCAATTAAAAAAAGCTCCAGCCCTTTTAAGTTTAAGATCAAGCTTGAAGTGACCAGTTTTTTGTCCACTCTTACCTACAATCCTTAATAGCATATTCCAATCCAATAATCCATATAATAGATGTGAGTGTCTATGGAAGCGGTAAAATCCATTGACCTTGTCAAAGTCTATCATAGCAAAGAAAATGTTGAAGCTCTGAAAAACGTTAATCTCTCCATAAACAAGGGCGAGCTTTATACGTTGCTCGGTCCGAACGGGGCGGGAAAAACAACTTTCTTGCGCATTGTCTCCACTCAGCTTTTGTTAACGAAAGGAGAAGCATACGTTCTCGGTTATGATGTTACGATGCAGCCGGAGGAGGTGCGTAAACATATTGCAGTTGTTCCGCAAGATGTTGCAACCTACGGCAATTTTACACCTTGGGAATACTGCTACTATTTCTCGTTACTCCGCGGTATACCAAAACGTGATGTGAAAGAAAAAGCTGAAAATGCTCTGAAGGCTGTTGAGCTATGGGATTTGAGAAATCGACCATGCGCTACACTTTCTGGCGGAGAGAAAAGACGCGCAATAATCGCTTCAGTGCTGTCTTCAGACGCTGATGTGTTAATGCTTGATGAGCCGACGAGTGGTCTGGATGCCGTAGCGCGAAGAAACGTTTGGTCTGTTCTGAGAGATATGGTCGAACAGGGCAAAACAATAGTTCTGACGACGCATATTATGGAGGAGGCTGAAATTGTTTCTGATAGGCTTGCGATAATCCACAAGGGAATAGTAATAGCTCAAGGAGCGCCTGACCAGATAAAGGGATTAGCAAAGGAAAAATTCCGCGTAGTTGTAGAAGGCAACTTGAAAAGCTTGGGCTTATCAGAGAATGACAATCATACGGTAAAATTTGGCAGCAAACACATAATCTACGTTAAAAACGAAGATGAAGCCATAGACTTGGTTGGAAAAGCGCTTAAGAAAGGGTTGAGGGCTGAAACTGCACCGCTCACGCTTGAAGATGTTTTTGTAAAACTTGTGGGAGGCGAAACAGATTGAACCTTAAAATGTTGAAGGATACCCTAATCATAACGGCCTTGAAATCTATACCTGACCTTAAGAGACAGCCGCTGATGATTTTTCTTATTGGGCTAATAAGCTCGCTTCCACTGTATTTCATAGTGGTTTTCGGTGGACAGATAAGTTATGGGTTGATAGGTGCGATGGTTTCAACTGTAAGCTTCATTGGTATGTCGGCGGCAATTCAAGACGTTACGTGGGATAGGTATGTGAAGATAAGAGAAATGATAATTGCCATGCCAGTCCATCCCCTATCATATGCATTGGGAATAGCTTTAGCTCCACTAATGCTTTCTCTGCCAAGCCTATTCTTCTTTGGAGCAGTAGCTACAATGCTGGGCGCACTTACAATCTCTTCTCTACTTTGGGCAACTTTGGCCTTGATACTGTGCTGGGCAACCGTAAGCAGCATCGGCTTTCTAATCTCCACCTATCTGCAGAAATCAAGCCCATATACCATAAACAGCATTTCTAACATTCTAGGCATAGCTCTCGGCTTCATACCGCCAGTTTACTATCCAGAAGAGATGCTGGGAAGCTTTAGCTGGATATCCGCAATATTTCCAACATCAAACACAGCCAGCCTAATCCGCGTATATTCAGGCTCGTTGAGTCTACCACTCGAAATGGTAATTGCACGATGGGTAATTCTAATAATCACAACGGCAGTTTTTGCGGCTATAACCGCTGCTAAGGCGAAATGGCGCGAATCATGACGTGCTACTCTTTTTTGTCTTCCAACTTCGCTTTCTTAATTAGAAAACAGCCTTCCTGATTTTTCCAAATCTTTTCAGCTTCGATAATCTTGATTTTCTTTTTGAAAAATGGGGCGTCAACAACTAGAGTTTCATATTCGCCACCTTCACCAACGACAGAAATACCATATTTCCGATGCAAGTCCATTAGCTCATTAACTGTTGCTCTATCAATTTTCCTTCCCAACCATTGACTGCTAAATCCATATGCGCAGACTGCCGTTATTATTGCATCGAATCCGTTTTCCAAAAGCTCTTTTAGAATATCATGTTGATTTCTACGCCAAAGAGGTGCCATGCACTTTAAGCGCAGCTGTTTGCAAATACTTTCTATTCTAGTCTTTTGATAAGTGGAAGTAATTGCCCCTGAAACTACGCCTTCTATGTCGAGTTTTTCTATCACTCGTTTAAGATCTTCAACCTCTTCTTCCTTAATGCCAGACGTTTTAGCTTTCACCAGCGGAATATCGACAGCTTCTGCGAATAAATCCACCAAATGAATGTTCGGATAATGAAACATCCAACTGTCTTCTCTCCGCGGAATCATACTCACCAAACACTCCACCTTGTAACCTTCCTTTAGGATGTTGAAAAGAGCTAAGGCAGAATCTTTTCCGCCAGTGGCTAAGACTGCGACGCGCATTAGGCTGACACTTCACACAATCATTTGCATCAGATGTCTAATCCATAACCTTTGACTTTGCCTTCTCAAACATCTTTACGGTTTTCATATGCCATTCTTCAAAGTCTTTCGAGGTTTGTGGATAGTTTCTGTAGTGGGTTCTAACTTGTTTCATAAAGTTCACCGTAAGCCTGAGTCTATTGAGAAAATGCACTCGCTTTATCCCTCTGAAAACCCGTCTGGCGGTCTCAGACATTTTAAGACGAAACTCTTCGCCCAAACCCGCTTTTAAGACATCCTCCTCCACCAAAAGCTTACATCTCATTCCATAGTTCAAATCATCATCGCTACTTGCCAAAAGCAACATACGAAAAACATCCAATCCCGCCTGTTTTCCGCCATACGTTTCCATATATTTGCAATTGTAAGGCCACAAGGATCTCTGGCTGACATCACCTTTCTCCAGGGCCTCAATGATCACCTGACCAACCAGAAAACCACTGAGCATTGAGGGACCTATTCCACCGCCGTGAATCGGATTTACTAGGCAAGCGGCATCTCCAATAACTGCTACTCCATTTCCAACCATATTATCAAGCGGTCTTCGTGTAGGGTCATACCATGCGCCGCAGTTCAGAAGCAACGAGCCTTCAAAAAGTGGTTTAGTCAGAATGTGCTTGTAGAACTGGTTTTTTGGGTTTGGAAATTTGCCGCGCATGCAAATGCCTAAGCCAGCGTTTACTTTTGCTCCGCTCTTTGGAAAAATCCATGTATAGCCGCCTGGAGTAACTTTATGATTTAGGAAAATTTCGCAATATTTCGAGTTTTCAGCTTCTTGTTTGAGCTGTCTTATTTCTCTGTAGCAGGCTTCCACATCTTCGTTTGCCACTTCACTCTCTATTTTCATTTCTTTCGGAAGCTTTCGCCTAACCACCCCCATGAAACCGCTCGCGTCTACAACAACCTTGGCTCTCAGCCTGACGTTTTTACTGGTCTTCAAATTCTTGGCCAAAATTCCAGTAACAAAACCCTTCTCCATGATTGGCTCCAAGCATTGCATAGAATCGTAGAGAGTTGCACCACTGTCGATGGCCTTTTTCAGAAGCCACTGTCCAAAAAGCCGTCTATTCAGCAGATAGCCCACAAAATCTTCATGAGCGATTGCGAAGACAGTTTCTAAATCAGGCGAATATATTTTAATGCCTTCTATTCTCTTTTCTAATTCACCGCTTTGCGGCTTTTCCAAACCTAAAGTCTTAAGGTGATGCTCTCCCAGCGCGTCTCCGCAAATTTTCTCTCCAATCTCTTCTCTCTTTTTCCTTTCAACTATGCAGGCTTTCAGACCCGCTTCAGCGGTTGTCTTCGCGGCTAGGCATCCAGCGGTCCCAGCGCCAACAATGATTACGTCAAACTTGTCCAATGGGACTCTCTCCAAGACTAGATATATTTTCTATACCTTGTTGTAATAGTAAACCTTTATAAAAGTTGAAGTAACCCTATTCACACTTGGTGTAGCAGAATAAATCGCAAAATAACATTAAGCAGTGAACTTCGCGGCCTGATAGAAGTGCGGATGAGGCGTACTCTAGATGGAATAGAGGAAACCCTAAAAGACCTACTTGAAAAACAGAACATAACCCTCGACAATTTAAAAGAAGACATCAAAAGCCTTGAAAAAAGCTTCACTCTCCTATCCCAGAAATGGAACCTTGAACTGCTCTACACCCTCTTCTTCAAAAACACTGTCTCCTTTAGCGGATTAAAGAAAATTTTAGGTGTAAACTCCCGTACTCTATCAGACAAGCTGAAAAACCTAATGAAAAACGGATACATCAAAAGGTTGGTGGAAACTGGTCCACCCGTAAAAGTGGAGTATGCGCTCACAGAGAAGGGCAGAAACATTGTGTTGCTTGCACTGCCACTGCTCTACTATT